>AF_2010_repII_A1DRAFT_10000182_pt1 | contig 12265 bp, 12 predicted proteins | sample AmaForreplicIIA1_FD_9195 | JGI IMG/M metagenome (IMG submission 9195)
CCGGCATTTGCGGCTCGGCGGACAGCCTGCCATTCAGCGACTCGGCGTTCGACCTGGTGTTGATGATTACCGTGCTTGGCGAGGTGTCCGATCGGGTAGCCGCCGTGAGGGAAGCCGCGCGCGTCCTGCGGCCCGGTGGACGTTTTTCGTCGACCGAAGCACTAGGAGACCCAGATCGCGTGAAGCAGACGGAATTGGATGAGCTTGCCGCACTTGCTGGGCTTACGAAACGTGAAAGCTGGTCGGGCCTATTGGTCCAGACCCTCAACTACAACAAGCCAGCTAGGCTGGCGGCGTGAACTGCAAAAATTTGCCGGCGGGAAAATCAAAAAGCTTGCCGGTTTCGGCGCAGCTCGGCAGGCAAAGCGGTACGATCTTTTCGGCCACCGCCTCGGGGGTCGGCAGCGTCATCGGGTCTTCTCCCGGCATGACCTGTGCGCGCATCCGGGTCCGTGTTGGTCCCGGATTGAATAAATTTACGCGGATCGCGGTCGACTCGGTTTCCGCGGCATAGACGCGGGCGAGCGCGTTGAGCGCGGCCTTCGATATCGGATACGCGCCGGTATAGGCGCGCGCGTGAGTGGCTGCGCCCGAGGTGATGAAAACCGCCCGGCCGGCAGCGGAGCGCTTGAGCAAGGCATCCATGGCGCGGATCAGATGCCAATTGGCGGTGACGTTAACCGCTAAGACCTCATCCCAATTCTGCGGCTCAACGTGATCGAGCGGGGAGCGTTGCCCCGCCACCCCGGCATTGCCGACCATCACGTCAAGCCGCTGGTAACGTTCATTGAGCGCTGCAGCCAGCCGGTAGATGCCAGCATAGTCGCGCATGTCGAGCGGGACCAAGGTCGCCGAACTGCCGGCCGCGCGTGCCGCATCGTCGATTTCCTCGAGCGCGCCTACGGTGCGCGCAACCGCGACGATGTGGGCGCCGGCGCGCGCGAGCGCGATGGCCGTCGCCCGGCCGATGCCGCGCGATGCGCCGGTGACGAGCGCGATCTTCTCAGCTAGTGGCTTTGACATGGCAATCACCGAACAGGATTATCATTGAGGGGAGAGGAAGCCGCGAGGAATAACATGTTGGCTGGGCAAGTTGCTCTTGTGGTTGCCGCCGTTTTTGCCGGAGCCGCGCTCTACGTCAATGTCGCTGAGCAGCCGGCGCGGCTTTCACTCGACGATCGATCGCTGCTCCGCGAGTGGAAACCCTCATACAAGCGCGGCTTCGCCATGCAGGCGCCGCTGGCAATCCTCGGTTTTCTTCTTGGGTTACTTGCTTGGTGGCAGACAGGGCTTTGGACGTGGTTTGCCGGCGCGATCATCATGATTGCAAACTGGCCCTACACTCTTTTCGTGATCATGCCCGTGAATAATCGGCTTATGGGGATGGATCCTACCGCCGCGGGCGTCGACAGCCGCCTGCTCATTGAAAAATGGGGCCGGCAGCACGCCGTACGCACCGCGCTCGGTTTTGCCGCAGTACTGTTTTTTGCGTGGGCGTCTTTAACGTGACCGCTGCTGCCTGTCAGCTCGCTTCAGCGAGCAGGGAGAGCTGACGGGGCGTCGCATCCTGGGCGGTACGGTCCGTAAGCGGCGTCGGATATTCGCCGGTGAAACAATGATCGGTGAATTGCGGGCGAGCCGGATCGCGGCCCTTTTCGCCCATGGCGCGATAGATGCCGTCGACCGAAAGGAACGCCAGCGAATCGGCGCCGATGAATTTTCGCATGCCTTCGAGATCGTGTGTCGCCGCGAGCAGTTTGTCGCGCTCGGGCGTGTCGATGCCGTAGTAATCAGGATGCGTGATCGGCGGCGAGGCAACCCGCATATGCACCTCGGTGGCGCCTGCATCCCGCATCATTTGCACGATCTTCACCGACGTCGTGCCGCGTACGATGGAATCGTCGATCAGCACGATACGCTTGCCAGCCACAACCGTGCGATTGGCGTTGTGTTTGAGACGAACGCCGAGCTGGCGGATGTGCTGGGTCGGCTCGATGAAGGTGCGGCCGACATAATGATTGCGGATGATGCCGAGCTCGTAGGGAAGCCGGGATTCCTGCGCGTAGCCGACGGCGGCCGGGACACCGGAGTCCGGCACCGGCACGACCACGTCGGCAGATGCCGGCGCCTCACGCGCCAGTTCCGCGCCGCACGCTTTGCGCACGCTGTAAATGCTGCGGCCGCCCAATATCGAGTCAGGCCGGGCGAAATAGATGTATTCGAAAATGCAGGGCCGCGGCGGCATCGGCGGGAACGGCCTGTGGGTATGCGCGCCGTCTTCGTCGAAGACGAGGACCTCGCCATTCTCGACGTCGCGCACATATTGCGCGCCAATGATGTCCAGCGCGCAGGTTTCCGACGCCAGGATCGGGCAGCCGTCCAGTTTGCCGAGCACGAGCGGACGGATGCCAAGCGGATCGCGAGCGCCGATTAGTTTCTTGTTGGTCAGGCCGACGAAAGAGTAGGAGCCCTCCAGCATGCGCAAGCCTTCGATCAGGCGATCGACAAAGCGATTGCGGTGCGAGCGGGCCACCAAATGCAGAATGACTTCCGTATCGGTGGTGGATTGCATCATCGCGCCGTCGCGCACCAGCTGGCGCCGTAGCGTCAGGCCGTTGGTGAGATTGCCATTGTGGCCGACAGCAAAGCCGCCCGCGTTCAGCTCCGCAAATAGCGGCTGAACGTTGCGCAAAATGGTCTCGCCGGTCGTCGAATAACGCACATGGCCGATCGCCGCATTGCCGGGCAACCGATCGATCACGTCGCGCCGAGAGAAGGCGTCGCCGACCAGTCCAAGCCGGCGCTCCGAATGAAACCGTTTGCCGTCGAATGTGACGATCCCAGCCGCCTCCTGACCGCGATGCTGCAGGGCATGCAGGCCGAGCGCGGTAATCGCCGCCGCGTCGGGATGGCCGAATATGCCGAATACGCCGCACTCCTCGCGAAGCCGATCGGCGTCGGGATCGAAGGCGGCAGGCACGGTCATGATCTTGGTACCTCCACCCGGTCGAGCCCGCTCCGCCGCTGGTCGGGCGGGGCGGGAGGATTGTCGCTGTCCTCAGGCTTGGCGCGCTTCAGCTTGTTTAAAATGGTGCTTTCGGGGTCATCCGGCAACATCGACATCAGCCATTGTCCGGTGCCGGCAAGGACCACCTTGGACTTGGCGCCCTTGACCCATTGCGGCTGGCTGCGGTCGGGAACGAGCCAAATGAAGAATTGAAACGCTATGACGACGATGATCAGGCCGCGGGCGAGCCCGAACAGAAATCCGAGCGTGCGGTCGAGCGCGCCGACGCGGCTGTCGAGCACCATGTCCGAAACTCTGATGGTGAACACAGAGACGATCAGCAGCGTCAGCAGAAACACGCTGCCCACCACGGCAACCGCGGCGACAATATCGCTGTTGAAGTACTGTTTGGCGTAAGGCAGGAGCTTGCCATAGGAATAAAGGGTAGCCACAGCCGCCAAAATCCACGCCGTGATGGAGAGGACCTCGCGCATGAAGCCGCGCACCATGGCGAGCAGGCCCGAAACCAGCATGACCAGGATCAGGACGATATCGAGCAACGTGATCGGCATTTGAGTTTCCGAGCAGGGCTACGATTCGGACGAGCGCTTTCGGCGTTCCGCCGCGTGTATAGCGGGGCTACGCCATGCCGTCACCCGTCTTCTCCGCTGAAATGCGTTCAATATCGGGCACAAAACCGCCCCATTGGCCGAAAACCGAAAATTAACCTCGCTGGCCGGTTCCGTCAGGCCTCCTGCCGTCCAACCCGCCGCAGCGCAGGGATACCCTCGCGCGCGATATCGGCGACCAGATTATCCAGACTGGCAAGAGCGGAAACCGCGAATCCGTCCGGGGCTTCGTTGCGGGCGGCCTCCGGGGCGATCGCTCTGGTGAAGCCGAGCTTTTGCGCCTCGCGCAATCGCGCGGCGCTCTGCGGCACCGGCCGCACCGCGCCAGACAGCGAGATCTCGCCAAAATAGACAGCGTGAGCGGGCAGCGGCGCGTGCGTGAGCGACGACACCAGCGCCGCTGCCGCCGCCACATCGGCAGCCGGCTCCTGGATTCGCAAGCCGCCGGCGACGTTGAGGTAGACGTCATGGCCCGACAAGCGCACGCCGCAATGCGCTTCCAGCACGGCCAAGACCATCGATAGCCGGTTCGGATCCCAGCCGACCACTGCGCGGCGTGGGGTTCCCAGCGTCGTGGGCGCCACCAGGGCTTGGATTTCCACGAGCAGCGGCCGCGTTCCTTCGATTCCCGCGAACACGGCGGTTCCCGGGCTGCCGAGATCGCGTTCCGACAAGAACAGCGCCGACGGGTTGGCAACCTCGCGCAAGCCGGCGCCAGTCATTTCGAACACGCCGATCTCGTCGGTGGGACCGAACCGGTTCTTGATCGCCCGCAAAATACGAAACTGCTGCGAACCTTCGCCTTCAAAGGACAAGACGGCGTCGACCATATGTTCGACCACACGCGGCCCGGCGATCTGACCGTCCTTGGTGACGTGACCGACCAGAATGACGGCTGCGCCGCTCCTCTTGGCGAAACGAATCAGCTCCGCGGCCGAGCCGCGGACCTGCGTCACGGTGCCGGGCGCCGATTCGACTGTTTGCGTCCACATGGTCTGGATGGAGTCGATGACCACCAGGCGCGGGATAGTGCCCTGCGAGACCGTGGCCACGATGTCTTCAACCGAGGTCTCCGCCGCGACCTCGACCATCACCTCCGCAAGGCCGAGCCGTTCGGCGCGCAACCGCACCTGCGCCACCGCTTCCTCGCCCGAAATATAGATGGCGCGGTGGCGGCCACGCGCGAACGCTGCCGCGACCTCAAGGAGCAGAGTCGATTTGCCGATTCCGGGATCGCCGCCAAGGAGCAGCACCGATCCGCGTACCAACCCGCCGCCCGTGACCCGATCGAACTCGGCGATGCCTGAGGCAAGGCGCGGCGCCTCGTGTGTCGCTCCCTTCAACGGCTCGATGGCGAAGGGGCGGCCCTTGCGCATGGGTCGCCGTGGACCCTCGGCGCTTTCCTCAACCAAGGTATTCCATTCGCCGCAAGCGTCGCACTTGCCGGCCCAGCGCGCGAAGGTTGCGCCGCAGTTCTGGCAAATGAATTTTTGTGCGCGCGCTGCCATCTACACGCCCCGGTAATCGAGATGACAGCGCATGCCAAGCCGGGTGAGGACCTCGTACCCGATCGTCCCCGCGGCCGCCGCGACCTCGTCAATGCTCAATTCGCCGCCGATCAGGGTGGCGAAATCGCCGCGGCGGACGGCGCCGTCGGAAAGGTCGGTAATATCGACCATGAGGAGATCCATCGAGATCCGCCCCACTATAGGACATCTTTTGCCGGCTACGATTGCCGCACCACCGGGATGCTCGTCGCCGGCGCTGCCAGCGCGCAGGAGGCCGTTCGCATAGCCGAGCGCCACCACTGCGATGCGCGAATTGCGCCGCGCGGTCCATGTGGCGCCGTAACCGATCGTCTGGTCGCGGGCCACGGTGCGCAGCTGCACGATGCCGCCGGTCAGTTCGACGACACTCGTCATGGGATTGGCCCGGCCCGGCGTCGGATTGATGCCGTAAAGCGCGGCGCCCGGACGGGCCAGGTCGAAATAGGCCGCATCGCCAAGGAAGATCCCGGAGGAGTTTGCAAGCGACGCTGGAATGCCGGAATAGAGCCCGCGCAGTTCGCGAAACAACTTCAGCTGTTTCGCATTGAGCGGATGATCAGAAATATCGGCGCAGGCAAGATGGCTCAAGATGAGCGCGATGCCATGGTTTTGGGTTTGCGCACGCGGCGCAAGCGCTGCCGCTTCCTCCGGCGAAACGCNGAGCCGATTCATACCGGTATCGACATGAAGCGCGGCGCCGCCTTGCCAGGCGCGTTCGGCGACGAACGTGTCCCATTCGGCAAGTTCGGTCATCGAGTTAATAACCGGCCGCGCAGCCAGTTCGATGAAGACGTCTGCGCATTGCAACGTGAAGCCATGCAGCACATAGATCGTCGCGTGTTTCGCGCGCGCGCGGACGATTCGCGCCTCGGCGATGTCGGCGACGAAGAAGGTCTTGCAGCCGGCGTTTGCCAGTGCTGCGACCACCGGCTTTAGCCCAAGCCCATAGGCATTGGCCTTGACGACGGCTGCGCATTCGACGGTGAGGAGCTGGCGAGACAGCGCCTGCCAATTCGCAACGATTGCGGCAAGATCGATGGTGAGCGTGCCGCCGGTTTCAGCAGCGAGCGGGCCTGATCCTGCGGGCGAGGTGCGTTTTGCGCGTGCCATAGACACTTTATGACCGCCGACATCACGGCGGTAAAGTGCAGCGCGCCGGCGGCTCAGAAGTCCGGCCGGTGCGCGGTATCGAGATTGGCAAAGCGCGTCACCGCCGCGTCGAACTGCAATTCGACCGTGCCTGTTGGGCCGTGACGCTGTTTGCCGATGATGACTTCGGCCTTGCCATCGACACGTTCGCCTTCGGCCAGCCATTCGGCGAATTTCTCGCGATTGGCCTCGGTGGGCTTGCGCATCTGATGATAGTACTCCTCGCGGAATACAAAGAGCACGACGTCGGCATCCTGTTCGATCGACCCTGATTCGCGCAAATCAGACAATTGAGGACGCTTGTCTTCACGACCTTCGACCTGGCGCGACAATTGCGAGAGCGCGAGGATTGGAATGTTCAGCTCTTTGGCGAGCGCCTTGAGCCGGGTGGTAATTTCAGTGATTTCCTGGACGCGGCCTTCGGCGGCACGGCGGGTCGAGCCTTGCAGCAGCTGAAGGTAATCGACCACCAAGAGATCAAGCCCGCGCTGGCGCTTGAGCCGACGCGCGCGCGCGGCCAATTGGCCGACACTGAGGCCGCCGGTTTCGTCGACATAAAAAGGTAGGTTCTGCAAATCGATCGAAACGTCTCTGATCTTTTCGAAATCGCTTTCGTCGATGTCGCCGCGGCGAATTTTATTCGACGGTATCCCGGTCTGTTCCGAGATGATGCGGGTGGCGAGCTGTTCGGCCGACATTTCCAGCGAAAAGAAGCCGACAATGCCGCCGTTGACGGTCGCCATGTGGCCGTCGGCCCGAACCTCGCCGCTCCATGCTTTGGCGACGTTGTAGGCAACGTTAGTGGCGAGCGCGGTTTTGCCCATGCCGGGGCGGCCGGCAAGAATGACCAGGTCAGAGGGCTGTAGCCCGCCCATCTTGGCGTCGAGATCGGTGAGACCAGTCGCCAGGCCGGACAGGCGGCCGTCGCGCTGATAGGCGCGCGCGGCCATGTCGACCGCCGTGGTGAGCGCTTGCGCAAAGCGCTGGAAGCCGGCGTCGTAACGGCCGGTCTCGGCGATTTCGTAAAGCCTGCGCTCGGCGTCTTCGATGTGCTGGAGCGGAGTCGAATCGACCGGCGCGTCATAAGCGAGGTTCACCATATCCTCGCCGATCGCGATCAGATCGCGCCGCACAGCGAGATCGTAGATCGTGCGGCCGTAGTCCTCGGCGTTGATGATCGTGGTCGCCTCGGCGGCCAGCCGGGCGAGATATTGATTGACGGAGAGGCCGGCAATATCCGTATCGCCCGGCAAGAAGGTTTTGAGCGTGACCGGCGTAGCGGTCTTGTTAGCACGGACCAGTCCGCCGGTGAGTTCAAAAATGCGCTGGTGGATCGGCTCGAAGAAGTGCTTGGGTTCGAGAAAGTCGGAAACCCGGTAGAACGCTTCGTTATTGACCAGAATGGCACCGAGCAGAGCCTGTTCGGCCTCGATGTTGTGCGGCGCCGTGCGGAACGTCGGCTCCGGGGCAACTTGCTTGCGGGCGGTCGAATCGAAAACTGGCATGATCCCGGTCAGAGCAATCGCGCGCTGTGGCCAATTTGCGGCACGGCACCGCAATTCGGCGATAGCTCGCTCCCAATTGGCTACTCAACATCGCGGCTCACTCAACAACAGCAGCGGTTATGCGTAACCGCCGCTCCTCTCGATAGTCCAGCCGGCGAACAATGGAAGCGTCGATCGGGGCTTTCCCCCGTTACCCACTGAACGCTTGGGGAGTCTGAAAAATGCGCCGCGGCCCTTGACGCGGCAGCGCAACCGATGGCCGATGGCTACTCGCCCGCGAGTCGCAGCGGCGGCTTGTAGGCCGCCTCGCCGGCGCGCAACCGCGCCTCCTCCCGCCCAATATAATCGCGGGTAGGGGGCGTGAGGCCCTTGTGCTTCGCCATTTGAATCTGGAACACGACCATCTCGCCGAGCCGAAACGCCATTTCCGAGCAAGCCAGATAAAACTCCCACATCCGCACGAAGCGCTGATCGTAGAGCCGCACCACCTCGTCGCGATGGGCCAGAAAGCGCTCGCGCCAGGCCTTGAGCGTTTCGGCGTAGTGCAGCTGCAAGATCTCCACGTCGGTGACGATCAGGTCTGCCCGCTCGATGGCGCGCAGGACTTCCGACAGGGCCGGAATGTAACCGCCGGGGAAGACGTATTTGGCGATCCAAGGATTGGTGATGCCGGGCGGGCTGTAGCGACCGATCGTGTGCAGGAGCGCGATGCCGTCTTCGGCAAGAAGCTTCGCGCACTGGTTGAAGAAGGCGTCGTAAAATCCGACACCGACATGTTCGAACATGCCGACCGATACGATCCGATCGAAGTGGCCGTCCAGATCACGATAATCCAAGAGCTTGAACTCGACGTCTCGGCGGCCACGCTCCTGCGCCCGGTTCTGGGCGCGCTGGTGCTGTTCCTGCGACAGCGTAATGCCGGTGACCTGTGCGCCGGCGATCTCGGCCAAATAGAGTGCCAGTCCGCCCCAACCACAGCCGATATCGAGCACCTTGGCGCCGGGCGCGATCCGCAGCTTGGCCGCGAGGTGACGCTTCTTCGCCAGTTGCGCGTCATCGAGCGACTGATTGGGCCGCTCGAAATAGGCGCAGCTATATTGTTGGTCGCCGTCGAGGAACAGGGAATAGAGCCGGCCGTCGAGATCGTAATGGTGCGCGACATTGGTCCGCGCGCGCGCGCGCAGATTGAATTGCTGCAGACGGCGGAACAGATAGCGTAACGCGCGAGGCAGCGCCCAATTGCGCGCGCCGAGACGCTCTTGGCCCAATAGCAGCGCTAGCACGTCGGCGATGGAGCCCTGCTCGACGATCAGCGTGCCGTCCATATAGGCTTCCCCGAGCTTCAGCTCGGGATCGAACAGCACCGCGCGTTGGGCCGCGGCATTGCTAAACCGGACGGCGACCGGGCGTCCGGTTCCGTCGCCAAATGTGCATGTGCGCCCGCGCGCGGTCGTGACGGTCAATGAGCCGCGACCAATAAATCGGCGTAGAAATATGAACAGTAAGCGATCCACGGCCGTTTCCACACACACCGCCCGTTGTGCAGCCTCCTACGAGGGGCGTTTGAATCAATGCTTTGCCGCCTGGGCCGTTCGATAACGCCTTTGCGCGGGTGGAGTTTTGTTATTGCCGTTATTAAAACAAAATCCTCCTTGACCAGCAATGGTGTAGAAGACCGGGCGGATGCCGGCAACGTGACTGTCGTACCGGTTCGCAATTGGGGTAAGTATGCCTGCTGAGCGGGAGAGAATTCAGGGGGTCACCGTGTACCGGCGTCTCATGCCCATGATCGGGCTCGCCTCGGTCGTGGCGGTTATCGTGATGTCGGCGAAGCCGACGTTGAGCCAGACCAATATCGATCAGGGCAAGCCTGCCTCCGAATTATTCGCGAACTATTGTGCGGTGTGCCACAAAAGCACGCGCGGGCTCGCCAACGGCCGCAACAGCCTCAGCCTGTCTTTGTTCTTGCGCGAGCACTATGCCACGAGCGGCCAGCAGGCGGCGGCGCTCGCCGCCTATGTGATCAGCGCCGGTGGCAATGCGCCGGCGGCAAAACCGGAGCGGGCCAAGTCGGAGGAAGCGAAAGGGCAGGAAGCCAAAGGACAGGAAGGCAAAGGCCACGAGACCAAGCCTCGCGCCGCGTCGGCTAAATCTGAACCGGAAAAACCGGCCCCGGGAGGCCAGCCAGGACGCGACGAGACAGCGCCGGGCCAGCAAGAGCGCGCTCCTGTCGTTGCCGCACCTGCGGCGGGCGCGTCGCCAAGTTCCGGTGAAGCTTCGGAGCTCAGTCCAACGACCCGCGCTGGCGTGTCAGCCGAATCCCAGTCGAACGACAACGCGCTCGTGCCGCGCGACAATATTCCTGACTGATCACCGAGCGCGAATCTAAAACCGGCCTCAGCGCCGATCGGGTGCGGGGGTTTCGTCCGGCGGCGGTGTTTCGGGCTGTTCGGCGTCTTCCGGCGCTCGCGCCGCCTCGCCCACTCCCGGTTCGAAGAATGCTTCCGCGGCGATCACGGCCGCTTCCTGTTCGCTCGGTTCGCGCAGCTGCGTGACATCCTCACCGCGTGCGATGCGGGCTGCCTCATCTTCGTTGCGCGCGACGATCACGCCGATCGAAACTTCCACCTCAGGATGGAGCGCGATCGGCACTTTGTGCTGGCCGACGGTCTTGATCGGCCCGTTGAGCACGACTTGGTTGCGATTAAGGCGAAAGCCGGCCTCGCCAAGCAGGGTCACAAGGTCACGCGGCGACACTGAACCGAACAATTGACCGGATTCGGAGGCCTGCCGCAAAACGGTAAAGCTCTTGCCGTCGAGTTTGCCGGACACTTGATCGGCTTCGGTCTTGAGCGTGAGCGAGCGCGCTTCAAGCTCGCTTTTCATCGTTTCAAACCGTGTGCGGTTTTCGTCCGTGGCGCGCAACGCTTTGCCGCGCGGCAGCAAAAAGTTGCGGGCGAATCCGTCCTTCACGCGCACGACATCGCCCATCTGGCCTAGCCGGGCGATGCGTTCTAGCAGAATGACTTCCATGGCGACCTCGCTTAGCGGATCACGTAAGGCAACAAGCCGAGAAACCGCGCGCGCTTGATTGCTTGGGCGAGTTCACGCTGCTTCTTTGCCGAAACGGCCGTTATGCGGCTGGGAACGATTTTCCCGCGCTCGGACACAAACCGCTGCAGCAGCTTGACGTCTTTGTAGTCAATCTTCGGCGCATTGGCGCCGGAGAACGGACAGCTCTTGCGGCGGCGGAAGAACGGGCGACGGCCGCCGGCGCCCTGCGGTGACATTGCCATCGGTTAGTTTTCGCCTCCATTTTCGCTTTCATCGGAATCGTCGCGGCCGCGCCGGTCGCGATCCCGGGGACGGTCACCGCGTTCGCCGCGATCGCCGCGCTCACCGCGGCGCTCATCGCGATCGCGATCGCGCTCGGCGCGCCGCATCATCGCCGAGGGGCCGTCTTCATGAGCATCGACCCTGATCGTGAGATAGCGAAGAACATCCTCATTGAGCCGTTCGAGGCGTTCAATTTCGTTGATCGCCGGCGGCGGCGCATCGATGTCCATCAGCGTGAAATGCGCCTTCCGATTCTTGCTCAGGCGGTAGGAGAGCGACTTGACGCCCCAATATTCGGTCTTCTTGATCGACCCGCCGAGGCCTTCGATGACGCCCTTCAATTGCGCGGTCAGTTCATCGACCTGCTGCGTGCTGGCGTCCTGGCGCGCAAGATAGACGTGCTCATAGAGCGGCATAGCTGCCCTTTCCTGTCTGCCGTGCTCGCCCGGGCGCGAAGCCCCTCGAACCCTTCGGGAAAGGCTCGAATGCTCTGAAGGCGGGAACACCGGACGCCGGACCCGAAAGCCCTACCGTGCAAGAACGAGCGTCTGCGCGGCCGTCCGTTCAGCCCCCGGCCGGGGTCGAGCGGAAACGGCGCCTTATACGCGGCCCACCCAGAAAGGCAAGGCCGTACCGCACCGCATCTCATTAGACCGCGCCCAGGGCTCTTTGTTGCTTAATCGGCGGTGCGTGATCGTCTTGACATCAGTGTCATGGCGGTATTTTTCGCGCCTGCCTTGCGCGGCGGTGATCTCCAAGGGGCAAATAGCAGGCGATGACAATTGCGTTGGTTTTCCCGGGCCAGGGCAGTCAGGCCGTCGGAATGGGCAAGGCTCTGGCCGAGGCTTTTGCTCCGGCCCGCCAAATATTCGACGACGTCGATGCTGCGTTGGGCGAGAAACTCAGCGACACGATCTGGAGCGGTCCGGCCGAGACCCTCACGCTGACTGAAAACGCCCAACCGGCGCTTATGGCCGTTTCGATCGCAACGTTGCGGGTACTCGAGCACGAGGCCGGTCTCGATGTCGGGCGCGATGTCGCTTTCGTGGCCGGCCATTCGCTTGGCGAGTATTCGGCGCTCGCCGCCGCGCG
>AF_2010_repII_A1DRAFT_10000186_pt1 | contig 12213 bp, 12 predicted proteins | sample AmaForreplicIIA1_FD_9195 | JGI IMG/M metagenome (IMG submission 9195)
CGACGAAATATTCCAGTTCACCTTCGATTCGAAGACCGGACACCTTGCTTCGAACACGCCTGCGGTCTTCCTGACGAAACCGGCGCTGGGCCCGCGCCACTTCATTACATCGAGCGACAACAAATTTGTGTACGTGCTGAGCGAACTGACTGGCACGGTCACCACGTTTTCGCTGAACAGCGATACAGGGTTGTTGACGGAAGTTAGCTCGGCATCCGGCTTGCCACCTGAATCCAAGCTCGTGCCCGGGGCGCCGCGGGGCCCAGTAGGTACACGCAACACCGACAACGATATTTGGGCAGCAGATTTGCGTCTGACGCCGAACGGCAAATTCCTTTACATGACGGAGCGCACCAGCAATTCCCTCGCTACCTTCAGTGTCGATGGCGCCAGCGGCAAGCTCATTTTTCTGGGCAGTGCGCCCACCGAGAAACAGCCGCGCGGATTTGCGATTGATCCCAAGGGAAGATTTCTCGTCGTCTCTGGGGAAAAGTCGGACACGATTTCAGCCTACGCGATCGACGAGGCAAGTGGCGCCGTGAAGCTGATCGGCAAGTATCCGACAGGAAAAGGTGCGAACTGGGTGGAAATCGTCAGTTTTGATTAGACTACTTCGCTTGCAACGGGAGTCCGCTACTGGCACAAAGCGGACATCACTCAGACGTGCTGCGATGTCCGCTTTTGACCCAAAGCGGACATCAGCGGCTCAGGATTGCTGCTCTGCAAACGCACTCCGAAGCCTATTTTGCCGGTCACAAATCCCTGCTGTAATCCTACTTTGAAAATCGTGTGCTGCCCCCGCGGTTGCGCCAGCGTGGCCGGCCAGGTGGAGCGCGACAATGATGCAAGGCAATGCGGCTAACACGCACGCCGGCGCGCACGCGGAACTGCCCGGCGTCAAGCTCTGGTTCATCGACACCGGCGGCGCCGGTGAGCCGGTCATGCTGCTGCATCCGAACACTGGCACTAGCGAAACCTGGGAGCCGCAGATCGCCGGGCTTTCACAGTCCGGATATCGGGTCATCGCGTTCGACCGGCGCGGCTGGGGCAAAAGCTTTGCCGACGAGAAGCCCGGAGCGAAATCGGGAAGCATCGCCGAAGATCTCGATGCACTGGTCGGCTATCTCAAGCTTGAGCGCTTTCACCTGCTCGGCGTCGCGGGTGGCGGCTTTATTGCGATGGACTATGCCGCCTGGCGGCCGGAGCGGTTACGCAGCCTGATCGTCGGCGCCAGCACCGGCATGATCCAGGACAAGGAGATCGCCGATTTCATTGCCCGCATCGCCATTCCGGGCATCAGGAAGCAATCGCCGCATTATCGAGAGATTGGCCCGTCCTACCGCGGCGCGAACCCTGAAGGCGTCAAGCGGTGGATCGAGATCGACGAGCACGCGCGGCAACCCGGTGCAGGCTTTCAGCCATCGCTCCGCACGCCGAACACATTGGCGAAGATTGGATCGATCCCGGCGCCGACGCTGGTGATTGCCGCGGACGCCGATCTTCTGGCGCCACCAGGCTTGATGCGCATCTGGGCCGCGCATCTGCGCAATCACGAATGGGCCGTCATGCACGATGCCGGCCACGCCATGGCCTGGGAACAGCCGGGCCGCTTCAACGACATCGTGCTCGACTTTTTGCGGCGGCACTAAATGTTGGGCAATTCGGGTGGCCTCCATGTCTAGCGAGAGAAGAGTAACACCCGTGAGACGGACGTTTTCCTTGTGGTCCATCGGCAACTGACTATCGAACTAACGGCACGCTACCGCGTGCCGACGCTCTATCAATACCGCTATTTCGTCACCTCAGGTGGGTTGATCTCATACGGGACTGACGTGTTGGATCAGTACATTAGAGCGGCTGGCTATATGGATCGCATTCTAAAAGGTGCGAAACTGTCTGACCTTCCGGTCCAGAACCCCACCAAGTATGAATTGGTAATAAACCTAAAAACCGCCAAGACTCTTGGCCTCGTCATCCCAGAGGCATTCCTGCAACGCGCCGATGAGGTGATCGAATGAGGCGGGGCGAGTGAGTGGATCATCAAATGAACATTTACCATGCATGGTGTGATTTGAAGCCAGGAGTGATCGCCATTGTCTATTAGACTGACGACGTCATGCGGTGAACAGCCCAGAGGCTTAATAGCTATTTGGCAGCTGCCGCGATGCGGGGCCATTCGTCCATCTGCAGGCGGGCCATAAGTTTGTAGCTCCCGTTCTCCGGCCGAAAGATTGAGGCCTCGCCTTCTTTCACGTCAAACCAGTCTTTGCCAAGCGCCGCAATGATGTTCGGATAGTGCGTGACGAGAATGGTGTTGGTCCCAGCGTTGGGTACTGTTGCAAGCATTTTTCGAAACGCCTCAGAGCGGCGATTATTCTCGTCTGGGGATACGACAAGGCCACCCTCGGTGAGGTCCGCTGTTTTCTCGATGTTCTTCAAGCCAGCGAGCACCGCGGTCTCATAGGCACGGTTATACTTGCTCGTGTAGACCGTACCGACAGGAACGCCAGCCTGACGCAGAGCAGCCCCAAATTGCTTGGCAAGCATCTTGCCCTTATCATTGAGGTTTCGTTGGGCCGTGATGTTGTCGAAATTGAGCGGATCAGTGTCGGCTTGATCAGAGAAGGTAGCGCCGTGGCGGACAACGATCACGAGACCGCCGGCACGCAGCGCTTGCGCAATCTCTTGGTCGTCTGCAGCGGCCGCAGGCGGTGCGAGCATCGCTACGCCAAGTATGGCAGACAGGCCACTGGAGGCCGCAAGCGTGACTGTCCGTCTGGAGAGCTTGAGCATCTTCTACTCCTTTAAGGCAATGAGGTGTTTTACCCTCGCAGGACATTCGCCCGGGGACGGCGCAACCTCGGTCGCAACGTCCCGTTAGCAAAAAGATGATCACTGAGCCCCCGCCTATATTCCCTATTCCCTCGCCGATTCCTCTTCGTATGGCTGTGTTAGCGCCGCCGTCACATCCAAAAAACTTTGCGATGATGTCATGAACCGGCGGGAATAATCAGGCGTGCTTTCCAGTCTCTCTATCCGTCAGCGCCTTCGGCTGAGTCGTCTAAAGCTCAGTCGATTTCGGAAGTGCACGAATGACTGGATTAAGCACCCCGGAGAGGAACACCGGTCTGGAATCCTCTCAATCTCCGAACGTCAACACGATGCCAATACCTAACCGGGCAACGTTTGACAGCGTCACCATAGCGCTGCATTGGATCACGGTTGTACTCGTGCTGGCTCTGCTGACAACAGCATTGCTGCACGCTCAGTCGCATGATGATGCGACCAAAGCACTTCTGCTCCGAATTCACAGGTCACTTGGAGTGACGGTTTGGATGACGACTGCCTTTCGGCTCGTCTGGCGCATGACGAATGCGAAATTGCCACCGTTTCCTGACCATATAACCCACATAGAGCGCGCGCTCGTGCAAACAAGTGAATATTGTCTTTATGCTCTGCTTTTTATTCAGCCGACAACCGGTTTAAGTGCGACGATCACACGTGGTCGTGCGTTCGTTTTGTTCTGGTGGCACATTCCGTCCCTGATGCCCCACTACCCGGCGCTGCAAGCCGCTATTCTTTTGGTGCATCGGATCGGCGCATGGACTCTGGTTGTCTTGATTACGGGGCATGCCGTGACCGCGCTGATCCATTACTTCGTCCTTCGCGATAACGTGCTTCAACGAATGGCACCTATTATCGCAACTCAGCGCAGCCTGAATAAGTTTTCGCTAGAAACCTGACACCTTTCATGAAGGAAGGACGCTTATGCCCGAGACGAGTCAACGTGAAGTCGCAGAAAACGTCTTCGAACGCAATCAGCGTCGCGAAGCGGAACTCAACGACGCACTTAGGCAGGAAGCGGCACGCCGTGAAGCTGTCATTAGGAACATGCACCGCCTGAGGGCGTTGCGCTTGGCGCGAGATGAAAAGTCAAACAGCGGGTAGGCCGGTCGAACACGATCCGAAAGCCAGCGAGTTAATTGAATGACATGCTATTTGCTGCGGTGCATGAGTCCGATTTTGCCACTTAACGAACATGCCAAGCGCGTTACCGAACGTCTGCTTTGAGGGGGAGCGGACATCAGTGCTTATCGCTTATCCTCAGATAGTGTTGATGGCAGGGAACCTTTTGCCTTCAAAACACATCCAATCCAGGAGGGATGGAAATTGCATTTCAGCCTAAATACCGATCGAGGGAGTTGCCGTCATGACTAATAAGAATCGACCAGCACGCTCCACATCATATGACAAGAAAGTCGGCTTGGTTCTCCAGGGCGGCGGCGCGCTCGGAAGCTACCAGGCGGGCGTCTTCGAAGCGTTGGCGTCCTCGGAATACCTGCCCGACTGGGTAGCAGGAATTTCCATTGGCGCGATCAATGCCGCGATTATCGCCGGCAATGCGCCGGGGCACCGCGTGCAGCGCTTGCAGAATTTCTGGGACGAGATAACCGCACCAACCAAGATGTGGCCATCTGCTCCCGCCGGACCGCTGGCGGCATGGCAAAATCGCGCGAGCGCGCTGACAACCGTGATGTTCGGCCAGCCCGGCTTTTTTGTGCCGCGCCCGCCGCAGGATTGGTTTTCACCCGATAATTGCGTCAGCTATTACGTCACCTCCTCGCTCAAAGGGACGTTAGAGCGGCATGTCGATTTCGATCGCATCAACAGCGCGAAAGACATGCGACTGAGCGTCGGTGCGGTCAACGTGCGGACCGCGCAGTTTGCCTATTTCGACAGCGAGAAGATTACGATTCGTCCCGAGCATGTTATGGCCAGCGGCGCGCTCCCGCCGGCCTTTCCGCCGGTTGAGATCGACGGCGAGCAATATTGGGACGGAGGACTTTTCTCTAATACGCCACTGCAATACATGGTGGATTATTCCCCCCGCCGCAGCCGTCTGATCTTTCAGGTCGACTTGTTCCCGGCACACGGTTCTGTCCCGGACAACTTTGATGAGGTCAACGAGCGCGAGAAGGATGTTCGTTATTCCAGTCGCACGCGCTTAACTACGGATATGTTGCGGGAAAAGCACGATGTACGGCATGCGATCAACGAACTGCATAAGCTATTGCCGCCCGAGATTGCGAAGTCCGAACAGGCCAAGCGACTCTATGAGTACGGCTGCGTGACCGAAATGGACATCGCGCAACTTATCTATCGTCCGATGGAGCCCCAAGGTGCGCTAAAGGATTTCGAGTTCGGCCGCTCGACCATGGAGGTGCGATGGCAGCAGGGACTTTCCGACGCCAGAACTACTCTGCACGCCTCGCCCTGGCTTGCACCGATGCCGAAGGAGCTTGGGGTCCGCGTGTTCGATGTGATGCACGAAATCCTTGTCGGACATGAGGAACAGACGACCAGCAACGCTCTGGACGACATCCCCCATTACAGCCGACGCAGCGCAGCTGCCAGCCCTGCTACGACGCCAACCCTCTGAACGCTCAAACGAGGGATGGACGGATCCGTTTTTGGTGAATGTCCGCTTTTGGCACAAAGCGGAAGTCCCGACCCACCTAGTCAATGTCTGCTTTCAGGGTAAAGCGGACATTGCCTAAACGTCCTCTGATGTTGCTAGGGTATGAAGTCCTGCCTGAAGGACTGCCGAGGCGGTGGGAACTCGCATTGCTACCTGCGGGATTGCAATGAGCTGGGATATCCTAGTCCGTCGCGGTGTGATCATTGACGGCAGTGGCAGCCCAGGCACCGTCGGTGATATCGCTCTGAACGCCGGTCGCATCGTTGCGCTTGGCCCGTCGCTGGCCGGCGATTCAAACAAGGTCATCGATGCCGGTGGCCTCGCCGTGACGCCGGGCTTTATCGACATCAAGACTCATTCTGACTTTGTCCTACCGATCAATCCGAAAGCCGAAAGCAAAGTACGGCAGGGAGTTACAACCGAGATCATCGGCCATTGCGGTTTCTCGGTCGCGCCGGTCCTGCCAGGCAAGACTCAGCTTCTAGCCGATTACCTGAGCGGAGGCGCGCCGTGGCTGCCGTTCCGGGAAATGAGCTTCCCGGAATACCTCGATACGTTCCCTCCTGTCGCGGTCAACACCGGCATGCTTGTCGGCCATAACACTCTCAGGCTCATGGTAATCGGACTCGAAGATCGAGCGCCGACTAAGGCCGAACTCGGTCAGATGATTGCCTTGCTGGAAGAGGGTCTGCGCGCCGGCGCGCTTGGCATGTCGTCCGGGCTGTTCACGCCGCCTGGCAGCTTTGCCAAACCAGATGAAATGATGGCGCTCTGCACAGTGCTCAAGCGCTATAACGCGTCCTACTTCACCCATATCCGCGATGAATCGAACAAGGTTATGGGCGCGGTGGAAGAAGCGATCGATATCGCCAGCACCTGCGGCTCCATGTCGAGATCGTGCATCTTAAGTGTTCGGGAATCGATAACTGGGGTAAGGCGGCGATGATTCTCGACAAGCTCGCTGTGGCGCAAGCGAAGGGCTGCGATCTTGATTGCGATGCCTACCCTTACACCGCAGGCTCTAACGCGCTGAAGAATCTGTTTCCGGCATGGGTGCAGATTGGTGACAACGAGACGATGCTGGCGCGTCTCGCTCTGCCGGAGATTCGCGCGCGAATTAGGGTAGAGATCGCCGATCACGGACTCAACAACTGGGGCCGAATCCCATCATGGGACGCTGTGCAGATCTCAGTCTCGCCACGGCTGCCGGAGACGGCCGGTCAGACAGTGGCGGCATTGGCAGCAGCGCGAAGTTGTGACCCGATCGACCAGATCTGCGACCATCTGATCGCCGATAACGGCGCTACCCGCGTTCTGATCACGTCTATGTCCGAAGACGACATTCGCACCCTTGTGCGCTCGCCGACCGCACTCGTCGGCTCAGACGGCAATTGTCTCGCGACTTACGGAATTGTCAGCCAAGGCATGCCGCACCCTCGTTTTTACGGTACCTTTCCAAAAATTATTGGACGCTACGTCCGCGACGAAGGCCTGATCCCGCTCGAGCAAGCGATTTACAAGATGACGGGGCGGGTCAGCGAAAGCACTGAAATTATGTGACCGCGGGCTATTGAAGAAGGGCTACCGCGCCGACGTCACGATCTTTGATCCAGATGATTTTCGGGACCAAGCTACTTATGCCAAGCCGCATTGCTATCCAAGCGGCGCGCGAACGACCGTCATCGTCAACGGTACCTTGGTCGTCGAGAATGCCGTTCACACAGGCGCCAGGCCGGGGATCGTCCTGCGCCGCGACATTGACGGCAAAGTCGGTTAAACGCTCCGATGCCAGCACGCGGTTGTGACGCGTAGACCCAATGTCCGCTTTTGGGGGTAAAGCAGACATGAACCGGCATGTTGGTGTAGCTTAATTCGTGTGCATTGCATCGCTCTAGGCCTCACGTTGACACCGATTTGCCCATTCGGAGGCGCACGAATTTCGTGCGCTGAGTCGCAACGCCTGGTCTGAACACGAAATTCGTTTTGGAATTAGACCGCGGCAGTACGTGCCGGCCTCGGAAAACGGCGCTCCCTATAGCGCGGCGCAGCAAAAAATTGCGGCTTTGCAGTATGGTTTTTGCAGCGCGTCAGAGGCTTCCCCGTGTTATCATTCTCAGCAAGGTATGGGGAAGGCGTCGTGTATCAGCGTGTGCTCCCTTACATCACTGCCATTGGCATTGGCATAGCGGCCGCATCTGCACTGTCGTTTTTGTCACTCGTATCGGCGAGTGGGATTCGTTTCGACCTAATGCACTGACGTGCAGCAGGCGGCAAAAATGTCGGGCGGATAAGCGGCGGTGTGTTGCGTAGCACAGCGTTGCGCTGTGGATAATTTTCCGTACTTCGTTACTGGACGTCGTAATAGGAATAATCCTTGTCAAGCCTATAGTAATGGTGAGTGCTATGAGGCTTCCGGATTACATCGCTATCAGCTTTCTGTTTGCTTTGATGCTCTGGTGTGTGGCTGGGCTGGCCCGACACAAGTTTAAATTATAATAGCGTCGGCCTAGTGCCACGGTAAGCCACTGAACGCGAACGCCGCGAACAACGACACCGCTGCTGCAAAGGCAATGGCAAGCCCATAGCGTACTGGCCGCGAAAAACCGTCGCTCTGCATGGCGTCACCGCATTACTGTCCGCGACGAAACGCTACCTGCGTCACCCTGGAGCTTTTTTGACCAAAATCAAAGGCAGGAATGTTCTTGCTGAGTCGCGCGGTAACGCTTTGTTACAGTACAGCATGAAACTTGTCCCGCCGTGACACGCCTGATCGCGCGGTGAAAGAACTCGAGGCGAATGTCCGCTTCTGGCACTAAGCAGACATTTTGATCGTCGGGCCGGATGTCCGCATCGCGACCGCCGACGAGGTGATCGAGTGACGTCGTAATGTCTGCTTTTGGCACTTAGCGGACACGACACTCGCACAGCGCAATGTCCGGTTTTGGAGGCAAAGCGGACAATTGGTGGTCAGACATGGTAGGAGGAAACACAAACATGATGGAAGGTAAGGACCTAGGCGCCATCTTTGATGCCCACATCAAAGCCGAGTTCGTCGATAGGGACGTGGCCGAGACAATGGCTACGATGACACCTGAACCTTACTTGACCCATGTTCCGACGCTGACGGGAGGCACAGGCCGCTCTGAGGTTGAGCGATTTTATCGCGAACATTTTGTCGGTCACTGGCCAGATGACGTTCAGGTAAAGTCTGTGTCGCGCACCGTCGGGCAGCACCAGGTAGTGGACGAGTTGATCGTCAGCTTCACTCACGATCGAGAAATGCGCGTCTATCTTCCAGGCGTGGCGCCGACCGGCCGCAAGGTTGTGCTGCCGCATGTCGTGGTGATGGGCTTTGGTGAGGGTGGTCGTGTCGCCCACGAACACATCTATTGGGATCAGGCGTCGCTGCTAGTGCAGGTTGGATTACTTGATCCGGCACTGTTGCCTGTTTCAGGCGCCAACCAAGCCAAGCGGCTGCTGGATCCCGACCAGCCAGCCAATGAGATGATCGAGCGTAGGCGACTTAAAGCGAAATAGTTTGGAAACAGAGGATGTCTGCTTTTGGCACAAAGCGGACATCCCGACACGCTCAACCAATGTCCGCTTTTGGGGGGTAAAGCGCACATTGGTCTCACACTCTGCAATGTCTGCTTTTGACCCAAAGCGGACACCGATCTCAATTCAATGGCCGGCGTTGCACAAACTAAGCTGCACTGCCCCAAGTTTTAAAGCTCCTAGCGGAAATCGGGTGGGCGAGCCCGTTGATCGCTGCCAGAAGTAGGCAAGCGGAACAGGCAAATCCACAGGAGCAACGGAGATGAATATCCACAGCGCAAATATCTCTTCGGCGAAGCCGATCCCAGCGGCGCGTCATTTGAAAGCGAGCGCGGAAGAAATCAAATTCGCAACCGGCAAAAGCGAATTGGGGGCCATTCTGGTTGCGCGAAGCGCGGCCGGCGTTTGTGCAATTCTGATCGGTGACGGAGTCGAAGTTCTCAAACGCGACCTCGTCGAAGAGTTCACGGACGCGATGCTCGTGCGCGACGACCGGGCCTTGCGCACCGATCTCGAAAAGATTTTGACGTTTATCAAAACCCCGGCAAAGGGGCTCGATCTGCCCCTTGATATTCGCGGGACACCCTTCCAGCGGCGCGTTTGGGCCGCCCTGCGCAGTGTTCGGGTCGGCTACAAGATTACTTACGCCGCGCTCGCCTCCCGCATTGGCGAACCGCGCGCGATCCGTGCTGTCGCCAACGCTTGCGCTTCCAACGCAATCGCCCTGGCTATCCCGTGTCATCGTGTGATCAGGAGCGATGGCGCACTTGCTGGCTACCGCTGGGGCGTGGAACGCAAGCGGAGCATGGTCGAGAAAGAAGCGGGGGCGTTTGCATGAACATCCAGCTGAGGCCGAAAGAGGCTCTTTCAGCGCAGGCGGCGAAAAGCCGGGTTGCGAAGTATGACTGGGTGGAGATTTCGGAGGACCTGAGCAGTCAGGGCTGCGCGGTAATCGAAAGACTTCTGTCTCCGGATGAATGCCGCCAGGTTGCGACGCTCTATCCCCAGGAAGAGCACTTTCGCAGTCATGTCCACATGGCGCGGCATGGCTTCGGCAAGGGTGAGTATCGTTACTTTAAATACCCACTGCCTGAACTGCTGAGCAGCCTGCGCACAGCGCTTTATCCACGCCTTGCCGTGATCGCCAATGAGTGGAACGTTCGCATGAATATCGATCGACGATATCCGGCGCAGCACGCTGATTTCCTGAAGGAGTGCCACGCTGGCGGCCAGACGCGACCGACGCCGCTGCTGTTGCAGTATGTCCCGGGCGACTTCAACTGCCTGCACCAAGACCTCTACGGCGATCTTGCCTTTCCGCTCCAAGTTGCCATTCTTCTCTCCGAACCGGGAAAGGATTTCACTGGTGGCGAATTCGTTCTGACAGAACAACGACCACGCATGCAGAGCCGCGTGGAGGTGGTGCAGTTGCGGCAAGGTGATGCCGTTGCGTTCGCGGTGCATAATCGTCCTGTAAAAGGAACGAAAGGCACGTACCGCGTCAACCTCCGGCACGGCGTAAGCCGCGTTCGTACAGGAATGCGTCACACCGTAGGAATCATCTTTCACGACGCTAAATAATCGGGAGTCCACACGACGTGAGCGCGACCAGCACGCCCTCTGCTGTGCCGGCCGCGCGTCGCATTCCGCTGTGGCTCAAGCTCGCCTACACGGCCTTCATGGCAGTACTGGTTCCGGTCTATTTGCGCAACTACGGGCCAACGAACTTCCTCTATTTCTGCGACGTCGCCCTGATCATCACGCTTGTTGGCATCTGGATCGAGAGCCCGTTGCTCGTCTCCATGTGTGCGGTCGGTATCATCGCGTCACAAACCCTCTGGGTGATCGACTTTCTCTCCAACCTAATCGGCCACCCGCTCACCGGGCTCACCGACTATATGTTCATGGCCGACCATTCGCTGTTCCTTCGCGGCCTGTCGCTGTTTCACGGCTGGCTGCCCTTCCTGGTGGTCTATCTGGTGTGGCGGCTCGGCTATGACGTGCGCGCGCTGCCAGCCTGGACCGTGGTTGCCTGGGCGCTGGTGCTTACCTCCTTTTTCCTCATGCCGCCGCCGCGGCCCGATCCGGGCCTAACCCCGGTGAACATCGACTACGTGTGGGGCTTCAGCGATACCGAGGCGCAGCACTGGATGGCGCCAGGCTTATGGGTGGCCGCATTAATGATTTTGTTGCCGGCCTTGCTATATGTGCCGGTGCACTTCCTCTTGCGCCGCCTAATGCCGAAGCCGGTGCGTGCATGGTGAACGCCGCCGCGGCGTTCGCCGATGTCCGTCATTGGCACAAAGCGGACATTCCACGACTGAGTTCCGATGTCCGCTATTGGGGGTAAAGCGGACATTCAACCAACCTCATTGATCCGAAGCGGGCATCGGCAGCTCCGACCCGGGCGGTGTGCTAGTTTGCGCCGATACGAACCCCTGATCAGGGAGGTTCATATGACGGCGCTTGATCGTCGTACCTTAATGGCAGTGACCGTCGCTCGCCGGCATTGCAACACCAACTACTCTTGGCGCGAAGGAATGTCCGATCATGGACTGGATCACCATGTCGCTAGAGGCCCGCAACCTCGCATACAACAATGTCGAACATGTGGGCCCTGAGAACGCGCGCAAGAAAACCGAAAAGTGGGCTGCAGCTTCGCAGACGCTGCGCCAGCAGCGCCCAAAGCACCTCGACTTGGCTTATGGAAACGGGGAGCGCAACAAGTGGGACTTATATCCTGCGAATGATCCGAAGGCGCCATGTTTCGTTCACATCCACGGCGGCTATTGGCAGCGCGGCAGCAAGGAAATCTTCGCTTGCCTCTCTGAGGGTCCGTTGGCCCGTGGTTGGTCGGCGGCTCTGTGCGGCTACACGTTGGCGCCGGAGGCGACCCTGACGCAGATCACCAACGAACTGAAAAGCGCCTTCGACTGGCTCAACGCCAAGGCCAGCGAGCACGGCATCCAGGGCCCGATCATTGTCACCGGCTGGTCCGCGGGCGGGCATCTGACCTCATTCATTCTTGATCATCCCAAAGTGGCGGCGGGGCTGGCGATCTCGGGCGTGTTCGATCTCGGCGCGCTGCGCGACTCCCCGCATGTCAACGACAAGGTGAAGCTGAGCGAGGACGAGATCCAGAAGTTCTCTCCTATGCGGCGGCCGATCGTTAACAAGCC
>AF_2010_repII_A1DRAFT_10000187_pt1 | contig 12177 bp, 11 predicted proteins | sample AmaForreplicIIA1_FD_9195 | JGI IMG/M metagenome (IMG submission 9195)
TTCCCGAAGCTCCCCCACGACATGATGAACTCGCCGGTCAAATCGAACTTCTGGACGCGGAAGTTGGCGCTATCAACTACATAGACGTAGCCACGCACCCGATCGATCGCAATGCCCCACGGCGAATTGAACTGGCCCTCGCCATTCCCCCGCGATCCAAACTTCATGAGGTAGCCGCCAAGCCTGCCATCAAACTTCTGCACGCGGTGATTGTTCGTGTCCACGACCCACACGTCGCCCTTGCCGTCGCAGGCCACTCCGCTGGGATTGTGGAAGTTTGAGTTCGCCGAGCCGAAATTGCCCCAGAGAATGATGAAGTTCCCGGCGTTGTCGAACTTCTGAATCCGGTTGTTCCCGTTATCCACGACGAACAGAGAACCTTGCTGATCCACGCAGAGACCATAGACGGGAGCCATGAACTCGCCGCCGTGCAGCAATGAGGCGCCACGGCCTGGGCGCCCCCACTTGGCGACGCAGACATAGCCCGAGGTATTGACCAGGATGGTTGAGCTGGCGGGAGTGGAGACGTTCCCGCCTACATCCTTGAACCATACATAGATGACCTTCTGTCCGTCTCCCGGCGATAAAATAAAGGGAATCGTCGATCCGAACTTCAGCGCCGGCGTCACATCGACCCAGCCCGGCGTCCCCGCCATCGGCGTCATCGGTGATTCAGAGATGAAGTAGGCTCCGACCCCCGTATCAATGTCGTGGGCGGAGATGGTGACGACGACCTCGGGCGAATTCGTCATGAAGGCGCCGTGATTGATCACGGCATAGGGATTCTGGGGCGCGGTGACATCGATCAGNACCGGAGTCGCTGTGACTTCGCTCGACAGCGAACTCTCGGTGCCATCCTCGAANACCGCCGATACGGCATAGAAGTATGTCGTATCGTTCGTGAGTCCCGTGTGTGTATAGGGATTGGTCACGCCTTCGATCTTAGTCGCCGTCTGCTTTGTGAGGCCCTGCGACGTGCCGAAATATAGATTGTACGAAACAGCCTTGGGCACCTCCATCCAGCTCAGAAACGCTTCCGTATCGCCGGCCTTTACCGCCACGCTGTGCGGCGGCGGAGTCGCGCTCAAGGCCTGTGCCTTCGGCGTCTCCTCTTTTCCGCGACTCAGCTCTTCTTCCGTCGGCACATACTTGAGTACGCGATTGTTGCCGCTGTCGACGACATAGACACAGCCTTCTTTGTCGACGGCAACACCGTAAGGGAAGTTTAACTGGCCCTCTGTCTTGCCACGGTTCCCCCATGAACAGAGAAAGGTTCCATTCCCGTCGAATTTTTGAATTCTGTGGTTTCCTGTATCGACCACGTAGACATTGCCCAATGCATCACAGTACACACCCCACGGCGACTTGAATTGCCCGGGACCGTTACCCTCTCGACCCCATTTCGTCAAAAAACTGCCGCGGGCATCGAACTTCTGAATACGGTTGTTGCCTTCGTCCGCGACATAAATATTGCCGACAAAGTCGACGGCGACGCCGCGTGGAAAAAAGAACGCGCCGTCGAAGCTTCCGTCCCGTCCCCACTTCAGTACTGGGGTCCCATCCGCTTTGAATTTCTGGATACGGGCATTACTTGTATCCGACACATAGAGGCTGCCTTCTTGGTCGGTCGTCAACCCCCAGGGCACGTCGAATCTGCCTATGTCGGCTCCCCGCCAGGCCATGCCGAATTTCCCCCAGGTCTGCATGAGATTGCCCTCGAGATCAAATCTCTGAACCCGATTGTTGCCGCTGTCAGCCACATACAGGACATCATCCGGGCCGATCGCGAGGCCGCGCGGGTAATAGAACGATCCTTCTTGGGCGGACGGCTCCGCGCCCCAACGAGTGAGGAACTTCCCGGTCTTATCAAATTTCTGAATGGAATGGTTGTCTGTATCGGCAACGTACATATTGCCATCTTTGTCGAGCGCGATCCCCGTCGGCGAACTGAATTCACCGTCATCGACCCCTTCGTGACCGATACACATCGCGAGGAGATACGGAGAAGGAATCGCCATTACTTCCTGCGATTCCGGGCTTTCCCCCTTCGCGGTGACAACCGTGACGACATAGTGATAGCAGGTCCCGTTAGCCAGATCGTCATGGACGAAGGGTGAACTGGGTCCTTCGATGCAGGTCGCCTTCTCTTTCTTCACGCCAATGGTGGCCTTGAAGTCCTCTTCACCGGCGATCGGCCGTGTGAGCTCGGAGAACTTGATCTGGACCCCCTTGGTCGTTTGGAAATAGACATTGTAGTACATCGCGTCCGGGACATCGTCCCAGGTGAGTGTGATCCGACCGTTACCAGGCTTCGCCTTCACATTCTGCGGTGGCGCTGGGAGTTCTTCGGCCTCGGCGATCGAGTCACCGCCTCCCCATTCATCCTGCACACTATCAGCCCGCAAGACGGACCGTTTGAACCGAAACATTTCATCAAATAGCCATGCTTTGACCATTGGTGGAGCCTCGTGTTACTAAGACAGCTCAGCGCCCAGAACTGAGCGAGTTTCAATGACTTAGGTTTGGATTGAGGAGTCTAACAAAGCACTAGAAAGAGAGTCAACGGGGTCTCACGCCATGAGGCCTAGTATAAACTAACACGACGCGACCTGAGGAGTGAGGCTTGCGTAAAAATCACAGTGAAGATCATCCCGGCGGTTAAGTGTTAGGTTTCTAACTTTAGCTGTGAGAGGCCTGTTCAACCGGCTCTGTGAGCAAAGGGCCCGCCATATCGAGAGCAATGTGCGGTGACCCTGACCCCCGGCTCAGCATGGAACTGTCAAGGCGCCCTGTCTCCGCTTCCATCGGCAACAACGCCTGCTCAGCATCGCCCAGCTCCTTAAATTCACGCAATGGCGGTAGTTGGGAGAGATCATGCAGGCCAAAATGCTCGAGGAAAAACTTCGTCGTGCCATACATAATGGGTCGGCCAGGGACTTCCTTGCGGCCGACGATGCGGACCAGTTTCCGCTCAAGAAGCGTGCGGAGCACGCCCGAGGTCTCCACCCCGCGAATCTGCTCGATTTCCGAACGGACCAGTGGCTGTCTGTAGGCAATGATCGCCAGTGATTCGAGGGCAGACCGAGACAACTTTTGCATCGTCTTGGCCTTCTCAAGCTTCTTGATCCAAGGTGCATAGTCGGGTTTGGTCATCAGGCGGTAGCCGCCAGCCACTTGCACCAACTGCACACCGCGGCTCTCTTGGTCAAGGTCTTGCTTCAACTCCATGAGTGCCTGTTCCACCTCCCCCATTTTGAATGCTCCCAAGACTGATACGAGACGAGCCAGCGGAACAGGATCAGACGACACAAACAACACGGCTTCGAGAATAGCCTTCAGTTCTCGCTGGTTGATCCCTTCGGCAGGTCTGTTTACATTGGTTGCTGGCGAATCCGCTCCCTGGACCATCTCCGCAGCCACCTCATGACCGACACATAAGGTCTCGTCCATCGCCTGTGTCACTGTCGGGCTCATGCTCCCCTCCATTCGGAATCATCGAGCTCGGCCGGATCAGGCACGAGCGAGAACGTGCGTGACACCAAGATCGGACCGAAGTTTTCCCCTTGAAATACCCGTGCGGTCCTCAGCCGGATCAGTTCGAGCAATGCAAGGAACGTCACGATGACGACCATCCGGTGAGTCGTGGATTCAAAGAGCGAACTGAACGTCACGGATTCCTGTCCCTCCAGCGCTTCAAGGATAGCGTTCATTCGATCCCGCACGGTTAAGTTATCCGGAATGATCTCCAGCAACCGGTTCCCGGGATTACGTTCCAGAATTCCCTTGAGCGCATCGACCAAATCAAACAAGCTAATGTCCTCGAGGGGTGCCTCATCCGACTCCACCTCGACAGGCGGAGTGTGTTCACGGCTATAAAGCTCTCGCCACATCCGCTCCTGGTTATCCAGCTGTCGTGCTGCATCCTTGAATTGTTTGTATTCAAGCAGCCTTCGGACCAACTCTTCCCGCGGATCCGGACCATCCTCGTCGTCCTCGGTCAGTTCATCGACCGGTAGCAACATCTTGGACTTGATCTGGAGCAATGTTGCAGCCATCACAAGAAATTCCCCCGCGACGGTCAAATTCAGATCCTTCATCGCCTCGAGATATTCCAGGTACTGCTTGGCGATGAGGGCGATCGGGATGTCGTAGATATTGATTTCGCTTTTTTTGATGAGATGGAGCAACAGATCAAGCGGCCCCTCAAAATTGCCGATGCGAACCTGATACGGCAACTCGGCCTGCACCGTTCCGTTGAACTGGTTATCCACAAGGCGCTTTATACCAGCTTTGGGGGGATGAGAGCAAGCCTCGACCTATTACTTGTGGAATTCAGGGGGACCGGCTTATTTCAATTTGATGAGATAGACGAGTAGGAGGGCGCTGAACACTAGGAGCGAGAGCGTGATCACGTACTGAACTTTCTGGTTCTCCAACCCCAACGGGTCCTCCGCTCTGCCGATTCTTTTCGCACCGGAAAACTCTGGGCCTCCTTCAAACAGCACTTTGGCGAAATCATCCCGACCCTGGAACTCAGCATTGGAAAAATCGGCCGTGGATCGAAAGGTCGCGCGCCGAAAAAAAGCATCCCCTTGGAAGATCACGAAGGGGAAGAAAGCTTCCCGATCAAAAAGCGACTCCGAAAAATCCGCCATACCATGGAACCGACTGCCGGAAAAACCAGACCCGAGTTTGAAATAAGTTCGCGAAAAATTCACGTCTTGGTCAAACTCAACCTCGAGAAATTCCGCGAGTCCGCTGAACCCAGACTGCTGAAAGGTGGTGGGCCCATGGAACCGAGCCCGATGGAAGCGGGTATGCGGTCCAAAGGCCGTCTTCTCGCCGATCACGCCGCTTAAGAATCGAGCCCGCACGAAATAGCTCTCTCGTAAAAAAATTGCGCCGGACAGTAAGAGCGGTTGCATGAATACCGACTGCGAGAGATCCACCGTCTGCTCGAAACGCGTTTCTGTCAAGGTTACCGGACCTCGAAATACGAGTTGGCCTTGCACGGATTGATGCCGAATCGCTCCGTGTACGATCGAACCGACGATGGAAACTGCCCCCTGAACTATGCGCACGTCGTTGCTTTCAATCGCTGCGATCCTCTTGAGATCCTCGGGCATGGGGCCGGCAGTAAGGACATCGAACAGCAGGTCCCCGCGAATGACCACACCGGAGAGATCAACACCTTTGCCACGCTGGATAGCATCGATAACCCGACTCGCCTGGACGGAATGCCTCTCTCGTTCGGCGTCTGTGCAGTCGGAACTCAATGACAGTATCAAGGCTGCCTCTCCTGAACCGGTCTTCATTTCACACGCCGATGCACCCTCTTCAACTCCACCTCCCCAGACTGCTGCAATCATCACAACGGGTCCAATCCGTCTCCGAAAGAACATGACCGCCCTTATACGAGATGCCTTAGTCCAAGGCAAGGCAGAAACCCTGTTCGCGCTGGACGTCGCTGCATACTTTGGTAGACTACGGATCGAAGATGACATGATTCCATGGCCTATTTTTCCTGCTCTTATGTGAGCGTGTTGCGATGCGTAGCCGACTCTTGATCATCCGCACCATCCTCGTGGACCCTTGCGTGTATTCTACCGACAACTCTCTTCGCGGAGAACGTCATCGAAATGCCTGTATTGGCTGCCATCAGTACTAATAACCGTGGTGCGTTTGAAATTCTCTTAGTGTGGTGGGATAAAAAGCCGCAACCGGAGCCCGCGCAGTTGCAGTGGATGGCCGGGAGGGTCCAACTCGGAAATACTCAATTAGGTTCGATGGCCCAAGCTTTCTCCTATGCGATTGAAAGGACCCCGTCAATCACACACAGTGGGACTGTCTCCGTGTTAGGAGTTACCTATACCCCCACCGGCACCGACGGTCCGAGTGCCGGCGCCGCCATGGCGGTCGGCTTTATTGCCGTGTTCAAAGGCAACAAAGTTCAGCGCGGCATTGCGATCACAGGCACATTTGAGCCGGGGGGCAACATCGGGTTTGTGGGGAGTATTCCGGATAAGATCCGTGCTGCCGCACGTGAAGGTTATCACACCATTCTGGTTCCACGCGGGCAGATGTATAATGAACGGTGGAACCTCAATGAAGTAGCTCTTCAGTTGAACGTGACCGTCAAGGAAGTCGAAACGGTTGATGAAGCCTATCAACTCATGACGGGACAGCCCATCTAGCGCGCAGTCGTCGGCTCTCCGATCCCTCGCACAATCGACTCATATTCCGCCTCCGTCAGCCGATGCATTCCCAACGCGAGTCTGCGGGTGAGTTCCGCTTGATCGGGAATCAGCAGCACGGATTGCAGCATGGCTTGGCTCTCTTGTGGCGATGATGCCCATCGGCGCGTCACGTGGACTCGGACAAACCCGAATCGGGCTTCAGTTTTCAAGTCGTCTTTGAGGAGATCATCGAGATCGCGAAACGGCAAGACGGAGGACCGGATCTGAAACTCGGCACAGAGACCTACCTTGAGCACATAAACAAGCCCGAGGGACTGCGGTTGGAGATACGCTTCTAGATTCGTCCTAATCAGCGATGTGCAGAGACCCCAGATGCCGTGACTAAGCTGTAACTCTGCGCTTTCCTCCGAACTCCGTTCCCGCAGGGCCCCGGCAATGAACAGAAAATGACTCATGGCGCCCAGTAAGGGAAGAAGCTCAAACCGGTGGGACGTGCGGAATCAATGCGTGCGGTAATCGTCGGAATCGTCGAGCAGATCTTCGGACTTTTCGATATAGTCGACATCCTCATCTTCGTCGTCCAAGGAGAGATCTTCTTCTATTTCATCTTCCATCTCGCCCTCACCGGACATACCCAGCTCCTCTTCGCCCATCTCTTCGTCGAGTTCCTCGTCTTTGGGTTCCAGCGGGATTGCCGGTTTGGCAATCGCCTTCTGCCGAGGGGTTGCCTCCTCAGCAGATTCGACGACCTTTTTAACCGGGGCTCCCCCAGCTTTCGCTTGAGCAGTCGACTTCTTCACCGCGGCTTTTTTCTTTGGGGCGGCTTTTCGCTTTGCCTTCCTCGCTGTTTTCGCCGTCTTTTTCCTCACAGCGGCCTTCTTGCCCGTCCGTGCCGCGCGCGCCTTTGTCGCTCGTTTTTTCTTCTTGGCCATCGAATATCTCCCCCTTTGTCGTTTTCAAATCACAGAACGACTCTTCGGGCACCATCTAGCACGAACCTCTAGGTTCTTGCAACCCAGGCACAACCCCACAACCGGCGGTCTGTTTCTTTTTCGTTAAGGGTCAACCCATACCGAAATGATTGCCGGTCGACTATCGGCTCCCTTTACCGTGTCCGGGCCAGCCATATCGGTCACTTGGAGTGAAAATTGAAGCTGTCGCCGTTGCACTACGGGTGGCGCCATGAAGGTGGCCTTGGCTTCATTGCTGTTCAGCAGCGGAACTTTGTTACCGCGGAGCTGCTTCCACTCATAATGGAGCGGATCGCCGTCCGGATCACGGCTCTGGAGCCCATCGAGGACCACAAGGTGACCAGATTTGACCGTCAGTTCAGCCGGCACACGCGCCACCGGTTCATGGTTCAGATTCATCTCAGCTTCGACGAGCACAGTCAACCGACCTTCCTTCCCACGATTCTTGACCGTCACAGTAGCCTTCCCATTTCCCTTCACTTGGACCATTCCCTCTGGATCAACCGAGATCACCCCTTCATCGGAAGACCAAAACTCACTCTCTGTTCCAGGCCCAGTCAAGGGCCTGACCCCTTCATCGGCAAATTGCCCCACGGCCGGCACCGGAACCCGTTTGCCGATGGTATTTAACCGCCAGGGCTTTTCCACAGCAAATTCGATCATGGTCAACGCAGCCTTGGGCCGGACCATCAGAAGCACTTCGTCAAAATCCTCGTGCCCACCAAGACGCCCCCTGGTCACTTCCCCCACGGCTAACAGACGCATGACCCCGATCCCGTCTGCCGGGACCGTAACGACCCCGGTAAAAGGGGCTGCACCGTCCGTCTGGGAGTACGCGGCTGGGTCAGCCTGGTTAGAGGCAATAGGCTCTTGATCAGACCGATACCAATAGAACTTGAGCCCGCGAAGATTGACGTCGTTCCCTGCCTCGACCGATACGGGCAGCCGCTCGCCAGACGCCACGATCGCTCCCGGCTTCGGAGCAGATAAGGTGAACGCCTTGGCTGGGAGCGCACTAAATAGCAGGAGAAGGCAAGCAATACCGGAAAGTCTTTCACGCCGCAACACCCACAGAGCGCGATCGCAGAGTATTGTCGAACAGGTCATTAGGGGCGAGGATCATATAACCGGTTTCCTAGGTCAAGAGGTGACACTGCAATATCCTTCAGATACAGGCTGATTTATGCGGTTGACTCGCATGGTACAATGATTAGCAAAAAATGGCGTGATTGTGGGATCCTTGGTCCCAGGTGTGGCTCATATCAGTAAGAGGAGTATTAACCACCCCAATGAACCGAATCTTCCTCGTAATGGCGATAGTCACGGGTGCGGTACTCGGCGCCTGGCCCACGGAGGCCACGGCTCCGTATACGCAGATTATGATTGAGGACGGCTCGCCTTATTTCGTGCCGAAATCGGTGACAGTCTCCAGCCACATGGCAATCCGGTGGGACAACCCCACCCCTACTGAACATACGATTACCCATAAGGGCTGTCTTGAAGACGGAGAGACTTGCGCGTTTGACTCCGGGATGGTTCTACCAAACGGCACCTTTACCATTCCTGGGCTCGCACCTGGGCGGTATACCTATATTTGCCGCATCCATCCCATCATGCACGGCGTCATCACCGTGACAGATGCGGCCGTCCCTTCCCAGCTGTAAAAATCGCTGTTTGGCTCATCGTTAAACACCTGCCACAGGTCCTTGCGGGAATCACAGCTCGTCGTGTAGGCTTCGCCGCTCGACCATGTTGGTCTGCCATGAAGCCAGCCGTTGCCGTTCATGAACCGCTCGAGCTGACCGGAGAGACGCGCACGCTCCTGGCTTGGCACATTCCTGACCTTGTTGCCTATCAACACACCGACGACGAGTGGTGGTTTGCACCACTCGACGACAATTTGCCGTTGGTTCGACTCAATCATACAGGTCTGGAGATGCTGAAGGCGATGAACGGCCACATTTCCGTCGATGCGTTGCTTGAGAAATACGGCACCCGCATCTGCGGACCGGACGGACAGCCGGGCAAGTGGCACCTCGAGCGCTGGGCCCTCCCCACCTACTCTCTCTGTTACTTCGGTACAGAACCGCCTGGCGGACACCGACACAAGGCCAAGTGGGACGTCCTACTTCAACAAATCCGAGAAGGCTGGTCCGGCCAGAAAGGATTCGAAGGCGAGGGGCACCTCAAAGACTTCCATCACCATGAGCTGACCGAAACTGTCCAGGACGACGAACACTTCGATTTGATCGAAACGACCGTCTCACATCTCTTTCGGGAGCCCAACGCAGTCCTGAATGGGCTCACCTACGGTCGGATTCTCATGCAGCAACTTCGCAAACTCGGCTGGTTTCATCCCAAACCGAAAATTCTGCTCGAAGTAGGCGGTGGCCTCGGCTACGTGGCGCGCGACATGGCGAAGGAGCTTCTACCCTTTGAACGACAGGCAATGAAATATATTTCGCTGGATATCACGCACCCGTTCTTGAAGCTCCAAACTAAGCGGGCAAAAGAAGGGGGGTGGAGCGGGATCGGCACAAGGGCCAATGGGGAACAGCTCCCGTTTAGAGATAACTCGATCGATCTCGTGATTGACAACGAAAATATGGCCGATATGACGCCGGTGAAACTCAGCAAGAGAGAACTCCTCTCGGGAGCCGGCGATACCGAGGCGCATCAGGAAGCGTTGGATTGGATAAGGCGGCTGCGGTTGTCGATTGAAGCCGATCCGCCCGACGGTATCATCTTTAACTTGGGACCGATTCGTTTCGTCGCAGAACTCTGGCGGGTGCTCAAGCCGGGTGGACGAGCCTTCTTGGCGGAGTTTGGCATCGAAGAAGGTTGGCCGGCGCCAGTGAAGCTACCTGGCCATACAGAATACGAAGTGCAGTATAGCCATCTTCGCCACACTGTCCGATGGCTCGGCTTTCAACAACGCTATCTGCCTCTGCCGCAGTTCTTAGGCTTGAAGCCGGACACGAAGGTCCTTTGTACCGGCGCGGCCTACACGATCCAACGCTTTTGCCAGGCCTTGAACAAGCCCTTTACCGTTCGTGCCTACACAGAAGGCGAACTGAAACAGTCGCTCGGCGACATGCTTCCCAGACTACAAGGCATGCATTACCACGACGTCGTGGACGCAGCATGGTTCGGCCTCATCGACTTCAAAGTGCTGTTACTGGAGAAGCCCGGTGGTGAGCCAAAAGCCACCTATATCGAGAACAAAGGGTTTCGGTGGTATTCACAACGGTAGGAAAAATCAGATTGCCGCGGCAGTAATAGCCTCATTAGACGTCATACTTCCGAAGCAAGCTCGAGTGGAGCTCATTAAGCGAATCTATGAGCCAAGCAAATGCGTCTTTGTGAACATTAAGGTCGTTGTCTGAAACAAGCAATTCTACGGTCATCTTAGGATGCGTAATCCGATGGCGTGCTTCCAGAGACCGCGCTAATTTCTTCCAACCCTGAGTGCCATAATCAGGCCACCAGTCCAGATTGAAACGAGCCGCTGCGATTTCTAGAGCTCGTTTCACATTCGACAAAGTTCCTTCGTGTTTTGCCTTCACGGTTGCCACTCCAATTGGATCAACCACTACATATACATAGGTCTCTGATAAGAAGACCAGCTCTTCTGCNGAGAGAATTCTTCCTCCAAGTTCACNGGCAAGGAGAATAAACTGCTTCGTGCAGTAAACCGTTCCTTCAATCATCGACTAGTATGCACGTACAAACATGCGACGCAACGGCTGACTTGACCAATCATGCTGGTAGGTACCAATGAGATCCTCAATATCCTGACGTAGGGCATTAAAAATGTTTAGGAACTCCTTGACTGTTTTCTCCAAGCTGTGGGCGAAAGACGCTAATTCCCTGTCATAGGTTTCGCGGTTCTCCTATCCGCATCGCCAGATTTTGTAACACGCCTTCGCGCAATCCCAAATCACTGACCAGACACTCGAACAGTCCGAGCGTCTCCATCACTGTCATCATGATGATCGCCCCAGCGGCGATGACTTCCTCGCGACCCCTTTCAAGACCGGGCAGGCCGACACGCTCGGACTTCTTGCGGCTGAGCAGCACCTGTTCGAGGTCTCGAATTGTGCCTAGGCTCAGGCGGTAATTGTGGATTCTGGCCGACTGGTAGGATGGAAGCTTCAGAGCCATGGCCGCGAGAGCGGTGATCGTACCGGCAGTTCCAACAAACGCGAGCCCAGCTGGACGTGACATTGTGGAAACCGCTGTCTCCGCTTCGCTCCGCACCCAGTCGCGAGCTCGCTGTACCTCCTCTGCGGTCGGCGGATCATGACGAAGGAGCCGTTCACAGAGGCGGACGACTCCGATATCGATTGACCGCACGATCGGCCTGTGTCCAGGCCGATCCAGGATGAACTCCGTGCTGCCGCCGCCGATATCCAACGCCAATACACTAGTTACGCCGTCGGGCAATCCGGAGCGAATTCCCATCATTGTTCGTCGGGCTTCTTCTTCACCCGTGATGATTTCAACCTCGAAGCCGGCTTCGCGTTTGACGCGATCGAGAAACTCGTCTCGATTGTTCGCATCGCGTACCGCGCTTGTTGCGACGACGGCGCAGTGGTCTACCCGGTAGGATTCGATCACCTCTCGCCACTCGCGCAGGCACGCGATGACCCGATCCATGGCGGCCCCCCTGAGGATCTTGGCTTGATCGACCCCTTCACCCAGTCGAAGAATGCGCCGATCCGATCGAAGTTCCGCGAGTCTTCCGCTGGCGGGAACATCGGCGATCAGCAACCGGCAGGTGAGCGTTCCGATGTCGATTCCGGCGAGCCTCATCGAATTCGCCTCACTAATCGCGGCATTACAATCCCGCACGAATGTCGTCCATTTCCGTTTCGAGCTTCTTTCTGGTTTCGTTCAACTCCTGCACTTCTCGGACAAGTCGTCCAAGATCCGCATCATGCAAGAGCCGCTCGGCCGGCTCGCCTCGTTCTCGCAAGCTCACGGCTCGTTCCCCAACATCCCGATAC
>AF_2010_repII_A1DRAFT_10000189_pt1 | contig 12159 bp, 14 predicted proteins | sample AmaForreplicIIA1_FD_9195 | JGI IMG/M metagenome (IMG submission 9195)
ACGTAATTTTTCAATCAACTCGTTAATCATTTTCTGCTGTTCGAAGATTAAAATCAGAAACAAGCTCTCCGCTGCGAGGCCCTTGCCCTTACTATTTATGCAGTCATAGTATTCATTTGTCTTACACTCACTTAACATCTGATTAAACAAAATTCTGTTTTCTTCCCGGAGTGCACGCGAAAAAAGTCTCCAATTTTCTATCTCGCTTGTGAGAATATGCTTTTCAGAACTCAATATCTCTAGTCTTTAGCTTGTGGCTAACTGCCTAAAATAGCTCGCTAAAATAGACGACACTTTCGTATTATCTTTTGGCGTGTTCTCTTCACCCCATATTTCTATATGAAATGCCACGCTTACGTAAATACGAAGGGCTAGTATAAATAACACAAAGGGCTGAAACTAAGTGCCCGTCTAGGATCTAATAAGGCAGGAAGAAATCAGACCTGCTTGATATCTATAACGCATATATCAGCTATCTAATTTAACCATCGGTGGGGGAGATGATACTTCAGGGTACAAAAGACGATGATATTATCTCTGATATTATAAAGGAGACATTGAACCGATTCTTTAGGGCAAGCGAGCCAGCCAAGACCACGGCGCTACATGAAGAATATGAGACGCATGGAGATAGGGTATTACATCGCACGGTCAAGAATATGGGGACAGTGGTTGATTACAACGAAGTAGAGTTAGTAGAGAAGCAAGAAGAAGAAGACATTTACGAAGCGGCTTTATCACCAAACTCAATAATATTCATGGAAGAACTTGAATCGATGGAAAAGGAACTTCGAAGTATATCGGTGGAGATAGAATGTATTCACAGCAGACCGATAATCTACAAGAAGAATAAGGAGTTGCATAGCCGTCTGGTACTATGCCTACGCCACAACCGGAGTAAATTGAAATGAGCCTAGCCGTCGGCGGGAGAGGTGTATACGCTGCGAACAAGAAGGAAAAAAACTGGCCGATCTGCGAACAAAGAGGATGAAAGATGAGGCCCTAATAAGGCAGTTTGAAAATAACAATAAGCAATACCTCAAGATTAGAACGACTGTTGAAGAAAAAGTGCGAGACATTTTATCTAATAGAAAAAAATTATTAGAGTCAGCCGCTTTATCAATTGTTGAATCTATACGAAAAAACCCAGAAAAATACAGTTCCCTAATGCCCTCTGAGACTTCAATAATAGATTATACTAGCACGTATTACCCGTATATTTATGGACAGCAACCGCCACAAAAACAGTGGGTTTACTTTACTGAGGATTACGTAGCCATGCTATCAGAGGATGCAGACAAACTCTTTGAGAAGTTAGTAAAAGAGTTGGGAGACGAAATACTTAATGATTATCCTCTTAGCACGTCAGCACCCTCACTACCGTTGTTATCATCGTTAGATGAGGAAAGTCTTCCTCCAAACAAAAGAGGACTAGATGCTGCGTGAATAATATGATCAGAAGCGAGGGGCAAACGAACAACTGAAAATTGGAGGAGAGAAACCATGGAAGACAAAAGGATTAGGCACACGGTCAAACGGAGGCCAAGGAAGACCGAAAGGAGGGGGAACGTTCTTAAAGAAGATAATAGGTTAACCCAGAAAAAGGTAACACCAAGAAACGAAACAAAACACAGCTACAGATAAAGGCAAACGAAGCAAAGTCAACAAGCACGGTAGCTAAGGGTCATGGCTTAAGTGCGTCTAGTCTTGAAAACTACAATGCATTGACAGACTCAAATTATGAAGACGGACGATTTTATTGAGATTACGGAACCTGATCTTCACTGCTTCCGGAAGGGATTCTCTACTGCCTTACGCCGAGTTGGGCAAGGCCGCATTTCGTTTGGGTGATCCACTCCTTATTTTTCTAGCAAATTTGAAATAGTAGTGCGAAGGTTAAGACGTGCAGCGGTGCTTTGGGAATCGCGATTTCAGCCATCATCGCAAGAGGTCCGCAATATTTCTCTCCACGATAAGAAATGACTAAGCATAAAGCCGGAGAATCAGAGTATAAGAAAGAACTTGAGGAGTTCAATAGGTATTTGGGTATGATAGGTAATGAACGCAAAAAAGAAATCCTTGCATTAGCGGAAGAACTGGAGAAAGAAAATATTGTCTCCGTAGGATCTATATGTACCCGGATCATGCATGATCTAAAGAATGAGATAAAGGAGGGACTTATTTCATGGAACACAATATTTCGGGCTTTACCAGAGGAGTACAAATCTAACCTTTTTCTAGATAAGACATGACTCTCTCAGACAGAAGTTATTATGAGATTAATGAAAAAAGACCACAGGTTAAGCTAGCCTATCTTTATTGACCCAGCCACTAACTCAGAAGCAGCCATTAACGCCGCTAACTCAGAACCTTTTATTCAGGCAGAGACGTACCAAAAAGTCCTACAGGAAAGCTTCCACTAGAAATCTGACATCTTCTAATGATTTGGCCAGAGCCGCTTCAGCTACGACATTAGCAACTTCTCCATCTACTCCGTGACGTAAAAGTAACTCATCTATGATCTCGCAGAATTGTTCATAGGTGTACGGTTCCAATTCTACAATAAAAAATCTAGACAGTAATGGGACCGACAAATTTTTGGTGTTATTGCTTGTTGCAAATACTGATGTCTTAATTTGGGTCGCTCTGGTCTTTCCATATTTTGTTTCACTAACTATTCCTGTTTCCATTAAATTCCGCAAGAACGTTTGGTCTTTGCGAGCCATCTTATCAATTTCGTCTATGAGCAAATAACGTGGTTTATTTGTTAATAGATAATCAATCATGCCTGCCTTAGTGGAACTGCTGCCATCTGCAAAATATGAACTCTTTAACTGTTGCATCAAAGATGTCAGAAACATAGTCTTAGCAGACGCAGGTGGACCTACCAGAAGGATGTGTACCGCAGACTCAGATTCGAATGACATTCGAAAGAGCTTCTTTATGTGGTCGTAGCCAACGATCTCATCAAAAAGTGCGTTACGTTGTGGGGTAACTAATTTGGACAGCAAATTACAAAACTTCATTTCTTTTTACCCTTTAAGAAAGCCAATTGCAAAACCCATTGACATGCTTCCTGTTAATGGAATACCAAGATTTGCTAAACCTACTATTTCATGACTGTTGTTAAACCCGGGAATCTGTGTTGTTGCATTCGCGAGTGTTGTAACCGCATTTTGCGATACTGATTGGAGTTTGGCCCATTTTATATCGATTATTTGCTGGTACTGAAGGTATGCTAAGCCAGCGAAAAACAAACCGACTACTACTGCTGCCAACTTTACTACTTTTTTCAATGCGTACCCGATTAATATTCCGCCAAAAAAAGCCTCCACCAACCGTTGCTGCAATAGAACCAAGTTGTCTGTATTCAATTTGATCCTCCTGAAAGTGGAAATCTATTCATACAGTCCTCCTTTATGTATAGGTCCCGTATTATTTATACGTGCGTGTACACGTATTCTAGCACAGGCTTTATACGTCGGCCTTCCGTAATTGAACCCGCTGTGGAAATGCCCCTTGAGGATCTAGTAGTACGTTACGGAAAACACAGGACTTCAGAAAAGAAACACAAGTTAACATTGGCAATTGACGGAGAGCTCGTAGAATGGGCAAAGAAAGAGGATATCAATATGTCTATGACGTTGGAAAAGCTACTCAGATCCCTGAAAGGCGAGAAAAAGAAAACTTCGAAACATGACTGATCCTTATTAAAATAGTCTGTCTGCTAGGTGAATCTTGTTAATTAATGCACCGGACAGTCACCTATAGAATGGACCACTAGTTGATGTATTGTTACGGCATTTTCTCACTGATATTGGATTCGAGATGTAGCATTGATTTACTTGGTCAGCAGTAATATTAGGCCCGAATGATTTTATGCAATTGTCAGCAGGGGTATTAGTATAAGTCGGTGCCGCCGTCGTCGTCCCGCTGTTGCTGGTATCATGATGATGTGACTTTTTAGCATCAACTGTCATCGTCGTCGTCATGTAGGTCCCTACTGTTAGCATTAGAAGATACGAGCCGCGAGTACGATTCTTCTATCCCCATCTTCTAGATCCACCATGCATTATGTTAAAAAGGTGAAAACGAGAGGCAGTCAGGTTTCCCATTGAAGTTTGCATCTACCGTCTATTTCAGGTGGTAATCTTTTCAATTAGGTTTCATCACTTTCTTACGTGTGCGCCACGACTTCGACTTGCAGAATATATCCTACAAGAAAGTCCTTCAAGCAAGACACCAAAAAAGGCCCATTTAACCTTAGAAGGGTTAAGCATCCAAATTCCGATATTGTGTCCCTTAGTACTATAACTCTCTAAATGTGTGCCCCAAAAACGAACAACAATTTCATAGAGTAACACAATTAACTGTTAAACGTGCTACTGCAGCTAGATGATATATACACCAGAGCGAACGGATATTAAGTTAAACAGGGGGAGAAAGAGCGAAAGAAGTACTCAAAATGAATATGTATAAACAATAAACTACTGCGACAAGGCCGAACGAGCTGATTTATATACTCAAGAGACCAACACGTTCGTCGAATCAAGATCTTTTGCTTTGTATTCTTCTACAACCGTATTGAAATCAGAACAAGATTTAGTCTGATTCATGAAATAGAATAGGCTGGTTACATTATGCACAGATTTGCAAAGATACAAATTTCGGACCAGATCCATGTCCTGTATACCCATTCCAATTATTGTTTATTATTGTTCTGTCCGCAATCCACAATTCGATGTGGTAACAGCAGCAGCCTTCTTCTTTTATTGCCTTCCAAGGATCCCAACGGACAATCCTAGTAGCTGTTTCTCCCTGATCAGATATATTACCGTTATATGTCCTTGTCACCGCAGTCCCGCTAACCTCGTCAACGATGTCTAAGTAGGCAGAACAGCCATATTTTGCAACTAAACTCAATCGACTGAAGTTTTTGTCGAAAGCTCGTATATGTATCTGTATTATTCCATCTCCTTTCTTCACTCCCCCACAACACTCTAGAGGAACAACACTCCCATCAGGTTTTTCAAGAAAAATCACTGGCTGGTCTATAGTTGGACTCTCATTATCGACCTGAACTTTAACTAGCGGACTAATAAATTCTTGAGGAGTTAATCTTTTCACAGTCAACCTAAGGTAATAAGTACCAGTTCCTATTGGGGTATTCCAATCAGTCAGATAACTGTGATTCATGCTCCATTCTCCCATATCATCAACGTCATACCACCCCCCCAAAGGAGATCTTGTATAGACGAAAAGACCAAAAAAATTGTAGTCGTTATGAACAGTAATAGAATCTGGCTTCGGAACGACGGGATCTATTCCAAGATATACTGCATCCTGTACAGGAGTATCAATTATCGTCCATGGTCCTGTTAGACTGGGACCATATTCAACTCTATATTGCTTCGCGTTTGCGATATTGAAAACTCCCCTTATTTGTGTTGATAATCCGAAGGGATGATCGCCTACGCCTGCCACATGATTATCTGCGATAGTTTGAGTTCCAACTGCTGGTGGGGCACTATTAGGCCCTTTTGCGTAGCCTGCAGGCGTGAATTGATTTGTAGGTATAAATCCCACATGTGTTATTCTAGGAGGAAGTGGACACAGATTTATGCAAACTCTTCGACATCTTACATGACAGAACCAAGAACATATCTGTTTGCAGTAGAATAATAACCCGAGCTTCTTTAGTATCTCTTGAAACGTTTTTGCATCTTTCTTATCATAGGCTTCGAGAAGTCTGTTTAACATTTCCTTATCTTGTATAAGCTTGAGAACTTCCTTAGCGAATTTGATCATCTCTTCTGTTTCTATCTGATCTTTCCTTTGCTGCTCTGTAGGGCAAAAAAATTCACATCTATGAACACATCTTTTAAAACATATCCAAAAACAGATCTTTTCGCAATGATCCAACAATCCGAGCTTGGACAACTCTTCTTGAAAAGTGTCAGCTTCCTCATTCTCATGAGCTTCTATAATTGCTCTGAACGCACGCTCATCTGCAGCTATCTTTCCAATGATTTCTGCTGTTTCTTGAATTTCCGTGAAATCTGAACTGGACAACGAAAAAAAGAGCAAAATTCACCTTATAAGGGTTAAGTATCTGAATCCCGACATTGTTTCTTTAATTATATGACTCTCTAAATGTGTGCCCCAAAAATAAACAATAATTTCATAATGAGTATTACAATTAACTGTTAGCTGTACTGTACTGCACTGCAGAGCTGCAACCGCAGCTCTTGGAGAAGCCAGATCGCATTATTTATAAGGAGATATACCACAATCTATGCTAGTTAGGCTTTACTTTCTCCAGAAAAAACTGGGATACTAGACCGATTCGATTGAAATTTTTTGGATCGAGAGCATTCTCGACATTCTCGCGTGGCCAAAACCATTTTGGAAAAAGTTAATGGAAAACGCTGATTACGCCTTTGCGAAATCTGTATAGAGACATGTTGATTCGATATTAGGTTTAGTTTGGAAAAACCACAATGCGGTATGGCTGCGATGTCAATCTGCCAAAGACAACCGACAAGTGTATTCGCCTGTTTTGTTGCGACAAAAGCCTCTCTACGTGATGAAGTGAAAGACGAAATGATCCCTGATATGCCAGTGACATTTGACAGAACACCATGATCAACCAAAACGAGCTCCGTCCGGTCACGCACATTACATGCAACTAGAACACCAGCATCCGTGTCAGCAATAGCCGCGGCCTGGTATGGGAGCTTAACCTCCCAATCTTCTCGGGCCTCTATTTTCGTGTTATCATAATTAAGACTAAAAGCGATGACCTTTCGGCAGTCTGCTACGATGAGTTCAAGTCCATGCCTTCGTAGGCATCTGGAGGCCATCTGGTGGCAGAAAGACGCCGGTCGTAAGCGATTTTTCGACAGTATTCTTTGTGGTATTTTGTATGTTGTCCATTTTTAGGGTTTTTGGCCATTCATTTCATCTGGGAGAAGACATTGTAAATGGACATAATGCGGCCTAGTATGCAAGTAATTATAGAACAGTAGGAATTCATAATAAGATTTGTAGTTTATTATGCAAAGTTCTTTCAAAAACTCTTATCGCTGTCATGGAATATCGTATCTGCTTTATCTTGCTCCGAGTTTATTATGTATGTCCTTCAGGCTTTTTCGCATTTTCAGGATTTCCCGCATCAAATCTTCATTGCTGACGTGCTCTAAAGCAGGCTTCATGCCCCCAGCAACAGTGGAAACAGTAGGCCCGCCACCACTGCCGCCCCCCCCGTCTTCAAAATCTCTGAAGTTACGAATGATTTCGAGAACAACAAAAGGAGACTTATCGAGGTCTATCTTACTGCCAAATCTCGACTTTATTTCTTCCACTACACGAAGATCTGATTCTCTCTTTTCCTGTGTTTCCTTTCCACTCAATGCTCGCCCCTCCTAATTTTTCGCAGACGCTCCCAAGTTACCAGTGTAACTTTTTTGCCTCTCTCGACTGGGGTGGAGGAATGAATCATGCTATAATTACAGTTCCCGTTAGGGAAAAGATTATTCCATACCAGTAATCGACCCTCCTTTGCTTCGACATATACATCTAGCGCCCTGAAATGGGTGCCGCCTCCCTTTTTAGGAGTCATGAGATTAATGAGTAAGGTAAGCATTCTCTCTCCAGCATCATCATCTGCCCAATAGCCAGCATCATGATGATAATCAAATTTGCCTCCTACGGAATACTTGGTAGCCTGCCAAGGTTCCAAATGATCTGGACTTATACCCAATAGGGCATTCAAGCGTTCATCAATTTGTGCTAGTATAAAATTCAACTGAGTGCCAAACCATTCCTGATGGGCGGTCTGACTGACACGGAAGGTTGTCAGAGTGTTCTTATAAGTCGTATTGTGTTGCTGTGTATATGTAAGACTACGCTGCCAAAATGCGGCCTCAAGTTCTTCTAATATTCTAGCACAATCGCTCGTAGAAACAAAACCGTCATAGTATGATATCTCATCTGTCACCATAATCCTAGATTCTAGTTTTAGCATTTTCGCTGGATAAGTCGAATATTTAGATTCAATCATACTTTCTTTACACCTGCAAGAGCAATGTCAGCTCTCAGCCAATGTTCACCTATTTTTAACGGATATCCATCATCTTTTCTATTCTGTTCAATAATATACCTGCAGTATTCATCTCCAGAAAAGAAATATACTGCGTTTTTTGGTGGCCACCATAGAGGGACAAAGTCCATCCCATTCAATATAATAAGCTAACGATATAAGTACATAAGGAGAATTCTTACATCCTCGTAGGAGGCTTTCGAAGGGAGCGTAGTGATGGGCAAAATATTAAACCTAATGACGTCCTATGGTGGAGTCTGATTTCAAGGTGTTCCTATTGTTAGATTGAGGTCATCACAGGGCGAGCAGTGTCAGTATTAATATATTATATACCTAGTATACCCGAAGCAAAAATATCAAACTAGACCTTCTTATACAGAGAGTTGAATGCTTCAAGCAGCTTTTTGTCTGTCTAAGAATACTGTTTTCAGGCAATTTTGTAGGACTGTAATAGCACTTACTTTTAGGAAAAGTAAAGCTTTCCTTAAATCCAGAAAATTCAGCACAGTAACGCATCTGACCGACAACTCTTAGGTTTCCATAAAACAGAACTATAAAATCTAAATCGCGGAATCCCAATATTGATTGGTTCGAGCTAACTTAAAGATTACGAGCTTATCGTTATGGGACTTAACATTCTTGTACGTAATCTTATTCGATCATTTTTTTCTCTTATCATCTTTCCATTCAACGAAAAACCCATTCTTGTCGACATAGTGTAAGAATACTTGAACCTGTCGACCAAAGTTGTTAATTCCCCTCCAATGATACGTTTCAATCCCTTTATAGATTAAAGCATCGCCAGGTTCGAGCTTAATCTTCACTGGCTCTTCATTTCGATTTAAAATGTATATAGGCCAAGGTTTCAAACCTTCATACCCTATCGTCATCGTGACGCTTATCTCACATGCGGCTCTATCTTTGTGTATTCTCAGAATATCCCCTATTTTATACATCCTCCAGTATGAGTATGTTTTATGCAGCTCCAGTCCTACAAGAGCTTCAACCTTTGACAAAGCTTTGATTAAGATTTCTTCCATAATCGGATCACGATAAGCAACCGGACTACCATGTATTTGTGAATCTCCAACACGGGATGCTTTGGCGAGCTTTTTGGAGTACTCGTATAGCCCAGTAATATCAAAAAAATCAGGAACCACCAAGTAGCCTTCTAATCGAAAAATTTTTTTTGTGTTATTTCTCTCACGCATAATTCCCATACGACCAGATTTTACTTATACAGGATCAAGGAAGAGAGACCTTATCAGTAAACTGACTAAATCTCTAAAGGAAACTATGAAAGATTCAATCAATAGTCTGACTTGGCTAAACACGATAGAAACAACCATTGGAGCGGAACTTGATTTTGTTAAATCAATCACAACTCGTCTTACTTGCGATAATCGATAGCGATGACACGGATCAGCCAGGCTGACATTTTCAATTTCTAGATAACTTTCGTCAGAAATATCAGGAAAGAGGCATAAATCTGATGTATGATTAGGATCTATCTGTAAAGCTCTATCACAACTTTGAATAGCTTCATTATTCTTTGCCAAACCAGCAAGAGCCCATCCCTTCAGGACCCAAGGATATGCACCACTGGGCGTTATCTGCAAAGCCCTATCAGTCAGGATCATGAGAGTATTTTGTTTGTAATAAATAGTCTTATCAATTGTGTTCGAATAAACGTGTAACACAAAATTATTTCAAGTCCAATCAAAGAAAAATAATGAAAAAAGAAACTACTATTCATTACACCTGGGAACTTAAATCTGGTTACTGCGGATTTAAGTAAATAAACTAGACCTTTTTGAACTCTAAACATGCGTCGAATTATGGGTCGATTCGAGTTCGAACCTAGTCTGATATCAGCAAACTGCGAAAGATAGAAAAAAATACCATTAAGATGATTTACCTTTTTCTTTAGCTACTGGTATTGGCATTCTATCCTTTTGAATTTCTGGAGGAGCTTTATTGATATTTTCTTGAAGCTTCTTAGCAGAATTTTCTATGGATGTGTAAAGGTTCATTCTTATTTGTTTAGCAAATTTCTTGTCGCTTAATTTGTAAGCAAGTTCATCGATAGCAAGAGAGAGAAGAATGTCTCGTTTTTCAGGTGTAAGCCTCTTCATTGGTCCCAATGGGTCTATAGGTGAAGGCTTGCGCCCCACTAAACTGAGACCAGACGCATCTTGTACTGCTCCAAATAAGATTAAGGCTACCGCCGCCCATTTGTTAAGGTCAAACTCGGAGAAATAATAAGGAAGAGCGCCGCAGCCAATTAAAAGCTCTTCAATTTCAGATTTCAATTCATCAGCCGGTGGAAGTGCACCATCTTTCCTATTGCATATCTTAAATTCTTTATCTATAACAAACAAAACTGGAACAGTGTTGATAACATCATACAAAACCGGAATGGTTGGATCTTTCAGGCACGGGAAAGTAATACCTAATTTTTGAAGTTCTGTTTTTAAACCCTTTGGACTATCTGGACCACTCGAAACCATAACAAATTGAACCTTAGCGTATTGTTCCGATAGCTCCTGCAGAACCACCGCCTGAAGTCGACACGGGGGGCACCATACCAGTCCTTCAAAAGCGATTAAAATTACTTTACCCTGATGTTCTGACAGTGTAAAAGTTTCGCCCGTTAGAAAATTTGCTCCTGAGAAAAGAGGAGCAGGATCTCCTATATTGGGCATAAATGCCACATTCGATTTGACATTCTTAAATCTTCCGCACTTAAAGGACTCACTTTTGACGAGTAAGAATATTTCCTTAACCAATTCCTATTCTTGGGATATGTGAGCTATATACTTCATCGACTTAGTTATGGCATTGTATAGCTCTTCTCCTTTACCTTAAATTTTCTGCCAGAAAGCAAATAGACTGGTCAAAATTCCTAATGATATTACTATCTCGGCCTCTCCAGCGTCGAAGCAATTAGAGGGATCGAGCGCTGTTCATTCGCATTTCTGGACGAAGCACAAACGCACCTGAAGACGCAAGCTGACGAAAATATATCACAAGCAGGTGCATATCAGAACTGGGTGCCGCAATTGGATCTCAACTTAGTGCTTATTTGCCCGGTACCCCTCTTAATCAAGACTGGGGTAATTATTCCGCGATTATGACAGACTTCTTCTCTGTTTCCAGTTTCAATAGTCCTTGCCAGAGATGTTAACAACATTTAGATGTATATGTTTGATAGTGTTGTCCAGCTACAACAGTCATCTAACTGCCCCCTTAGAGAGAATTTTCAAAATATTAAGAGAAGCAACTATTCTGTACACCCAGATAACGTCGATTGGATGACTTTGGTCACGCAATCAAAAGGTTAGTGGTTATTATGAATGGTATTGTCAGGTTAATAACATCAACTCCCCATGTATTTGGTGAGAAGTAAGCAACCACAATAAGATTTGTAAACGAAAGTGGAGAGCTTCATACTAAGCTGAGCGGCAACCCTAGAAAAAAATATGTTAAGGTATCAAACAACTTCTAGAATTTCAGACGTATCTTAGGGCGTTGACTATTATTTAGTATCTTTTTCGGCAAGGGTCAACGTATTAACGTCAACAATTATACGATTACTATTCGAACGTATCATATTAATCATGGCTTGTAATTTCTATCGTCAGTGTTAGCCGCTGCCTCCGAAACCTCCCTGTCTATCCTATTTTTTTATTCCATTTTCTGAATATGAAATTCTGTGTATTCCTGGCTTTTGATTTCCTCAAAGTGACTGAATTATTGAAACAATATGTTTACCGAGAAGAAGAATAAGTATTACCGTCAACATCTTCTTGTTCCCTTGTATCTTGCCTTCTGTCTACTATCAATTCTTCTATTTTAAGTGAAATCTTGTACCATTTATTATTGTGTTTGAATACGTGTGTAGATCCTTTTTTGTTAGTTCCAGCGCCGGGTCCAAAACCACTACTTCCACGGGTTCTATCACCTAATCTAGTTCTCAGTCTATCTACTTGATATTCTGCAATCATCAAATTACCGACTATGTTTTCTAGCTCTATATCCCTCTCTTCTTCTTCCTG
>AF_2010_repII_A1DRAFT_10000190_pt1 | contig 12147 bp, 6 predicted proteins | sample AmaForreplicIIA1_FD_9195 | JGI IMG/M metagenome (IMG submission 9195)
CGCGTCACCCCATAAAGTCGAATAGATCCCATCCGCAAATCCGGCGAAACCGCTGAAGAATGGGTACACCAAGGATCGACCGAAACGAAGATAATTAACTGCGGTGTGATAACCTGGATCCTGCCACCATGAGAATCCACTGATCACGTCCCAATTGCCGACCAGCGGCGTACCAAACCTCACCCAAATGCGCGCATAATGCCAGCCGCAGACAACGAAACAAATAGCAACCAGCAGACCGATGTTGCGCAGCGCGATTTTGATCTGCGCTGGCGCGCGAAGAAGCCTGCCCGCGAGCGCAGCAATGACGATTGGCAGTAACAAAATACCGGTCACCTTTGTCAGCATCGACAAGCCAAGCGCTGCTCCAAGCCAGGCAAACTGCGATGCCCGAGGCACCTCGCTCTTCAGTAGACGCAAACAGAGATAAAGCGACGCCGTGGCCAGAGTCGCGGCCAGCATTTCGTTCGTCACATAGTGCGCCAGGTACAAATGCATCGGCAGAAACGCCGCCAGTAAAAGTCCGATGAACGCCGCTCGCAGCGGAAGCAGGAGCCGCAAACTTAAAAAGACCAAAACGAATTGTGCGATGCCGAAAAATCCGCCGAGCAGACGTAAGACGACTACCGACTGGGGATCGTTGATAGACAGCCTGCATGCTGAAAGAACTGCCGCGCCAATCAAATAATAGAGCGGCGGCTGATACATTTCCAAGCCTTCGGTTGGCAATGGAAGTGACCAGTTCTTCTGGATGTACTCGATGTACTTCAGATGCTCTGGAAAATCGAAACCAGCGTGAAACGGTAAGAGTCGGCTGTTATTCCAGAACAAGAGCAACCACAGTCCAGAAAACAGGAGAAGGACGATTCGTTCCGTTGTTGCCGAGCTAAGGTGCTTGGTGGTTGGGTTCCACAGAAAGATCCCTGCGGAGGCAATTCCAATCAGCAAAATCCAGAGCGGCCAAATCCTTCTGGCTGCATCAAAAGTACTTTCGTCGCTTGCAACAAGATTGCCACGCCCCGGAATCTTTACTGAGGAAGCGAGCGCTGCATTCCGCCATGAGGAACCCACAAACGATGTTTCCCAGCTTTGATCGGTCCGTACGGTCAGTTGATCAGCACTTAAGATAGCCCATAGCGCTTGAGGTCCAATCTGATTGAACACACGCACCTCGACGATATTGGCGCCTTCACGCAACTGATCCGTGATCGCGACTTCTGAAACGTTTTTCCAATTATCGTTCTGTGGAAGCTGAATTGAAACGCCGTTTACTTTCAATTCGGCGCGCCGCAATGCACGAAGTCTAATCCGCCCCGAAACCGGCTTGTGGGGCAAAACAAATTCCCGGCGGAAGGTTGAATCCATGCTGGCAGACCAATGCGCGCGCGAATCAGCGGGAGTTGGACAAACGATCCAGTCCGCGCCTCGGTGAGGAGACAAAAAATTAATGGCTGGATCAACGCAAGCGATCCATGCGAAAATCGAAACGGCCGTTGCGGCAAGAGCAAGAATGAAAATGACGCGGTATCGCACTTTGGGTAAGCCCGACATTGCGATTTTACTCTTAGCACGTTTCATTCGTGATCGAGGAGCGTGGGAAAGACTTTACCGACGAATTGAAAACATTTGCAGCGGCTCTCAACGGCGCATCGGCACCGCAGTGCCGATTCGTCTGCGCGCCAGCAGACGGTTGAAACTGTTGTGTCCGATGCAATCCGCTTAATCTCTTTACGATCGAAATAGCCGCAGAGTCATTCAGGCATTCACTCCGGCCGCTGGCGGTACGGGAAATTCTCACGAAGTGGTACAAGAATGCTTTCGGCCAACTTTACGCTGTCATTATCGCCAATCGACTGCGCCACTTTCAGCGCTTCTTCGCCGACAAGAATGCCACGCGCAAAATCTCCAGTTTCAGCGTAAGCCGCCGCCAAGGTGGCAAGAAGAGCAGGAACGCGCCGGTCAGTGAGCGTGCAAGCACGTTCGGCGAGACGCACTGCCTCGGCGCCATCGCGCCACTGCCCGTCGGGATGCGTCGCAAGCAACCATGCTACTTCGTCCAGCATGCGCGGTGAATCCGGGGCGTTCGCCGCGATTTCGCGAAGTCGTTGCAGACCATCGGGCGGTTTCGCGAAAGACACCACGATCTGGTGCAATTGCGCGAGTGCTTCTTCCGCATTGGGCCGCAATATCAGCACGTAACCAAGGTGTCGCGCCGCTGTGGTTAGATCACCGGTCTGTGCCATTGCAGTGGCCAAAGCAGAATGAGCATCCGCATCAAAGGGCGACACCGCCAACCATTCCCGCCCGAGCTCGGTCGCTTCGCTGTAGCGGGCCGATTTCAGAAGACACTGCATCAGCAGTTGGTATGCTGAAAGATTTTCCGACCCGAGCTCAATAGCACACCGCGCTTCGGCGATTGCGCGTTCAATGTCAAGACGGGTCGCTGGAATCGCGAGGCTGAGGTGAGCCGCAGAATCCGTCGGAGCCAATTGGACGGCACGCTCAGCTTCCTTGATGGCTTCGGCGTCGTTGCCAAGTTCGCTCAAGCTTAAGGCACGATAGTCGTGCGCCGCGGCGCTAGTCGGATCGACTTCGACAGCCTTCGCTGCTTCAGCGTCGGCCTTCTCGATCTTGCCTTGGTGACCGAGGATCTTTACAGCGGCCAGATGCTGCGGCACCGACGGAATAATCCAGAACGTCGCCAAGCTGTTCATCGCCCACAGCAGCACGAGCGCAGTGACAATAGCTCCCAAATACATCCTGCTGTGAGTCACTGTTTGCCAACCAAGTGCGCCATAGAAACAAAGCGGAGTAAGAGTAGACAGTCCGAAAAACGCCTTCGCTTGCTCGTACGACGGAAGTTTCAGAGTCATGATCGTCAATGCGAGCGCTACGATGCCAGAGAACGCGAGCAACAGAAATAATTCGGACGAAGGTTGTCGAACGAATTTAAAGAGCGCGATAGCGGCGCCGACCAGGATCAAAGCCGTCGGAACCAGAGCGCACAAATAACCGGCCGCCATCGGCCTCAGGTTCCACGCGACGTTTATGCTCGAAGCGCCGCCAGATAAACCGTCGCCCCACAAAGTGGAATAAATGCCGTCCGCAAATCCAGCGTAGCCGCTGAACATCGGAAGAATTAGCGAACGGCCGAAACGAAAGTAATCAAGCGCGGTGTGATAACCCGGATCTTGCCACCAAGTGAATCCGCTGATCACGTCCCAATTGCCGAGCAACGGAGTGCCGAACCTCACCCAGATACGCGCGTAATGCCACCCGCCAACCGCGAGACAAGTTGCGACCAGCAGAGCAACATCGCGAAATGATGCTGCAACCGGCACGCGCATGTGGAGAAGCCTCGCAAAGACCGCCGCGATAACGATGGGCAGTAGGAGGATTCCGGTCGCCTTTGTTAGCATCGTTGCGCCCAATGCCAATCCTACCGCCACGAATTGGCTCGGACGCGGAGCTTCTTTCTTGAGAAGCCGCAAGCACAAATAAATCGTCAACGTCGCGAGCACCGCGGTAAGAATTTCGTTCGTCACGTAATGAGCCACATACAAATGCATCGGAAGAAAAGCTGCCAGTAAGAGACCGATCAGCGCTGTTCTGACTGGAACCAGGAGGCGCAAAGTCAAAAATACCAACGCGCATTGCGCCACGCCGAAGAACGCCCCGACGGCACGCAGAACAATGACCGACGCAGGATCATTGATCGAGAGTCTGCAAATTGAAAGGATTACAGCGGCGATGAAATAGTACAGCGGCGGCTGATACATTTCCCAGCCGTCAGTCGGCAACGGAAGCGACCAGTGTTTCTGGATGTACTCGATGTATTTCAGGTGTTCTCCACCATCGAAGCCCACATGAAAGGGGAGCAATCGCGTGTTATTCCAGAACAACAGCAACCATAGCGCGATTACCAGAAGAAGAATAACTCGTTGCAAGCTCAGCGACGTGAACTGGTTTGATACGGCGCGCCAGCAGATTATCGCGGCACAGGCAATCCCAATCAGCAGAATCCAAAGCGGCCAGAGTTTCTGCGTCGCCTCAAATGTACTTTCGCTGCCAGCAACGGTATTGCCACGGCCGGGAGTCTTCGCGGCCGCGGCGAGCGCAGCATGTCGCCATGAGGAGCCAGCAAACGAGACTTCCCAATGTTGGTCGGTGCGTACGCTCAGCTCGTCAGCGCTCAACAGAAGCCAGAGCGCCGGCGGCCCATTGTGATTAAACACACGCACCTCCAGGACGTTACTGCCCTTGTGTAACTGCTCTGTAACGCCGACACGGGCAGTGTTCTTCCAATTACGATTCTGTGGAAGCTGAATCGAGGCGCCGTTAATCTTCACTTCCGCCCGGCGCAACGCGCGAACGCTCAGGCCCGCTGTTGCAGGCTGACGCGGCAAATTAAATTCGCGCCGGAAGGTTGCATCCAAACCCGCGTACCAATGCGTGCGCGCATCAACGGCAGCAGGAAAAGTAATCCAGTCTGCTCCTCGCTGCCGCGGCAAAAAACTAATTGCTGGGTCAATGCAAGCGATCCATGCCAGGAGCGCCACAGCCAGGCCGCCAAGCAGCGCAATTAGAATCGTTCGATGCCATGATTTCAGGGCTGACATTGTAGCACGTTTCGCGCGGCGTACAGAAAGATGATCACCAGCATCACGTGCAGGGTTGATCGAACGTTCTCTGCTGCCAAATTGTCTGAGCAGACCGTATGAAGTCGACGCAGGAAATCACGCAGGAAGTACGAGAGCTGGGCCAATGGATTCCGGCTCTCCGGCAACAGGTTGGTCACGTTGTGGTCGGCCAGAAGTATTTGGTGGATCGGCTTTTGCTGGGACTCCTCGCCAACGGTCATCTCTTGCTCGAAGGCGTCCCAGGTTTGGCCAAGACGCTCACGGTTAAGACAATGGCCGCAGGCATTCAGACAGGTTTTCAACGATTGCAATTCACGCCCGATTTGTTGCCGGCAGATCTAATCGGAACGCTCATTTATAATCCGCGCACCGGCGAATTCACCACCAAGCTTGGCCCAATTTTTTCGAATCTAATTTTGGCCGACGAAATCAATCGCGCGCCGGCGAAAGTGCAGAGTGCGTTGTTGGAGGCGATGCAGGAACGGCAGGTCACAATTGGCGAACAAACTTATCCCCTCCCCGATCCGTTCCTGGTTCTCGCGACTCAAAACCCAATCGAACAGGAAGGCACGTATCAACTGCCTGAGGCGCAGCTTGATCGTTTCATGTTCAAGTTGAATATCGGCTATCCACAAAAACGCGAGGAACGAAGTATCCTCGATTTGATGGCCACTTCGGCGCCTGACTTGCGAGTGGATTCTGTGGTGGAGCCGAAGCAAATCATCGCTGCGCGCAATGTTGTAAACAACATCTACATCGACGATCGCGTGAAAGATTACATTGTCGACGTGGTCTGGGCCACGCGCGAACCGGGCGCCTACAATTTGCGGTTGGAAGGACTGATTCGCTACGGCGCTTCGCCGCGCGCCACCATTTATCTCGCCCTCGGTGCGCGTGCGCACGCATTCCTTAACGGCCGAGGCTACGTCACGCCGCAAGACGTGAAGAGCATCGGCCCGGACGTGTTGCGCCATCGCATCATCGTCAGCTATGAGGCCGAGGCTGAGGCGGTGACGAGTGAGACCATCATCGAGCGAATTTTTGCAGGACTGCCTGTGCCGTGATGCCGTCCTCCAGTCAACTGGATCCCTCGACTTCGCTTCGCTCCGCTCGGGATGACGAGCGCGCGAAAACCACGACCGAAATCTTAAAGAAGATTCGCGCGCTTGAAATCAAAACGCGCGGTCTGGTCGAAACCGCGTTCGCCGGCGATTACCACAGCGTTTTCAAAGGTCGTGGAATGAATTTTGAAGACGTACGCGAGTATCAGCCAGGCGACGAAATTCGCGCGATCGATTGGAACGTCACTGCGCGGATGGGCAGCGCTTTTGTGAAAAAATTCACCGAGGAACGCGAGTTGACAGTAATGCTTGTCGTGGATGTGAGCGCTTCCGGAAATTTTGGCAGCACCACGCAATCGAAACGCGAGCTCGCGGCCGAGGTGGCCTGCCTGCTTGCGTTCAGCGCGATTCGAAACAACGACAAGGTCGGCCTGCTATTATTCACCGACCGGGTCGAGCTTTTCATTCCACCGAAGAAGGGTCGATCGCACACGCTGCGTATCATCCGCGAGATCTTGTTCTTCGAACCGCAGGGGCGCGGCACGGACCCCGGGCTGGCTCTTGATTACTTGAATAAGATTGTGACTCGGCGTGCAGTTGTATTTTTCATCTCGGATTTTCAGGCGCCGGATTTTTCGCGAGCCTTGGCGGTGAGCGGACGCCGGCACGATTTCATAGCAATTCAAATCCAGGACGAACGCGAAAGAGCGTTGCCTAATGTCGGCATTATTACGTTGGAGGATGCCGAGACAGGCGAACAAATCGAGATCAATACGGCGGATCGCAAGACGCGGACTGTTTTTGCGGATCTCGTCACTGGATTCGAAACGGAGCTTTCGCGCACGCTCCGGCGGAATAATGTTGACACGATCACACTGCAAACCGGCAGAGATTATTTGCCTCCATTGCGCTCGTTTTTTAAACAACGCGAACGCCGCCTCGGGGTTCGATAAGCAAAATTGGATTAATGGAGTGCAGGGTAATGAAATGAATTCGCGTCCCAACACTCCAATACTCCACTACTCCATTGCTCCCGCGTTGCTCGTGCTCGCTGAAGAGTTCCACGATATCGCGCCTCCCGTGGACTATTCCCTGCTTCCTCCGTGGCTTGTTTTTGTAATCGCGTTTGTCGTCCTGTCACTGCTCGGTCTTGTTGGGTGGTGGTTTGCGAAGCGGCGGAAACCAGAATTGCCGCCAAGAGCGCCACGCGAAATTGCTCTCGAAGAACTCGGACAAATTCGGGGCGAAATTGAGGAAATGAACCCCTATCAGTTCAGCATTCGTGTGTCCGATATTCTGAGGCGTTACGTGACCCAACAATACGGCGTCCCGGCAACACGACAAACTTCCATCGAGTTTCTCACTGCAGCGGCAAAAGCCCCGTCGTTTTCCAGCGATGACAAATCGTTGCTCGAAGATTTTTTGAACCGGTGCGATCTCATTAAGTTCGCCAAGTACGAAGCGACAACATCGGACAGCGAACTGTTGTTGGAAGAGGCGATCCGCTTCGTGAAAGGAGGCCAACTTGCCGCTGTTTAATTGGTTGCCTGACAACAGCGCATTAACTTTTGCGCGTCCGTGGCTACTGCTCTTGTTGCTCGGGATACCGTTGCTTGCGTGGTTGCGGGGTAAACGCGGGCCCGCTGCAGCGCTGACGTATTCGTCTACGGCGAGTCTGCGAGCGATCGGAAAACAGAGCGCCGCGCGGGTCGGTAAAATCCTGCGCGCGCTTTTGCTTCTAGCCATGGCTTTCTTCGTTGTTGCTCTCGCGCGTCCGCAGCTCGGCAAGAGTCTCACGCAGATCGAGGCTAGCGGAATCGACATCATGCTCGTCCTGGACGTCTCGGGTTCGATGCTGACCAAAGATTTCACCATTGGGGGCCAGGAGGCCACGCGCGTAGATGCGATTCGTGAAGTAACACGAAAATTCATCGAAGCTCGTCCGAATGATCGCATCGGCATCATTGCATTTGCCGGTCGTCCATATGTCGTGAGCCCGATGACGTTGGATCATGATTGGCTGTTGCAAAATTTGGATCGAGTAAAGATCGGCCTCGTCGAAGACGGCACTGCGATCGGATCGGCTATAGCGTCGGCTTCCAATCGGCTAAACGATAAACGATCAAAGAGCCACGTGCTCGTTTTGTTGACGGATGGTGAAAACAACGCCGGCAAGATTCCGCCAAACACTGCCGCCGAGGCAGTGAAAGCATTAAAGATCCACTTCTACGCGATCGGCGCCGGAATAAATGGGGTCGCTCCGGCGCCTATCTTCACCAGTCGCGGTCCGTTGACCGACGCATTGGGAAACATCCTCTACGAAAATCAGCGCGTACAATTTAATGAAATCGGTTTGAGAGAGGTCGCGAAAATCGCCGACGGCAAATTTTTTCGGGCCACTGACACTGAATCGCTGGAACAAATTTTCAACGACATCGACAAGCTCGAAAAGTCGACCGTGAGCGTGAAAAAATATCAGCAATACCGTGATCTCTTTCCGCTGTGTCTGATGGGTGGGTGCGGGTTGCTGGCGGCACAACTGCTGTTGTCACAAACAATTTGGAAAAAGTTACCGTGAGAACAACGTTGAATCGTTTAACCGTTGAAGCGTTAAAGCGTCGATTCTGTCGTGTTGAGCGAAGCGAAACATCTCGGCTTTGTTCTTCAAGCGCTACCGGAATCGGATATCAGAGATTCTTCGCTCCGCTCAGAATGACACCGGCGCTGAACGTTTTAACGCTTCAACCGTTCAACCCTTCAACGAACCCATGACCTTTGGCGCAGCAGAATGGCTTTGGGGGTTGTTGATGATTCCCCTCTTGATTGCGCTCTTTTTGCGCTCGGAACATCGCGGCTCGAAGCGGCTACAGCAGTTTGTTTCCGCGCGTCTGCTGCCGCAGCTTGCCGGAACCGTCAATCGACCGCGGCGCATTATCAGATTTGGTTTGCTACTGCTTGGGCTTGCGCTGGCGATCCTTAGTCTGGCGCAACCGCGCTGGGGTTACACTTTTGAGGACGTAAAGCGTAAAGGACTGGACCTTTTGATCGCCGTGGACACATCGCGCAGCATGTTGTCTAACGACGTCCAGCCAAGCCGGCTCGAGCGCGTCAGACTGGCGATTCAAGATTTGATCGACGAATTGCAAGGTGACCGCGTCGGCCTGATTGCCTTTGCTGGACGCGCTTTCTTGCAAGCACCGCTGACGATCGATTACGACGCGGTGATCGAGGCGGTCAACGATCTCGACACAAAGACCATTCCCGAAGGCGGCACCAACATTTCGAGCGCTATTACCCTTGCCACGCAGAGCTTCGGCAAAAGCGCCATGGGAAATCGCGCGCTCATCATGTTCACCGACGGTGAAGAATTAAGCGGCGATGCGGTGAAAACTGCGAAAGCTGCGGCCGACGCTGGGGTCCGAATTTTCACTGTTGGCGTCGGGACGCCGCAAGGCTCATTGATTCCGGTAACCGGCGACAATGGCGAGACAAGCTTCGTGAAGGATATAAACGGCCAGGTCGTTAAATCAAAACTGGACGACAAACGTTTGCGCGAAATAGCGGAAGAGACGGGCGGATTTTATCTGCATTTGGAGAACGGACCTCGCACAATGCAGCAGATTCAGAGTGAAGGCTTGGCAAAAATGCAGGCCGCTGAGATGGACGTGCGTTTGTCGCGCCGGCCAATTGAACGTTACGAGTGGCCGTTAGGCGTGGCGCTGATTGCTCTTGCATTGTCGATCTTGATTCCCGAGCGGAAACGCGTGCGGGTGCGCGCCCAGGTTCCTGCGCCTGCCGGCAATACAGCGCGTACCGTCGTAGGCGCCCCCGCCAAAGCCGCGGGCGCCGCCGTAGCTGCCCTAATGTTGGCGTGTTCATCTGCATTCGCGACGGTACCGGGCGTCAATGCATACCAACAAGGCAAATTCGAAGACGCCTACAAAGAATTTCAGGACACGCTTAAAGCGCATCCGCAATCCCGCGCCGAAGACGAGCTCCAGTTCGATTCAGGCACCGCTGCTTACAAACTGAAAGATTACAATAAGGCGTTGGAATCATTCAGTCAGGCGCTGCTCACGCCGGATACTGGTTTGCAGGGCAAGGGGCATTACAATCTCGGCAACACGCTGTATCAACGCGGCGATATGCAGAAAAGCGATGATAAGAAGCTAAGCGACTGGACGAATGCCCTCGATCATTACGAGCAAACGTTAAAACTGGATCCACAAAACAAAGAGGCGAAGGACAACTACGAATACGTCAAAAAGAAAATCGATGAATTAAAAAACAAAAAGGAACAGCAACAACAACCATCCCCTTCCCCAACGCCACCGCAAAAGGACAAACAGAAGAAGCAAGATCAGCAAAAACAGCAAAACCAACAGAACCAGGACCAGCAGCAACAGCAGAGAGACCAGCAGCAGAAAGATCAAAAAGATCAACAACAGCAGCAGCAGCAGCAAAACCAGCAGCAGCAACAACAACAGAACCAGCAGGAGCAGAAGGATCAGCAGCAGGCACAAAACCAGCAGTCGCAGAACAAATCGGGGAGCGACAAAGACCAAAGAGAACAACAGCAAAGGGACCAGTCCCAGGCGAAAAACGAACCGCAAAAGAAACAGCAGCAACAGCCTGGCGAGAGTCCGTCTCCATCGCCCGGCTCAGAAAAGCAGCAGGAAAATCAGTCTTCCCCATCGCCATCACCGGGCCCGCGACAGGCTGAACAATCACCAAGTCCGGGAGAAGGAGAAAACGAAAAACCTTCGCCTTCACCGGGAGAAGGCGAAGGAGAAGACGCCTCCCCAACCCCCGCGGAATCGCCGGAAAAGAAATTTGCAGGCGAAGTCAAAGGCGCTGCGGGAGATAGCTCACAAAAGCCCCCCGATAAAAACGAGGAAGCGGCGGCGGAGGCCGAACAGGAGAAAGAAGGCCAGATGAGCGAACGCCAGGCGCTGGCGCTCCTTGAATCCATGAAAGACGAAGAGGCTCGAGTCAGACTTGATGAACGCAAAGTAAAGCGTCATGTCTATAACGACTGGTAGCTTCACACTTGTCATGTTGAGCGAAATCGAGACCTCCCGCGTTCCCACAGTGGTTTATGGCACGGGGCTCCTGACTTCGCTCGGAATGACGGTGCTAACTAGCATTTAGATGTTTCAACGAATCTCCATTGGAATTCTGATTGCAGCGGTTTGTGTCGATTTTGCGCGTGCCGATCCGCCGAGTGTCACCGCAGTGTTAAGCAACTCGGAGGCAACTGTCGGTGAAACCGTGGAACTGCAAATCAAAGTGGTCGGTCCCGGCGATGCGCGACCCCCGGAAGAAATTTCAATCGATGGGTTGGAGATTCATTCCACTGGAACGTCGCGACAATTCGAAATCCACAACTTCTCGACCAGCTCGAGTGTGACTTACAACTACATGATCCTGCCGCTCAGAGCAGGACGGTTCACGATTCCGCCACAAACAGTTAACGCCGGCGGGAAGGTCCTCAGGACGCCGGAACTCGTGTTAAATGTTGCCGATGCGCCTGGTCAACAGACGACGAGACCTGGTCGTAATGCGCAGGGAACTCAGAGCCAATCCACTAAAGCTGGCGATCTGGTTTTCGCTGAATTAATCGTGCCGAAGAAAACCGCGTACGTCGGCGAGATTGTTCCGGTCCAGATTAGAATGGGATTCGATGCGCGCGTTCATCCTCGGCTAACTGAGCCGCCTGACATCACCGGGCAAGGATTTACCTCACAGAAACTGCAGCAGTCGTCACAAAATTTGGAAACTATCAACGGCAGACCTTTCGAAGTTGTGACCTTCAAGACCGCGATTGCCGCGGCGCGAGCAGGGAAATTTGAAATCGGGCCCGTCCAAGCAAAAGCCCAGGTGGTCGTTCCGCGAAGGCGAAACGCGCCGCGGGGACGTTCGCCCTTCGATTTATTCGATCTCGACGATCCCTTTTCGGATCCATTTTTCTCCAATCCATTTGCACAGTTCGGCGAACGCCGCGACATCCAGATCAGCAGTGACCCTGTGGCGCTTGAAGTTAAACCGCTGCCACCAAATGCGCCGCCCAGTTTCTCAGGAGCGATTGGAAGTTTTACCATGGTAACCGATGCCAAGCCGAAGAGCGTGCAGGTAGGCGATCCGATCACCGTTACAACAGCGATTTCGGGCCGCGGCAATTTCGATCGCGTGAATGCGCCGTTGCTCGAGGACGACCGCGGCTGGCATAAATATCCGCCGTCTTCCAAGTTCAAACAGGACGACGAAGTTGGTATCAGCGGCACAAAGACCTTCGAGACGGTGGTTTCGCCTAACGAGAACAAGCAAAGTTTGCCAGTGTTCGCATTTTCATATTTCGATCCGGCGAAAGAACAGTATGTGACGCTGCACACTGAACAGACTCCAATCACTGTTCAGGGCGGCACAACTGCGCCCGCCGTGGCGGC
>AF_2010_repII_A1DRAFT_10000191_pt1 | contig 12109 bp, 23 predicted proteins | sample AmaForreplicIIA1_FD_9195 | JGI IMG/M metagenome (IMG submission 9195)
AGCCGTTTGCGGCGGATGCGAAGAAGCGGCTCGCCGCCGCGGTCGGCGATTTCGCGGCGCAGGGAGCGGGACTGCGCGCGAATGTCAGCATCGACGATCTGCGCCTCGCCGGAGTCGTTTACGACAGCAAGACGCTGCGTATCATCGCCAACGCCAATGGCAGCGTAGACGTCGCGGTGTCGTCGCTGGCGCTGCAGTAGACGATCACATGAATGCCTGGATGCCGGTCTGCGCGCGGCCGAGGACGAGCGCGTGGATGTCGTGCGTGCCCTCGTAGGTATTGACGGTCTCGAGATTGCACAAAACGCGCATCACGTGGAATTCCTCGGTGATGCCGTTGCCGCCGTGCATGTCGCGGGCGAGCCGCGCAATGTCGAGCGCCTTGCCGCAATTGTTGCGCTTAAGGAGCGAGATCGCCGGCGGCGACGCCTTGCCCTCGTCGATGAGGCGCGACAGGCGGAGCGCCCCGTGCAAGCCGAGCGCGATCTCGGTCTGCATGTCGGCAAGCTTCTTCTGCACGAGCTGATTGGCGGCGAGCGGCCGGCCGAATTGCTTGCGCGTGAGCGCATAATCGCGGGCGCGATGCCAGCAGAATTCGGCGGCGCCCATCGCGCCCCAGGCGATGCCGGCGCGCGCGACATTGAGGCAGCCGAACGGGCCGGCAAGCCCGGCAACATTCGGCAGCAAATTGTCTTCTGGCACCACCGCGCTATCCAGCACGAGTTCGCCGGTGATCGAGGCGCGCAGGCTTAATTTACCTTCGATCTTCGGCGTGGAGAGCCCTTTAGTGTCGCGCTCGACGAGGAAGCCGCGGATCTTACCATCGAGCTTGGCCCAGACCACCGCGATGTCGGCGACCGGCGCATTGGTGATCCAGGTCTTGGCGCCGGTGAGCTTGTAGCCGCCGGCGGTTTTCTCGGCGCGCGTCACCATGGAGCCCGGATCGGAGCCGTAATCCGGTTCGGTCAGGCCGAAGCAGCCGACCATCTCGCCGGTCGCGAGCTTCGGCAGATATTTGCGCCGCTGCGCCTCGCTGCCATAGGCATAGATTGCATACATCACCAGCGACGACTGCACCGACATCATCGAGCGAAAACCGGAATCGACGCGCTCGAGCTCGCGCGCGATCAGCCCGTAGCAGACGTAATTGAGGCCGGCGCCGCCATACTCCTGCGGAATGGTCGCGCCGAGCATGCCGAGTGCGCCCATTTCGCGCACGATATCCGGGTAGAACTTGCCCTCGCGGTTGGCGGCGAGCACGCACGGAAACAATTTTTCCTGGGCGTAATCGCGCGCGGTGTCGCGCACCATGCGCTCGTCCTCGCTCAACTGGCCTTCAAGGTCGAGCGGATCGTCCCATTTGAACGCGGCGTCCTTAATCTGCGCGGCTTTGGGCGCGCGTTTCTCGGTTTTTTCCGCAACTTGCGACATCGGGGGCTCCTGGGGTGCCAGGCAAGCTTAGGACTTTTCGCGGCATCGGGAAACAACTGGCATTGGCGTTGCTGCAGTTACCAGCGTTCGCTATCTAAGTCGGACCAAAGCCGGTTAGCGCCCGTAGCTCAGCTGGATAGAGCGCTGCCCTCCGAAGGCAGAGGTCAGGGGTTCGAATCCCTTCGGGCGCGCCATTTGCGTACAAAACCGCGAACGTGCGCGGTTTCTGGCGGGTTACCGGCAATCACTGTTGCCAGGGAGGCCTTTTCGCCAATTATTCTGATCTTGTCGGCTCCGACTTCGATTAGTGAAATCACAGAATGGAGATAGGCCTTTTTCGCCTGAATATCGCCCGTATCGAGTTTTTCCTGCATTAGGCGCGAGAAATTCTGCAGACGCTGCGGGGTGATCGCGGCGTTGGTGCGCGCTTGGGTTATCATTCTCGCAAGCGTTGCAACGATGATGTCGCGCTGGGTTTTCAGCGTGTCAATTCGATCCTTCAGTTGTTGGTCCAGGTCGACGATGTCATCCTCTATGGCGCGATAGAGGCGAGTTGGTCTGGATTAGGTTAGAAGAGCACGTTTGCTGTTGCCAAAATAAGCCGACGCCTTAGCTCGCTCGCTCGCTCGCGCTTTCCTCCAGCAGTTTGGCGGACAAAAGCGCTTGAGTATAACGGCGTAGCCGTTCGGCGGAAGCGTTTGGCCAACGCTCTAGCTGGCTTAGGCAACTTTCTGGGGTGGTTTCTGCTCCGGCTGACCGATCTGCATATCGGATAGGCGCTCGGCCTGCGCAGCACGCTCAAGCCAAACTCGACCTAGGCTGGCATATTGCTCGCGCACGCTGTCATCTGAAGCTGCGCGTGCCCAACCAAAACATTCCTCAGCCCATTTCCGGTAGTCGGTGGCCGTCGCCATACTTCGCCCCTAGCTTGAATAATTGTAGGCAATGAAGCGAATGTTAAAATTGATTTCGATCAAAAAGCCAACATCGCCATGCGTAATTGCCGCTTCAACGCATTGTCACAAACAGATCATGACTGGCGCAGCAGCCGTGCCGCGACCCATAGCGTCAAGGCGATCAGAACGCCGATTGCGAAGTAGTCGGCAATAGTCATTCCATCGCACCCATTATAGAACCCCGAAGGAGTACGCTCCTTCGGGGTTCGCTGAGTTGCCTCAACTTGCTTCCAGGCTCGGGCCGCAGGGGTGTCGGGGGATGGGGATGCCGCCCGGCTCAGTGCTTTGTTAGTTAATAGCGTGCAAAGCAGTTTCAAGTCGCGGTCGGTGCGCTCAGTGCAGTGCAGAGATGCCTTTTATTGCGAGGTGGCGTTGATGTAGATCAATGCGGAAAGGGCAAAACGCAAATCGCGTGTGAGCGCAAATTTTGTGAGACAATCCTCCGAGCCCGGCGTGATGTTATCGGTCAGCATTCTTGCGCTTACGCTGTTGTGGATTAGACAGCGCTCTCTCCTCGACCTCTGGTTGGCGGTCGGGATTGTTGCGACATTACCTAGCATCATCGTGCCCATTATCGTTCCGTTCGCCCTGTTCAGTGTTCGGTATGAGAAAACGCTGAAATCGCATCCAATCGCAATTCTAGCAAAGGGACAAACACATGGGACACAGACTAGCCATCGCTCTAATTTTCCTCAACGCAATGGGGCTATTCGCTTGCCTGATCTTAATTGCCGCGAACGGCAACCAGACACCCGACGTTGCAATACATTTCACCCGGGCGATTCAGTCCTCGCTTCGAATGTTTGTCCTTGGAGTTGGCTTGCCGCTAGTTGCTTGGGAAATTGCTGCATCAGAATTTGACCGATCTAATGCCACAGTGAAATCACTGGAGTCCTGGGCGACGTATCTTTTGGTCATTGTTTCGTGGGCGTTGTTTTTCATCGCTGCGTGGCGACTTCCGAGCTTGATCATTAATGGCTTGAGGGCTTGAGGGCTCGAGCCTTGCTAGCCGTTTTTGAACCATTTGCGATATCGCCAGTCGTCGCGGTGGTCGTGACTTCAATGCGCTTGTCGTTACGGATCGGTTTCGGGCATTTGACCTGGATCAAATTCAAGGCCGCCACGTATGAACTATCATGTTAACTTCTGCGAGACGGGCCAAGGTGCTGCCGCTGCCGCCCGGTCGAACGTCACGCTGAAGCGGTGGATGCTTCAACATCAACAAGGAATCTTGTCGCGCTATATGCGGTTACGCTTCTCAGCGTCGGTGCAATGCAAAGCAATTCGGCCAAACCAACAAGGCGAACAATGCCAACGGCGGTTTAAAATGGATCCAAAGGGGCGGCGGCTACTACAGCGAATGCGTCAAGCGTCTAAAGAGTCAAGCCTAGTCAGATTTGTGCAGTTAGTGAGAGGAAGCAAGCTATGCCGAGCAAATTTGCAGAAGTGACCTCGCGCAATTTCAGTCCCAAGTTGGCTCCCGAGCTTTCGGATGAGGCGCGTAAGGCAGTGAACGCCGCGTTTGACGCGATGTCGACTTGGCGTACCGAGACTGTCGACAACTTTGAAATAGTCATCGACAAGATGGCTGCGGCTGCACGAGCGCTCGGATGGCCGCAGCAAATCGTCGATGCCACCCATGCGCAAATGCAAGATGTCATCAAAATGCAGGTCCAAACGACGGATCGGCTGATGGACGCTTGGGAGGAACAGATCAAATCACCGAGCTCGTCATCGGCAATACTATCGAAGCTGCAGTCCATCTCCAGCTTTAGCCCGACGGGAAGTTGGCCCGTAGCGCAAATGGCAGCGTTCAACCCCTTCGGGATGTATATGCAAATCGCGCAACAGTGGCAAAAGACTTGGTCAGACGCGATGGGCGTTTGGGCCAATGGCAACAAACCAATCAGCTGGCGCACTTGATTGTGACGATCGGGATTATTACCCAAGCCTAGTAGGTCTTCATGCTCATCAGCGAGGCAAACATGGATGAAGATCGCATTGCTGGCACCGCCAGAAAGCTCGGTGGCAAAATCCAGGAAGACGTGGGCCGTTTTGCTGGCGATACCCAAACTCAAATAAAGGGAGTGGCAAATCAGGCGGCTGGTACCGCTCAAGACTTATATGGGCAGGCCGCCGACGCCGCCCGAGATACTGCCACAACGTTCGACAAGTGGCTCCGCAACACCATCGAAACTCAGCCATATACGACCGCTATAGTTGCTCTCGGTATTGGATGGCTGTTGGGACGGATGCACCGGCCACTCTGACGGCGTTCCGGATTTATTGTGCGGGAGTCTGCCTTTGGGCTCTTACGCTAGGCCGAGCGGCACCCCATCACCCGACATCAACGCGAATCGTGCCTAGTGCTGTCTGCTTTCGCGGGTGAAGGGGATATGTCAACCGCGCCGCGCCGCGCTTTCCTGCCCGCCATTTCCAGCATCGATCGGTCTCGTCTTGATCGTCAGTCGCGATCTGGAAGGAGAAGGCTTCGTTATGTTTGAACGCCGGACCGCAGTTGACGCCGACACAAGGGACGCCGGCAACCGTGAATTCGACGACCAGTACATCACCCGCTTTGCCGGACGGGTAGTCGCTGGGCGCACGGTGGATGGCGCCAACCGCGCTGTCGGGGAAGATTGCGGCGTAAAAGCGGGCGGCCGCCTCGGCGTCCTTATCGTACCAGAGGCAAATCGTGTTCTTTGCCAATAGCGAGTCCCTTCGGTTTGAAGCGCGCTGTAAGTTAGCTGACGTAGCATTGCGTGATGTACCTCCAGGGCAGTCGGAATCGAACTCCAAATTGTCTCGTTGCCATGTCCGCTTCGTGCCAGAAGCAGACACTGTGACCCATTTTGGTGTCCAAGCGGCGGGAACGCGTTAGGCTTCGGCGAGAGTTGCTAGGCGGGCTCAAGGGGCTTTGGCGGCGAGGCAGCCTTAGCGGCAATCTCCGCTAATCGAGACCAGAGCAGCGCCATTTCCAGCAGGACGGTGCGGGGAGATTCCATATGGCGCGCCAGTTCTACTGCCGCATAGGGGCGAGGAGTTGGGGGACGCATATAGTGGAAAGGTGTGATGCGTATCGGCACTTCGCCGTTCAGTGCGCCAGGTCCGTAAGCAGGCAGGCGTAATCGGGCCGACCTTCACAGCGCGAGCGGGTTCCCAAATCCAACAATCGACTAGTGCGCTGTCGCATTTTCGCGACATCGCCGACCTGCGCCATTTTGGCGATGGATACATCTTTTGACACAGTGTCCAAAAAAAGTCGTAGGCGGAAACGGTTCCAACTCACCGTGCTTTTGGTGGCTGCCGGTGCTGCTTTACAACAATGCGGCCTGTAGCCGATGGAACTTTGGCCTGGCCTTGCAGGCTGCCGACGCAGCACAGATGAGAGAGCGCGACGTCTTAGGTTCCTGCCTCATGACTCATATGCATCAGGAACGACCCTCCGCGGCACGAGGTTTGCCCCGAATGGAAACGCCTGCTCAATATCGTGAATATGCCGCGGAATGTTACCGCCTGGCTTCTGCAGCTAAGACGGACGAGCATCGCAAAATGTTGCGAGAAATTGCTCGCGCCTGGGCGAAAGTTGCGGAAGAGGCGGAAGAGGCAGAAGAGGCAAAGGCGCACAGGGTTAGGCTAACTTAATGCATCCCCTTGAATAGCGGTGCAAACACACTGAAAAGTGGGCCACGCTGTCCATCGCGCGAGCGTAGAACGCGGTGACGCGGACGATCGGATGAGGCCGCGTTTATCACCGGGCGCGGACGCGGCAAAGGAACTATCACCGGGATGGATGTAGCCGCCATCGCGGCCTTCCTGGCGGCGAGCGCAGCGGTCTCAGTGACATCAAGCACATCCCATTGACAAATCCTGTAATTGTTACTCCGCACAATCAGATCGAGATGGACGTGACTATCATGGTAGGCATCGGCACCATTACCCAGTACGGTCGAAAAACGAGCACAAGCACTGCCGTAGCTTCTCGCGCAGCGACTTGGCGACGTTGGCGTCAGTCAGCTCAATGGCAGCACCGTTGGCAAATTTGAACGCGCGCACGTCGAGTGCGTTGGCGTGGCCATGCTCGCTGATCTTCGCATTCGCTACGCCGTTACGCAGGCGGCAGTCGTACGAGTCCAGAGTCACGACGCCGCGCAGCGACTTCCCCGAGGGTGGTGATGGTTGGCGCCACATCGTTGCGTACCCAGTGCGTCACTGCCTCCGCCATGGGGCAGCGCAGTATCGCCGTGGGGGAAAAATTGACTCGATGGTTGTCTGGCGGGAGCACCGCATCCAGTTCGACCACATCCGTTGCGGTGCAGTCACCGAGGCCTGTAATTGGTGGCAAAGGTTTAAAAGCGGCAATTTCAGCAAGTCGTGACTGACACGGCGACACGACCTCTTCTGCGCCGACGGTTGACGGATCCTCGGGAACATCAACGGTCGTGCGCGCGGCAGTGGGATTACATCTGCCATCACAATCACAGTTGTGGCGAGTAGGAACGCTATAGTTCCGAAAACCTTCACGTAAATGAGCCGAGTCGCTGAAGACAAAAAATGAAATGTCGAACTGCGTCGGGACGTTCCATGAGCAAGATCCAGCCATCGGAGCACAGCGGCGTGAGCCGGTGGTGGACTGCGGCACAGCGATATCAAGCGGCGAATGTCCGCTTTGGGTCAATAACGGACATCGAACTGAGTTGAGGGAATGTCTGCTTTACCCCCAGAAGCAGACATCGCTGAGCAAAGCGGCAACGTCCGCTTTGTGCCAAAAGCAGACATTCCCTGCACGGCCCGGCGACGACCGTGGTTGATCGTGACCAAGGTATTTGCGTGCCAAAAACACAACAATAACACGCAGAGTAGGGTGCGACCCGTGGGTATGATTGTGAAGGCGGAAGGTCCGAGTGGCCGCGCGAAGATACATCCCGACGACCCGAGACACGCATTGGGCCTGGTCCATTATCTGCGAACTATCGGCTACACCGCTTGGATTGAGGACACATACGGCAATCAGATCGAGGAAACAGCCCTGAAGGTGGCGATTAAGTTAGGCACCCTGCCGAATGACAGTAATCGACTATTAGGGATATAGGATCGAGGAAAGTGCGGTCGTAGCGCCCGTGGATCTGAAAACAGCTCAGTGACGAGACTGGGCTGAACGGGGCAGGTCATGCCGCTCGCGTAGTCGCTGGGCGCTCGCCGCTGAGAACATGATTAGCTCCCATTGGTCGCGGATCTCGTCGAAGAGGAGGATATACACGCTACTGTCACGTCCTCTGACTTTGACGTAGCGATAGCCGGGTCCGTACCACTGATCGATGATCTCGATGATGTCGATTCGACGCTCGCCCCGATAAAGACTTCGAGGCGCCGCTCGGAGGTCCGCATGATGTTCAACTTGGATACGCATGCTTTGATTCAGGGGATTCGGGGGCGAGACTCGGTGCTCACCCAACTATGCCCAATGTAGTCTAATTGTCCGCCGTCTAGCATCTGCGCTGTGATCCAGCCCGAGCGTTGCCTCGAATGGCCGATAACGGCTGACAATGTAAAATTCAATCACAGATCTGCCGTCTCGATGAATGGAGATTAAATGAGCGTCTCACGCGGAATTCAGCGTTGTTCGTGCAGATTTCACTTTAGCAAGTCCGGCGAAGGGGTCGCCGGTCCTTAAACGAGGGAAACCATGAGCGCTTTACGCAAAGCCATTGCTTTCACTATTACGTTCGCCCTTGTCGGCAGCAGCATTACCGCCGCTTTTGCTGAAACGCAGTGGGAGCGCAATCACCCGCGCCGCGATCAGGTCAACGATCGCCTATCGAACCAAAATCGCCGCATCAATAAAGAATTGAAAGAAGGCGAGATCACAAAGCAGCAGGCCAACCAGCTTCATCGTGAAGACCGCGCCATTCGCCAAGAGGAGCGGACCATGGCCAAATTCAACAACGGCCATATTACCAAGGGTGAGCAAAAGACTCTCAATCAGCAGGAGAACGCCGTCAGCGGCCAGATTGGCCGGTAGTTGACGTCACGCCTGTTGAATATCGACGCTGTTCACGATGAGGGCCGCTTTGTTGGGCGGCCCTTTTTATATTCGGTCTTGCGGAAACGGCACCACTGCCACCGCGTTCCAGGGCGGTGGAAACCCAGCGCGCCGTCACTTGCTCAACGTATGAACTCTAAGCAGCGCGCTTTACCAGCCGCAGAACGATCAACAGGATGACCGCGCCGATAAAGGCGTTGATGATCGCAGCAATGAAGCCACCGCCGATTACAATGCCGATCTGCGGGAGTAGCCAGCCAGCGATCAAGCCGCCGACAATACCGACGATTATGTCGCCGATCAGGCCGTAGCCGCCGCCTTTGACCACCATACCGGCAAGCCAACCAGCAATGGCGCCGACAATCAGCCAAATGATGAGTGCTTGTGCGTCCATGTTTCCCCCATTTCTGTTTGCCCGGAAAAGAGCCGTTCAGTCACGGCTTCTTTATATCCGATTCCTCGACGGACTAGGCGGCGGGAAGCGGCGGGCGGGGCAAAACCAGAATCGTTTTCCACCCGACTGTGTACGGTGTTTTATTCCACATTTGTTCACGGCGCCCATTCCAGCCGAATGTCCGCTTTGGGTCATTAGCGGACATTGAAGCGCCTCCATCCAATGTCCGCTCTACTCCCAAAAGCAGACATTCACAGGTGCGACCGGAATGTCCGTTAAATGCCAATAACGGACATCAGCCACCTTCACTCAATCACCTCGTCCGCACGACTAACCAGTGCTGGTGGTAACTCAATGCCAAGCGATTGCGCGGCTTTCAGATTGACGAGGAACTCAAAGCGCGTTGGTAACTCGAGCGGCAGGTCAGCCGGCCGGGCTCCACGCAGGATTCGGGCGACAAGGTCACCGGCCCGTTCGCCAATCTCGCTTTGTTTTGGCCCATATGACATTAAACCGCCCTCGCGAACTACTGAGCCAACTTCAAAGATCGTAGGTAGTCGATTGGCATTGGCAAACCCAACGACGTGCTTACGGTTGAGCATCGTCAAAGCGTCAGAGACCATAAGAATAGCTTGGGGTAGTTCGCGCTGCATTTCAGCGAACGCGTGATCAAAATCGTCTGGCTCGCGGACACCTAAAGCTTGTACCTTTACTCCGAGAACCCCTGCTGCGCTTTGCGCCGACTGATATCGCAATGTCATACCTAGATCATCGGCGTTCCATAGCATCGCGACACGCTGCAGGTTCGGCACCGCATCCCTAAGTATTTCAAGCCGCTTTGCGCTAAGATCGGTCGACAATTCAGTTACACCGGTAAGATTACCGCCAGGCCGTGCTAGCCCATCCACTAGACCCGTCGCCACTGGATCGCCCGCACCTGTAACAACGACTGGTATGGCCTTAGTTGAATTCTTGGCCGCCAACGCGGGCGGATAACCGAAGGTGACAATGACGTCGACGTTAGCGGCAGCCAGTTCGTTAACTAGACCAGCAAGTCGCCCACGCTGACCATCAGCCGAGCGCTGCTCGAAAATAAGATTGCGACCCTCAACGAACCCTTGTGCCGTAAGCGAAGAGACTAGATTCTTCCGCCTCTCGTCCGTCGCGCCAACTATGACCCCATTAGTGAGTAATCCAACGCGATAGATCTTTCCGGATTGCTGTGCACGGCCCTTCCTTGACCATGCAATGGCCGCGCCGCCAACAAGCAGGACGAACTCGCGCCGCTTCATTCGATCACCTCGTCGGCGCGCACTAGCAGTGATGGCGGCACGTCCAGACCGAGGGCCTTTGCAGTTTTGAGATTGACGACCGTCTTGTAATTGGTCGGTGCCTGCATTGGTAACTCCGCAGGTTTTGTGCCGCGCAAAATGCGGTCGACATAGGAGGCTGCTTGCCGAAACACGTCCACTTGCTCGATCCCGTAGGACATTAGACCACCTTCCAATGGAAAAAAGCGAAACGCATAGACGGCCGGCGGACGATATCGTGCCGCCAGACCGATGATTAGATCGCGCTTTCGTCAGGCCCCGCATTTGATGCAAATTGCCATGTGTGAAGCGAATATCGACCGCGACCAATTTAGCCGCTCGAGCTCTTGTTTGAATGCGATCAAAGACGCCTGCATCTCCGGGTCGTTTTCTAGGCCATTGATCAGCACGCCAATAAGTCGAGTGCGGCCCGATTGCTGCGCCCACGCAGTGATCGGCGATCCAATAGATGAACCGACTATTGCTTGAATGAAATCGCGTCGCCTCATTGCCTGCCCCGAGGCTTAGGACAGCCTATCGTAGCGGTTAGAACCGGCACACCGGAAGGGGCTACAGATGTGCGCTTTGGGTCAAAAGGCGAAGTCCGCGCACATTTAGGCAATGTCCGCTTTACCCCCAAGAGCGAACATTGATCGACGCGGCTGTGATGTCCGCTTTGTGCCAAAAGCGGACATTCGAAGGAGCGTTCCCATCCGCGTTGACGCTGGTTTTCACAAACCAGCAGACATTGTGACGTGCCCCGTCTTGTACAACCCGATGGCTCGGGCGGCTGCTGGCGACAGGTCGATGTCTCTACCTCGGACCCACGGGCCGCGGTCGTTGATGCGAACCGTGATGCATCCGTTGTGGCAAACGCGTATCTGGGTGCCGAACGGCAGCCTGCGATGGGCAGCTGTCATTGCTGCACAATTTAGTCGTTCTCCACTCGCGGTCCTGTGGCCACACAGCCCGTCACTTCCGCCATAGATGCTCGCTACCTCCGCATGCACAGTGGCGACCGAAAATAGCAGCACAACCGCAGCCATACGGTTACAACAAACCAGCCCCATCAATGCGGCCTCCCCCGTGCAATTACCCCCGTCGAATCGAATCGATCTTTAAATCAAAAAAGGGTGTGGCATAAATTGGATCAACAAAGGTCATAAATTCGCCAAGCTATTAAAGCGACGACATTTTACTTTTCTTTCAAGTCCGGTGCAGCTAAAAGGCTGCGCTTTGACTTAGAGGAGAAACAATGTCTAAAACAAATGGAACACGGCGCGCGTGGACATCTGAACAAGTCCGTACGTTAAAGACGCTCGCTCGAAAGAAGACGCCTGCTGGAAAGATTGCTCGCGCGTTGAAGAGGACGGAGGGCGCAACGCGGCAAAAGGCTTTTAGCCTCGGGTTGTCTTTGGAATCGCGCTTTTAAAATCAAATTAGCCCCGGCCTAACGCCCCAATTTCTCTCACGTCCGCTTTGGGTCAATAACGGACATCTATGCAAGTTGGAGGAATGTCCGCTTTACCCCCAAAAGCGGACATGGATCGATCGCATAGAGAATTCCGCTTCGTGCCAACACCGACACCCCGCAGTCTTATTCGATCACCTCATCGGGTGCGCTGCTGGACATTGCTAATGCGATCCAAGACGCAACTCCTGCGCGAATACTCCTCGATGGGGAAGCAAAGTATATGCACGCCCATCAGTCATTAGGATCATAACGAAATTTCAATAACATACGTGTTCGCATCTTTATTCTGACTGGCGCGCCAGCGCGCGGTGCATGCCTGAACAAGGTCGAGCGTCTTCGGTGGGCAGATGGGAGATTCGCGTGGAGCCGAAGCAGGCGCATAAGTCCTTCCACTTTCGCGCCAAAACCACGTGGAGCGCCGCGCGGCGCGCTGTGCTCTCGGCCCCGGGCAAGCCGAACGTCGTCGTCGGCAGCCCACCTGAGTTTAGAGGCGAACCGGCT
>AF_2010_repII_A1DRAFT_10000192_pt1 | contig 12079 bp, 9 predicted proteins | sample AmaForreplicIIA1_FD_9195 | JGI IMG/M metagenome (IMG submission 9195)
CGGCGTCACGAGGCGTTGCTGCGCTTCGCGCGCTATCTGTTCGTCTACAATCTCGTAATTTTATTGTGGGTCATCATCACTAAACTCTCCCAAATGCCTTCGTTTGAAGGATTACTCGAATCGATCGCGGGTCTGGACTGGAAATTCGCGACGCTGGTGCTTGGGAGCGTCGGCGCAAGTTATCTAATTCTCGCACACCGGCTGTGGTGGGCATTTGCAGTGATCATGGTAGCCCAGGTCGGCTACTTTTTTTACGGGAGTTCAGCAGAATTAGCGGTCATTCGCGCTTCAATCCTATTCGCAATTGGCGTGATCACTCTGCCTCCCATGCGCCCGCTCGCGCCGCTCGCGACCAATATTGCGATCATGGTAATCTGCTTCTGTTACATCATGATCGTTTTGTGTCTTTACAGCACGGCTTGGGCCGTAAGCGGTGGACGGGTCCCGCGCGGCGCCTACGGTCGGCGCCTAGCCCCGCTTGAGCCATTACGTCCCTCTCGCCTGCTCGATACTTTTCTGCCAGGTCATCGATCAGAGAATGTCATTATCTGGGAGGCGACGGTTTTCGCACTTTCTTCATTGCTGTTCGTGGCAGCCTCGATGGCCCCTTTTTACGGTTTTCGGAGAGTGCAAAATGGTTTCCAGTCGACGTTCGCCGACCAGGTCCAGCAGGTGTGTCCGACGCAACCCCCCGAAGCCACGATTGCCTGTTGGGCGCAATATTATCCCTGGAGCCGACCCGCGATCGACCATGGAGTGCCCATCGGTATTGCCGTTGTCTGCCTCGTACTCGCGAATCGCCTGCGCCACTTTGGCAAGCAACATTTCGTAAATCGACTTGCCGCGCGGCAGATATCGCCGGCCGGATCGACCCTTTTTTTGCGTGCTTTTCGCGACGATCAGGTGCGCATTCGTCGGGCAAGCCGAAACCTATTCTCAATTGTATTCGATCTCGGCCGCGTGCCTGCCACCCTTGACGAACTGATGCTTGAGCGCCTCGACGGACGTGGCGATCTGATTGCGATCGGAAATCCTCAAGATCGCAAAGGCGCTGCACCGCAATCCCCCTGGGGTGCACAACGCCTGTATGTTGACGATGCTCACTGGCAGGAGACCGTCACTATGCTTGCGCGCGATGCAGATCGTATTGTCCTGTGTATCGATGCAAGTGATGGGGTGCGGTGGGAGGTCGCACATGTGCTGCAAAGCGGTCACGCCAACAAGACGCTGTTCTTCCTCAATCCCGCCAGCGATGTCCAGATTCGCACACGTCAGTTGATGGAGGATTTTGACGTTTCCGCCGCAGATCTCTCATCTGTCGATGTTGACCGAATCCTGGCGATCCGCGTGACTTCGCCTGAGCAGTTGACCTTGATGCTCTGCAAAAAACCGGAGCGCGATGCCTATCTAGTTGCAGCACGTTTAGCCTTCGAGGATCAGACCGGGGCGATGTCGGAAAGAGAAAACTCGGGGGGTAGTCCCTCAAGCCCGTGCGCTCGCCTCACGCATCCAACCAAAACGCCGAGCTCTATTGCAACGGACAGCTGATGGACCGGGGCTATGCCTCAAATGTTCTCGGAGGACTACTTTCTTTTTGCCAAAGAATGTCCGCTTTGGGTCAGGAGCAGACATGTGCAGCGCACAAGCTCATGTCCGCTTTACCCCCGAAAGCAACATCAAATGCGACATATGGTGATGTCCGCTAAGGGCAGTTGCGTGGTTTATCCTGCGGCTGCTCTCGCTGCTTTGAATCGCGCTGTGCTCTCGGCCGGCCAATAATCGGCTGGCCGGTAGAATTCTGCGACTGTGGGAACGCCATCGGGCAGGACCACCCAAGGCTGCTTCGTGGACGTGTAGATGTGAATGTCAGGCTGAGCGCGTGAGGGATCGTCGAGCGTTCCTACCCGTATGAAATGAATGCTCGGACCGGACTGAGGATAATTGCTCCACACCGTCACGCCACAGTCGGCACAGCGCCAGAAGGTCTGACCTTTGCCGCTGGCACTGGGCAGCGTTGTTTGAGTTGGTTTGCCTTTCGGGAGTTCGACTTGCGACGCCTCGATCAAGGCATTGACCGCGAAAGCCGACCCAGTCTCGCGCTGGCACCATGTGCAATGGCAGCAATGCACAAATAACGGTCGCGCCTTGAGGCGATAACGTACCGCGCCACAAGTGCAGCCGCCTTCCATAGCGTTGCCCTGCTGATCAGTCATTACAAAGCTCCTTGATAGCGAAACAGACTTGAATTTTGCGCCCGCAATGGACCATTGGCGAAATCCCGCGCTGTTTGAGCAATATCCCCGAAAGCAGACATGTGCAGCGCAAAAGGCGATGTCCGCTAAGGGCCAAAAGCGGACATTTGGGCTAGCCGTTCTCGGCAACATTACGTAATCGAATTAAAATGCGTTTAGGATATTTCGCTTCGACCGCTCGCGGCAGGTTGCATCAGGAATTTTTCCACTGCATGCGTGAACGCTTCGGGCCGCTCGATATTGGATATGTGGCCGGCGCCGGCGATCTCGACGAATTGCGAGCTGTTCAGCTCCTTGTGCATTTCCCGCATCGCTGCGTTCGGTGGATCCTTTTCGCCAACCAGAAATAGGACCGGCCGCGAGATGCTTGCCACCGCAGAACGGAAGTTATGGTCGCCAAGCGCTGCGCAACAGCCGATGAATCCATTGAGTGGCGTCGAGAGCACCATCTCGCGCACTTTAACAACGCCCGGCGGATTAGCAGCATAGACATCCGGTGGAAACCAACGTTGCAGCGTGGGCTCAGCCATTGCCGCCATGCCGCCACCCTTGGCCATGACTATCCGCTCTTCCCATTGTTTAGTGCTGGTCGGGGTGGATGCGCAAGGCGCATCGCAAACGATCACCCGGTCGATGCGATCAGGATATATTTCGGCCAGACCGAGCGCGGTCGCACCGCCGAGTGACAATCCACAGAAATGCGCACGGCGGATTTCGAAGGCGTCCATCAGGGCGATGGCGTCGGCTAATAATATTGCAAATGGATAGCGGGCCTCCGGCGCCTCGGTCTTGCCGTGACCTCGTTGGTCGTAACGCAAGATGCGAAATGACCCGCTCAGCGACCGCGTCTGGTCGTCCCACATCGAAAAGTTGGTCGCGAGCGAGTTGCTGAAAATCAGCCAAGGCGCATGTTGAGCACCGTCGATCTGATAGTTGAAAGTAATTCCGTTCGCGTTGATGTGCATACAATATCTCACTTAGACACTCAGAAGCTGCGTTCCCTACCGTATACCGCTGCGGCAAGCGCGCAATGTCTGCTCTTCTTCCGAAAGCGGACACGTGCGGTGCAACTAGGGATGTCTGCTTTGGGCCAAAAGCGGACATCAGAGTCTTCTAATCTGTCCGTGGCAGCTCTCGGATTTCCCCTGTACCTCCAGCTTCAAAATGCGGAGGCGGTAGCGCTATTGGCGATGGCGTCTGCTTACGAAAGAACCACTTCACCGACGCTTGCGGTTGTGGTCTCTCCGACGGGCAGCCTGCAATGTCAGTCAATGAGAGGTTTACTGGGCTGGACAAATTCGACTCTTTATTGGGTCCCAGTGAATAAAGCAGCTAGATCAGCTTCCTTGACGTTCAACGCCTCCCTCCTGCTTTAAGCGGACACGATTTATTGAAATAGCGACAACCTCCTGGGTGTTATTACTAACGTCTGCATGGAGGTTGAAAGATGATGATCCGCACGATTTTGGTGACTGCCGCTGCTCTGGCATCGGTAAGCTTCGGTCCAGGACAGGCGGAGAGCGCCAATGCTCCGTGGTGCGCGATGATCGAGGTCGACAGAGGTAGTGTGTATTGGGACTGTCAGTATCGCTCGTTCGAGGACTGCTACCACAGAGGCATGATTTTGGCAGGCAATAGGGGCTTCTGTAATCATAGCCCTTACTACGTTCCTGGATACGCGGAGCAAAGGCACACCCGGAAACGTACTGCTCGCCCGTACTAACTTACGGCGTGATTCCGATGCCGAGTCTCGAAACCTCGCTCTACAGCGTGTCATTGCTAAATGATGACAAAACTCCGATGGAGTTCGTGGTCCACGTCCTGGAAGCCTTCTTCGACATGGATCATGACACGGCCGTGCAGAGGATGTTTCTCGTCCATCACCAAGGAACCGCGGAGTGCGGTTGCTATCCTTACGAACTGGCGAAGGAAAAGGTTGCCGTCGTAGTCGCGTTTGCTCGTAAACATAAACATCCACTCCAATGCACCTTCGAAAAGGCGCTTCGGGTGCCTGAGGCCTAGTTCGCTCGGTCTTAATTTTTCGGCAGCGCATTTGGTGGCGTTTGCGTCGCCATTAGTGGCAACACAACGATCGTCGCTATTTTAGTCGCGAAGCGTTGCAAAGCCTCCTAGTTGTCATTCGAAATAACAATGTAGGCTCATATCTCTTCCCGGCATTGGCCTTTGGTTCATTCATCTATCGACAACAAAGCAACAATCAGCGGCGTACGAAATAGACACGGCCCTCGACCGGCATGAAATTGATGATGGAGCGGTGCTGCGCAGCGAAGGACTCGATGTTCCTTTTGCCGTCCCGGTCCGTTTCTCCGAACGCGTATTCCGCGGCCTCGGTCGAGAACAAGATGCGCGCTTCGGCAAACGTGATCCATCCCCGCTCGTCCACTGGCAATGCTGATAAGGAGCGGGCAAGCGTGGCCTCGGTTGTTCCGTCGAGTTTCATGGCATCCGGCGGAGCGGCAACGTCCGCTCCAAATAGCCATCTAATGAAGCTCATTATTCCCATTCTGGTAGATGACGATTCAAATAGTCGGGCGGAAGGAGTGCAATTGCAAACAAGTTTCTCTAATCGCAGTCCATGGTAGGCCAGCGAAAGGCATGACGCGTCCTATTCGATCACTTCGTCGGCGAGAAGCAAGAATGACTCACGCACTGAGAGACCAAGCGCTTTGGCCACTCTAAGATTGACATCGGCCCGAAAGCGGACATGTGCAGTGGGATGTCCGCTTTGGGCCAATAGCGGACATCGGGCGTCAACTAGGACTTCTCAGAAAGCAACGTTGGAGTGCGCGGCAAAATTAGCCTGAATTCGGTGAACTCACCCAGTTGTGTATCGACCTCGATGGAACCGCCGTGCTGCTTGACGATGATGTCGTGGCTAATGGAGAGGCCGAGACCCGTGCCTTCTCCCGCTGGTTTGGTCGTAAAGAACGGATTGAAAATCTTTTCCTTCACCTCCGGAGGAATGCCAGTGCCATTGTCTCGGATCGTAATTTCGACATGGTCACCAAGGTTTTTGGTGGTGGCAGCAAGCCTCGGTTCATGGCCTCCATTTGCTTCCGAACAGCGCTTCGTTGCAGCGAAAAAGCCGTTGGAAATAAAATTCAGCAAAGCCCGCGTAATGTCCTGTGGGAATAAATCGACCTCGCCCGCCGTCGGATCAAACGATCTCTGGAGCGTGATGTCGAAGTTTTGTTTCTCAGCTCGCGCCCCGTGATAGGCAAGGTTGAGGCTTTCCTCAACGATGGCATTGATATCGACCGGTCGGTGGTTAGCTGAGTCGGAACGCGAGTGCAGCAGCATGTTCTTGACGATGGTGTCCGCACGCTTGCCGTGCTGCACGACCTTGTCGAGATTGTCACGCAGTGTATCCATTAATTCGGTAACTTCATTGCGCCTCTTTTCATTAAGGCACACGTCCGCGAGCGCTTCTTGCAGCTCGGTGATTAGTTCGGCAGAAATTCCAGAGAAATTGTTGACGAAATTAAGTGGGTTCTTGATCTCGTGTGCGATGCCTGCAGTGAGTTGACCAAGCGAAGCCAGCTTCTGCGTCTGCACCAGGCGGTCTTGCGTGGTGCGCAAGTTCTCCAACGAGGCAGTCAGTTCGCAAGTGCGGGCCTCCACACTTTCAAATAGACGAGCATTCTGGATTGCCAAAACCGATTGCTCCGCGAAGGTTTGCAGCAGCTCGACCGCACGCTTTTGAAACTCGCCCGGCTGCTTGCGACGGACCACAAGCGCGCCGACGATCCCGCCGGTGCTGAGAATCGGCACGATTAGCAGAGCGCGGAAACCGGCGCGGACGATAACGTCTAGCGTGGCCGATGGGTCGTTTTGAATGTCCGGAACCTGGATCGGCACGCGGCGTTTTACAGCCTCACTAATGGCAAGCTGCCTGCCGATACCGATATGGCTATTCCTAAGTTCGGCAACGACCGTGTCGTCTAGTCCATAGGTCGCCCTCAGCCGAAATTCCTGCTTCACATCGTCGAACACGTAGATAGCACCGGCCTCGGTGCTGGAGAGTTGGGCCGCCTTGGCGACTATTGTGGTTAGAACGGTTTCAAGATCGACTGTCGAATTCACCGCCTGCGTGACCTCGCCGAGTGCACGCAACTCGCCGACCGATTGTGCGAGTTCGCGCGTGCGCGCTTGCACCTCGTCGAACAAGCGTACGTTCTCAATCGCGATCACCGCTTGGTCGGCGAAGGTCTTAAGCAGTGCGATCTGTCCCTCGGGGAACTTGCCTGCCTCGGCCCGCTGGATGGCAATTGCCCCAATTGGGACGGCCTTCCGCAGCATTGGGACGGCGACCATGCTCCGCCATCCGCCTAGCACAGCCACTTTCCGCTGATACTCTGGGTCACTCAGCGTGTCCTCGATCTCAACTAAACCAGCGCTCATGATTGCCCGGCCGACCGCATGTATGCGGCTTGGCCTCATGGGGTAAAGGCGCTGCAACATTTCGAGGAGTTCGCTAGGTACGTTGTGGTGGGCGACAAGGTGCAGGAGTTCACCATCGAACCGGTACAGAAGACAGTGGTTCGCGCAGCACAGGCGAGGGGCAATGCTCGCGATTGTGTTAAAGACCGGCTGGAGGTTGGTCGGCGAGTTGGAGATCACCCGCAGTACCTCGGAGGTGGCGCGGTGTTGCTGCAGCGCGTTGTCGCGCTCGCGTTCGAGCCGCTCGAGTTGCTCTTGGAATTTGGCAGCGGATAAGCGCACGCTCCGCGCCTTGCGAGCCTTGGGCCTAACCGTGCGCCGCATCGGCTGTCGGCTTCCCTTTGTGTCGCTGCATATCGCCCCGTCCGCCGTTCACCTCGACGGTCAACCGTATGCGCCGTCTCGGCGCTTCCCCCAGGCTCAGGATAAACAAGTTCATCGTAGCAATTTGCATTACCGCCAGCGCATAAAATTGCCGAACCAGTCAATGTTTTTTCGATAAATGAGGATTTCACACTATCGACCGCACTAATGTCCCTCTGCGGACTGACAGAATTTTCCGAAACATGGTGTTTCTCGGCGTCTATCATGATGCGCGCGACTTAACCCGCGCCGGTTGAACTTGAGCGCTATTATCCAAAGGCGGTTCTGCTAGGGGCCAATAGCGACATTCGGCGGCGCTGCACGCTAAGACTTGGCCTTTGGTCGGCGAATGGCTCCCCAGGTTGCAATTGAACCAACCACCAAAAGCCAGAACGGGAATACGTTAACCCGGGAATGCCTTCCGCTATCAATCCGGGGAGGATAAAAACGGTCATGTGCAGTGCACATGTCCATGTCCGCTATGGGCCAATAGCGGACAATTGGCACACCTTAAGTCAACACCCAGCCTTTGAGTTTTTCGCGGGCGGTGCCGAAGTTGCCGAGATGATAAACGGAAACTCCTGCCGGAGAGAATGTAAACTCGTCAAACTTTTCCTTCAGGAGTTCTTTGAGGAAGTCTTGCGAAGCGACGCCAATTGTTACGTGGGGGTTAAATTTGGCTCCGCTGTCAGCTGGCACGTAATGTGCCACGTAGTCGATCGTTGGTTTATTGATATCCGGATCTTCCTTTGTTGTGACGAACGCAGCGGCCGTTCCCGTTTTGACGGTGAAAGGTGCGATTGCATCAATCAGTTTCTGCTGAAATCGCCGGAGATCGTCAGTCGGCCTAATCACGATACCCGCGAGACCAAGGTTTTTCCAAGGTAAGAAATAATATTTATATGCGGTTAGCTTCCAACTGGCCGGACGCTCGTCGGCCAGGACTTTCCCAACCGCTTCGTATACTTTGTCCAGGTCGGCCGTTTTCACGTACCGCTGCAGCGTTGAGATGTGCGGCTGATGAGTTTCGTCCAAGGCGAACCCCTTGGGAAAGTTCTGGCGGAGCCGCGCGTTGGCGGCGATGGCTTTCTGAACCATCGTTTGATCGGGGTCCAGCAGAGTGTCGATGGCCGTGGGCGGCTCGCGCGATCTCTGGGATGCCGCCCTCCGCGGCAATGCTGTGACGAGCACCATCGAGGCGGCGATAGTTGATGCTGAGCCAAGTAGATTACGACGGCTGAGTTCGTCGGATCGATTTACGGCCATTGTTGCACTCTCCGATGTGTGCCGCCATAAACCATGCTTTCGAAGCATGGCTACAAAATCGAGTTGGACCGTGGTCCAATGTGTCATGTCCGCTTTGGGTCAAAAGCGGACATGTGCGGTGCACCAACCCATGTCCGCTTTAGTCCAGAAAGCGACCGTATAAGCGGACATCTGGCCCCGTCTTAAAATGAAATTATTTGGCACGGGTGGCGGCCGAATAAATTCAATTTTCTCAGCATCGGGTCGATGGTTGCTTCTGTGAATTGCGGAAAATCAATGCCTTCTCGTCGAAACGAATTATTCTGTTCGAAAAAATTCAAAAGCCGGCGCCGACAGCGCACATGTGCGGTGACGCTTGGAAAATTAACAGCCCGATATTCCGAGCTTGGCAAGTTGCTGCGTTTCGCCGCGGATTGACCTATTGTAAAGCGGCGACGTTCGTTAGGTCGCGCCGAGTAGCCGTATGAACGATGCTGGCGCAGGAGAGAAGCTTAAGGTTTTCATTTCCTATTCGCGGAAGGATTCGGCCGCGTTCGCCGACGAACTGATGGCGGGTCTCGACTATGGTGGCTTCGCGCCATTCCTCGATCGCCACGACATTGTAGCGGGTGAGGAATGGGAAGCGCGCCTTGCCGGTCTGATTGAGCAATCTGACACGGTGGTATTTATCGTATCGCCCGAAGCGATCAAGTCTGATCGCTGCGTGTGGGAAGTGGACAAGACGCTTGCGCTATCAAAGCGGCTCTTGCCGGTTATCCATATTGCAGTGCCGGATAACCTTATCCCCGAGAAGTTAAGCCGCCTCCAATTTGTGCGCTTCGATGCTGGACGAGGCATAACGCGGCCACTCAAGGAATTAGCTGACGCGTTGCGGCAGGACCTCAATTGGATTCGAGAGCACACGCGACTTGGAGAAATCGCGACGCGCTGGGACAGGCGAGGACGTCCCGAATCGCTGCTCTTACGCGGAGACGATATCAACGCGGCGAAGAAATGGATGGCCGCCCGCAACGCAGCAGCGCCCGAGATAACCGACGCGCAGCGCGCCTTTATCAAGGCCAGCGAGGAGGCAGAGGCCACGCAGGTCGGAAAGGAGCGTGCGCAGCTTATAGCGACCGTACGCCTGCGGCGGATTGCACGTTGGGCCTTTGCTGCCGCGGGAGTGATGATAGTGATCGCCGGTGCGACTGTAGGGTATTTGCGGTGGGACAAGGCACGGCAACTGGAAAAAGAGTCTCGCTTCCTGATCGACCAAGCGAACCAGTGGATCAAGGAGCGCGATGCGGGCACAGCGATGTTACTCGCCCTCCAAGCAATGCCCGATATGCACAGTGGTATCAAGAGGCCCCTGGTGCACGAGGCAGAGGCGACTCTGTTCAACGCTTACCAAGAACTTCAAGAGAGGATTGTGCTAGGCCACAAAAGCCCGGTGTGGAGCGCGAGCATCGCGCCGGATGGGCGGCGCGTTGTGACAGCTTCCGAGGACAACACGGCCCGAGTGTGGGATGCGGAGAACGGTGGACGACTAGCCACTCTTCGGGGACACAAAGGACCGGTACGAGCTGCGGCCTTCAGCCCTGATAGCCGACAACTGATTACGACCTCGACGGACAAAACGACCCGCGTGTGGAACGTGGAAACGGGCAAACAGTCCGCTGTCCTCGAACATGACGGGGTCGTGCGAAGCAGTGCCTTTAGTCCAGATGGTAAGCATATCGTAACGGCATCCGATGACAAGACCGCTCGCATCTGGGACGCTCAAACTGGCCGGCAGACTGCCGTGCTAATGGGACATACCGCGCCGGTTCGTGCGGCAGTGTTCAGTCCCAACGGTCGATACGTTCTGACGACGTCGGAAGACAGAACCGCGTGTCTGTGGGATGCCGAGACTGGTAAGCTGGTCCATGTCCTCCAGGGCCATAGGAACCAAGTACGGGGCGCCGCATTCAGCCCGGATGGTGAGCGCGCGATTACGACATCCTTAGATCATTCGGCGCGTGTGTGGGACGTGGAAGTGGGCAATCAATCCGCTATCCTCGTACATGACGGGGTCGTGTGGAGCGCTGCCTTTAGTCCAGATGGTAAGCACATTGTAACAGCATCCGATGATAAGACCGCGCGCGTCTGGGACGCCGACATTGGCCGACAGATTGCCGTACTAACAGGACATACCGCGTCGGTGCGGAGCGCCGTCTTCAGTGCCGATGGCCGTAGCATTGTGACGGCCTCCGACGACGGTACGGCCCGCATTTGGAATGCTGAAAACGGCAATCTTGAGATAGCTCTCGTAGGCCACCTGAGCGACGTGAAAAGCGCCGTGTTCAGTCCTGATGGCCGGCACGTGCTTACAGCATCCGGAGACACCAGCGCGCGGATTTGGAGCACTAAGACACAAACAAACATGCCGACGATCGTTCTAACGGTAGGCAGCGAACCGGTACGTAGCGCCGTATTTAGCCCGGATGGCCGCCGTGTTCTTACGGCGTCCGATGACACCCCAGTTCAATTGTGGGATGCCGAGATGGGTCAACAGATTGCGATCTTCAGCTCACGTGGCTCACGGTTTGCAACGGCGGCCTTCAGCCCAGATGGCCGGCTGGTCGCAATGCCTGATAAAAATAATGTCGTCGTTCGCGAAGCCAATATAGCTAATAGGGAACATCGAGTCCTTCAGGGGCATAGCGCGGCGGTTTTGAGTGCTGCCTTTAGTCCCAATGGTCGGTACATTGTGACCGCGTCCGATGACAAGACCGCCCGCGTCTGGGACGCCGAAACTGGCCGACAGATTTCTGTACTAACAGGACATACCGCGTCAGTACGGAGCGCCGTGTTTAGCGCTGATGGGATGCGCGTTGTGAGCACCCAAATGCCGCGGCGCAACGATATCATCACATCCGACGACAGCGCTGCGCTTCTGTGGAACGCCCTGTCCGGCGAAGTAATCCGGCGTTTCAAAGGACATGAGGCTCAGGTGTACGACGCCACCTTCAGCCCCGATGGCAAGAGGATCGTGACGGCAAGCGCCGATAACACGGCGCGCATTTGGGACGTAGCAACGGGCAATACGATAGCGGTTCTGAAAGGGCATTCGGGCTCAGTGCTTAGCGCGGCCTTTAGCCCTAATGCCGACAGGATCGTGACGGCGTCCGCCGACAAAACGGCGCGTGTTTGGAATGCCGAAGTGGGCGCTACGGTAGCGGTCCTGAACGGTCATTCGGAGCCGGTGTCAAGCGCTGTGTTCAGCCCGGATGGTGATCGAATACTAACGGCATCTGATGACGGCACGGCTCGGATTTGGCACGTTTTTCCTTCGGCGCAAGCTCTCGTCGATCAATCCAAAGTGCGAGTACCGCGCTGCCTCACTCTGGAACAGCGGAAGAATGCCTTCCTGGGTCCGCAGCCGCCGGCTTGGTGTTCTGAACTGAAGAAATGGCCGTACCAAAGTGTCGATTGAACGGATTGGTTCAGGCGAATACCGGCTGAATGCAAGACGCGGGGTTTTACTCAATAACCGTAGTGGTGCGGCCGGCATTGGCACGTTGGCGACGTCTTTTTTTGTCCTGACCTGAGCCGGGCAAAAGCCGTAATCGGCCATCCAACGCGATACAATACAATCATCTTATCGGCGTTGGACGTGAAAGAGTCGGCCTCACATAAGTTGGCCTGACAATCGGTCTCACACTAGTTGGCCTCACATAAGTCGGCCTCGCGGAAGTCTGCCTTGGTAAGAAAACTCT
>AF_2010_repII_A1DRAFT_10000193_pt1 | contig 12045 bp, 10 predicted proteins | sample AmaForreplicIIA1_FD_9195 | JGI IMG/M metagenome (IMG submission 9195)
CGTCCGCCGGAATCCACCACGTAGGCGCGGCCGTGCTCGCCGACCTTGATCTTGGAAACGACATCCCAAATGAGCTTGAGATTGACTTGCGCGATGCTGACTCCGGTATCGCGCCGCGTGCCTGCCAGCGAAAGCGTCATATAGGGTTCGGATTCGCGGCGGAAATAGACCGGCCCGTAATAGACTTTTTTGGCTACGGCCTGGGTGAATTCCGGCTTGCCTGAATAGTCGATACCGCTGCCCACCACGTCCATGGTCAACCGGGAGACTTTAAGTTGTTCGCGGCCCGCCGCATCGATCTGCGCAAGTTCGGTGATCGCCGGCACCTGACGCAAAAGGCGCAGCGCGTCGAAACGGCGCTGATCGAGCGTGCCGTCGGTCCACGGTAGCTGCGTCGTCCAGCCCACTTGGCTCTCGATTTGGGTGATGAACTCTTCGATCTTGTCGGCGGCGGCTATCGCCTGCTGCTGCTGAATGCTGATCAAGGAGCCCTTGTGCTCCTGGTACGAAAACCAGACCTCGAAGCCGCCATTGGCAAAAAGCGCCAGCACGACCACTGAGACGAACAGGAGGGTATATTTGAAAAACAGCCGGCTGCGCATGATGGATGCGCCCACGCCGCCCGAGGCGACGCCGGCGCGATCCGCTAATTCCGTTTTAGAGCCGGCTAGGACTCCGGCGCTTTTCTGATCGACATCAGCTTTCATTGGACCATCTTAGCATTCCAGAAAGCGCCGCGCCCCGTCAATTGATCGTCTATCATTCGAACATTCGTCATTCGATCACCTCGTCGGCCCTGGCGAGTAGCGCGTTTGGTAAATCCAGCCCCATGGCGTGCGCGGTGTTCAGATTAATGACCAGACCGAAGGAAACCGGTTGCTCGATCGGAAGCTCGCCAGGATTGGCGCCGTTCAAGATCTTATCGACATAGCGTGCGCCGCGACGATAAAGGTCGGCCACGCTCGTGCCGTAGGACATCAGGCCGCCCTCCACGGCATTCTTCCTGAGCTGGAACATTCCCGGAATCCGGTTCTTGAGCAGGAAGTCGATGACTTCGGGCATATGCATCTGGTGCAAGCCGTCATTGGTGGTGAGCACGGCGTCCGGCCGCTTCGCCAACATCTCAGCAAATACGCGAGGAAAATCGTCGGCCCTGCGCGCCTCCAGGGGCGTCAGGCTCATGCCGAAGTATGGCGTCGTTTTCCACAATTCGTTGAGAATTGCGGCGCTTGATACATTGTCCGGATTCCAAAGGAAAACCACGCGCGAGACCGAGGGGATGGCATCGCGCAATATTTGCAGCCGCTTAGTAACGATCTGCGGGCTGAGAATAGTGTTCCCTGTTAGATTGCCGCCCGGGTGCGCCAAACTGCTGACCAGCCCTGCGGCAACCGGATCGCCCACCGAGATGACCACGATCGGAATGGATTTTGTCGCCTGCACCGCTGCCTGAGCGGCAGGCGTGCCAAACAAAGCGATTACATCGACCGGAATCCGCGCCAATTCGCGGGCTGCTATCGCCAGTTGTTCCGGTATCCCGTCGGCCCGGCGATATTCGAAGACGATGTTCTGTCCTTCAACATAGTGCAACTCATGCAGCTCCGCGCGAAATGCCTGCCAGTCCGGATTGTCGTCGATGATGCCGACACGGGCGATCTTCCCGGCCGCGATGCTCGCGCGCAACCCAAGCGGCGACAGGCCAATAAAGGGACCCGCGATCGCATCGGCCGCAGTTCCGCCAATGAGTGCTATAAATTGCCTGCGCCTCATCGATCCAGCTTTGCCCGGCTGCCCAAGCCTAGCACATTCTCACCGGCCATCCCGGGGCTCGCATAAATCGCAGCGGCAAGGTTGCGCTCAAGCCGCAAGGACGCGCGATCCCTGATCGCGGTGCGATATTTCGATGACGCGGGCGCGCGCGGCCAGCGCGTCGACCAGCGCATCGGCCTTGGCCTTGTTTGCAGCATCGAGATTGGCGTCCCATTCATCGAGTAGATAGATTTCCGCTGAGGTGGAATTGACGATCTCCTCCAGCGATTTGATCTGGCGTTCTCCTGACGAGAAGCCGAGCTTCTTGTCTATCGACTCGGCAACGACCACAACGCCGTCCTCGTCGTCGCCCTCGACGTCGACAGGATCGACACCGCCGGTGAAATGGAAGGCGAGCCGATCGGTCGTCGGCCAGTAGTAAGCACGCTTTCTCATCTCGGTCTTCAAGCTCGCCAAGAGGGAAGACTTCCCAGTGCCATTGGCGCCTCGCACATTGATGCGGCCGGTAGGATGAGCAAAGGCGATGCGCAGTGCATCGCCCAGCGAAGAGACCACGTTGGCATGATCGCCCTCGCGCAGCACCAAACGATCGAACTTGATGCGCTTATCGAAATCGGCGTCCGGTTCCGGCAGCATGTTTGCGGCGACGCCGCCGAACCGGGTCCAGATCGCGATGAAATCGTTCCACCCAGTTGCGAGCAGATGCAATTCGTAACTCATCTCGATCTGCCGCGGCAAAGTGGTCGCCAGCCCGACCAACAGCACGGTATCGCCGGCGTTCTGCATGGCGACGACAGTGATCGTGGCAAACACGATGGCGAGGCTGACGATCCCGCTCATCGCGCTCATGCCTTCGCGTGCGACAATCGCGCGAATTTGCGCGACCAATCCTTCACGTAGACGGATTTTGAACGCGGCAAGCCAAAGCCGCAGATTGTAGCTGTTACCGGAAAAGATGTTGTCCCATGCAGTATAACCTTGCGCCGTGACCCGGTTGTTCATGCGCTGGTTTTCCAGATAAGCGTGCGCAAGCGGCGTTTGCAGGACCCATTGCATCAGCAAAAGCGCCCCCAATGCGGCGACGTAGGCAAAGGGCAGGCTGACATCGATTTCAGCGCCGAGCACGAGCGCGTTGAAGACTAGTCCAAGAAACAATTTGAGCGCGAATTCCAGCTCGTACATCACGTTAAAGAAGCACTGGAAGGTCTCCCCGGTGAGAAAGGGCTCGATCTGTTCGCGCGCGGGCTTTTCGTTGAGCAGCTTGACCTTGCCGCGGTTTTCGCGGGCAAAGCGCAGCATGAATTTGCCGAAGCCGCGATAGCCCGCGCGCTCGGCAAAAATCCAGCTGATCACGCCAACCACGTAGGATGCCGATTGAGCCGTGAGTATCCAGATGAGATCGGAAAGCAGGAATTGGCCGACCGCGACCTTGCGCCCGGCATTGATGACGAGCCATGTCGTCATCGCCGCCAGCATCGCTTCGACCACCATCAGTGTCACCATGACGAACAGCGATGGCGAGAGCAAATAGCTTGCCAGCTCCAAACGTGAAATCTGCTGCCGTTTCATGGCTGTCCCGGATCAACCCTTCGAAAGGATGCGAGTCGACGTGCAGTTTAACGGCATATGGCCGCGAATTTAAGCATCTAGCACCCGCCCGATATGACGGATTTTCATGGTCGATCAACGGTTTCGGTGCGGACGCCGATTTTGCCCGCGACAATTTCGTCTGGCCGAGCGCGTCACGGCAGCGTAATCATAAGGCCATAGAGAACCCGTCCAAGTGCCGCGGAGTTGGCGGTGGTTTTCACGCCTGTCGTCAGCAAGGCCCTCCAATACGGCGCGCCGATACGCCGCTTCGGCGGCTCCGCCATGGCGCGAACCTCAATCCTCATCGTCGGCCTTGCCGCGGTGACGGCCTATACGGTGCCCGATTTGCAGCGCGCGGCGGGTGGCTGGCTTACGGCCTGCCTATGGTCGTGCCTCGCCTATTTTGCGATCGAGGCCGCGATACGCGCCAACGCGGCGCTACAGGGCGGCAAAATTTGGACGCACATATTCTCGTTTTCCGGCTTGATCGACCTGGTTGCGGTTGGTGCCGTTCCCATAGCGCTCTTGTGCGGGGTGCCTTCAGCGACGGCGTGGCTGCTCGCCTCGTTATGGGTCCTTAAGCTTGCCCAGGATTCCCCAGGGTTCGAACAGCTCCAGCGCGTCTTTGTCGTCGAAGCCAAGGCACTGGCGAGCGTGTTTGCGCTGTTTTTGATCGTCCTGTTCCTCTCTTCCGCCGCCATGTACGTCATCGAGCGCCATGCGCAGCCGACCGCATTTAATTCGATGCCGCAGGCATTGTGGTGGGCGGTGGTCACGCTCACGACCACGGGCTATGGCGACAAGGTGCCGATCACGGATCTGGGCCGGCTGCTTGGCGGCATTGTCATGATCTGCGGCATTGCCACCTTTGGCCTGTCGACCGGTATCTTGGCGACCGGCTTTGCCGCTGAAACGCGGCGACGCAATTTCATCCGCACCTGGGACCTTGTCAGCAAGGTGCCATTTTTTCAATCGCTGGATCCGGCCGCGATCACCGAAATCACGCATTTGTTGCGGCTACTCGAAGTGCCCGAGCGCACCGCTATTATCCGCCGTGGCAAGATCGGCGATTGCATGTATTTCATTGCCGCTGGAGAAGTGCAGGTTGACGTCAAGCCGACCCCGGTACGGCTTGGATCCGGAGCTTTCTTCGGCGAGCTCGCATTGCTTGGCGATTCCGTGCGCAGTGCCAATGTGACAACGACAATGCCATCCACGCTGCTAATTCTCGACCTCGCTGACTTCCGAACCCTCACGGCGAATCATCCCGATCTAAAGCGTGCGATCGATGCCGAGGCGCAGCGCCGCATGAATGAAAATCAACAAAGACGCGAACGGCATCGCGCCGGCGGCAGCTCTTCCAGTTGAGCGAAGATGGATTGCAAAAGGTGGCAATGGAGCGGGGAGCCCCGGACAAGACTTTATGGACGAGACCTGATCGACTCCGGCACCGTATCCGGGCCGGAGCCACCGAGCTGGGGCAGTCTTCTCGAACTGACCGCGGGCGGTTCGAAGCCGCTCACCCTGCCGAACGGCGAGAAGCGCGGTTTTCTGGAAGACGGCGATGAGGTCGGTTTCTGCGGTTTCTGCACCAAACCCGGTTGCACACGGATCGGCTTCGGCGAGTGCCGGGCGCTCGTGCTGCCCGCGCACTAGTTGGCGGGAATGTTTGCGGATCGGCCAATCCGGTCAATGAATCTCCGGCTCGGCGGTCGCGGCCTGGCCCTGTAAAAAATCGAAATCGCAGCCTTCGTCGGCCTGACCGATATGGGCGGAGAACATGGCGCCGTAGCCGCGCAGATAGTGCGGCGGTGGAGGCTTCCAGGCCGCGTGCCGGCGCGTAAGCTCCTCTGCGGCAACGTGCAGGTGGATGCGCCGCGCGTCGACATCGACCTCGATCTCATCTCCGTTTTGCACCAGCGCCAAGGGGCCACCGACAAAGCTCTCTGGCGCCACATGCAGGATGCAGGCGCCGTAGCTCGTGCCGCTCATGCGGGCATCGGATATGCGCAGCATGTCGCGCACGCCGGCCTTGAGCAGCTTCTTCGGTATGGGCAGTTGGCCCCATTCCGGCATGCCCGGCCCGCCCTTTGGGCCGCCGTTCTTGAGCACCAGCACATGATCAGGACTGACATCGAGGTCGTCGCGATCGACCTCCCGCGCCATGTGATCGTAATTGTCGAATGCGATCGCTTTGCCGCGATGGCGCAACAAGCGCTTGTCCGCGGCCGCAGGCTTCATGACGCAGCCGCGCGGGGCGAGATTGCCGGTGAGCACGGCGGTAGCGCCTTCGGGGTAAAGCGGATTGCGCAACGAACGGATGACGTCAGGCAGGTGTACTTTGCTGCCGGCAATGCCTTCGCCGAGCGTGCGGCCGCCAACCGTGATGCATGAGAGATCGAGCAGATCGCCCATCTGTGCCATCAAGGCACGCAGGCCGCCGGCATAGAAGAAATCCTCCATCAAATATTTTCCCGATGGGGTGACATTGGCGATCACCGGGACCTGTCGCGAAATCGTATCGAACCGTGCCATGTCGAGCGCAATGCCGGCGCGCCGCGCCATGGCGATGACGTGAATAATCGCGTTGGTCGAGCCGCCGAGCGCCATGTGGACGCGGATCGCATTGTCGAAGGCCGCAGGCGTGAGAATCTTGTTGGGCGTAAAATCTTCCCACACCATCTCGACGGCGCGCCGGCCGGCCGCGGCGCACATGCGCGGGTGATTTGAATCAGGCGCCGGGATCGATGATGCGCCGGGCAAGGCAATCCCAAGCGCTTCGGTGATCGCCATCATGGTCGCGGCGGTGCCCATGACCATGCAGGTGCCGAACGAGCGGGAAATACCGCCTTCGATCTCGTTCCACTCATCGTCGCCAATGCGGCCGGCGCGCTTCTCGTCCCAGTATTTCCACGCATCGGAGCCTGAGCCGAGAACGTTGCCGCGCCAATTGCCGCGCAACATCGGACCGGCCGGCACGTAGATTGCCGGAATGCCCATGCTGATCGCGCCCATGATCAGGCCGGGCGTGGTCTTATCGCAGCCGCCCATCAAGACCGCGCCGTCGATCGGATGGCTGCGCAACAGCTCTTCGCATTCCATAGCCAAGAAATTGCGGTAGAGCATGGTGGACGGTTTGACGAACGGCTCCGCAAGCGACATCGCCGGCAGCTCGATGGGAAAGCCGCCGGCCTGATAGACGCCGCGTTTGACGTCTTCGGCGCGATCGCGCAAATGGCCGTGGCACGCGTTGATCTCGCTCCAGGTATTGATGATGCCGATGACCGGCTTGCCCGCCCAATCGGCGCGGTCATAGCCGAACTGGCGCAGCCGCGAGCGATGGCCGAACGAGCGAAGGTCGTTACGGCCGAGCCAGCGGTAGCTGCGCAATTGTTCGGGCGATTTTGTTTTGCTCATCTCGCGCCGCAAGTCATTCCGCCGTTGCGCCAGTGGCCTTCACTACTTTGGCCCATTTTTCGGTTTCCTCGGCGACCACTTTGCTGAAATCCTCTGGCTTGCCAGGAATCAAAATGCCGCCGAGATCGGCGAATTTCGCCTGCACGCCGGGGTCGGCCAGCGCTTCGTTAATGAGACGATTGAGCTTATCGATGATCGGGCGCGGGGTGCCTTTCGGCACCGCCATGCCGAACCATGCGCTCGCCTCGTAACCGGGAACGGTCTCGGCCACGGTCGGCACGCCTGGCAGCGCCTTTGACGGCGATGAAGTCGTTACGGCGAGCGCGCGCAGGCGCCCGCCTTGAATGTGCCCCAGGGATGACGGCAGATTATCGAACATCACTTGCACTTGATTGCCAAGAAGATCGGTGAGCGCCGGCGCCGAGCCCCGATAAGGCACATGTACGAGTTCGACGCCGGTCATCATCATGAACAAGGCGCCCGACAGATGCACTGAAGTGCCGATCCCAGAAGAGCCGAGATTGACCTTGCCGGGATTTGCCTTGGCGTAGTCGATGAATTCCTTCACCGTTTTTGCCGGCACGTTCGGATTGACCTCCATGACGTTCGGCACGCGGATGAAGCCGGCGACCGGCGTCATGTCGCGGATGAAATCGAACGGCAGGTTCTTGTAGAGACTGGCGTTGATGGCATTGGCGGGGTTAACGAGAAAGACCGTGTAACCGTCCGGCAGTGCATGCGTGGCGATCTCGGTTGCGAGGTTATTGCCGGCGCCAGGTTTGTTCTCGACGGCAAATTGCTGGTGCAGGTGTTCGGAGAGATATTGCCCGATCAAGCGCGCGCAGATGTCGGTTGAACCCCCGGGCGGATAACCGACCAACCAGCGCACCGGACGGTTCGGATAATCCTCGTCGGCGGCGCACGCATTGCCGGACATGAACGAGAGTACGACGCAAGCCAGCGCCAGCCCGAGAATTCTCCGACCTGCAATTTTCATTCTAATCTCCTTGGTCCGTCGGCGCGGTTTTACGGCGGATTTTTACGGCGGATTTTTTAACGTGCCAATTTTTGACCGGTCAAATCGCAGCCTACGCGGCCTTGACGATCCCGCACAAGTGATCGCGGCAGCGCCGCGCTCCGGCTTGTCGGCCTTGGCCCGGGCCGGGTAAGTTCGCGCCCTCGTCAACCTATCCAGGCGAATTTTGAGGGTAATGCCGATGATCGATCTTTATGCCTTGACCAGCCCGAACGTACAGAAAATCTACATCATGCTCGAAGAGGCGAAGTTGCCTTACAAGGAGCATTTCGTCGATGTCTGGAAGGGCGAGCAGTACAATCCAGATTTCATCAAGATCAATCCGAACTCGAAAATTCCCGCAATCGTCGATCACGATGGGCCGGGTGGCAAGCCCTATACCGTGTTCGAATCCGGCGCGATCCTGATGTATCTCGCCGAGAAGACCGGAAAATTCCTGCCGAAGGATATGGCCAAAAAATACGAGATGATGCAGTGGCTGATGTTCCAGCTCACCAATATCGGTCCAATGTTCGGCCAATTCACCCATTTCAAACTGTTCGCGCCGAAGGACAGTGCTTATTCGATGTCACGCTATCAGACCGAAGTGAAGCGCCTCTATGAAGTGCTGGAGAAGCGCCTCGGACAGGTGCCCTATCTCGGCGGCGACGAATATTCGATCGCCGACATCGCCACGTTCCCGTGGACACGCAACCACGACATGCAGGGAGTCAAATGGGAGGACAATCCCAATCTGGCGCGCTGGTTCAAGGCGATCGATGAGCGTCCCGCGGTTAAGGCGGCGCTTGCAAAAATCGCAACCATCAAGTCGAACCGCGAGACCGCGACCGACGATCAGAAGGACCGCTTCTTCAATCGTGGACGTTACGCGCGGGCGTGAGCTTTCCCGCTGCGCGCCGATAGCATCATGGCGGCTCGTCCCGGCCATGATGCTACTTCTTGCTACTTCGCCGGAACCGTCTCTTTGACCGGCGTCGCGTCCTTGGACTTGTCGGCCTCGCGATTGGCTTCGTTCAGGAGCTTGTCGAGGAGCTCGGCGCGCTGCTTCTTATTCTGCGCTTCCTGCGCCTTTGCTTCCTGCGCCTTCCTTTGTTCGGCAAGCCAGTAATAGTCCATTTCCCAGCACATTGGATCCTCCATCCATGGTGGAGAGACCGCTGTCAACGCGGTGCTACCAGCCGCAGTTCCGAGCCCCTTGCGGGCCTGCCGCTGACGCTCGATCATGTTATACCAAGCGTCGAGCCGCGGCGGCGAAGGGAGAAACGCTTGTCCGATCGATCAGACGACAACCATGCAACCCGGGCGACGGCGAGGCTGCCTGGATTGGAAATCGAAATCGTGCACCGCCGCTCGCCGGGCGCTGACGTTGAGGCGTTCTCGATTAATCTGCAAGCGATGCCGTCCTTCGAGGCGTTCGGGCGGTTTCTCGGGACCGCCAATCCGCTGGCATTTTGGGCGCATGCCTTGCAGCTTGCGTGGCTGCCCTGGCTCGGCGCAACCCGCGCTTTAACGCTACCTTGGAATGCCGGCGCCGCCCTTCAGCCGCCAGAATCGCCACCCGCAGGCAAAACTGACAGCCAAGACTGAAAAGTAGCCTCGGCTTTCAGCGCGCCGGCACTGTATCCTGCGCGGATGGCGTCGCCGCCGCGCCTATCGCCTCAGAGCGATGGTCGAGCCGCAAGGTGAGACAGCAAGCCGAGCCGCCGCTGCGTAAGAAAGCATGCAGCGGCGTTTGCACGACCGTGTAACCGCGTGCTTCCAATCGATTGCGCAGCGAGGCGCTGCAACTCGAGAGCACGATGGTGTTGTGAATGCAGACGGCATTCGCCGCGAAACGTTCAGCGTCGGTGGAATCGAGTTCGATACGATGTTCCGGCGCGACATGGGCCTCAATGGAGGCCCGCGCCGCCGTCGTGAACGCCTGCGGATAATAGACCACACTGCCGCAAGGCAGCACGCATAACGCCGTGTCCAGATGATAAAAGCATGCCTCGGCCAGTGGCAGTGCCACGCAGGATCGACCGAATTGGCGCTCAAGGAAGGCTCCAGCCGCCGGGTCGGAACGAAAGCCGCAGCCGAGCCAGAACAGGCGCCGCCTGGCATCCCAGATGCAATCGCCGGCACCTTCGAGGATGAGTCCTTTCGGCAACCGCACGATTTCGTCGAGCACGCCTCGTTCGGCGAGCGTGGCAAAGTTCGCCGCAAATATCGGCTCCTCGTCCTGTCGTTGCGGATGGCGAAACCGCGACAACACGGCCTTGCGGTCGAGCACCACTGCGGCATTGGCCGTAAAGACCAGGTCAGGCAGACCGGCAACGGGGTCGATCGTCTCCACCATGGCGCCTGCGTGGAGGAGCGCCCGATGCAGCTCCGCCCATTGGCGCTGCGCATCGGCCTGCAAATTGCCGTCGCGATCGGCCCACGACTGCGGATCCATCCACGGATTAATGCTGTAAGTGACGGCAAAATGGCGCGGCAGGCACATCAGGAAATGAGGCCGCGCGCTTTGTTGCGCGAGCGTCGCGTGAATGTTCATTCCAGCGGATCGGTCCCCTCGGCGGGAGCAGCGTGAAATCGAATCGTCGCGGCTCCACTTTTCGCCGCCAATATCATGTCGGGGAACACAAGTTTCAAGTTTATTTATTCCACGGACGCAAACAGTTTCACGTCGGCGACGTGTCCTATTGATCCATCTTGTCCATCATCCCGCGCATGAAGCGCACCGCGGCGGGACCTTTGAGCGCGCTCGCCCACAAGTCGCGCGCCATCTTCTCGTGCAGCGCCAGCGCCTCCGGCGCCGAGGTAATCATCGCCACGCCGACCCGGATATTCGGCTCCTCGCCGAGTCGGAACGGGCTGAGCGCCAAAATCCGCCGGTCGGGCTGCCGAAAAATCTGGAAGCTCGTGTGCGGCAAGGTGTCGAGCACGATGCCGATCTGCACGCCGATCGGTTCCTCCTCCATCAGCGCAGTGAAATGCTTCGCCTCGGCGCGGGCCAGCCGCCGGCGTTCGCGCCGCACGGCTTCGGCCAGATCAAGTCTGCCGACCAGGCCATTGCGTAGAAAACGCTGCATCTCGCTGGCCGCGATCAGATTGACAATGGCAGGTCGGCGCCGGCGATAGGCTTCCTTCCGGCTCCGCAGCACTGCCATCAGTTCGTCGATCTGCGCCAATGCCTTGCTGTTCTTCGCGACGGCATCTGGAACGGATTCGCGCAACACCTCCCAAAGCGTTCGGTCGAAGCCGTCGGACGCGAGCACATACGAAATCGGGCCAGCGAGCACGATAATGTGCTCCGCTGTCTCCTCGATCTGGCGCATGCGTTCGAAATAGCTCACGGCTGAGGCGATATATTCGACCCCGACACCGAGCAAAGTAGGCACCGAAACCTTGAGAAGCTCGGCGAGCTTTTCCAGCGTCTCGATCTTCGCAAGCTCCCCTTTCTCGAAGCGATAGAGCGCGGTGCGTGAAATGCCGAGCTTGGCCGCAATCTCTTCCGCGGACAGCCCGGAGCCGAGCCGAAACGCTTTGAGCCGGTTGCCGATGTCGTCGAAGCGGAGCATTCGGATGACAGAGGACGGGGGACGGGATAGATGACGGATAATACCACGGCGTCGACATTGTTTACGTCCTCTGTCATCCGTCCCCCCGTTGTCTGTTTTGACTCCCTACCAGCAACCGTGCATCGATGTCGGTTATGAAGCCCGCCTCATTTCGCTATCACGCGCCGAAGACGATCGATGATGCGGTGAAGCTGCTCGCCGAAGTCGCCGGCGAGGACGGGCGCATCCTGGCCGGCGGCCAGAGCCTGGTGCCGACCATGGCATTCCGGCTCGCCAAGCCTGCCCATCTTGTCGACATCAATGGCGTCGAGGCGCTCAATCGCATTGCTGTCGCCGGTGGCAAGCTCGTCATCGGCGCCTGCGTGCGCCACGCGGCGTTTCACCAGCAAGTTTGCGAGGGCCCGCTCGGCAAGCTCCTGACCGATGTGGTCAAGCACATCGCCCATTACCCGATCCGCAATCGCGGCACGTTCTGTGGCAGCCTCGCCCATGCCGATCCGGCTTCCGAATGGTGCCTCCTGCTCGCAGCGCTCGACGGCGAGGTTGTCGCCAAAAGCCTGCGCGGCGACCGCGTCATCGCGGCGCGCGATTTCTTCAAAGGCATCATGACGACAGCGCTGCGCGACGACGAGCTTCTGCTTGAGGCTCGCCTGCCGCTATTGCCCACCG
>AF_2010_repII_A1DRAFT_10000197_pt1 | contig 12017 bp, 14 predicted proteins | sample AmaForreplicIIA1_FD_9195 | JGI IMG/M metagenome (IMG submission 9195)
TGGCCGCAGGCAAACGGCGGCGGGCGCTCCTCTATGTCGCGCGCCGCCTTCCGCTCGGATCGCCACGGCCGGGTTATATGGAGATCGTGGTGCAGGCGGCGCGCGAATTGGCCTTGCCGGCGGACTATATCGGCTCGTTGCAGCGCTGGCTGCGCAAGCAGCCGCTCGGCGCCGGGCAGCGCAGGCTACATCGCGACATCGGAGAGATCACGTGAGGGTGCATCGGCGCGTTATGATCCGCGGCCGTGTGCAAGGTGTGGGCTATCGCGCTTGGACCGAAGTCACCGCACTTGAGCGCGGTATAGAAGGTTGGGTTCGCAACCGCCACGACGGCTCGGTCGAGGCGTTGTTCAGCGGGGGTGGGGATGATGTCGCCGCGATGATCGCGGTATGCCAGTGCGGCCCGCCCGGTGCGCGCGTCGAGGCGATCGATCAGCGTGAGGCGACGCCGGACGAAATTGCGCTGCGCCGCGCCGGCGATATGTTCTCGGTATTGCGCAGCGCTTGAGCGTCGGCGATTGCGCCGAACAGTGGCGTAAACTCCGCGCGCAGCGCTGTGTCGAAATCCGGCAAGGAAGCGGTGCAGCCAAGGTCGGCGAGTGAGGTGACGCCGTAGCGGCCCTCGGACACGCCGCACGGTACGATACCGGAAAAATGCGATAGGTCCGGTTCGACATTCACGGCAAAGCCGTGCAGCGTCACCCAGCGTTGCACGCGCACGCCAATAGCGGCGATCTTGTCCTCGAAACCTGGCCCCTTGTCCGGCCGGCGTACCCAGACGCCGACCCGGTCACGGCGCCCCTCGCCTCGTACATTGAAGGCGGCGAGCGTGCGGATGATCCATTCTTCGAGTGTAGCGACGAAGCGGCGCACGTCCGGTGCGCGGCGCTTTAGGTCGAGCATCACGTAGCCGACGCGCTGGCCCGGGCCATGATAGGTGAATTGCCCGCCGCGGCCGACTTTGTGCACCGGGAAGCGCGCCTCGATCAACTCATCGGGCTGCGCTGATGTGCCTGCGGTATAGAGGGGAGCGTGCTCGAGGAGCCAGACCAGTTCCGGTGCGTCGTCGCGGGCGATCGCGCCTGCGCGCGCCGTCATTTCCGCAAGCGCCTCCTCATAAGAGGTCAAGCCGTCGCTGATGCGCCAATCGATGGCGGGCAGGGGGGTCGACGGCAAGAGGCCGACGGTCAGCTCGCTGCGTGCATGGGTCGACTTTTCCATTCGTCTGTGCCGAGTGGTTGCGTTGGCACCAGATCATTATGTGGGCCGGGGCCAAGAATACCGCAATCACAGGGCGGGCGCGTGGGATCAGCTTTATCCGCGCTACGGCCCGCCACTTCCCCCCATAATTCGGGCGGCATCCGCCCCCAACGAAGGGCGGCGGTGCTCGGCCGCTCGGCCTTGTCCCTTTTGCACCTAGCTGTTACATCGGCCGTCAGCGCGCTGCGTCACGGCAGCCGCGCCCAGCCCACATGCGGTCGTGGCGGAATTGGTAGACGCACTAGCTTGAGGTGCTAGCGGGGCAACCCGTGGAGGTTCGAGTCCTCTCGACCGCACCACTACAAAAATTTCCCCCTGACATCATTCACCTTTTCGCCCTAGCGCCCTCACCTTGTCACTGGGTGAGGGCATAGATGTTGCAGTTTCGTTCGCTCTGCCTTGCACCTTCCGCATCGCGTCGAGGGCCAGGCGTTTGCGGTCGGCAGCCTCGGTGTAGAGCGAGGCCATCGACGTTCCCTTCCAACCGAAGATCGCGTTGAGCTCGGCAACTGTTGCACCGGCTTCAGCAGCGCGCGTCGCGGCGATCTTGCGACAACCATGCGCTGAGCGATTGAACAATCCCGCAGCTCGGCACGCGTCCTTGAAGGCGTTGCCGAACGACTCTTTGGTTAGCGGCTTACCATTCTTGCCGCAGACGAAGGCGAGCTCACCAGTGGGGCCGGCGTCGAGGCTCTGTTGCAGGATCGGCAGTATCGGAATACTGACAATCATCTCGCCTTGGCTCTTCTCTGTGCGCAGCGTGGCAACACCGTCGCGTACATGTTGTCGACCGAGTGTGACCGCGTCTCCGCGGCGCAAGCCGGTGTAGAACAGCACATCGCGCCAGACTCGTTCTTTCGTGCCAATCGGCCATCGCTCGTCATAAGCAGAGGCATCCTCTTCGGTCCACACCGGGAAGCCCGGTCCCTTTCTGCGCTTCGGATTATTCACGCCGATAGTTGGATCGACGGTGACGTGCTTGGCCTCTTTCGCCCACCTGAATAGACCGCGCATCGCGTCCAGAAAGTTACGCGCCTGCGCTGGAGTTGCCGCACGACTGTCACGGCCCTTCGTTATTGCGNNCGATGNAANGTTNCTGATTTCCTCGTCGGTCTCAATAGGTTTCTGGTCCGGTTCACACAGATGAACGATGGCGCACGCTCCTCCCATGCGCACCTCTACCTTCGCGGCNCCCGCCTTCTTAGCGGCGATGATCACCTGCTTTACGTCACGTTGTCGTACCAGTGCGGGCCTGCCGCTCATTGCGCTTCCTTTGCTTCAAATAGGTTCAAATAGACTCGTGTCGTCGCGCGCCGCGAAATGCGACGTGCCGAGTGCGTTTGTCTTTCCACCGAAGGAGCGTGGCAAGCGTCAGCCGTGCTCGGCAGCCCATGGCCGCCCAACAGGGACCCAACCACAACGCTTTAGAAGACTGTCCGCCGCACGAAAATGGACGAGTCAGAATCTAACACCGGTTTTGTCCGTGCGCACACATGGCGCGAAATCGGTCCACAGGGGGCTATCCCCTGTGGAAAACAGAACACGAACGCCTCAGAAAATTCTCCAATAAATTCTGTTAGCGGCGGGGCCGACGAGTCAGTCGCACGCCGTGCTCGGTAAATTCAACGCCCGCTTTTCGTCAGCGATGCGTGTACGATAGCTTGCTAATCCCCGGACAGGTCTCGGCTCCCGGCACTAATGCCCGCGAATAAATGCCTGCATTTCCTCGAAGGTTACGGTGCCGTCGTGGTCTGCATCCATCGCCTTGAAGATGCGCTCGTGCGCCGCCTGAAACTCCTCCAATGAGAGTTTCCCGTCACCGTTAGCATCCATCAGACTGAAAATTATTCGCATCGCCATCGGACTGCCGCGACCGTAGCCCTGGCCTATCATTCCGTGGCCCATCATTCCGCCACCCATCATTCCGCGGTGATAACGGAACTGACCGCCGTCTTGCTCTATTTGGGCGCGGCGTTGCAGTTGCGTTTGGTCTTGCTGTTGCATCGAACCACTTGGCGTTACCTGGGGGGTGGGACTCTGCTGGGTACTGGGAGTCTGAGCACCGGGAGCTTGAGCACTCGCAGCAATAGCGCCATAGCCGAGGATAGCCGCAGCAGTCGTCAGTACGAGCACATGTTTTCGCATCTCGACCTCCTTGATGGGGACACACTCAGGAATGGCCATTCAACTCCGTCCACGCAATTTTGATCTGTGGATCATTGCCGCAGCACCGGCGACGATGTTCTTCCCGCATTTCGTCGGCACCTGGTCAATAGAACGCCTTTTCCACGCCGCCTTGCCGGCCAAAGTGACCCACACGATGGCCGGAAATAGCTGACTTGATCGGGACCGGGCTGGCCTGAGGACGGGGCTCCCCCTAGGCCTCAGTCCATCGCCCCGCCGGGAGAGCCTTGGTCGGGGAGCAACTCCCGGCCAGGGCTCCTCTGACCAAAATGAAAGTCAAATATGACTACAGCGCCAGGCATCGCCGTCGCGACAGTAGCTGCACTTCTGCTCTACAGTTTTGGCCGTGCCATTCGATCACCGCTGAGGCGATGGCGAAAACGGCGTCAAGACTGACTCGACTTCTCAAGCGGTTCTTTCTACTAAGCGCGCATGTCGTTGCGTGAGCGTACCCGCCCCGGGCTGGGCATTATTGAGCCTTGTCTGCCCGCTGTTATTCTGGGCAGGATTGAGCGAGGCTCTGCATTATTAAAGCGATTTCCCGACCGTCCGGTGATTGCAAGTCGACATGTTCAAGGATGTTACCCAGTGCGACGAATTCGGGCAGTTGTTTCTGCAACTGAACTACCTTCTCTGTTAGTGCCTTGACCTTCTTCTTATTTTTCTTGTCAATTGCTTGGTCCAGCTGCGCAGTGAGATCGACGATTTGGCAATATGTTCGGGTCTTGGCCTTGTCACCGCCGATAATGCCAACCGTGTTTCGTGCGTCCGCCTTTAATTTGGCGACGTCCTGCTGTTGTCGTTGCGCATAGAGGGGCGCTGTCGAAATAAGCAGAATCGCGGCGATCAGCGGCCCGTTCAAATGGCGTGTTCGCATGAACAAGCTTAACTGCGTCAAGTGTCCTTTTCCGGGCGGTTTGTTGTGGCCGAAGGGCAACGCTCGCGAGAAATCAGCTCAATCGATTTACAGGAGGTCGCATCAGCCGGATTTCAGCCATTGAGCCCCAACATCGTGCGTTCCCGGCAATGGGGGACAAACGTGCACGGAACGATAAGGCCACGGCGCAAACAAGAAATCGATGCCATATCTTTGGCGGCCTATCTCATCGTCGTCGCAGCCGCCGCAATGGCAACATTGATTCATCCCAAACCCGAACTGATCCCGCTGTTACTATGGTACGCGGGGCACCCACTCTAGCTGCAGCAGCCGACGAAGCTTGCAATTGGGTTTGCAAGGGCATTGTGTCAAAGCGGCTCGGCTCGTCCTATCGCTCCGGGCGGTCACCGCATTGGATCAAAGTCAAAAACCCGAACGCGCCCGCAGTGAAGCGCGAAGCAGAAGAAGATTGGGGCCGGTAAGTCGGCTAATTTTCAGGTCGCTGCCATGCCATTGCGCCAGGCAGTCAGTCTAAGCTCATGATTACAGTGTGGGCATCGAAATATGCGAATTTCGGTGTCGCCATCGGACACTGCCACTACGGTAGCCACTAAGTTCATTTCGGCGGCACAACGGCAATCAGGTAGCTCCGTTGAACCCGCCTCTAGCAGGCGCTCGAATTTTGACATGACACCCCCGTCCCCGTTGGAGAGTGTATGTCTATCGGCATCGGTCGCCAAGTGAATTCAATTGGATTTTCACCGCTTGCCGCCGCCCTGGTCTGCCGAAGTAACGCCGACCTGTACCAACTCAATGCCAGCGCCGATGCCCGCTACATGCGACGGCGGCGACAACGACGCCTGCGACCAGCAGAATGAGGACAACAGTCGAGATATTTTCCATGACGCTCTCTGCGCTGGAAATATCGGCACTCAGGGTAAAACAAACCCCCCGGCAACCCACAGTGTCGAGAGCCACACCCCAACGACCCCTGATAGACCGAGCGCAATAAAAATGATTACACGAAGTTCCTCGGTCATCGTCGCTCCACTCTCTAATTCGACGATGCTGACGGAGATTCGGTCTTGCGTTCTTTGATTGGGATCAAAGAAATTAGATTTGAGGGGAACATTCCCATGTCCGCCCGCCGGTTCCCGCCGACTTGGACTGTCGAGGAACAAGAAAGGTGGTTCGCAGTGCGTGACCGCGACGGCCAGCAACTAGCCTACGTCTATTTCGATGATCCGCGTGCAGCGGCTATTGGCGTCAACGGGAAATGTCGCGACACCATGCGCGGCATAATCCGCCTGCCATCGTCCAAATGAATTGACCTCGCAATTCGACTGCGATAAATCTTCCATGCTTTTTCCTTCAGCCCGTTCGTGCTTCTAACACGGCGGGCTTTCCTTTTGGGAAAACCCGACACGGGCATTTCAATTTCAGAACGTCAGAGGAATTGCCGATGTGGGCGCGAACGAAAAAACCTATTGCGCCTCAAAGGGACCTAATTGGCCCACACCTCAGTTTAATGTGTTGATGCGACTTGAGAGTGAGAAAACTCTCGACCGCACCACCAAAAATTAAGCGCCGCACCTTTTTCATGAGGTGCGGCGATAGAAGTTCGATAATCGTTCGCGAACGAGCAACGCCGCTTTGATCTTGGCTCAACAGCTTAGCCGATGAGCGCCAGACCCTTCACACCAATACCCCCAGCGCTCCAGGCCAAAGGGGGACCAATGATACTCACCTTGCGGCCACCAGTAGGGGCGGTACCCATAATGGCGCGTGAGTGGCACGACGATGTACGGGCGCGAGGGCCGGTAGCGATGCGAATAGGCCAGAGTAATGTTGCCGGGCCCTACTTGGATTGCGCTTAGCGGTGCGATGGGCGCGGCGCGACACGTTTCGTAGGCAACCGCGCAAATCAGCGTCGCGACTGTGAATGCACAGACTGTTCGCTGCATAATGTTTCCGTCTGGCTCAGCTTGCATAGCGACGTAAAAGTCTACAACCGGGATGTCGCATCGGCATGGTGACCGTTGGCGCCGGTTCGAGCGCGCCCGTGACCATGGCCGTGGGAGCGTCCCGCCTGCTGCTGTTTTCCAGCCTGGGCGACATGCTTTTTCCGCTTATCAGATGATCGCGCATATTTGTGCTTGCGTGGTGGCGCGTGCGTTTTTACATCCGGCGGTGGTTGCGCCGGCCATTGCACTTCAGCGACATCCTCGCCTGCGACAGCGTCAGGTTCAAAGGCGGAGGCATCAGGGATTGGTAGCGCGCTGTCGTTTGGCGTAGCGGTGGCCTGTGGCATAGCAGTAGCTTGGGCTTGCGGCCAACGCGGTTGCGTGTTGCGATCAAAATTCTCGCTACTTTTCACCTCGCTCGGCAGTGCAGAAGCCAGCATCTGCGCTTTCGGCTTGTTTGCCATGGCAATCACGTAAGACGGAGCCGGCACCACGTGCACGATATGAAAGCCTTTGTCCTTAAGCTCCTTGAGTAGACCGGGCAGCGCGCTCACTGTCCTCGGATGAATGTCGTGCAGAAGCAGAATGCCTTTGCCGCGCGCCTCCAGCCGCTTCATCGCGGCGGCGATGACCCCTTTCGCGCCGATACGATGATGCCAATCGTCGGCGACCGTGTCGGAAGAGAAGACCGAAAGTCCGCGGGCGGCGAGCTCGCTTTCGAGGAGATTCGATCGCGCGAGGCCGGGGATGCGGAAGAATGGCGCCATATATCTTGTATCGCCGAGCGCGGCCGCTACGTCGGAAATACCCCAGTCGATCTCGTGGCGCATTTTGTCGACCGGCAATTCACCAAAGCGAGTTGGGTGGTCCTCGCTATGTGTGCCGATCGTGTGGCCTTCCTCATAGATGCGACGCACGGTGGCTGGGAAAGCGCGCGCCATTTCGCCGACCAGGAAATAGGTCACCTTCACACACTGCGCCGCAAGGATGTCGAGGATCTGGTTGGTATGAGGAAGGATCGGCCCGTCATCAAAGGTGAGGACCACTTCCTTGTCATTGAGCGGCAGCGAGTTGGGATATTGCATCTGGCCGACGCGCGGAAATTGGCCGGGATCGATCGCCAGCACGCGGCTCGTCCCAATTGCGTCCGGATGTCCGGGACAGATTTCAGCCGGTGCGGCCGCTTGCTCGGGCGATGGTGTAGCCGTCTGCGCTGATACTTTTGGCGCGAGTTGCGCGGCTCCGGATTGGGCCGGCGGTGATTGTGCTGGTTGCGATTGTGCCAAGCCCGATCGGGCGCACAGCATTGTTGCGCTCGCAAGCGCGAGCGCTGCGGTTATGGCAGCCCCGGCCTTCCTCATACTCGGTCCCAAACTTCGACCATCTGGCCAAGCGACCCGACGGCCGAACACAACGATCCCCGACTACTCCTAAGGATCACGAATCCAGGCCGAATTTTACGGTCAGGGCACATTAACGGGATGTGAACGCGTGCCATTCCTCCAGCGCTGGGGCTGTTAACAATTGAGGTGAATCCGGCCTTTTCGGCCGATCCCAGCCGGCGGGATAGGCTTTGTGAGGGACAAAGACGCCGTTATCTATAAGGATGGAACCCGCGGTGCTGGGTCCTCAGCGGAGTAAGCCATGCTTTGGAACAGCCTACCCGGCCTCGATTTCGGCCTTGGCAGCGATGTCGACATGCTTCGCGACACGGTGCGCGACTTCGCCAAGGATAAGATCGCGCCGCGCGCCGAGGAGATCGATCGCACCAACACTTTCCCGCGCGAACTGTGGCCACAGCTCGGCGCGCTCGGGCTGCTCGGCATCACGGTCGAGGAAGAATCGGGCGGCGCCGGGCTCGGCTACCTCGCCCATTGCGTAGCGATGGAGGAAATTTCCCGCGCTTCGGCGTCGATCGGCCTGTCCTACGGCGCGCATTCAAACCTGTGTGTGAATCAGATCCGGCGCAATGCTAATGACGAACAGCGGCATCGCTATTTGCCGAAGCTGATTTCTGGCGAGCATGTCGGCGCGCTGGCGATGTCGGAACCAGGCGCTGGTTCGGACGTGGTGTCGATGCGCACGCGGGCCGACCGCAAAGGCGATCGTTACATCCTCAACGGCTCGAAAATGTGGATCACCAACGGGCCGCTCGCCGACGCGATCGTGGTCTATGCCAAGACCGACCGCACCGCCGGCGCGCGCGGCATCACCGCTTTCATTGTCGAAAAGACATTCAAGGGATTCTCTGCCGGCAAGAAACTCGACAAGCTCGGGATGCGCGGCTCCGACACCAGTGAGATCGTGTTCACCGATTGCGAAGTACCGGCCGAGAACGTACTCGGCGTCGTCGGCAACGGCGTCAATGTGCTGATGTCCGGCCTCGACTACGAACGCGCCGTGCTGGCTGCTGGACCGCTTGGCCTGATGCAGTCCTGTCTCGATCTCGTCGTGCCCTACGTTCACGAGCGCACGCAATTCGGCCAGCCGATCGGGCGCTTCCAGCTCATGCAGGCGAAGCTCGCCGACATGTATGTCACGCTCAATGCGGCAAAGGCATATGTTTATACGGTGGCGCGCGCCTGCGACCGCGGCGAGACCACGCGTGAGGATGCCGCCGGCGCCATTCTTTACGCCGCCGAGCGTGCGACCTGGATGGCGCTCGAGACGATCCAATGCCTCGGTGGCAATGGCTACATCAACGATTATCCGGCGGGGCGGTTACTCCGCGATGCCAAGCTTTACGAAATCGGCGCCGGTACGAGCGAAATCCGGCGCATGCTGATTGGGCGGGAAATTTTCGAAAAGACGCGGTGAGGATAATGGCAGCACGAAGTATGCTGGCGGTCGCTGCCATATGGGCCGTGCTACCGTTGGCGTGCGCGCAGGCGGAACCGCGTAAGCCGACGCCGAAAGAGGTCTCGGCCATTCGTAACTGTGCCGCGAAATACCAGGACGATTTGGGCGCGGTCGAGCGAGAGTGCTTGTTCAAACTCGTCGGCGACCCGTGCACGGAGACGCCGGAAGGCACGTTCAATGTCGGCACCGCCGATTGCTACCGGCTCGAAGCGGCGATTTGGGACAGTCTTCTCAACGAAAATTTCAAAAATTTGCTCGGCACGCTGGACGATCAGCAGACGGCAAAACTTCGCGCCATGCAGCATGCCTGGATCGCTTATCGCGATACGACATGCAATTTTTACTGGGACAAGATTCAAGGCACGATGGCAATTCCGATGAGCGCGGCTTGCAATGCCCGCGAAACCGCGCGGCGGGCGGTTCTGCTGCAGTTTTTCAGTCGATTGTAGTGTGCCAATTAACGGCTGTGGTCGCCAAGCCGCCGGTCATATTCCAGCACGGCGTTGAGCAAGACCTGCGCGCCGGCGGCGCATTGTTCCTGGCTGGTCCACTCCGCTTCATTGTGCGAAAGGCCGCCGCGGCTCGGTACGAAGATCATTGTCGTCGGCGCCACGCGCGCGACATAGACCGCATCATGTCCGGCGCCCGAGATCATCGAGCGGGAAGAAAAGCCGGCGGTTTTCACCGCGGCCCCGACGCAATCGATCAGTTCGGGTGAAAAGTGCACCGGCTGCGACGTCCAGATCCGGTTCTCGCGATAGGTAAGCTGGAGGGCAGGGAGGACATCCGCCAGCGCCTCGCGGAGCTGTCCTTCCAACCAGTCAAGGCCCATGGTTTCGGGATGGCGGAAATCGACAGTGAGGAACACTTCTCCGGGGATGACATTACGGCTGTTCGGCCTGTTTTCCAGTAATCCGACAGTGCCGACAGCATCGGGCAAGTCGCGGGCGATCGCGTCGACCCGCTCGATCACTCGCGAGGCCCCGACGAGAGCGTTTTTGCGCAAGGCCATCGGCATTGCGCCGGCATGCGCGTCCTGGCCGGTAATTGTGATGTCATACCAGCGCACGCCCTGCGCGCCCTGGACGATGCCGATCGTGCAGCCCTCGTGTTCGAGGATCGGTCCCTGCTCGATGTGCAATTCGAAGTAGCCCGAAAACTTGTGGGCGCCGGCTTTTTCCTGGCCGCGATAACCGATGCGCTGTAATTCCTCGCCGAAAGTCTTGCCTTCGCGATCGGTGCGGCCATAGGCGTAATCGGCAGTAAAGACGCCGGCAAAGACTCCCGACGCCAGCATGGCGGGGCCAAAGCGCGACCCCTCTTCGTTGGTCCAGTTGATCAGCTCAATGGGCGCACTGGTCGTGTGATCCGCGTCATGGAGTGTTCGCAGTGCTTCAAGCCCTGCAAGCACGCCGAGGGGGCCGTCGAATTTGCCGCCGGTCGGCTGGGTGTCGAGATGCGATCCGATCGCGATCGGCGGCAGGGTCGCATTCCTGCCGAGGCGGCGCGCGAACATGTTGCCAACTTCGTCGATCGCAACCGTGCAGCCGAGGGCTTCGCATTGCGCTTTGAACCAATCGCGTACTTGGCGATCGAGGTCAGTCAGCGTGAGGCGACATATTCCGCCTTTGGGGGTCGCGCCGATTTGCGCTGTGGCCATCAGCGACTCCCAAAGGCGCACCGCGTTGATTTGAAAAAGCCCCACGTCCGGACCTCCCCAAGCAATTCACCTTCTAGCAACGGCTTTTCTGATAGCGGCCATTGACCGACTAGGCCATCGCATTACTAGAGCATTGGCCCAGTAAAGAGCGCCAATGAAGGAGTAACTCATTGAATCCACGACGAATCAGCTATGATCGCAAGCCGAAAGGGTGCTGGAGCAATCACGATGCTGCGCGTGCGGTTGAAAGCGGACGGGCGTCTGGTCGAGGTTCTTCCCGACGGCAGCGAAAGGGCGATCGCCAGCGATCCACGCGCCATTGCGACGGCCGCGCACAATGCGGCGCGTGCCGACGAGGCACGTTATGCGCGTAATGTGCGAGGGCGGACCGGGCTCACCCAAGCCGCCTTCGCGGCGCGGATCGGCGTTCCGGTCGAGACAGTACGCAACTGGGAACAGGGCAAGCGCTCGCCGCGCGGCCCGGCCCGCGCTCTCCTCAAAGTCATCGAAGAAGCCCCGGACGCAGCCTTCGCGGTGCTCAGCAAGGCGCGCTAGAGCGTTCGATATTCCGCTCCACAACAGGCTGGAATTGCCGGCGGCAATCGCCGATGCTGCGGGCCGCCCGAACGCTTAGCCGCAATTTTCGAGCAGCAATAATGGAGGCATTGCCAGCGATGGATATGATCGAAAGTCACGGGGCGCGCGTTCCGGTGCTCGGCTTCGGCACAATGACGCTGAAGGAGGATTTGTGCGTCCAATTGGTCGAGGCCGCACTGAAACTCGGCTACCGCCATCTCGACACTGCGCAGATGTACGGCAATGAGCGCGAAGTGGGTTCCGGCCTGCGCGGCTCGGGCGTCAAACGCGAAGAGATTTTTCTCACCACCAAGGTTTGGTTCACCCGGCTGGCCTCGGGCGATTTCGAGCGCTCGGTTGACGAAAGTCTCGAGCGCCTGGCACTCCCCTGGGTCGACCTATTGATGATCCATTGGCCGAATGCGCAAGTGCCGCTTAAAGACTCGATCGCCTCGCTCTGCCAGGTGAAGAAAGCCGGCCTTGCCAAAGATATCGGTGTCGCCAATTTCAACGTCGCCATGATCGATGAGGCCGTAAAACTGGCGAGCGAACCAATCGCCGTTTTGCAGATCGAGACTCATCCCTACCTCGATCAGGCCAAAGTAATCGCGGCGGCGCGTCGTCACGGTATGGCGGG
>AF_2010_repII_A1DRAFT_10000198_pt1 | contig 11967 bp, 14 predicted proteins | sample AmaForreplicIIA1_FD_9195 | JGI IMG/M metagenome (IMG submission 9195)
TTTTGGAACAGGTTGAATTGAGTGGTGACAGTCGACGACTGGTACGGGAGTTTTCCCGTGGTATGAAGCAACGCCTCGGAATCGCCGAAGTGCTGGTCAAACAACCCCGGGCGATTATCCTGGATGAACCGACCTTGGGTATTGATCCCGACGGAGCCATTAGAATCCTGGAATTGATCAAAAGCTTGAATCGCGAAAGAAATTTGACCGTCCTGCTCTCGTCGCATCAGCTGCAACAGGTTCAGGAAATCTGCAGCCGCGTCGGCATTATCGTCAGAGGNAAAATGATCGTTCAAGGTCANATGGATGAGCTGGGGCGAGCCATTCTCAAGGAGCGCCAGTGGAACTTTTTGGTGGAGCTGGCCGGCGGCGCCAATAGTATTGAGAATGATCTGCGCGCGATTAACGGTGTGGATGAGATTGAAAATCGCCACCAGGGATTGTTTCTCCGCTGCACCAGGGATGTGCGTCCCGAACTATTGTCCCTGATGACGCGCAGAAATTTGCAGCTCTTGCAGCTTCGCTCTGAAGACCCGACGTTAGAAGAAATCTATCTAAAATACTTTCGCGAGGCGTAACGATGAGCGTCGTTTTCTGGAAAGAGTTGGCCGACCATTTTAGCAGCCGCCGTTTCATGATCCTGTTGGGACTCGTCCTGCTCATCGGCCTCTGGGCGACCTACGCTTCCGGACAAGCCATCCGGCAGGATACTGAAAACAGTCCCGCCCAATATGTATTTCTGCTGCTTCTCACCTCGAGCACGAACGTGGTGTTTTCTTTGGCGACCTTTTTAGGGTTCTTCGGACCTTTAGTGGGCATCACATTGGGATTTGACTCCATTAGCGGCGAGTATGCCCGCGGCACTCTCAGTCGCGTGCTCTCGCAACCCATCTACCGCGACAGTTTTATAAACGGAAAGTTTTTTGCTGGTTTGGCCACAGTCGCTATCCTCTGGGGCGCCATTCTCTTGCTCGTGATCGGATTGGGCATCACGTTGCTCGGTTTTCCTCCCAATACCGAGGAGCTTTGGCGCATGCTTATTTTCACCGCCGTCGGCGTGTTTTACGTAGGATTCTGGCTGGCATTGGCGATGCTCTTCTCGCTGCTTTTTCAGAAGACGGTGACGGCTGCGCTTGCCTCGCTGGCAGTGTGGCTCTTCATGACGTTGTTCGTCACTATTGTAAGCCAAGGGATCGCCGCAGCCATTGTTCCCGATCCTTCGACTCCCGAGCAGCTCGCCTACAGGACAGACATTGAAAACATCATCAGCCGAATTTCGCCCAGTACGTTGTTCTCTGAAAGCGTCGCCATTTTGCTTAATCCGGCGGCTCGCGTCTTCGGCCTCGCGCTCCAGAGCCAGGCCGCGGGAATTTTGCCGACCCCGTTGGCGTTGAGCCAAAGCCTCAATCTCATCTGGCCTCATGTGACCACGCTATTCGGATTAGTCGCGGTTTGCTTCGGCATTTCTTATATCATCTTCATGCGCGCTGAAATCCGGGCCTAATTCTTAAGTCGATCCATCTAATATTTTCGTTACCTTGGGCCACCGACCGGTCGCCCCTATAGGACCTTATTTATCCCTTTCAGGAATTTTAGACCGTGATTGTTGATATATAAAGCATTTGTGACTAGTATGGGAACGGTTCTCTACCCCTATCAATAGCTCAGGAGGATTCATGGCTTATCGCGATCTACGGGAATATGTGGCAACCCTTGAGAAACATGGAAAGCTCAAGCGGGTAACCAAGGAAGTAGACAAGGACTGGGAAATCGCCGCGGTTTGCCGTCAGGTGTTCAAAAAAATTCCGCCGTCAAAACGCCCCGCAGTGATGTTTGAAAACGTCAAGGGATTCAAAATCCCCGTGGTCGCCGGCGTACTCGGCGCTTCACGGGAAATTTACGCGCTGGGGCTACAAACCGAAACAGTCGAAGGCATCAACCGCAAGTGGGACCATGCGTTGGGTAATCCGATTCCGCCGCGGATGGTCAAAGACGCTCCATGCAAGGAAAATATTTTGCACGGCAAGGACGTCGATATCACCAAACTCCCGGTCCCGACCTGGACGGTGGGTGAAGATCCCGCGCCCTTTTTCACTTCGCCTTACCTGATCACCAAAGACCCCGAAACCGGCGTGCGCAATGTCGGTACTTATCGGATGCAGGTCAAGGGCCCCAATAAGACCGGGCTGTTGATCGGCATTCGCCAAGACGCCGCGCTGCATATTCGCAAGAACAACGCGCAGAACAAGCCCACACCGATGGCCGTGGTGATCGGCGCCGATCCGTCAATTGGCTATGTGTCCGTATCAAAGATGTCGGAGTCGCTGGACGAATTCGCCGTTGCCGGCGCGCTGCGCGGCGAACCGGTCGACCTCGTGCCGTGCGAAACCGTGCCGTTGGAAGTGCCGGCGACCGCGGAAATCGTTCTCGAAGGGGAAATTCCACCCAACGCCGTCGAACCCGAAGGCCCCTTCGGCGAATACACTGGCTATATGGGTCCGGCCGGCAAGGAGCCGTTTTTCAACGTCAATTGCATGACTTTTCGCAACAAGCCTCTCTACCAAGCGTTCATCAGTCAGATGCCGCCGTCGGAATCGAGTTGTATCCGTGGCATCGGCCGTGAATGGCCACTGTTCAAACATTTGCGAGACACGTTGCATATCCCAATCAAGGATCTTCGCCTGAAGGAAGCTGGCGGCAGCGGCGCGTTTCTCGTTATCTCTCTAAAAAAGCAGTTCGTTGGTCAGGTGCGCCAGCTCATGTACGGCGCCTGGTCGCTACGCACGGGTTTTGGCAAGATTACCGTCGTGGTCGATGACGATATCGATGTGTGGGATGACTTCGCGGTGGATTGGGCGCTCAGTTGGCGCGTCCGCCCCGACAAAGATATCTATATCGAACATGACGTCCAGGCCGTCGGCCTTGATCCGTCCCAGGCGCCGGCCGGTGTGCTGCAGCACGATCCGAGCCGCAACGTCGGCTCCCGCATCGGGATCGACGCCACCAGAAAGCACGAGTACCCGGCGGTCTCTTTGCCGCCCAAAGAACACTTGGATCTCGTCGCCAGCAGATGGAAAGAATACGGGATCGAAGACTGAATAGTTCGCGGCAGCGAGTTAGGCGGCGCCGCGCATCTTTTTCGCCGCAGCCATGATCGACTCGATAATCTTCTTATAGCCCGTGCAACGGCAGATGTTGCCATGCATGAAGTGTTTGAGTTCTTCTTCAGTGGGGTTAGGATTTTCGTCCAACAACGCTTTCGCCGCCAGAATCATTCCTGGGGTGCAAAAACCGCACTGGAATCCGCCATATTCGATGAAGGCATCCTGCAAAGGATGTAGCTTCCCGTTGGTCGCGAGTCCTTCGATGGTCAAAACCGATCTTCCGCGAACCTCGAACGCCAGAGTCGTGCAAGCGCTCACGGGGCGCCCGTCCACGAGCAACGTGCATGCGCCGCAGACCTCAACATCACAAGACCGCTTCGCTCCGGTAAGACCCAGGCGCTCACGCACGACATCGAGCAATAGCTCGTGGGGTTCTACGTCTAATTCTTGCAAACGTCCGTTCAGTGTGAACGAAATGGGAATGGTTTGAGCATCTTGGTGTCTGGACATCGCTTTGGACATGAATTCCCCCTTCCAAACCGGCTAGCACTGGCTCAAGGCGNTCTGGAAAGCGCGCTTCAGCAATACTCCGACGATGTGTTCTTTNTATTCCTGGGATCCGTGAAGATCGCTGATCGCCTGCGCCGCAGCACCCGCCACACTACCGGCCTTGGGAAGATTTTGCGTTGCTTCATCGGTACTCTTAGCCTTCAGCAGCGCTTCCGCTTCCTCCACTCTGTTGGGCGCTGGACCCGCGCAACCGACAGCAATCTTGATATCACCGACCGACTTTCCCCCGCCATTGAGCGTCAGGGCCACCGCAACCCCTACGCTGGGCCGCTCCAGGTAGCCAAATTTCAGATAAGCCACTCCCGATCTGGGCGCCCGCACCGGCACCTTGATCTCAGTCAATACCTCGTCCGCTTCCAAGCAAGTCTCATAAGCGTCTACGAAAAATTTCTCCGCCGCGATCTCGCGCTTCGAAGCTGATTTCTCCGCTATTAACGTCGCGCCCACCGCCATGAGGAACGTTCCCGGATCGGCGTGAGGCTCGGCAAAACAAAGATTTCCGCCGAGAGTTCCCACTTGGCGCACGCGAACATTGGCGACGTTTTCTTCGAGCTTCACGAGAGCCGGCAAATTTTGTCGCAGCACTGGAGATAGCTCCAGCTGATGATGCGTACACAGGGCACCGATCTTAATGGCGCCGTTTTCCAGCTTGACTTCGTCCAACCCGCTTACGCGTTTAATGTTGATCAGGCGTTCGTACTGAACCAATCCTTCTTTCATCGCGAGGAGCAATTCCGTGCCGCCGGCGTAGACTTTTGCCGCTTCTCCAAATCGTCCCAACAATTCGGATACCTCTCTTACGCTTTCCGGTTCCTCCAGTCGAAATCGACGCAGCATCTTAGGAATCTCCTTCCAACTGCTTCTTCACGGATTGGGCGAACTCATCGAGCACCTGATCGGCTTTTCTCTTGATGATGCCGTGTCCCAGCGCCGCGAGTTTGCCTAAAATATCCACGCTCGCTACAAAACTGAGCATCGTCTTGTTGTCTTGTTCTCGGAGGTGAACGTCCAATCCGATTTTCATGCGGCTGCCGACTTTATTGTCAGCGCCCGACGCCTGAGCCTTGATACGCGTAAGATCTTCCCGCTCGAGGACTTCGATGGTGGTCGGAAACTCCACGCGAAAAGGCCCGACTTTCTCCACCATCGTCGCCGAGTAGCGCTTTCCTGCTTCCAAAGTTTTTGCCTCTTTGCATCCCGGCACGCAGGCGATAAACCGATCCACGTCCCAGATGAAATTCCAAACTTTTTCTTTGGGCGCATGAATTTCTATTTCTTTTTGAAATTCCAAGGACTTCGCTCCTGGGTTGTGATCTTTTTTTGCTATCAGAAGTTTTCCGAACAGGCAAGTGAAATTGCTAGCGAAAATGATGGGAACGCCGTTGAGCCGCCATCGGGCAGAGATTTTCAACAGCGTAGGGAAACGCTAGCGGATATCGAATTGACTTCGACGCCGAGGGGCCTAACCTACCCCCACAACGTCCTTCACATCCTTGAGTTCACGGCTAAGGTAGGTCTTAAGTTTCTTTTTGACCCGCTCTTCGATCTGGCGCACACGCTCGCGGCTAATGCCGTATTTCTCGCCGATTTCCCTGAGCGTGAGCGGTTCTTCATTGAGCAATCTTTCGCGGTAGATCACCAGCTCTTTGTCTTTGAGAGTCTTGGCAAACATTTCCATCTTTGAATGGAGCAAGTCTCGGGATTGCGTCTCGGCAATTTGCTCCTCGGGCCCTTGACTTTGATCCGGAAGGAAGTGAAGCAAGGTAGCTTCATCGTCGTCGCTGACCGGCACGTCCACCGACAGATCCCGGCTGCCCAGTCTTTGCTCCATCTCCACGACTTCATCTTCCTTGACGTTAAGTCGTTGGGCAAGAAGCTTCGGCCCTGGCCTTATCCCTTCGGCTTCTAGCTTTTCCTTTTCCTTTTGGAGATTGAAAAAAAGTTTTCGCTGCGCTTGTGTGGTGCCAATCTTCACCATGCGCCAGTCGCTCATGATGTAACGAATCATGTAGGCGCGAATCCACCAGACTGCGTAGGATGGGAACCGGACGCCTCGGTAAGGGTCGAAGTTTTTGACCGCTTCCATAAGGCCCATGTTACCTTCTTGAATCAGATCTAAGAGACTCCTAAACGCTTTTTGATATTCTCGCGCGATCATAACCACCAAACGAAGATTGCCCGTGACAAGCTTGTAGGCTGCTTCGAGATTACCGTATTCTTTGTATTCAACCGCAAGCTTGTGCTCTTCCTCACGGCTTAAAAGGGGGAATTTGCGGATCTCTGTCAGATAACGCTGCAGGGGATCGAACGGAACCAGAGCTTTGCCGTTCGCGCCTGCACCATCTTCGCGGAGTATATCTTGGGTCAGATCCGGAAATGAAAAAGAAGGGTCGTTCGGCTTGAATTTTTCTTTTTCGGCCATGAGCAGTCTCTGGAACCGAGAAAAAATCTACCGGCTCCAGCCGAGATTTTCAAGTAAACGGCGACTAAAGGTCCTAAACAATCGGCGAGTCGAAGGTAGAAAACTTTAAAGGGAATCACTTACACGTGGCTGGCCGTCTTGCGAACCTTTCCTTCGGCGATTTCCCTGAGCGCGACCACAACCTCTCGATTATCCGAATCAATCAAGGGTTTCGCCCCTTTAAATAGCTGCCGCGCCCTCTTTGAGGCAAGCATTACCAGTTCGAAGCGGTTATTAACTTTTTGCAGGCAATCTTCAACGGTAATCCGGGACATCAGTCACTCCTTCAAATTTATCGCTATTCAAACAAATTTCTGCCGGGCAGTCAATCGTAGAAACGACGGTCAGGAGACGGATCTAGAAAGGAAACGGCGCTAAGTTTCAATGCGCCCGGATCGTAACAAGTGTGGAGATGGAGAGAAACTAATGAACTGGCCTTAATGCTCGATTTGTTTGGTTGTTTTGGTTTTGGCAAAGGCCATATCGAGGGCTATTCCGGTGACAATCGCCTGCCAGGCCTCGTCCTCTGATAACCCTTTGCCTTTAATCGATCGCCATAAATAAATAATTTCTTCTTCGGAAACAGTTTCGAAAAAATCCTGTTCGCGTTCCTGGTCTAAATCCACGATGGAATTATATCGCATAATGGAGTTCACTATACCCTTCGCGTCATTTTAATCGGCGGGCCGACCTGAGTATGATGCAATTCGAGTGCCACCTCCGTCTCTGAAATGGTACATCCATAAATATTAGCTACTTACGAAGGCAGGCGGCTTCTTTTTTGATTGATAATTGTCAATAATCGCTCAAAAGTATGACAGTCATAGAGGAAAAATTCCCTCAACGATCAGCCGCCCGCGCTAATCCAGGACTGCAATACCGGATATCTCGATCATGCAGTCCGGATTGTAAAGGCGTTTTACTTCAACCAGCGTAATCGCCGGAAAATATTTTCCGAATATTTGACTATACGAGTTTCCCAGCGGCTTCTTGTTGTCCCAATAAGCTTGCAGATCGGTAGTATAGATCGTCAGAACCGCATACTGATTTGGATGTCCCCCGGCTCCTTCGACGGCTGTCTTAAGATTTCGCATCACCTGCGTAAACTGCGCAACAAAATCGCCTTTGCCAACCACCTGGCCGTTGGCATCGAATGGCGCCTGGCCGGCGACGTGGACGATCTTGCCACTGGTGATTTTAGCGATGTGAGCGTAGCCGACGGGTTTCTCCAAACCTTCTGGGTTCAACAATTCAAAAGCCATCCCAGCTTCCTTTTCTCTGCTAATCAATTGGCGCTTCCGGTCATCGCCGGGTTCCAATAGTTAATAAAACTCTTCATCTCACCCACAACGTCATCCGAAGCCGCGACATACGGAAGAATAATCCGCGTCGCACCGGCTTCCTTGTAAGGTTGCATCTGCTCGACAACCTCCGCAGCGGAAGTCGCCGCAACCAGTGGCAAGCCTTCAAATAGACGGTCGCTGACTAGTTTGCGCGCGCTGTGAAAACCACCGGACTTCCACGCCGCGCGCATCGCTTCAACTTCCGCAGCAAATCCCATCCGCCCCAAGAGCTCTCGGTAATAGTCCGCCAGCGCATAGTAAGTGAGCGCATGGCTCAACGATTCGCGGGCCGCCGCGTAGGTTGGAGCGATGGAACAACGGATCTTGCAAATGATTTCCATGGCCGCCGGGTCTTTTCCGCTTTCCTCGGCACCTTTTCGCACTTCGTCGGCAATTCTCCGGATCTCCGTGGGATTGGCCATATTGATCAAGACGCCATCGGTGATTCTTCCGGCGAGTCGCGTCATCTGCGGGCCGAAAGCTGCCAGATAAATTGGAATCGGCTTCGGTCCCGGTTTGAATGCCATCTTGAAGGCGTGCGCAGTAAAATACTTTCCGTCGAAGTCGAGTTTCTCACCACGCATCGCCTGGCGAACGATCTCAAGGTATTCCTGGGCCCGCGCCAGCGGGTGATCCATAGTGAGCCCGTGCCATCGGGCGATGGTCGGGTTAGACACGCCGACACCAAGGAGAAATCGGCCGCCGGACAATTCATCGAGTCCCACCGCCTGAAGCGCCAGCGTCGCTGGTGTTCTGCCGAGGATATGATAAACCGCCGACCCGATTTTCATCCGATGCGTGACCGCAGCAATGGCGCTCAACATCACTGTAGGATCTTTATTGTTGGCTTCACCACCCCAAGCACAGTCAAAGCCATGCGCTTCGGCCATTTGCGCTAGTTCTGGGATCGCATCCATCGGCAGCTGGGCTCCCGAGTTAAATTCAATGTCGATTTTCATGTCCTAGAAAGTTCCAGTCGTTCCAAAACGTTCAAAAAGTTCAAGCCACTAAACAATTCCCTCCACATCTGCAATACTCAAAGGCCGCTGCAACACGATTTGAACGACTTGAACGGCTGGAACGGTTTTAACACAGCGCTCCGCGCCGTTTCAGCTGTAGCTAGCGGGCAAATTGGTCTTCAAGATCTCGATCTTTTCCGTGGCTTCAATATGCCGAATAAAGCGGTATTTGTTTTCGACCTCGTCCATCGGATACGGCGGCACTGATGTTCGTGCTATTTCCGTTTTTACGCCAATGAATGTGAGTTCATTCCCCTTGAGTGCCTCGGCGATGAGTTGGGCGAAGGATTCAGTTGAAGCAGCCCAAGAGGCTCTTCTTATTCCCGCCGCTACCGCAAGTCCAACCAGATCGGCGCCGGTCGCGGTGGCCGTTTCTCCGCAACCAGAGGCCTCGTACACCTGATTATCAAACACCACATGGATGAGATTCCTCGGACTCATCCGCGCAATCGTAGGTAGAGAGCAAAGATTCATCAGTAATGACCCATCGCCGTCCAGGGCGATGACTTTGCGCCGCGGAAGCCCCAGGGCCATGCCCAAGGCGATGGACGAGCAAAGCCCTAAGGTTCGCACGCGAAAGTTAGCATCACTTGGCCTCAAAGCATGCCATTCCAGCGTCGTCGCGCCGGCAGAACTTACGACCAATGCATCTCCCGCTAGAGCCGCCAGCGCCTTTAAGCAATCAAAGCGTTTCATTCGTTTCTATTTTAGTTTTCCAGGAAATTTACGATTCTCCTCGCAACGGCCACCAGCCGATCGCCCCTGCACTCCCCGCTCCGTGCTCCCTGCTCCTCTCTCCGCGCTCTTCATAGCATTCCCACCGGAGATCTGCGGCCCAAAACTTCCTTCGTCAGCAGCAATGCTACCGGTCGTTTCGAGTCTTCGGTCAGAACCTGCGCCCGCTTGATGATCTCCTTAGCCTGGTTAGGTTCTCGCAAGATGTAAAAGCGGATGCCTAACGCGTTGAGCATCGGCTCGGTCATGCCGCCACTCGTGCTGAACGTTCGATCGCCGATATCGCCGGCGTAATAAATAAGCATCAACAGCGGAATCTGATATTGCAGTAATGTGCTCACGATAGCGTTGTTGCTGTTGAAAAACCCTCCATTTTGCATCACCACCGCGCACTTCTTGCCCACCAAGTAGGCGCCAGCACAGATCCCGATACCCTCTTCTTCCCGGCAGAGCGGCACGTGAACGATCTCATGGTCTTCTTGGATGACTCGGAGGAGCTGCGTCAGATTGATATCCGGCAAACTGGCGACGAGATTAATTCCGGCTTCTTTTAACCCGCCGAGAATGACTTCTGCCGCTTCCTCGACTGTCATTTACGTTCTCCTTGCCCATGAGTTGAGTAAATCGCTTAACATCAATCCCTGGTTGGATCAAGCCATCAAGCAGTGAAAACTTTAGCTTGACTTCGGCGCGTCCTCTCTCTTAAGTAGCGGAAGGCAAATGAAGGTAATGAGATCCTCCCATTTTTTGCGCTTTGGGCTATTTCTTCTCGCCCTATTCGCGGCCACTTCTCTGGGCGCTGAAGAGCGGCGCTTTACTATCCATACTTCCGGCTTAAACAGCAGCGTTTATGTCAACATGCTCTACTTCGCGAATTTAGTGAACCAGCATGCGGCGGATTTCACTCTCATCACGTTGCCGTCCGATGGTGGACCGGCAAATATGATCTCGGTCAACGAAGGCAAGGCTTCTTTTGGAACTAGCACCGCCGAATCGGTGAAAGCAGCCTATGACGGCAGCGGTGAATTCTGGGGAAAACCTCAGAGCCGGATACGGCATGTGGCGAGTTTTGGCTTCAGCTTGATGTTCATCTACGTCCGTCCGGACTCTGCGATTCAATCCATTTCCGACCTCAAAGGAAAGAAGGTTATATACGGCGGCGGGACCGGATCGGAGCTAATCGGGAAACAGATTCTCGATCTCTATGGGATCACCAACGCGGTCATGGCACAGAGAGGAGACACAGAGAAGGCGCGCATAGCTCTCGACAAGAAAGAAATTGATGCCATATTCACCGTGGCGCGGCTTCCGATTCCTGCCTACACCGACCTCATCAATCGCAACGCCGTGAAGCTGCTCCCCGTCGAGCCAGCCCAAATGAAAGCGTTACGCGGCCTCTCACCCCTATACGTGGAGGTGGACATCAAAGATTATTATCCTTCCTATGCAAATTCTACCAAAGCAATTGGCCTACCCGGCCCTTTGGTGACCCGCGATGACGCCCCTTCGCAAGTCGTCTACGCAATGTTAAAAATCGTCTACTCCCATATGGCCGATCTGCAAAAAATGAACGACGGCTTCAGAAACGATTCGCCCAGCACTGGCCTGAGAGGACTGGCAATCCCTATCCATCCTGGAGCAGAGAAATATTTTAAAGAAGTCGGTGCCTTGAAATAGCGGCTAGTCTTACGATGAAGACGGTGGTCAGAGGATTTCTCAGCTTCTTATTTCTGGCGGTGATCTTTCCCGCTGCAGTAGGCCAGGCCGAGGAACTGAAGCCCGTGCGAATTTCAACCAGTCTCGGCGCCGGACAACTTGGTCTTTGGGTAACTCGCGACGCCGGCCTTTTTTCCAAGTACGGCCTCAACGTGGAGATTATCGGTATTCAATCGGCGTCGCGGCAAGTTCAACTTTTATTCTCCGGCGACACCCTGTTATCAAGTTCATCCGGCACAACACCGGTAAGAGCCCGTATCGAAGGCGGCGACACCATCATCATCATGGGCCTCCTCAACTCCTTTACACTTTCCATCATGGCCGTGCCGGAAGTCAAAGAGCCAAGGGATCTTAAAGGCAGAGTTATTGGAGTGGGTAGCATCGGTGGGTCGCCCACGCTTCTTAGCCAGCGAATACTTAAGAAATGGGGCTTGGAACAAGACGTGAAATTCATTCCCACGGGCGGCTATATTGAAAGCGTCGCCGCCATGGAAAACCGTCGCGTCTACGCCGCCGTGCTCGATCCGCCCCGCGCCTATATTGGAAAGAAAAAATTCGGCTTCCATGAACTGGCCAACCTGGGAAAGGAATTCAAATACGCCACCACCGTTTTGGTCACACGGGAAAGCTTGGTGCGCAAGGAGCGCGAGACATTGATCCAATTCGCGAAGGCTATCGTCGAGGGAATTCAGCGTGTCAAGGCGGACAAAGAGTTTTCCATCAAGGTGTTGGGAAAAAATCTTAGATCGAGCGATAGAGAAATTCTAGAGGAAACCTATCGGGTTTTTTCGGGTCTATACGAAACGGTGCCGTATGCAGCAGCCGAAGGAATTCAACCCATTCTAGACGAGATCACCACACAAATTCCTAAAGCAAAAAACTTCAAGCCCGACGAATTCATCGACGCCAGCATTGTGCGGCAGCTAGAACAGAGCGGATTCATTAAGAACCTACATCGCTGAACAATCGAAACTCTTGGTAGCGCAAGGAGGAAACGCTATGCCGGAAGAGGTCAAAAA
>AF_2010_repII_A1DRAFT_10000199_pt1 | contig 11929 bp, 17 predicted proteins | sample AmaForreplicIIA1_FD_9195 | JGI IMG/M metagenome (IMG submission 9195)
GCACCGGGTGCGCGCGTCAGGTAAAAAAAATCGTAGCGATCAAGAAACATTCCAAAGACATCAGNCCCGCCGATGACACCGAGGCTCGCATCGGGAACGCCGAGCACTGCCAACGCCTGGTCGAGGGAAGCACCGGCAGGATTCCAGAAAAGCGCGTTATTGTTGTTCGGGTCGCTTGCTATCGCCGCGACTCTCCGGGTTAGAATCAGTCGTTTGCGTAAATCAGATCGCCGTTGGTTTTCATGCGAGTGACGTCCGTGCACAACCACATCGACGCCATCGAGTCCGCGCTCGAAAAAGATCTGATCGGCTTCAAACTTGAGCGAGTCCGGCATGACGCCAGCCGCGTTCGCAAGCATGCCGTCTTCGGAGACTATGGCATATCCTTCGATACGGTGAGGTGTTTTCACGGCGGTCGTAACTTTCAGATGCATCCGAGGCGGGAGGATTTTGCCACGGCCGACTATATCGTTCTCACGGATTAGTCGACTTTAATTTTTCGACTGCTGCAAAGGCCTTCATCGTGGCGCGGTCCGGCGCGAGTAATAAAGATTCGCATCCGCGGCCGGTACAATCATCTTGCCGATCGGCCAAAGCGCGATTCCGGCTAGTTTGAGATGCGCCCACGCAAACGGAATACCGATGATGGTGATGGCAAGGAGGATCGCTGTGAGGACGTGTCCGAGCGCCAGCCACCACCCGGCGAGGACGAGCCAGATCAGATTGCCGATGAATCCCAAAAGCCCTGTGCCAATGTCTTCGGCGCCGGAATAATCCGCGCGCGACACGGCCTTCTGGCCGAACGGAAGCAGCGTATAGAGACCGATGTTGATTGCCGCCCTTGCCCAGGGCAGGCCGATAATCGTGATCGCCATGATGACGGCGGCGATAATCCAGGCGACCGCCATCCAAAGTCCGCCGAACGCGATCCAGAGGATGTTCAGCAACAGCGAGAAAAAGGACATGGGCCCCCTCATGGAATACGAATGCCAAAAGCCATCTAGGTATTCTTGACGGCTTTGCCAGCGGGGTGGTGCGGGATTTTCGGGCAAGGGAGCGCCCGCTCGGGAACAGAATCTTATTTGCGTGGTTCTCCGGGTGGTTAGGACATGGAGCGCAACATGAACATTCTCTGGCTTATCATTATCGGCTTTGTCGCCGGTATCATTGCCAAGTTCCTCCACCCGGGATCATCGAACGAGCCGTCGGGATTCATCCTGACGACGTTGCTCGGCATCGCGGGATCGTTCGTTGCTACCTATCTTGGCCAAGCGCTCGGCTGGTATCAGGCCGGTGAAGGTGCCGGCCTCATCGGAGCGGTCGTGGGCGCTATTATCGTCCTGGTCATCTGGGGAATCTTTGCCCCGCGGCAGCCGTCAACAATCGCGTGACTTTGCGAGACGACAAATGACATCGACCTTTCTTCATGAGGACAAGAACGTTCCGCCGGATGAGGCCGAGGAGCGTGACGCACCAAAGTGCCCTGTGTGCGGGCACCAGATGTGGATGACCCGCGTCGACACCCAGCTTTCGGACGGCGGAACGCAATCGCGGCGTGAATATGAGTGCAGCCACTGTGGCGCGAAGCGATCAGTGGAAACGAGCTCTGACCGGATTACTCCGCTGGCTTCCGTAGCGGTCGATACCGAGACCTGACGGCCAGATAAAGTTGAAGCCGCACACGATGGGCGGCTTCCACTTCCATGCGGGCCGCTTGACGCGACTATTCGATGATCTGGATCACCCGACGGTCTGACGGTTCGACCAGGTACACATGGTCGCCCGAATACACATACCGATATTTTGCCAACCTCGACCCCAAGGGCTGGGAACGGTTCGCAGTTCCACCTCTGCTGGCAACGTTGCACCGACCGAAAGTCGTTCTTTGACTGTCACGACGCAACCCGCTCCTTCACCAAGTAATCCCTGATAACGGTGCGTTACTCAGGCTCGATAACGACCGTTTCGGCGGGACCAACGCCGATGATCTGCGCAAGCGATTGCGCGCCCCGGCGAGAATAGCTATTGCACTCGCCGCCACTAGTGCGGGTTTCATGAGTTAGCCTCCAGTCTTTTTGACAACCGCGCGGGCCAACGTCCGACTCTACGCGGTTCCGAACCAATTGCCTGCGAACTGAACGGAACTCTGAACGAAGTGCCGAGCGTTGTCGCAAACTCGTACTCATCCAACAGCTAACTAACCTGTTGCAGGTCGGATTAACCCTGTCGTCCGATAGGTGCTGTGGTGTTGTTTTCACTGGCGACTGCGCGGCTTATGAGATCATCTCCTCATTGAGAACCCCTAAAAACTTATCCCCGCGTCGCCCCACGGCGCGGGGATTTTCTTGGGTGCCGCCGTCGCAAGATCGTCGGAGCGCTCGCGTGCCGTCTAAATGCTAGAGTGCGCGGTGCGGTTCGAAGGTTGAGGAAATATCGTATGAAAGAAGGTCGGTTTGTCCCACCGAAGGGCGCTTTTACGCGCACGGTACCCATTCGGTTCTCTCACTGCGATCCGGCTGGCATCGTCTATTTCCCGCACTACTTTGACATGTTCAACGGCCTCATCGAGGACTGGTACACCGAGCAGCTCGGCGTGAACTATGCGAAGCTCATACTGGACGACCGGCACGGTTTTCCTTTCGTTCACATCGAAACCGATTTCAAATTGCCGAGCCGGATGGGAGAGCAGCTGGATCTTACGCTGTTGCTCGAACGCGTCGGACGCTCTTCGCTGAGCGTCATCATTGTCGGTCATTTGGCTGGCGTCGAGAGATTGCGCGCACGATTGACGACTGCGATGACGTCATTGGAGACACAGCGGTCAGTAGAGTTGCCAAGTACATTGCGTGACAGATTTGCGGCTTACCAGAGGCTGACTGGCGGGGTAGGGTCTGGGCAATTCGGTCTAAAGGGCGGCGCTTAGCGCGCTATTCGGCTTTGATGTGGGCCGCGCGGACAACTCTGCCCCACTTGTCGGTTTCGTCAGAGACGAGTTTTGCGAAGTCATTGGCTGTACCGCCAACCACGCTGCCACCCAGATCCGCGAAGCGCGACTTCAAGCCGGGGTCTGCGAGGGCTGTGTTGATTTCCCTATTCAGCTTGCGGATGATCTCGACGGGAGTGCTCTTGGGCGCGCCAAGGCCGATCCAGTAACTTGTCTCGAAGCCCGGCACAAATTCACTTACGGTCGGTATTTCTGGCAGTGCATCCGAGCGCGTCGTACCAGTCGTTGCCAGCGCGCGTAGTTTGCCGGCGCGAATGTGCGTAACGGCAATAGCCAAAGGAGAAAAGAAAACGTCGACCTGGCCGCCGAGCAGATTGACGATCGCTGGGCCGCCGCCGCGATAGGGAATATGCGTCATGTCGATGCCGGCCATCTCCTTGAAGAGCTCACCCGCTAACTGAGACGAGCTGCCGATGCCGGCAGACGCCATGTTGATCTTGGCTGGGTTGGCCTTGGCATAGGCGATGAATTCAGGAAGCGTTTTGGCAGCAAGCGACGGATTGATCACGATGACCAGCGGCGTGCGGAAGATGCAAACGATAGGAGCGATGTCGCGAATAAAATTGAAATTCAGTTTTTCATAGAGTGTGGCGTTGATTGCAGCAGACGGATCAAACAAGAGGAGCGTATTTCCGTCGGGCGCTGCGTGTGCGACCGCATCGGTCCCGACATTCGTCCCGGCACCGGGCCGGCTTTCAATGACGAAGGTTTGCGCGAGCCGCTCTGACAACCACGGTCCGATCTGACGCGCCACGGTATCGGTCGTTCCGCCGGGCGCATACGGTACGATCAGACGCACCGGCTGCGACGGATAATCGAGCGCCGATGCGACACGTGAAAAGATCGGGAGGACGGCAACGCCCGCCATGAGACGCAGGAGTTGTCGACGGACAATTTTCATGACGATCTCCCCGGCATCAAGGGCGAACGGATCAGGTCAGCTCTGAAACGAAATGGTCGTCAGTCAACTACGAGGCGCAGTAGCTTTGCTGACTATCGCGTAGACTGAGCGGCATTGTCCAGCAAGCGCATGGGTGCCCCGGAAGGCCGTGACTGGCCTGTCGATTGCGGTGTCTTGCGCGTGCTGGCTGAACGGGGCTGAGCTGAGGCGGACACCTTCTCTTTGAGGTCCTGCTCGGCTGCCTGCAGCGTAGCAATTTCCTGGGCCATGTCTTCTTGTTTGGTAGCGAGCTGCTTTATCGTCGTGGCAAGTTGGTCAACGCCGTGCCGCACGATCGCAAGATCAAGCGCGACAGGTTTAATCTGCAGAGCGAGGTCAGCCGACGTTACCGCTGTGACGCCGGACGCCTGACCGTCGAAGGGTGCGGCCTTTGAGGCTGGAAACAACCAAACCAGAGATGGGGCCCAGGTCCTGATCGTGGCTTTCGCTTCCTCGCCATGAGATTGCCAGGCCAAAGTGCCGACGACACCAAGTAGAATCGCAAAGACCAAGCGGAAGGATCCACGCAGCATTCGACGACCGGTTGATCGTTTCGTCGCTGTGGCTTGATCGTTCCTCTGGGCGGGAGGTCGAGACCAGCGAGGCCACTCCGGGACGACATCGCGTTCGTGGTAATGCGGCGAATTCTGCGTGGAATATGAAGCTGGCATTTTGTCCCCCTAGTCCCACCCACTATACAGAGCTGTAGCGGGCCATCGTGATGTGACAGAAGCAAGGCAAGAGAACTCCCTGGCGTGCCGACGACGAGGTTTAAGGCATTCTGCTACCGGCGTGGTATTGTATCGGACCTGAAGTTGGGTGCTGGAATGAAGCGACGCGATTTGATTGCGATTGCTGGAGCGGGCGTCGCATCGCCATTCACTGCTCGCGCGCGACAACAGCAGCGTTCGCAGAATGTCGGCGGTCTCGAAGAGGCTAAACGCCATTTCGACAAGATCTCTCAGCCCAGTGAGACGGCCCGATCGGACTACATCACCCGTTTTGTTCGGATGCGGGAAAAAGCTGCGCGCCAGAAGACTGACGAATGGAAAGCCATCGATAACGAAGTAAGACGGCATCCCGCGTCAAAAGACTCCGACGGTAAGATCCAGTCCGGCCGTCTGGTTGGCAAATGGTCATCGCCGCGGCACGATTACCAGTACAAGGGCGATGGCAGCTGGACCATGTTGCCGGCCGACGAGGGCACGACCCATGGCACGTGGGGCATCGACGGAAATCAGTTTTTCACAACTGCCAGCATAGGACCGTCTGACCCGGCCAAGTACACAATCATTCTGATCACCAAAAAGGATTTCGTAATCGCCGACCAATCGAGCGTCTTCTATGAGACACGTCTCAAATAGAGCGGACGATAGAGCGCGCAAAAAGGAAGAGCCGCAGTCCCAAATTCTGCGGCTCTTCCCGCGCTTCCGCCTGATCCAGGATGATCGAGGGGACGTAGGCGAAAGCCTCAAAAGCTTAGCGTCTCGTTATGCTTCGGTCGGCACAAGGATGAGTAAATTTCTGCGCCTGAATGCAAAATTTGCCTAAACAGCCGATATTAAAAGTGGCAGTAAGGCCGACGGTGTGATGATCGCAAATACCCAAACAAAAGAAGGTTTGGGATTTGGGCTGTCCAATTGAATTCAGGCGACCGATAGTTGTACGATTGCACGCAAGGGCGCCATTCAATGAGGCCGCCATGCGAAACTCCACCATTTCCGTCATTCTCGCTGTCATCTTTGGCTTCAGCGTTGGCTCGTCCATGGCAAGCGAGACGACGATGCGAAAATCATCCGCTGAAGAACTCAAAAGCGTTTGCGATAAGGCCGGTGGGTCGTTTTCGCAGGACGCAGGTGGCTACGGTTGCGGAACAAACTGCCAGGGAAAGGCTGGGACCGATTGCGTGCTCGCTTGCAAGAATGCCGAGAAAGGCTGCTTCGCGCAGGTTCCGGGGCGTGCGCGCCCAACAAGCCCTTTGAATGCACTCGTCCGATCGCCGCGAGGATAGAGCGCTACGGATCTAATGGTGCCTTGAGCTGCGGGTCCTACCCGTGGGCCCTGGGTTGTAGAATTGGTTGGGCAAGCAAAATCCGCCGATGCCGCTTATGGTCGCCCCGCATTGCTCAATGGTGAGGAAGCCGCAATTTGTGCCGCCGCCACCATTTCCAGCCGAATAGGCCGCGGACCATGGATCGGGATCGTGGCGGCCGACCGGGCTGACTCTATTTGCCGTCGTTCCAGATATCGGCGGCGAGTTTCCAATCGCCCTGTACTCTCTGCCACAGGACAAGATATTTTCCGGAAATCTCCTTTGGCGAAGATCCCTTGGTCGTCAAGCTGAAGGTGCCGATTTCGCGCGCTGTGGAAGGACTCAGGCGTTTCACTTCCAGGGTGGTCAGCTTTGGGCTCGCGACCTGCTCCGCCATCCCTTTCCACATAGCAGCAATTGCGGTGCGGCCTCTCACCATCGGCGAGCCGGGCGGAAATGCGACCGCGTCAATCGTATATAGCTGAGCTATCCCGTCAAAATCGCCCTTGTTGAACAATTCGATCCATTTCACATTCGCTGCCTCGATCTTGGCTTTTTGAGCGAAGGCCGGCGAAACAAGCGCGAGCGTGAACGCGACCACCAGTGCAATCCGACGCATAACAACCCCCAATTGGAATATTCAAGTCTGCCTTAGAGCAGTCCCCATTTCCAAGCCAAGATTGGGATGACAATAATTATTCCAATCGCGATGCCCAGCATTTTCAATTTTCAGGCGCGTTTCTGCTCGGCGTCCATGTGCGTCATGTTCCTTGAGTAAATCGTTCTAACGAGTTTTCTGAATGTCCGTTCATGGAACGAATAAACTAAGGCACCACCTCGAAACCCGGTGCGAGTTTCAGAAGGATGATACGACGAGCGTACCAATGGCTGCGCGGAAAGACATGGCCAGAAGCAAAAAGCATCACTCGAAACACATGAAAAAAATGCGCAGCCTGGTCCGGGCAATTCATCAAATCCTGATGCTTCCACTACGAAGGAAGACGTAACGCCGAAATCGCGATAGCCGATTTCTGGAGGGGCAGGGCTGTCAGAGGCACCAGTGCTGCAGCCCCTCTTTTGTTCGTTTTGAAAAGCGTCGTGCCGGTATCCGGCGCAATTGTAAAAAGACATATCGTGAAAATTTTTTCACGCCCAGAAGCGGCCAAAGATCAGTCAAGTTAGCGACCCACCGTTCAGTGCCGGTCGCTGCGTCCGGGTGACATTCAATGGGGACCGAATGCTCACCCGGAGGGGACAATTGGGGATCACAGCTGCCGGCACTTTAGGAATGCTTGATTTTGCATTTTTGATCCAACAATCGAATATAAAAAGGCCGCCACAGCGGGGACCATGGCGGCCGTTGGGACCCGCGGTTTGGGGAAGGGGGCTTCGAACCGCGGCAATGTTGAAACTCGGCAAAGGCGACTTCGTTCCAGTTCCAGGACTGTCTGGTCTGCGGCGCGTCGGCGCACACCTCATTCCGATCTTCCGAAGCTTTGAACGGCAGACGTTAAGGTGTGTCAGTGTCAGAATGAAGTCGAGCGCAATGATGACAAGCGACGGTCATCCGCATGTTTAGATGCGAAACAAGGTCAGGTCCGCTATTAGTGCCTCACTACCAGTAGCGGCGATGCCAGCGGTGATAGCGGTGGAACCTCGGCTGGTAAGCGTACGCTCTATATCCGCCATAACCAACGGGTGGATACGTGCCGCTTACTGGCTTCCCGTAGCTGTCGCCGTACCACGGGGCGTTGGGACCGAAATTCGGAAGGCTTTGAGCGAACGACACCGTTGTCGCAGCCAACAGCATCGCGGCAGTGAAAACGAATGCTTTCATGAGTTCCATCTCCCATTTCGCTATTTGTTGGAGAACGGAAAAATGGCTCGTCTGTTCCGCGTGGCGGATCGGACGAAGACGAAATTGTGAACGATCAGACTATATTAGCGCCGGCACGTTCAGCGTCATCGACGCATCGCGTGCACACAAACGCTCGGGCGAGCGGCGAACTGGCCCTAATCCAAATGGGCATTGAGCAATCGGCGCAGTGGCCGCGGAGCGATTGCAGGAGTGGTGCCGCATTTGTTATGCGTTCGCAGATTTCGATTTAGACCACCGTCACCATCCCTGGAGCATCACGCGGCGTAGGCACCTTCCTCAGGGGGCGCGCATGGCTCACAGATCCAAACAACTTCGCGCGAAAAGTCGATTCTAATTGGTGCCCAAACGGTCGCGCGGCAATTGCAGCATTGAGCCATTACTCGGTAACAAACAAACGGGTCGGCATCGAATGCACACGATAACACACACTCGGAAGCTGTTCATATAGAACAGCCTGCCCCCAGATGCGAAGGTAGAATGGTGGTGAAGCGCGTAGGCGCTTGCATCAGGATAGTAAACTGCGCAACCCCGACGCGCTCGCACCGCCCTATCTCCTCGGGCATCTCGGCAGCTTACAGGCTTCGAACGATACACGGCGAGGAAGCAACGTCAGCGGGTACAGCGTCGGTTCTAGCGCGACACTGCGACAACGCGACAGGCAGCTTTGGCTCCGGAGCTGGAAGTTATGCCGAATGACTGCCCTGAGCCTTTTTCGGTGCAGGTAACGACAAGGGCTCCTCAAATACGCTTTTGACCAGCGAATTGTCTGACAGGTATTTATGATATTGGGTTACAACCGACTTGGCCTCTCTTAGGGTCGCAAGCCGCCACTGGATTTCCAGGTTTTCATTTCCAGCGATGCTTTCCACGATTCTGCGTTCTTCTACCAGCAACTTAAATTCATTCGGCTGGTCGGTTTCCTCTGAAGCGTTGCCGTTAAGGTGAGTTGCGAAATCGATCCGCCCCGTCGGCACCCAATCCCGCTTGACGACGCCTTGGTAAGTTGAACGGTCTTTGCCATTTACTTTGGACAACATTGACAACACGTTGTTCATTTTCTGCTCCTTCCAACACGCGCCGCCAACTCGGGGCACCCTTGCCAGTATAGGTCCCACGCTGTCCTCCGGGGCGGTATCGGGATGGGTCATGTTGATCACCCCGTTGTTTGGTAAACGCGGGAACGAAACCGTCACCCCACTTTCGTGAAGACCGCTTTGCGGTCGGAGACACAACGCACCTAATTCAGGGAAGTCCACTACTCATCGCTTCCTTGTAGGCGCGCTCCGCGTTGTCTGCGGCGGCCAGCTTTGCCTCGCATTGGTTCGTGCCTTCGCCGCTGCCGGCGTTCATGCGGTCCTGATAGTCCGTCCGCGTCTGAACGAGTTGGTTTCTGGCATTGTCAAGCGAAGCTGTCTGCGAACTACACGCGCCGAGTAGCACCGCAACGAAAACAAGAGCCTTGTTTCGCATGCTGTACCTCACCAGCCAGGATAACTCTAAAAAGCGCATCGTCGGGCGATCAACACAACACGGCATAAAAAACATGTGTCTAACCCAGCTCAGTTCCTTGTCCGGCCCTGTGGATTAGGTGCAGCGCGATTGCTGCCGGATGGAAGCTGCCCCGACAGGCTGTCAGACTTCGAGACCGGGAAAAATGAATGACTGACGACGAGGTTGACTTGGAGGCCCAATGGCTCAAGCGTGAGCTTGAGAAAACCTATCCAAGGGCGAGGGCGCTCATGGACGACGTTGACGCCGACGATTATCAGGCGGTCTGTCTGTTTGAGAGTGACGTGGAGGCGTTTTGTGGTCAGTACGGACGTGAGCCCAAGGAGCCTCTCGAATGGCTGGCATGGCGCAAGGACCGCCGCCGGGAGGAGCACGAGTTACTACTGGATGTAATGCGCAAGGAGGTCTAAGTCGTCGCTAACAACGGAAAAAAGGGCTGCCATTGAGGCAGCCCTAGTTCGTCATGAAGTGGTGCCAAAACCTAGGGCAGCAAAGGTCAAAGTCGCGGAAGCGCGAGTAGTTCCGGGTTCCGTTAGAGAATTCTCATGCCGGGGAGAAGGTGCCACCACCAGTGAGTCGGTGCCGGGACATCGGCACGTCCGAATTGAAATGTCGCCGGGCTCGCCATTGCAGCCAAGCTTGCGGACGCTGGTTACGATCCGCATCACCACAGCACCGAAACGCGCATTGCATCCTGGTCGTTTTGTGGTCGTCGATGTCCTCTCCATCGTGCTGTCGGGGAAATAAGAATGCTAAATTCACCCGACCTGCGATGAAATCGAACGCGCTAGAGACATGTCTGCTTTTGACCCAAAGCGGACATTCCAACCTAATATTTCACGGAAGGATCGTTTTGACGTTGCTGGGCGTTGAGGGGCATGGAGCGCGTTTTGCTCAAAGATCACCTTGCCCAGGCCGAGAGGCACATTGTGGAAGGCAGAGATCATGTCGAACGTCAGCGCCAAATAGTCGAGGAACTTGTGCGGCGCGGCGAGAGTGCTGGCAGGTCAAAAGCGCTGCTAGAGCTGTTCGAACAAACGCTTGCGGCGCATGTTGAGGAACGTGACCGGCTTCGTAACGAGCTCACCGAGCGCAGTTAGGACAGAGCTCAAGAAGTACTCGGCGCCCATCTTTGTTCCTCGGCCACTCCAAGGAGACGTAACAGCGGTCTTCGCCCACGCAAAGACCTAATAATGATCATGTCCGCTTTGGCCCAAAGCGGACATCCCTAGTTGCGCTGCACATGTCTGCCATTGGGGGTTTAGTAGACAGTTCTTCCGTCACGAATCGCACTTGCGCCAATGCCGTAGCGACTTTTTTGAATTTTCCGACTTGAGAACAGGCATCAAAAATCGCGTTCGGGTAAACAAATCAGCGTTTCTGCCCAAGACCCTTGCGCCATAGGGACCACTTCAACGCCGTTGTGCGTTATTGGTGTGAGTTGGACTGGATGCGGCGGAAACGCAAAAAGAAAACGCTGATGACAGACTTTGTGCCTGATGCGCACGGTGCGCGCCTGACGCAAGCAAAGCGGCGATTGCTGGCATTGCCATGTATATTACACACAGCATCTTTGCTGATGTTGCTATTCGCTTGCTTGAGCAAATCCAGCGCGGCGGCTTCCAGACTGGTGCCGTTGGGGCGGCTTTTCTTACTGTTAATATTATCAACGCTTCCTGATGACTGACCCGATGATGACGCTGGCCAACATGCGAGGCCCGTTTCTGTTAGCGGATGCAGCGGCCGCCGACGTAGCATAATCCTGCCGCGCAACGAGCTGCTTGCCGGCTGGCGGGAGTGCGAATGCAGACACTGTCCAACGCAGCGGTGTCGGTGCACCGAAACACGCAGGGCGCTACCGCAAGGCAACGGTTTTGCCGCGTCAGGCTCGCGAGCGCTGTCGGCTGCTCGCTGATATTTGTCACGCGCAAGCCGAAGCGACCGTTTCAGCGTTTTCAATGCCTGACGCAGGGCATGGATCGGACCACAACATAAACTTCACTCTCGCTTGCGGTGGAATCGCTAGCCGCCCTCGACGCTACCCGATAGGCCGTTTCAAAAAGCTGAGCGGGATCGTAGTCGGCTGTGTCAACCGATTAACCGGAAGATATCTTGCGGGTCGCCGCCAAGTTAAGGCATGGTTTCTGGTGCTAACGGGCCCCGGCGGTCTCCGGACCGCATGTGCTGTGCAATAGTCGCGCTTTCGAGGGTGAAGCGGACATCGGCGAGTGCACCGCACATGTAAGCGATCTGCGCCCGAACTTACGATACCGGCAGTCAAAAAGTAGCCCCGGCGGCGAAGCGATATCGCAACCGGGGCAAGGATCACGCTATGAAGATTAGTGGGCGTACACCCGCAGAATAAAGATATCAATAATCCGATTGCGCCCAACGACCGATCTCCAGTAATACTACGAAGCGTATGGATGGAACCGTCGGACAAAAGGATCAATGCAATGATGGACAACACGATAAAGAATGATGAAGAAACACTTGCGTTCAATGTCTCCGATGAAGTGTTGGAGATCGCCGCGGGCTCGGCGAAGGAGAAGGCGAACTTTACCC
>AF_2010_repII_A1DRAFT_10000200_pt1 | contig 11896 bp, 8 predicted proteins | sample AmaForreplicIIA1_FD_9195 | JGI IMG/M metagenome (IMG submission 9195)
ATCGCCAGGTGCGAGGCGAGCATAAGAATTGGGACGAATATCGCGAAAAGATGAAGAATGAGCGCCGGGTCATTTGCCGCATCACCATCGAAAAGGTGGGCGCCCAGAGCGTTAACAGAATATGACCGTGAGTTTCGGCGTCACGCCGCGGCGCGCAGCCGCTCTCGGTCGTGAGGCCACTGAAGGTGGTCGAGTGTCGGGCCCAGCGGCACGATGCCCGTTGGGTTCACGTTGCGCTGGCTATAATAGCCTTCCTTTATTTTCTGCAGATCGAAGGTCTCTTTGATCTCCGGCCACTGGCATAACTCGCGCAGGTAGTTGGTTAGATTTGGGTAATCCTGAATGCGTCTTAAGTTACATTTGAAGTGGCTATAATAGACCAGATCGAATCTTAACAGTGTCGGAAAAGCGCGCCAATCTGCTTCAGTAATGCGATTTCCCGCGAGGTAACGCCGTTCGCCAAGCAGTTTCTCCAACGTGTCCAGGCAGAGAAAAACTTTACGCACGGCTTCGTCGTAGGCTTCTTGGCTGCGGGCGAAACCCGCACGGTAAACTCCGTTGTTTAGATGGCTGTAGACGAATTCGTTAATGCGGTCGATCTCAGCACGCAGCACCTCGGGATAATAATCGTAGCGCACGTCGGTAAACGCGCCGAACGCCGAATTGAACATCCGGATGATTTCCGATGATTCATTGTTGACGATGGTGCCGCGTTCGCGGTCCCACAGTGTCGGGACGGTTACCTTGCCCGTGTACTTGGGGTCGGCGGCGGCGTAGACCTGAAAGAGACGAAACACACCATCGGCGCATGGTTTGAATTCGTCTATAACTTGTGAATAGGCCCATCCTTCTGTTTTGGGCTGATCCGCCACCGACATTGAAATAATGTCATCGAGCTTCTTTAACTTGCGAAAAATAATCGTCCGGTGCGCCCAGGGGCAATTGTGCGAAACGAAGAGATGATAACGTCCGGGCTCGGCGCTAAATCCGCCTTCCCCTGAGGCTCCCGGCCTTCCGTCGGCTGTGATCCAGTTGCGAAATTGCGAATCCGCGCGGACAAAGGCGCCGCGGGTATCGGTCGGGATTTGATCATCGTTGCTCCACCTGCCATCAATCATAAAGCCCATAGATTTCTCCCTTCGCGGATTCTGAGCTGTCTTCTATCAAAATCCCGGCCAAGGAAAAAGGCGCAGGCGGTATTGCAATTCAAGGATGCCCCTGGCACGCTGAAAATGAGGTCGTTCATGCGTTTCATGTCCGCAATGATTTTGGTCCTGAACCTCCTGCTCTTGCCTATCATGATTTTGGCGGCCGCAGACCAGACGGAGGAGATCCGCCAGGAGCAAACGAAGGTAAGGCAACAGGAGCAAATAAATGAGCTCCGCAAACAGGAGCAAATCGAAAACCTCAAGCGTGATCAGCAATTGAATCAGGCCCAGCAACAGCTAGATCGAATCAAGGAGCGCAAGCAAGACGACCCGCAGCCACAGCAGCAGCCGCAGATTAACCAGTCCCAGCAGCAATTAGATCAAATCAAAAACGAGCAGCAGATTAAGCGGCTGCAAAACGAGTTACAACTTAATCAGACTCAGCGAGAGCAAAACCAGTACCGCCAGCAAGAACAGATTCGGGAGATCCAGCGCCAGCAGCAGATGGATCTGCTCCAGGATCAGCTCCGCAAAGGCCAAGTTCAGCAGGACCTCGATAGACTACGCCAGCAGCAGTTCAATCAGCGCTAAGCTGAAACCAGCCTCGCCGCCGGGTCTTGGTCAACATTAACGAGCTGGCTGCTCCATCGAAAAGCAAATCACGCGGGAGAACCCATAGCTTTGGGTTGTGGTTTTCACAGGCCTATCATGGGCGCGACAACGGACCAATCGCTAGGGAGGCTGATAATGAGTACAGTTGCCCGCGGGGAACTTGGGACTTAACGAGGAAACCGATTCAGTAGGTAGGGTTGTGTTTTTTTATTCCTTCCCACGTAACGACTAGTGTGGGATCGCTGGCGGGCTTTACATGGCTTCGATTCTTCCGCCGCAAATACATTTTGACCCAATAATTAAAAAAAAACTCAATGTCTTCCTTCGCCTGTTCAAGGCGTCCCTCCGTCGTCCGGTAGCGCAGCGTAACCCATCGATCGTTGACCGCGACTCCTACGAGCTTTGTTTCGTGCCGGTTGTCCAAATAGGCGCCGGCACCGCGCAGAAGCTGCGATAAACTGTAAGGGTCGGGCGTTTTGCTCGGGTCCGTACGTTTCGCTCGTCTCTCCTCATCGAGCTGCTGAATTTCGTTGGTCGTATAACGAAGCGTGACGTCCTTACCGTCTTTCGCAATGGAACTCGCGCCCGCTCCGAAAAGAAAATCACGAACCAATCGACCAAGCGACGTTTGTCCGGGTCTCAAAGGGGTGACTTTACCGTGTACAAAGTAAACCCCGCTGTCAATCTCAAGGTCCACGGCCGATATCTGATGCGCTTCCAACGCTTGTCCCAAGGTACGAAGCTCCTTGGCATAACACCAATCGCTATCCTGCAAAGCCGTTTTCTCCGCAGAGTCAGGATTGTCGAATTCCACCGATAACGCAAGTTGATCTGCTGGGTTCTGCTTCATATTTGACTCCGGACACTTTAACCAGGAAACATTCGTCCGTTTTGATGGACCCCTTCACGCAAACAAACAGCAAGCCCAGTGCCAAAATCTTGGCGGGCAAAATTGGATCATCGCAAGCCAAATTTGGAAAAGAAAGTCGTTGCAAATGACAGATTGGGAGCTGTCACTTGACACCGCTGACAATCCAAATCCGAACACTAGCGAACGAACTAAATGCGGTTAAAGTGGCATGAAGACGCAAGTTTGGGTAAGCTTTGGCGCCCATAGGGCTAGCTTGACGCAGGTGACGCATCGTCGCGTCGCGGATTTGTCCGGCTAGCGAGGAAAACTGATTGGATGGAATCAACGGTTCTCTAACGGATGTTTCCGGGGTACCGCTCAGGATCAGGGTAGGTTCGTTTGTCCCATGAGGTAACGGTCGCACTCCCGCGCCGCGCCGCGACCCTCGTTGATAGCCCACACCACCAGGCTTTGGCCGCGCCGACAGTCGCCGGCAGCGAAAACACCAGGAACAGTGGTTGCAAACTGTCCGTACTCGGCCTTGGCGTTGGAGCGCGCGTCACGTTCGACTCCGAGCTGGGTGAGAACCGACTCTTCGGGACCGAGAAATCCCATAGCGAGCAGTACGAGATCCGCTGGAAAAGCCCTATCCGTGCCCGGAACTCTCTTCGGGATAAAAGCACCTTTCTCATCTCTCGCCCACTCAACATCGTAAATGTGCAACTCCTTAACGTGGCCGTCGCCATTGCCGACAAATTTTTCGCCGGTGGTGAGATAAATCCGTGGATCGGCTCCAAAGCGGGCTGCGGCTTCCTCTTGACCATAATCCAACTTGTAAACCTTCGGCCATTCGGGCCAAGGATTGTCCGGTTGGCGTGTATCCGGCGGCCGCGGCAGAATTTCGAGTTGAGTGAGATTCTTGCAACCGTGCCGCATCGCGGTTCCGACGCAGTCAGTGCCGGTATCGCCTCCGCCGACAACGATCACCCGTTTATCCTTCGCCGAGATGTAGTTGCCGTCCCGGTGCTCTGAATCGAGAAGGCTTTTGGTATTCGCATGGAGAAATTCCATGGCAAAATGGATGCCCTTCAGTTCGCGGCCGGGTATCGGCAAATCGCGGGGCTTGGTTGCCCCAGAGCAAATAACCATGGCATCGAATTCCGCGCGCAGCTTCTGCGCAGGGATGTCGGCGCCAATGTTGGCCTTGGTCACGAATTCCACCCCTTCAGCCGTCATCAAATCGATGCGCCGCTGCACGATCATCTTGTCGAGCTTCATGTTGGGAATGCCGTACATGAGCAGGCCGCCAATGCGATCTGCCCGTTCGTAAACGGTTACATCGTGCCCGGCGCGATTAAGCTGCGCCGCGCATGCCAATCCCGCTGGTCCGGAGCCAATAATCGCGACCTTTTTTCCTGTCCGTTTTTCCGGCGGCTCTGCTGTCACCCAACCTTGGGCGAAGCCGTTATCGATAATCGAACATTCGATATTCTTGATGGTCACCGGCAGCTCGTTGATGCCCAGCACGCATGAACCCTCGCACGGTGCCGGACAAACGCGGCCGGTAAACTCAGGAAAGTTGTTAGTGATGTGGAGCCTTTGCAACGCCTCTTTCCAAAGGCCGCGATAGACAAGGTCGTTCCATTCCGGGATCAAGTTATTGATCGGGCAACCGGAAGCCATGCCACTGATGAGTTGGCCGGTGTGACAAAAGGGAATACCGCAATCCATGCAGCGCGCACCTTGCTGCTGGAGCTTCGTTTCCGAAAAATGCGCGTGGAACTCCTGCCAATCCTTTACCCGCTCCAGCGGGGATCGGTCCAATGGAAGTTCCCTTTCGTATTCCATGAATCCTGTCGCTTTACCCATCTGTGGTTTTTCTCCCCGAAACCTAAGATAACACTGCGCCTCCCTTGCAGCGTGATCCTACGAACGTTCAATTTTGAATATTTGGATTTTGAGTTGGAAGGATCAACCTAAGAACTCAAAACTCAAAACTCTTATGCGCTCGGGCACTCGACGAAGATCAGTTTCCGCTTACTCGTGCAGCGTCGTTTTTATTGGCTTCGAAAGCCGCCATCAGGGCTGCCTCTCCCACGAGGCCCCGGCTTTCGGCTTCATTCAATGCTTCCAAGACCCGGCGGTAATCTTTGGGCATCACCTTGACGAACTTTGGCGCGTTTTCTTCCCACAATGCAAGAATCTGCCAAGCCCTCGCACTGTGAGTATAGACCGCATGGCGTTTTAGCAGCTCCTCGACTTCCTGCAGGTCAACTTCACCGAGGCGTTCCAAACTCACCGTGTCTAAGTTGCAATGCCTCTCAAAGGTGCCCTCTTCATCGAGTACATAAGCGATACCGCCGGACATGCCAGCGGCAAAATTACGTCCGGTTTTGCCAATGACGACCACGCGGCCGCCGGTCATATATTCGCAGCCGTGGTCCCCTACCCCTTCAATGACCGCGCGCACCCCGCTGTTGCGGACGCAGAAACGCTCCCCCGCCATCCCACGAATATAGGCTTCCCCGCTGGTGGCTCCATAGAATGCTACATTACCAACGATAATGTTTTCTTCTGGGGCGAACGTCGAACCTTCGGGCGGAAACAGAATCACTTTCCCGCCGGAAAGTCCCTTGCCAAAATAATCGTTGGCATCTCCCTCCAATTCGAGGGTCATACCGGGGGGCACAAACGCGCCAAAACTCTGCCCCGCCGACCCGCGAAAATGAAAATGGATCGTGTCCTCGGGCAATCCCTCCGGCCCAAATCGCCGAGTGACTTCGCTGCCAAGAATCGTTCCCACGACCCGATTCGTGTTTCGAATCGATAACGTTGCTTTTACCTTTTCGCGCCGTTCCAAGGCTGGAACCGCTAAGTCGAGCAGCACCTGGTTGTCGAGCGCATTCTCCAATCCATGGTTCTGCGGAATCTGGCAATAGCGACCCACATCGGGGCCGACTTGCGGCTGGTAAAGAATCGCCGCATACTCCAACCCTTTTGCTTTCCAGTGTTCAACGGCCTTTCGCACCTCGAGCAAATCGGACCGACCCACCATTTCGTTGACGGTACGAAAACCCAACTTAGCCATGTGTTCACGCATCTCTTGAGCGATGAAACGCATGAAATTGACCACATGTGCCGGATTGCCGGTAAATTTCTTGCGCAACTCAGGATTCTGCGTCGCTACCCCTACAGGGCAGGTGTCAAGATGACAGACCCGCATCATAATACAGCCCAGCGTCACCAAAGCCGTAGTGGCGAAACCAAACTCTTCCGCACCGAGCAGCGCAGCTATCACAACATCACGGCCGGTCTTTAGCTGACCGTCGGTCTCAACAGCGATGCGGCTGCGTAGATTATTGAGCACGAGTGTTTGGTGCGTCTCCGCAAGTCCCAATTCCCAAGGGAGGCCGGCATGTTTGATACTCGTCTGCGGCGATGCGCCAGTGCCACCGTCATGCCCACTGATGAGCACTACGTCCGCATGTCCTTTCGCCACACCGGCGGCAATGGTCCCCACGCCGATTTCCGATACGAGCTTGACGCTGATGCGTGCGTGATGATTGGCGTTCTTGAGGTCGTGTATCAATTGCGCCAGATCCTCGATGGAGTAGATGTCATGATGCGGCGGCGGCGAAATAAGGCCGACACCCGGTGTCGAGTGGCGCACCTTGGCGATCCAGGGATAAACCTTACGGCCAGGCAGCTCGCCTCCCTCCCCCGGCTTCGCGCCCTGCGCCATTTTGATCTGAAGCTCTTTGGCCTGCGTTAGATAATAGCTGGTCACGCCAAAGCGCCCCGAAGCCACTTGCTTGATGGCGCTGTTCTTCGAATCGCCATTGGGCTCGGGAACATACCTCGCCGGATCTTCACCGCCCTCGCCGGTGTTGCTTTTGCCACCGATGCGATTCATGGCGATGGCCAACGCCTCGTGCGCTTCTTTGCTGATTGATCCATAGGACATGGCGCCGGTCTTAAAGCGCTTGACGATCGCTTCCACTGGCTCTACTTCTCCGATGGGTATGGGTTGCGCCGCGTATTTAAGATGCATGAGCCCACGCAATGTCGCCATTCGTTCCGACTGATCGTCGATGAGACGGGTGTACTCTTTGAAGGCATTATAATCGTTGGTGCGGCAAGCTTTCTGCAGAAGATGAATCGTGCGCGGGTTGAAAAGATGCAGCTCGCCGTCCTTTCGGTACTGGTATTGGCCGTATACATCCAAGGTATGACCGTTGAGCGGATAAATCGGGTAAGCCTTGGCGTGTTGCTGCTGTACTTCGCGGGCGATCTCCTCTAGACCGATGCCGCCGACTCGCGACGGAGTCCAGGTGAAATATTTGTCCACCAACTCTTGGCCCAGCCCCACCGCCTCGAAAATCTGGGCGCCGCAGTACGACTTTATGGTGGAGATCCCCATTTTGGCCATGACCTTCACCACGCCCTTGTACACGGCTTTATCGTACCCTTTCACTGCTTCATGGTAGCTAATCTCTTTCAGCATGCCTTCATGGATCATGTCGTTGAGGCATTCATAGGCGAGATAAGGATTGATCGCCTGGACACCGTATCCAAGCAACAAACAGAAGTGATGCACTTCCCGCGGGTCTCCGGACTCGAGCACTAAACCAACCCTTGTCCGCGTTCCCGCACGGATTAGATGATGATGCAATCCCGAAGACGCGAGCAGCGCAGGAATAGGTGCATGGGTCCGGTCGACTCCCTTGTCGGACAAGATGATAATGGTTGCCCCGTCAGCAATCGCTTGGTCCGCGGAGTGGAACAACTTCTCCAACGCTCCCTCGAGAGCCGCCTTGCCACCCTGAGGGTCAAAAAATATTGGCAGGGTCACTGATTTGATACCCGGCAAGTTCACGCGGCGCAGCTTGCCCATGTCGGAATTTTTTAGAATCGGCTCGGCAAGCCTGAGTTGCCGGCAGCTTTCGGGCTTGGGATCGATCAAATTGCCTTCAGAGCCCAACGTCAGAGTCGTCGAGGTAATCAACTCTTCGCGGATAGGATCGATGGGGGGATTGGTCACCTGGGCGAACAACTCCTTGAAATAATTATAGAGGAGCTGGGGTTTGTCGGACAAAACTGCAAGCGGCGTGTCCGTGCCCATGGAACCCACCGGCTGAATGGAATTTTGCGCCATCGGACCCAGATTGACACGTAGGTCTTCAAAGTTATAGCCGAAGGCCTGCAGCCGCTGCAGCGTCGCCCGATGATTCGGTGTCGGCGCTTCGTCTGAGACTTCCGGTAGATCTTTGAAGTGCACTAGGTTAGTCTTCAGCCATTTCCCGTAGGGGCGAGCCTCGGCTATCTCTTGCTTGATCTCTTCGTCGCTGATTATGCGGCCTTCGCGGGTATCGACGAGGAACATTCGTCCGGGCTGCAATCGGCGCTTTTCCAGCACCCGCTCGGGCGGAACATCGAGCACGCCCACCTCAGAAGCCATAATCACCAGGTCATCTTTCGTGACATAGTAACGTGAGGGTCGCAGGCCATTACGGTCCAGAACCGCGCCGACTACGATCCCGTCCGTAAAGGCGATGGAAGCTGGACCATCCCAGGGTTCCATCGAGGTGCTGTGATAGTCGTAGAAGGCATGTTTCTTTTCATCCATGCTCTCGTGATTCTCCCAGGGCTCTGGGATCATCATCATCATGGCGTGCGGCAACGACCTTCCGCTCAGAGCGAGGAACTCAAGACAGTTGTCGAATTTCGCAGAGTCGCTGCCATCTTCTTGGATGATCGGAAAAAGCTTCTTTAAATCATCGCCGAATAAGTCCGACGCCAGCATCGCCTGCCGCGCATGCATCCAGTTCTCGTTGCCGCGCAGGGTGTTAATCTCACCATTGTGAATAAGATACCGATATGGATGCGCCCTTCCCCAACTTGGGAATGTGTTAGTGCTAAAGCGTGAATGAACCACGGCAATAGCGGTTTCAACCAGTGGATCAGAAAGATCTGGATAGAACGTAATGACCTGCCTCGGCGTCAGCATGCCCTTATAGATGATTGTCCTAGAAGACATACTAGGAACATAGAAAAAATCTCCGCCCGGCAATCCTGCGTAACGAATGGCGTTTTCCGCGCGGCGCCGGATCACATAAAGCTTCCGCTCAAACGCCTGCTCGTCGGCTATCCCTTCGCCGCGGCCAATAAAAACCTGGCGCACAAATGGCTCGCACAATTTCGCCGTGTCGCCGAGGTAAAGATTATCAGTGGGCACCTTGCGCCAGCCCAGCAGTTTCTGCCCCTCGCTGGTGACAATTTCCGCCAGGATCTTTTCGAACTGCCGGCGCTGTTTTCTCTCATCAGGCAGGAAGATCAGTCCCACGCCGTACTCGCCTGGGTCCGGCAGATGAAACCCGAGCCCTTTACAGGCGTGCTGAAAAAAGGCATGAGGAACCTGCATCAAAATACCCGCACCGTCGCCGGTATTCTCTTCGCAACCGCAGGCCCCCCGATGATCGAGGTTTTGCAGAACGGTCAACGCTTGATCGACGATCTCGTGGGATTTTTCACCCTTAATGTTGACGACAAAACCGACGCCGCAAGCATCATGTTCGAATCGGGGATCGTAAAGACCTTGTTTAGATGGCAAACCCGCTGTTTTCATTTCGCTGTCCTTTGTGCATTTTCGTGGCGAGAACTGACGGCCGTTTGGCTTCAGCTGTCCTCATCAAACGGAAACGCTTATCGAGAAAGTTGTCCCACGTCAACAAGAATAATCCTAAAGTGCCCCTTTTCTCTTCCCCGTCGAATTTCCTGCCAAACCCGCATCCAATTCCAATGACTGACTTTCTTTAGCCGTCGAGAGTACGATCTTCGTTACGGTCCGTGTAACACCTTCGACGGAACGAATCTCACCCAAAAGTTTTTCCAGGGAACCCGTGTTTGCGGATTTCACCTTGAGGATGAAGCTTTCATCGCCGGTTACGTGGTGGCATTCCAAAACGTCGCGGTATTTCAACATCTGCGCAGCGAATTTGTCTATGTCCCCCTGGTGTCCGACGGAAACGCCGATGAATGCCGTAATATCTTTTCCGACCTTTTTACTATCTAGAAGCGCTTGGTAACCTGTAATGACGCCCCCCGCCTCGAGTTTCTTGACTCGTTCCATTACCGCAGGCGCTGAAAGCTCCACTTCATCGGCAATATCCGCCAAGCGCGACCTGCCGTGTTCCTGCAAGATAGAAAGTATTTTTAAATCTATTTGGTCGATTAAGTTAATAATCTTAGGGCCATTCGGCATATAGCTTAAACTTCTTATGTCATCGACCTTGAATAATGTCAAGCGCATTTGGTCGAAAATTGTCAGTTCCAGGTAAAAATCTTGTTTGCCCTCTCCCACTGAGCAAATCTATTCAGTTGGGACAAAAGCGATCCTAACGTATTCCGTCCGAGATCCTGGGAAACGTTGGGCGCCATTTCGCCGGCGCAATTCGGCGGCGACCAGAATCAGGCCCATCAAATATTTCGAGCTACCAATTTTGTCGGGTAATAAGATGTTAGCGAGTCGGCGAACCTATTTTGCGCAATAAAGCGATCTTAGGTCGTAATGTAACGCTCAAGCTGTTCGATGAGGAATTGCTGTTCAGCGATAATAGACTTTACAAGATCACCGATAGAAATGACTCCCACCAAACGCCCTTCCTCCATCACCGGCAGATGACGAATTCGCTTCTCGGTCATTATGACCATGCATTCGTCGACGTTCTGTTGTGGCTGAGCGTAGACCACACGGGGAGTCATGATTTCACTCACCAGAGTCGTGGGCGAAGAACGACCCTGCAGAATGACCTTGCGCGCGTAGTCTCTCTCGGAGATGATGCCAACGACCTTGGAAGCTTCAAGAACCACTAGCGCGCCGATTCCCTTCTCGGCCATCAGTTTCAGAGCATCGAAGACCGATTCGTTAGGCCCAATGGACCAAACCTCGTGTCCTTTGCTTTCTAGAATTCTCCAACTTTTTTCATGAGACACCTCCTTCCACCACTGGAGTTGTTGGAGCCACGTAAATATAACGAAGTGGATAGGACAAACTTACTGCCACGGCGAGGGTTTGTAAACACCGCAGGCTGGCAACCGATGGTGACGATGACCGCTAGAGGAGACGAAACGTAGCTAAAAGAGAAAGAGATCGAATCAATGTCAAGTGCAAGCGGTTTCCATGATTTTCGCACTCGAGGAGCTGAATCCCTCCATGATCCAAGGATTGGAAACCACCAGAGTGGGGTTCGACGAGAGCAGTTTTTCTAATAGGACTCGGGCTCGATTATCCGACGAATCTGCTTTCGCAGCTTCAACTAAGGCCCAGGCAGAGCCTATTATATCTCCTTGACCATGGAGACTCACGCCCAGATTGCGATACGCGCTCGGGCGCACCCAATCAATTTCTAATGCTTTGCGGCACTGCTGCTCGCCTTCGCCATAGCGACCCAACATGTTGAGGCAATAACCGATATTATTGAGGAGGACGTATTCCACCTTTTTGGTCGTCGGCTTCAGCGCAAGCGCCGCGCTAAAATGGTTGAGGGCGGCTTCTAGCTCTTGTTCATCGGTTGCGATCTGGCCAAGGGCTAGGTGACAATGGACTTTGTATTCGGATTTTTCGCTTTCCCGCAGAAATTTTTGCAGTAAACCCTTCGCGGCATCGACTCGGTGCACCCCCCGATAATAGCCGACAACAAAAAGTAGCCAGCGAAAGTGATCGTCTTCTGTCGTGCTGTTCTGGAGTCGCTCCAGCAGCATCGTTTCCGTGTCATGCCCCGGTACAGCGGAGCCAGGCAGCAACATCTGTCTTTTTGCAAAGTCGCTCATGGCTTGAGTTGCTGAGCAACGCCGATACCAGTTTCGAGAGCGGCGGAATATACTTTTCTGGCAGCGAACGTGTCCTAGAGTCTAGAATTGGCGAGTATCAAAATGGGAAATGAAGGCCCGTGGCTCATAAATAGGGCGACGAGACCCGATCTATGCCAGTCGATTGTCGTTTTGCTGTATGGAATAGGAATCCATGGACGGTCAACAGCGAGTCAGATTACAATCTCTTTGACTCCTGACCCGCTGATTAAGAGTCCAAGCCCCGACAAAACTCCATCCTGCTCGGACCTACCGTAGAGGAAAAACCTAAATTTCCACTGGTCACTTTTGTGGCCGTTCGTACCGAGGACAAAGACCAAAACGGATATAGATGATACAAAAAGTATCGCTTCCATTTGATTGTCGCATAACGTGACGGCTCTGAGCCGTCGTCATAATGTAACAGCCAAACGCCAGG
>AF_2010_repII_A1DRAFT_10000201_pt1 | contig 11893 bp, 7 predicted proteins | sample AmaForreplicIIA1_FD_9195 | JGI IMG/M metagenome (IMG submission 9195)
CCCCGCCGCTGGCGCAAGCCGAGGCGGCGTAGTCGCACCTATCCTTTTCAAGGTAATCAGGCTGTGTGCCAAGTCTGCTTCTGGCACTTAGCGGACATGCCAATTGCCATCAGCCAATGTCCGCTTTTGGGGGTAAAGCGGACATCGCTCACTCCGAAATGTCCGCTTTTGACCCAAAGCGGACATGAGCGCGGCAGAATTGCTGCTGCGCAAACTGAGCCCTAAACCCCGTTTCGCCAGTCGCAAATCCCTGCTGTAATCGCCCACACCGCAGCCTGATGATCGCAGCCTTCGAGGAAAGCATGGCCAATTCGCCCACCGCCACTCTTTTCGCAGCAACGGTCGCGTTCGCTTGCAGTACAGTCGCCGCGCCCGCTGCCGATTATGACGTCGGTTCGATCCACATCGCACAACCGTGGTCTCGCGCCACGCCAAAGGGCGCAAAAGCGGGCGCCGGCTACATGACAATCACAAACAAAGGTACAATACCTGACAAAGTCAGTTGCGTTTCAGATGATGCCAGCGCGCAATGCGAGATCCACAGCATGACGATGGAAGGCGGCGTTATGAAAATGCGCCCTGTAGAGGGCGGCCTAGAAATAAAGCCGGGAGAAACCGTCACGCTTGCGCCAGCGGGCTTCCACGTCATGTTCCGCGACCTGAAGCATGCGCTCGAAGAAGGCAAGACCGTCAAAGCTACGCTGAAATTCGACAAAGCCGGAAGTGTCGACGTCGAATATCCAATCCTTGCAGTTGGCGCGACTGCGCCCGGCACTGCGAGCGGCGGCGGAATGAAAATGAAGATGAAGATGTAAGGCCTCGGCGTTAGAGCGCTAGGCGATGTCCGCCTCTGGCACACGGACATTTCACTCGCATTATGGATGTCTGCTTTCAGGGGAATAGCGGACATTGATCGAAGGTGCCGGAATGTCCGCTCCTGACCCAAAACAGACATATCGGCATCCGAGCAAAATAAGACGTTGCTTGAGCGTGGCTCCGCGGCTGCAGAAGACTAATCCCTAGCATTGGGCTATCTGTCCAGCTCGGCGTAAATTAGGATTGGGCCGTCGGAGAGTTGCGATGCAGATTACCGGAATGTTGTATGGCGCCCGGCTGCTCGGTTATGTCGAGTTTCCCGCCGCAGAGGTCTTGGGGCCGGACGCGACCGAGGATGAAATCCAAGGTCTGATCGATAGGCACAAGCTCATTTTCATCAAGCCATTGTTTCGTGGCGGCGTCGGCAAGAAAGGGAAGTCGGGCTTAATCGGCAAAGCGACCGACCTTAAGACCGCGTTGAAGGAGAAAGAACGGCTCTATTTCGTCGAGCATCGCCATGGAAATGCCGTCGCTAAAGCGAACGGTGTTACCTTCGAAGGCGGGGTCCCGGCCGAGCACGAGGTCTATTTCGCGATCACCGATTCGACTGAGTTTCGAGCACCCACAATGACGCTTACGCACCGCGGCGGCATAGACATCGAGGAGCTCGACAAGAGCGAGATCGCTCAGGTGCCGTTCGAGGCACTGACAGGGCTCAAAGCCTTTGTCGTCGCTAATGCTCTAACCGATATAGGTGCGCCGAAAGAGATCATTTCACCACTGGTCCAACATCTACCGAAGCTCTGGGAACTGGTGCACCACTATGGCATGACGACGCTCGAGTTGAACCCGATCCGCATGCGACCTGGTCGGGATGGGCGCCTAACGCCGGTAGCGTGCGATTTCAAGTGTGGTTTCGATCGCGACGATCCGCGCTGGCAGCGACTCGGCCTACCTAACCATCTCTTCGCAGCCGATACGTCGGACTTCGAACACGAGGTCAACCAGTTGCGCACCCATCAGGGTCAATCTGACGTTTTCGTTATCAACGAGAAGGGGACGATCCTGGCGCCGACCTTCGGTGGTGGCGCAAATTCGTTGGTCACCGAGGTGCTCGGCGAAGCCGCAATCATTTCTTCGGATTTCGGCGGCAATCCGCCCTACGAAAAGATGAAATCGGTCGCACGCATCTGCTACAAACACTGGCTTGCCCAGACAAACGTGCTGTTCATCATTGGTGGCAAGTCGAACAATACGGATATCTATGAGACGTTCCGGGCGATGGGCGATGCTTTGCGCGAGTATTTCAGCGCCAATGGCCCAACGCCGCTCTATGTCGTGGCGGGACGCGGCGGGCCCAACCTCGTCCGCGGCATGGGCGCGCTCGCCGACACCTGCGACTCGCTCAATTTGCCATATCGTTTCTTTGGCTTTGATAGTGCAATTTCAGAGGTCGTCAATTACGCAAAAAAAATAGACGAGTGGATGAAGTCAGGAGGCCGTACGCAAGTCGCGGTACATCTGGGTCTAAAGACTGCGACATAAGCGGCTGTTGCTTGGAGTTGGGTTATGTTCAAGCACGGTATTGAAGGCTTTCCTTATTTTCTTGGAGTGGCCGCGCTTGATAAGGTGGCCACACGCGACGATCGAGTTTGTGTCCTCAACATTCTTGGTGGTGAATCGCGACAGGTCACACCGATCAGCCACGCATTTTCCGGCGGCAATGTCGTGTTTGGTACGTCTCCCGGCCGTCGTGGGCAAGTTTTGCCGACTCCGATCGGCGATATTCCGGTATTCAATAATGTGCGCGAAGGCCTCGATGCCGGTTTTTCTTTCAATACCGGAGTCGTTTATCTGCCACCTACCGGCGTTCGCGACGGCGTCGCTGAGCTGGTCCGGGTCAATCCCGGTCTAGAAAAGATCGTGATGATCACGGAAAAAATCGCAGTTCACGACGCGCGTGAAATCAGGGCGTTGGGCCAGGCCAATGGTATCGATGTTTTCGGAGCCAATTGCCTCGGTGTGGCTGATTCCTGGAATCGCGTGCGGATCGGCGGCGCGCTTGGTGGCGACAATCCCGAGGAGGTGTTGCTTAAGGGCTCGGTGGCGATTTTCTCCAATTCTGGTGGTTTCACTACCACGATCGCCCAGTATCTGGCGACCGAAGGGTGGGGTACCACAACTCTGATCTCGTCAGGCAAGGACGTCTATATCCATTACGCGGCACGAGATTTTGTTTACGCGTTTCAGCACGATCCTCGCAGCAAGGCGGCGGTCCTTTATTCCGAACCCGGCGGTTATTACGAGCACGGTCTCGAATTCGGCAAGCCAGTCGTAGCGTGCGTGGTCGGCCGTTGGAAGTCTAAGCTGACGCGTGCCGTGGGCCATGCTGGCGCGATGGCCGGTTCCGGCGACAAGGCCGAGGATAAAGAGCGCTGGTTCATGGAGGCCTTCAGCGTCGACGGCATTTTCACACCAGAGCGACCAATTTATTCTGCCAAAGGCGTGGTGGTGACCAACATCGCCCATATCCCGTCGGCACTAACTGCGGTGATGAAGAAGAACGGCATCGGCCCAGACTTCGCCCCGCGCGGCAGTCTCGCATTGAAGCCCTGGATCGCCAACGATCAGGGACTCGCCTTACCGTCAGAGGTGGCGCTGCCGGCCGTCGAAGCGCTCGCGCCGTACAACAGCCAGATTAAGGCGCTCGGCGACCAGATCGGAGCAGTTGTTCCTCGCCAGAGCATGAAGGATAAATCCGGCGCGTCGGTGATGGACGCAAAGACACAAGTCACAAGCGTTCACGGTCATCAGGTTCTCGATCTCGCGCTGTTGCCGCTCGAGGCGAATTTTGCCCTGCCGCTCGTTCATGAGATCGCTTCAAAAGATGATCGGGCAATGCTGGATATCGCGGTCGCCGCGGAAATTAACTTGGTTGGTGATCCAGCGCTTGCCGCCGCCGATGCCGCTCGCGAAGCGGGTAACTCGCCGAACACGATCATGGCAGCGGCGGTTGCGATCATTGGTCCCAATCGCGTGGAGCGCGCTCTAGTATGTGCCCGCAAGCTTATCGATCTTTTCGCCCATGTTGGGCTTGCCGACGCGCGTGACGAAACCTTCAATTTGAGCACGATAAAGGTCGATGCCAAATCCCGTGAATTGTTTCTGGCCCGTGCCGACGAGGCGAACGATCCGCGCCCCGAAGCAATGCTGAAAGCCGTTCACGATCGGGGTGGCAAGTCGGTATTTCTTAAGTTCCTGCAAGCGCTAAAAGGACGTCCATCGCGCGACGCGATTCTTGCGGCGGTTGCCACCACGATCGCGTGGGGACCGCTGATGCGGAAGCGCATCTCGCGGCTCACTGCGGAAACCTTGCCTTGGTATTTACGACTTTACGGCGTCATGATCGGCGCCTCGATCCCCGGAAAACACCATCAGCATGGCAGTCTGTGGGGTATACCGCGGGACGAGCGTTTCGGACGCTGGACGATGGCGGATTTCCTGTTTTTGGCGCTGACTGGTAAGCGTCCGACTGAAGACGAAGCACGGCCCTTGCAGATTTTGATCGGACTTTTGATTTCGAACGGTCCGGGTTCAATTAGCGCGCAGGGTGCCAAAGGCGCGGTGGCAGCCGACGGCCCGCAAACGCCCGGTCGGGTGCAGATCAACAAAGCTATGCTCGGCTTCCTCGCGCACAGTGGCTATAGCCATGGCGGCAATGGATTTGAGGGCATGGCGTTTCTGCTGGAACAATTCAAGGATAGCGATCTGAAGGACCCCACCAATCCCAAACACGGCCTTGATCTCAAAGCGATGGCGATGAAATTTGCTGAGGCTTACAAAGAAGATAAGAGCCAGTCCAAAGAAGCAGGCTTCGACGGGCCGCGCGCGTTACCGGGCGTTCATCATCCGATCTTTAAGGGTAAGCCAGTCAACTATGATCCACGTGAACGGTTTATCGCCGCCTTTATGGAGAAGCGAGGTGACTACAACATTTTCCATGCCTTTTACCGAGAACTGGTGCAGGCGCTACATGAAACGGGCGCGTCACGTTACGTATTTTGCGTCAATGTGGACGCAGTCATCGCTGCATTGCTGCTTGCGGTCTTATGGAATGATTACCGATCTGGCGTGTTAGTTGAAAAGGATCTGGAGACCGCCGCTTTCAACGTATTCCTATATGGGCGCATGATTGGTGCTGCCGCTGAGATTGATGATCATCTCAACCGCGGCCGAAACATGGACACGCGAACGCCACAAGAGCAGTGCGGGTTTGTCGTATAGACTGCCGTGGATTGTTAATGCCGCGACAGGCCATCGCGGCCGCGTGTAGCGGAGGAACATAAAATGGCTACGCTCAGTCCTGAACAACGCAAAGAGCAGATCTGGTCCGTGATCAGGGTCTCCAGCGGCAATTTTTTGGAGATGTACGATTTTTTCGTATTTGGTTATTACGCCAGCGCCATCGGCAGAGTGTTTTTTCCGACCGGAAGCGATTTTGCGCAATTGATGCTGGCCTTCATGACATTCGGGGCCGGCTTCCTAATGCGGCCCCTTGGCGGTATTTTCCTTGGCGCTTACATCGATCATTACGGTCGCCGCGCCGGTTTGATGCTGACGCTCGCTTTAATGGCAGTTGGCACTCTTTCGATCGCGCTGGTGCCGGGCTATGCCACCCTCGGCGCCCTTGCGCCAGTGATTGTCGTGATCGGCCGATTAATCCAAGGCTTCTCTGCTGGTGTCGAGCTTGGTGGTGTATCAGTTTACCTCGCCGAAATCGCTACTCCCGGCAACAAGGGTTTTTATGTCAGTTGGCAATCCGGTAGCCAGCAAGTTGCCGTTATCTTCGTCGCGCTCCTCGGCGTGCTTTTGAGCGCGCTGGTTCCGCCTGAGGATATGGTGGTGTGGGGTTGGCGTATTCCATTCCTAATTGGCTGCCTGATCATTCCGCTTCTTTTCATACTGCGTTACTCGCTCAAGGAAACCGAAGAATTCGAGCAGCGACGCCAAGCTGTGAACCATCCCACGCCACGNGAAATTCTGCTGAGGCTCGGTCAGAACTGGTCGATTGTCATTATCGGTATGCTGCTCGTGACGATGACAACTGTGACGTTTTATTTCATCACCGCTTACACGCCCACGTTTGGCCGCGAGGTGCTCAAACTCAGCAACATCGACAGTCTGATCGTGACGATGTGCGTTGGCATATCCAATCTGTTCTGGCTGCCGGTGATGGGCGCAGCGTCTGATCGAATTGGTCGAAGGCCACTACTGATTTTATTCACGTTGCTGATGATTGTGTCCGCATATCCCGCCTTAGCATGGCTGGTGTCCGCGCCTTCGTTCACGCGTTTGCTCGCCGTCGAGTTGTGGTTGTCTTTCATTTACGCCAGCTACAACGGCGCGATGGTCGTCGCGCTAACCGAGATCGTGCCGCTGCATGTACGCACATCCGGATTTGCGGTCGCTTACAGTTTGGCAACAGCGACATTTGGTGGGTTCACACCGGCAGTCGTGACCTATTTGATCCACGCCACCGATAACCGTGCCGTCGCCGGGCTGTGGCTGATGTTTGCCGCGGCTTGCGGCTTGGTGGCCACGTTATTGGCCTATCGCAAGGGGACAGCGGTCACACAGGCCGCCGAAACGAGCATCTCAGTGCCGATACGCTGAGGCGACAGGCCGGCTGATCTTCCTGTCTTGCAGCCCATAGGAAGCATTTTGCTGAAGTGCATGAGTCCACTTTTGGCACAAAGCGGACATTTCGCGGCTGAGTCCCAATGTCCGCTTTCGGGGGTAAAGCGGACATAGCCCGCAGGCCCTGAGCATATTTTCAAAATCTCACTGCAAATTTGCGAAGGGGCGTGCCGGGTAATTGGGTTTTGCAAAGTGGTTTGCAAACGGCCAACCGAACTCGAATGGACTAGGCCTCACGCGGGAGTGGGAACGGGACTGGGCGTGGTGATGGCGAACGTCGCCGTGAGCGTGCTTACCTGCTTGACGTTTATTTGGTTGGCGCTCGTCTGGTGCACCCGCACTGGCGACGGTGAGCACCTCTTCAGGCGGCGCGGCTTCTGAATGAAATAATGTTCTGGAGGGGGCGGGCGGCGCGTGCTGTCCCACAGCGTCGAACACACAGGCCACGAACGCGATGACCGCGCCGACGAACATGAATGGAATGGCCGATGCGAGCAGGCCACTAGCCCAGATGCTGACCGTTCTCATCTTCGGTTGAACGCCCCAGAGGTGTGAACGGAATATCTACTACTGTGTTTGTAGTTTAAGATTTCTTTACACTTAAATTCACTGCTAAATTTAATCAGTGGCGTGCCCCGGTTGAGCCATCATCTCAGCGGCANTGTATTTGTTTGATCTCCAATTAACCATGATCCGCCTTAATTGAATCGGCCAGTGTGTCTTTTCATCACTAGTGGCAGGATCATCTTGTCGGTTACCGATTTCATGTTGTCATGACAAAGGAGGGTGCCATGAAAGCACTCACACTACTGACTGCAGCGGCGCTGACTCTCCTCAGCGCCGCTTCTGGCTATGCGCAGACTGGGGCGTACTACGGCAAGGGCAAAGCTCCGCCGCCGCCTCCGGTTGTTACGAAAGGCTAGAGCGAGGGGGGACCGGCCATTGTGCCGGTCCCTTTCGTTTTGGGCAGGACTTGCAAACAGAAAGGCCGCCAACTCGGGCGGCCTTAAAGTTGGTTCTCGGGAGGATCCATCCTTACCATACCGCCAACCCTCATCGCTCGCGCCGACAAGGTGATCGAATAACAATCCCTTTTGCTGCAGTGCATGAGTCCGCTTTTGGCACAAAGCGGACATTACCGACTGAGTTCCAATGTCCGCTTTTGGGGGTACGTCGCAGTGCCGATGGCCGCCCTGCCGGACGAGGTGAATCTCTACGAGGCGACGATCCTGCCGAACAGCATGCGTTCGTTTATAGGGCGGGGGTAAGACCAGGCCGGTCCAGCGGGCTACGAAAAGTTGAGCTGTTCCTGAACCTCAAAACCGCGAAGGCACTCGGTTACCGTCCCGTTACCCCTGTCGGGCCGCGCTGATGAGTTGATCGAATAGCTATCGAATTGTAGTCGCGCTCAGCGATGTCCGCTTTCGAGGGAAAAGCGGACATCACGTCTTCAGTATGCCTTTCCGCGTGCGGAGACCGGCCAGAGCGTCTCGACCTTGCCGTTGCGGATGCCGACATACCAATCGTGCACATTGCAGGTCGGGTCGCAGTGGCCCGGCACGAGCCGCAGCCTCTGATTGATCTTCAGCACGCCCTTGGGGTCTTCGATGACGCCGTGCTCGTCTGAGCATTTGACGTATTGCACGTCATCCCGGCCGTAGACGAAAGGCAGACCGGAATCGACCGACTGGGCCTTCAGCCCGGCGTCACAGATCGCCTTGTCCGCCTTGGTATGGCTCATCACGCTGGTCAGGATGAAGAGCGCGTTTTTCCACTCGCCCTTGTCGATCCGCTTCCCGTCCTTGTCGAGGATCCGGCCATAGTCGGCGTCCATGAAAGCGTAGCTGCCGCATTGGAGCTCGTTGTAGACCCCCGAACCGCTCTCGAAATAATAACTGCCCGTTCCGCCACCACTAACGACCTCGGGCTCGAGCCCTTCCTTTTTCAATGCTTCGACAGCTTCCTCAACCTGAGCGATCGCCGCGTCGAGCTTGGCCTTTCGGTCCTCGTATCTCTCGAGGTGCTGCATTGCGCCTTGATAGGCCTGGATGCCGGTGAACTTGAGGCCGGGCGCGGCCTCAATGGCCTTGGCGATCGCCACCACTTCCGCGGCCGTGTTTACGCCGCAGCGGCCCGCGCCGCAGTCGATCTCCACGAAGCATTCGAGTATCGTGCCGTGCTTCTCGGCGGCTGCAGACAGCTCGTCGACATTTGCCAGATCGTCGACGCACACGACGATGCGTGCGCCGTAGCGCGGCAACCGCGCCAGCCGATCGATCTTGGCTGGATCGCGCACCTGGTTCGAGACGAGTACATCCTTGATACCAGCGCGCGCGAAGACTTCGGCCTCCGAGACCTTCTGGCAGCAGACCCCAATCGCCCCGCCGAGCTCCTGCTGCAGGCGCAGCACGTCGACAGATTTGTGCATCTTCCCGTGCGCGCGATGGCGCATGTTGTGGGCCCTGGCGTAGTCGCCCATCTTGCGGATGTTGCGCTCGAGCGCGTCGAGATCGAGGATCAGGCACGGCGTCTGTATCTCATCCTCGGACATGCCGGGAAGAGCGGGGACGTCATATCCGACCTCGAGACCGGCGTATTTGGCTTCGATGTTCATGTCGTTGTTCTCCCTACCGCCAAGCTAACTTATCGAGGTCGACATTTTCGCCGGTGATGAAACGCCCGTACTGAGGTCTAAACCCCATTTCCAACCAGCTCCGCTTCGGTTGTTGCTCCCGAAGTGAGCAACAATAGCGCATCTTGTGTTCTCCGAATGCTCACCCTAGCTCCAGATTGACAAGGACAATCCAGGAAGGAAATTTAGCCTCGGCAGGCCTTCCGGTAAGACATGCCGAGCTTCGAATGCGATTGAAAATCAGGCCAACGCGAAGGAGAAAAGTATGCTGAAGTTTTACTACAGCGGAGCCCCAAACCCCACCAAAGTAGCGCTGTTTCTGGAAGAAACGGGGACTCCTTACGAACCTATTCCCGTCGACACGCGCAAAGGCGAGCAGCACAAACCCGAATTTCTTAGCCATCAATCCAAACGCCAAGCTGCCCGCAATTGTGGAAGGGGACGTTACCGTTTTCGATTCGAGCGCTATCCTGCTTTATCTCGCAGAGAAGACCGGCAAATTTCTGCCCGCCAAGACCGACAAAGCACGCGCGGAACTCTTGTCATGGATGTTCTTCGTGTCGTCAGGTGTCGGCCCCTATTTCGGGCAATCAGTGCATTTCCGAAACTATGCGCCCGAAAAGCTTCCTTACGCCATCAACCGTTATGTGTTCGAAGCGCAACGACATGCTGGCATTCTAAATGCACGCCTTGGCAAGCAAAAATACATGCTGGGCGACACCTACACGATCGTTGATATGAACGTCTGGGGATGGGCACGGCTTATTCCTACCGTGCTCGGCGAAGGCGCCTGGGAGAAATTTCTGAATTTGAAGCGATTGGTGGACGAAATCAGTGCGCGACCTGCGGCGCAAAAGGCCGTGGCGCTCAAAGATCGGCATAAGTTCAAGACTGAGATGGATGAAGAGGCGCTGCAGGCGATGTTCCCGCATCTAAAAGTTAAGGCCGCGTAGAGACCCGTTAACCGACGACTATTAAAGCATCGAGCGCCGTCGCGCCCTCGCCTTCGCCGTGCACCGTCAGCGGGTTGATGTCGATCTCGGATATTTCGGGAACGCTCTGCATCAGCCTTCCGATCGCTATCACCACGTCTGCCACGGCCGTAAGGTCTGCGGGCGGCGCGCCACGCATCCCGACCAGAAGCTTTGCGGCGCGTAGCTTACCAAGCGCCTCTATAATTTGCAGTTTATCAGCGGTCCCCGGCAACACCTGCACGTCGCCGAGTGCCTCGACCCAGACGCCGCCCAGGCCGAGCAATAGCACTGTTCCCCACCAGGGATCGCGCTTGGCGCCGACCATCAGCTCGATACCGGGCGGAGACATTTTCTCGATTAGCGCACCATCAAGCTTCGTGTTTGGCGCGGCATGTTTCGCCTTGCACATCGTCGTATCCCAAGCGGCGCGCACCGCAGCCTCGTCGGTCAGATTAAGCGCCACCCCGCCCGCTTCGGTCTTGTGCGACAAGAACGCGGCCTGCGCTTTTAGGACCACCGGATAACCAATTTGCTGTGCGAGAGTGGCCGCTTCGTTCGCTGTACGCGTAAGCGCGCCGTCGGGAATGCGAATGCCGGCCGCGGCAAGTAGCTTTTTGCCGAGCCATTCCGGGTGGGCGCCGCGGCCGAGTTTCGGAAGGCCTGGAATTGACGGAGACACGACGGTCGCGCACGGGCGAGCGAGACTGCGCCCGTATCTCGTGTAAAGCGCGATCGCGCGCAGCATGCGGTCGGACGAGCGGGAGAACACGGCGGGGCTTTCCTTCACCGCCGCCTGCACGTCATCGCCGAGCGGCCAAGTGTCGCCGAGTGCGACCATAACCTTGGGCTTGTGCGAGTGTGCCATGCCCTGGTTGAAGGCCTTCACGGGTACCGCCGTTCTGATCGGGAACGAAATGAACAGCATGCCAACGTTGGGATCATCAATGAGCGCCTTCGTCGCGATGGGCAGCATTTCGGGNGAAAAGCCAGCTGTCGTATCCAGAGGATTGCCGAAATTGCCGTAGGACGGCAGCGTTTCTTTGATCGTCTGCAGCGTCGTCGGTTCGAGCTGCGGTAGATCGAGACCTATTTCCTCGGCAAAGTCGTTGGTCAGCGCGACGTATGCGCCCGATGCGGTGAGGATCCCGGGCCCTTTAGCCGGCGGCGTTGGAAAGCGCTGCAGGATGGTGACGAGATCAACAGTCTCGTCCATGGTGGTAACGACGATGGCGCCCGCGTCCTCGACCTGCGCGCGGACGGTGGCGAAGTCGCTGACCAGCGCGCCAGTGTGCGATTGCGCTGCCTTGCGGGCTTTGACGCTGCGGCCCACCAACATCAGCACCACTGGCTTGCTTGCGGCGCGCGCTCGCCGCAGCGCGGCCAAGAAAGTTTGCGGCCGTCTTAACTCCTCGCAATAGGCCACGATCACGCGGGTCGAGGGATCGTCGACCAGAAAATCCAAGAAGTCTGTAGTATCGAGGCCGGCCTCGTTGCCGGTCGAAATCACATAGGACAACGGAATGCCGCGGCCGTCGCAAGCACGCTGGAAGTGGCCGAGCAAGCCGCCGCTCTGTCCGATGATGGCGACGCCATCAGTGACGCCGCGCAATGCCTCCTGCGCATACAGCATGTGCAGCATCAGGCCATCGACGTTGTTGGTGACGCCCAAGCAGTTGGGGCCAACGACGCCCAGCCCCGCGGCGCGTGCAGTAGAAGCGACAGCATCCTGTGTCGCGTGATCACCAGCCTCCGCGAAGCCGGCAGCGAATATCAG
>AF_2010_repII_A1DRAFT_10000202_pt1 | contig 11863 bp, 10 predicted proteins | sample AmaForreplicIIA1_FD_9195 | JGI IMG/M metagenome (IMG submission 9195)
CCGCCGTAAAGGCGCCGTCCATTGCATCGTCGGGCCGCTGGTCGATCCAGTTCATTTAACCATTCTATCGCAGCACAGTCGCGGAGCACAGACGACAGCCATCTCGTTGTCTATCCTCCGTCGTCGTTACTCCGCCGCCCGCACCTTCTGCGGCAGACCGGGATAGGCGACGTCGTCGGGATCGAGCCAGGCCGGATCGGTCCAGCCGTTTTCGTCATATTCGGCCATGCATTGGTCGGCGAGCGCCATCATCTGCTCGAGCGTGCCGGACGCGCGCGCATTCCACAGCGCCTGGATACGAATATCTTCGTGATTGCCGGCATAGTTGCGCTCATAGAGCTCGTGCCGCCCGCCGAATTCGGTGCCGATCGCATCCCACAGCAATTTCATGATTTTGATGCGCTCCTTGTATTCGATGCCGTAGGAGCCGCGCACATAACGCGCGAGATAGTAATCGATCGCCGGATTTTTGAAGTCCTTGGCCGAGGACGGCAGATAGATGAGCGATGAGGCGACGATCTTGTCGACAATCTCCTTGACGCGACCATAGGCATCGCCGGCAAACACGCGATAGCTCGAGCCTGATTGGAGATTGGGCAGCACCGCGCCGTTCACCCATGGCGTCGGGTTCATCGCCATCGCGTCGGTCAGCGCCCAGAACAAATTGCGCCACGCCACAATCTCGCCGAGCATGGCCTGATTGCCGCGAAACTCGTCTGAGCCTGCCGCGCGCAGCGCTTTGACGATCACACCGACCATAAAATCGAGCTTCACCGCGAGCCGGGTACAGCCCTGAAATTGGTAGCCGGCGAGAAATCCCGACTGCGGAAAAAATATTTTCAGCTTTTCCAGGTCGCGGTACAGCAACACGTCTTCCCAGGGGATAAACACGTTATCGAAAACGAAAATCGCGTCGTTCTCGTCGAAGCGCGACGACAGCGGATAGTCGAACGGCGAGCCCATCACGCTTCGCGGTCATTTCATATGAGGTGCGGCAAATAAGCTTCACGCCCGGCGCATTCATCGGCGCGATGAACATCACCGCGAGGTCGGTATCGTGCAGCGGCACAGCGGCATTCTGGCCGAGAAAATTATAGTGCGTGAGCGCCGACGCGGTGGCGACCACCTTGGCGCCCGAGACATAGATGCCGGCATCGGTGTCCTTTTGAATGGTGATGAACACGTCCTTGACCTGATCCACCGGCTTGGCGCGATCGACTGGCGGATTGACAATGGCGTGATTCATGAACAGCACATTTTCTTGCGCCCTCCGGTACCAGGCCTTGGCATTATCCGCGAACCGCCCATAAAAATCGTAATTGGCGCCGAGCGTATTCATCAGCGAAGCTTTGTAATCAGGCGAGCGCCCCATCCAGCCATAGGATAAGCGCGCCCAATGGGCGATGGCGTCGCGCTGCGCCATCAGGTCGTCGCGCGAGCGTGCCGCACGAAAAAACTTGTGGGTGAAACCGCCAGAACCGGTATCGGTCGTGCTGGTCAAGAGCTCCTTGGATTTGTCATCGTGCAGCGCGTCATAGAGCCGCGCGATCGAACGCGCGGCGTTGCGGAAGGCCGGATGACGGGTGACGTCCTTGACCCGCTCGCCGTAGACATAGATTTCGCGGCCGTCGCGCAGGCTTTCTAGATATTCGGCGCCGGTGAACGGCCGGCCTTTGGCGCTGATGGCATCCTCGCATTTGACCCGTTCCATGAGGGTTTCTCCTTGGTGTTTCGGTCACGCCTAGCCCGCCGCAGCCGGGGGAACAAGTGCATCCCGGCGCGACCCGATTATCGCACAGGGGCACGTTTGCGACTTCGCGCGGTTCTCCCCAGCCAGCGTTGCCGCTTGGAGCGCCCGCTGTTAAAGATTCCGCACGTCTGGCGCAGGCTTCCACGCATGGACTATTTCGCCCAGCAGCTGATCAACGGCATCACGCTCGGCTCGATCTATGGCCTGATCGCCATCGGCTACACGATGGTGTTCGGCATTATCGGCATGGTGAACTTCGCCCATGGCGATGTGTTCATGGTGTCGGCTTTCATTGCGCTCATCGCGCTGTTGATCCTGACCTCCTGGCTCGGCATCGGATCGGTCGTAATCGCACTATTCGTCGTGCTCGTCGCGGCAATGCTGTTCACTGCGCTGGTCAATTGGGTCATCGAACGGACGGCCTACCGCCCGCTGCGCGGATCGTTTCGCCTTGCGCCACTCATCTCGGCCATCGGCATGTCGATCGTGTTGTCCAATTTCGTGCAAGTGACGCAAGGGCCGCGCAACAAGTCGATCCCGCCACTGGTGCAGGGCGAATTCGTCCTGTCCAACAGCAACAATTTTCCCGTCACGCTGTCCTATAAGCAGGTCATTATCTGGGGGATCACCGCACTCCTGCTGCTGGCGTTCTGGTATCTCGTGGCGCGGACCCGCCTCGGCCGCGCACAGCGCGCCTGCGAGCAGGACCAGAAGATGGCCGCGCTGCTCGGCGTCGACGTCGACCGCACGATTGCCGCGACTTTCGTGATTGCGGCCGCGCTCGCCGCGGTCGCAGGCACTATGTACCTGATGTATTACGGCGTGGTCAGTTTCTCGGACGGCTTCGTGCCAGGCGTGAAGGCATTCACGGCGGCCGTGCTAGGCGGCATCGGCTCGCTTCCGGGCGCCGTCATCGGTGGTCTTCTTATCGGCCTGATCGAGACGCTGTGGTCGGCCTATTTTTCGATCGACTATAAGGACGTCGCCGCTTTTTCGGTGCTGGCGATCACCCTGATTTTCTTGCCGCAAGGCCTCTTGGGCCGCCCGGATGTGGAAAAGGTCTGACATGGCAGGGGCCGATGCCATGCCGGCCAACGCCTATCGCACCGGCGCGCATTTGTTCGGCGCGATGCGCGATGCCGCGATCACCGGCCTCATTTCTCTCGGCCTGTTTTTGCCGCTTGTCGGTTTTCAAACCATCACCGACATCCACAATGTGCTGATCCTGACGACCCGGTGGCCGCTATTGCTTGGCCTTGTCGGCAGCATCACAGGGTGCCGTTGCATTTATTTGATAGCGCTTGCGCCGCGCCTTGAGCGCGGTGCGCTGCGGCCGCCGCAGCGAACGCAGGCATTGCTCGGCAATCTCCTGCGCAACTGGTTCATCCCATTCGCTGTGGCGTTCGTGATCGTCTATCCGATGCTTGTCGTGCTCGCCGTCGGTTTCACCGGCGCAGTGCGCTGGATCGATAATTTCGGCGTCCAGATTCTGATCTATGTGATGCTCGGCTGGGGGCTCAATATCGTCGTCGGCCTCGCCGGCCTTCTCGATCTCGGTTACGTCGCGTTCTATGCCGTCGGCGCCTATTCCTATGCGCTGTTGGCCAAGGCCTTCGGGCTATCCTTCTGGATCCTGTTACCACTCGCCGGCGTACTGGCGTCGTTCTGGGGAATTCTGCTCGGCTTTCCGGTGCTGCGCCTGCGCGGCGATTATCTCGCCATCGTGACGCTCGCCTTTGGCGAGATCATCCGCCTCATTCTGATCAATTGGGTCGCGTTGACCAATGGCTATGCCGGAATCACCGGCATCCCGCGCCCGACCCTCTTCGGCATTCCGTTCAATGCCGAGGACAACGGTTTCGCCGCGGTATTCGGGCTTGAGTTCTCGCCGATCTATCGCGTCATCTTTTTGTACTATGTGATCCTGACGCTGGCCGTGATCACTTGTTACTTCAACGTCCGGCTGCGCCGGCTGCCGATCGGCCGCGCGTGGGAGGCTTTGCGCGAGGACGAGATCGCCTGCCGCTCGCTCGGCATCAACACCACCAATACCAAGCTGACCGCGTTCGCCATGGGCGCAATGTTTGCCGGCTTCGCCGGCTCGTTCTTCGCTGCGCGCCAAGGTTTTATCTCGCCCGAATCCTTCACCTTTCTTGAATCGGCAACGATCCTCTCGATTGTCGTCCTCGGCGGCATGGGCAGTCAGATCGGTGTCGCAATTGCCGCCGTAGTCATGATCGGTGGCACGGAGATCATGCGGCAACTTGATTTCCTCAAACAGATTTTCGGACCGACCTTCGATCCCACCCAGTACCGCATGCTTCTGTTCGGTTTGGCGATGGTCGCCATCATGCGCTGGCGGCCACGAGGTCTGATCGCCACCCGCGTGCCATCAGCATTCCTCAAGACACGCAAGACCATCTCGGTCGATCTGGTCACGGAGGGACGCGGTTGACGGCGCGCGACGGCCCCACCGTGCTGCGGGTCGAGCATCTGACCATGCGTTTCGGCGGCATCGTCGCCGTCGACGACCTCAATTTCGAGGTGAAGCGCGGCAACATCACCGCATTGATCGGGCCGAACGGCGCCGGCAAAACGACGGTGTTTAACTGCATCACCGGCTTCTACCGGGCAACGGCCGGCCGCCTGGCGCTGCAACGCGGCGATCCTGCGCTATGGGGCGCACTCGAAAGCCTGACCGATAGCGGCAAACGCGGCGTGGTGCGGCCGGGCGGCACCTTGTTTCTGCTCGAGCGCATGCCGGACTATCTCGTTGCGCAGCAGGCCCGGGTGGCGCGCACCTTCCAGAACATCCGCCTGTTTGCCGGCATGACAGTGCTGGAGAACTTGCTGGTCGCACAGCACAACCCGCTGATGCTTGCGTCCGGCTACACCGTGCTGGGACTGCTCGGGCTTCCGCCGTACCCAGCCGCCGAGCGCGCGGCACTCGACAAAGCGCGCCATTGGCTCGACCGGTTCGGGCTTCTCGATCGCGCCGATGACCCGGCGGGCGAACTGCCCTATGGCGCGCAGCGACGGCTCGAAATCGCCCGCGCCATGTGCACCGATCCGGTGTTGCTCTGTCTCGACGAGCCAGCGGCCGGTTTAAATCCGCGCGAGAGTGCCGAACTCAATGAGCTCTTGCTCCTGATCCGCGATCAAGGCGCCGTATCGATGCTTTTGATCGAGCACGACATGTCAGTCGTGATGAACATTTCCGACCACGTCGTCGTGCTCGATTACGGCGTGAAAATCGCCGACGGACCGCCTGACGCCGTGCGTAACGACCCGAAAGTGATCGGCGCCTATCTCGGCGTTGCCGATGAAGAAGTGGCGCGCGTTGAAGCCGAGGTGGGCTTATGACCAAGGCGCTTCTCTCGGTGCGCGGGGTGACCGCCTATTACGGCCACGTCAAAGCGCTCAACGGCGTCGACATCGACGTTAACGATGGGGAGATTGTTGCGCTGATCGGCGCCAACGGCGCGGGCAAATCCACGCTGATGATGACGGTCTGCGGCAATCCGCGCGCGCGCGACGGCCAGATTGTCTTTGCTGGGCGCGACATCACGCATCTGCCGACACATCAAATCGCACAGCTCAAACTGGCGCAGGCGCCGGAAGGCCGCCGTATCTTCTCGCGCATGACGGTATTGGAAAATCTCCAAATGGGCGCGCTGGTCGCCGATCCTGCCGCGTTCGGCCAAGACCTTGAACGCGTGCTCACGCTCTTTCCGCGCCTGCGGCAGCGCCTTAACCAGCGCGGCGGCACACTCTCCGGCGGCGAACAGCAGATGCTGGCGATCGCGCGCGCGCTGATGAGCCGGCCCCGGCTTCTTCTGTTGGATGAGCCTTCGCTCGGCCTTGCGCCCCTGATCGTGCGCCAGATTTTCGACGCCATCAAAACGCTCAATGCCCAGCACGGCCTCACGGTCTTTCTGGTGGAACAGAACGCATTCCACGCGCTTACGCTCGCCCACCGCGGCTATGTTATGGTCAACGGGCTTATCACGCTGTCCGGTACCGGTCGCGAACTGCTCGACCGGCCTGAAGTCAAAACCGCCTATCTCGAAGGCGGGCGACAGCAAGTGGAATAATCCTGAACGCCGCGATTTGAGAATTCATGTCTGAATGGCTCTACGAAGAAGACTCGCTGGACGTATTTATACTGGTGACCGTTCTTCTCGGCGGTGGCGCGGCGGCTTTGGCGGGGCGTGCGGTGGCCCTGACCTGGCGGCCGTGGTGGCAGGTCGTCGTCTATTCCCTGATGCTCGGCGCCGCTGTCCGCTTCATTCATTTCGCACTGTTCGATGGCACGCTGCTTTCGATCCATTATTACATGGTCGACAGCGTGGTCTGCGGAGCCCTGGCTTTTGTCGGGTTTACCGCAGCGCGCGCCGCGCGAATGGCCGGCCAGTATCCCTGGATCCATGAACTGGATGGGCCGCTGCGCTGGCGTCGCAAACAGCGTTGACGTAACATTATCCGCCTGTGAACNCTGCCGACTGGCAGTTCGTTGAATGGAGCAAAAGATGAAGAGGATCGCCACATTCGGTCTCGCCCTGGGCTTCGCATTCGCGCTCGCGGAATCCGCCGTAGCGCAAGTCAAGTTCGGGGTCGGCGGCCCAATCACAGGTCCCAATGCCGCAACCGGCGCGCAAATGAAGAACGGCGTCGAGCAAGCGGCCGCTGACATCAACGCCGCCGGCGGCATTCTCGGCAAGAAGCTGACGGTCCAATTCGGCGACGACGTCTCCGATCCCAAGCAGGGCGTATCTGTCGCCAATAATTTCGCGGCCGACGGCGTCAAATTCGTCATCGGTCATTACAATTCAGGCGTCACGATCCCCGCCTCGGAAGTCTATCAGGAGAACGGCATCCTCCAGATCACGCCGGCATCGACCAATCCGAAGGTCACCGAGCGCAATATGTGGAACATTTTCCGCACCTGCGGGCGGGACGACCAGCAGGGCAAAGTTGCCGGCGGCTATATCCTTGAGCATTTCAAGGGCAAGCGGATCGCCTTTGTCCACGACAAGACGACCTATGGCAAAGGCCTCGCCGACGAGACGTTAAACACGATCAAAGCAGGCGGCATGAAAGAAGTGCTCTATGAAGGCATTAATACCGGCGAGAAGGACTATTCGGCGCTGATCTCAAAAATCAAACAAGCGGCGCCGGACCTTGTCTATTTCGGCGGGCTCTACACCGAAGGCGGCCTGATCGTGCGGCAGATGCGCGATCAAGGCGTGAAGGCGCCGCTGATGGGCGGCGACGGCATTACCTCGGACGAGTTCGCTACAGTCGGCGGGCCTGGGGTCGAAGGCACGCTGATGACCTACGGTCCCGATCCACGCAATCGCCCCGAAGCCAAGGCGGTGGTCGCGGCCTTTCGCGCCAAGGGCTTCGAGCCGGAAGCCTACACGCTCTACAGTTATGCCGGCGTTCAGATCATCAAACAGGCGGCGGAAGCTGCGAAATCGCTTGAGCCGAAGAAAGTCGCCGAACAGATGCATTCCGGGACGCACTTCTCGACCGTGCTAGGTGATATGGCCTATGACAAAAAAGGCGACATCACCAAGCTCGACTATGTGATGTACGTCTGGAAGAAGGATCCGAGCGGCAAGATCAACTATGTCGAATGTCCCGCATCGGGATGCGGAATGTAGACAGCGAACAGCGAGAAATCAAAAGCCCCCCTTGTCCAGGCGGGCTTTTTTCTTGGCCACAGTATCCCCAACGCGCTAGCCGATTTTGCCGAGCACCGGGAAAGTGTCCAACAGCCAATAACTCATCTCGCTCATTGCGCCGGTGAGAAAGGCGATGCCGGTGAGCACGAGCAGTCCACCCATCGCTTTTTCGACCAAGCCGAGATGCGCGCGAAAGCGCGCGAGAAACGCCGCGAACGGCTCCACCGCGATTGCGGCAATGACAAAGGGAACGCCTAATCCGAGCGAATAGACTGCGAGCAAGCCAACGCCCTTGAGTACAGTCGCTTCCGCCGCCGCCAGCGCAAGAACGGCGGCAAGGATCGGCCCGATGCACGGCGTCCACCCGAATGCAAAAGCAAGGCCCATCAGGTAGGCGCCCCACAGGCCGACCGGCTTGCCGACGGCAAAGCGCTTTTCGCGCTTGAGCCAGGCGATCGGGGTAAGCCCAAGAAAATGCAGGCCCATGGCGATGATGGCCAGACCGGCGAGAATTCCAAGCTCTTGCGAATAGGTGCGCAGCACTGCGCCAACTACGCTGGCGCTGGCGCCGAGCGCGATAAAGACGGTTGCAAAGCCGAGTACGAACAGCACTGCGGCCGCGAGTGCGTCGCGCCGGACGCCAGGCTCGGGTTCGGCGTCTGCCAGCCGTTCGAGCGAAGTGCCGGTGAGATACACCAAATATGGCGGAACCAGCGGCAATACGCAGGGCGAGAGAAAGCTCAACATCCCGGCAATCAGCGCCGCAAGGACAGTGACGTTCGGCAAAGGCGCACTCCTTAAGCGACGCTCTCATGCCCGCGGCCCCGGCGTTGCGCAAGCACACGGCGACAAACCCGCGAAGTTGTGACCGGCCCGTCACAACGGTTCAAATTTGGCTTACGTTGCGCAATCCAAGCAGTTGACCTGCCCGCTAAAATCGCTTCCGCTTAAAGCAATTTGAGTAATTTGCGAGGCCGCGCTTTGCGCAACCTGATCACTGATGTCGCCGGGCTCAAGGTCGGAAATGCCGAGGATATTCAGCTCGGCTCCGGCACGACGGTTGTCCTGTTTGACGAACCCGTTGTCGCCTCGGTGGACGTCCGCGGCGGCGGCCCAGGCACGCGGGAAACCGAGCTTCTCAATCCGGCCCAGACTGTTCCCGGAATTGACGCGATTGTGCTGTCGGGCGGCTCGGCATTCGGACTTGATGCCGCCTCTGGCGTGCAAGCCTGGCTGCGCGAAAAGGGCCGCGGCTTCGCCATCGGCCCGGCGCGCGTACCCATCGTACCGGGAGCCGTGCTGTTCGACCTCTTGAGTAGCGGCAAAAAAGATTGGAAGCGGTTCCCGCCCTATCGCGACTTCGGCTATGCCGCCGCTACCAAAGCCGGTCTTGACTTTGCGCTCGGCACCGTTGGCGCCGGCACCGGGGCGACCATTGTCGATTACAAAGGCGGACTGGGTTCTGCCTCGGCGCAGACGGCGGATGGCGTGACAGTCGGCGCGCTCGCCGCGGTAAATGCCGTCGGCAGCGTCGTCATTGGTGGCGGACCGTGGTTCTGGGCGGCGCCGTTTGAAGTGGGCGCCGAGTTCGGCGGCCGCGGCCTGCCGGAGGGATTCTCGCCACAAATGCTCAAGCCAGTGATCAAGGGCGTGCCAGGCGCCAATACTACGCTCGTCCTCGTGGCGACGGATGCGATTTTGACCAAAGCCCAAGCGAATCGTCTTGCGGTGATGGCGCAAACCGGAATGGCGCGGGCGATCTACCCGGTGCACAGCCCGCTCGACGGCGACACCCTGTTCGCTGCCGCAACCGGCCGGCGCCCGCTCGCCGATCCAGTATTTTCACTGGCCCAGCTGGGCACACTCGCCGCAAATGTGGTGACGCGAGCGATTGCCCGTGGCGTTTTTGCGGCAGACGCCCTGCCCGACGATTCGCTTCCCAGCTGGCGGGACAAATTCGGCCGCTGACCCACCTCCCCAAGCGGAGACAGAACAGCAAATTAGGCAGTTATCGGTCGTAGAAACCACAAAACGGGATAGTGCCGGTTTCACCTTGCGGTTTTCATTGACTTGCTGCCCGATTGCGCCTTCACTTCGCGTAAGCTCAGGAAGAATTACAGCGGAGGGCGCGATGCGCGTCGTAGTGGCTGTCATCGCGGCTTTGGTGACATTGGGTCTTGCGGCATTTGGGGTGGTCGCGGCACAGCACGCGGCCGGGCCGTCCTCGATCATCGCACTCGCCGCACGTGCGATTTCGCCAGGGCAAAGCACCGGAGCGGCGCCGCTCGCTAGTCAACGGGCTCAGCCGCAAGCGGCCCAGCCACTCCCGCCGCAGGCGCCAGTCACCCAGCTCGCGCAAGTCAATACAGCAGCGCCGCCGGCCGCCGCTCCGAGCGCATTGGCGGCTAATCAGAATTTGCCAAGCGCGGCCCCAGCTGCGCCAGCACTCGCGGCGGCTAATCCGCCGGCGGCGAAAGCCGTTCCCGCCTGCGACAATCCGAACGCGATCGGCCTGTCGCGTATTGTCGAAATCGACACAACGGGCGGTCCGGCATTCGGCACCGAACATTTCAAGCAATACGATTTCCTGCGCGACAAGGAAGTCGTGCTGACGTTCGACGATGGACCGTGGCCTGACAACACGCCAATGGTGCTTAAGGCGCTCAAAGAGAATTGCATCAAGGCGACCTTCTTCGAGATCGGCCAACACGCTACTTGGCGGCCTGACATATCCCGGGAAGTCGCCGCGGCCGGCATGACCGTCGGCAATCACACCTGGTCGCACAAGGACCTGGCAAAGAATCCCTATGCCAAGGATATCGAGCTCGCCAAGCAAGAGATCGAAATGGGAGTGAGCGCGGTGCACATGGCGGTCGGCGGTCCTACTGCGCCGTTCTTCCGCTTCCCTGATTTGCAACAACCGCCCGACTTGATGACCTATCTCGGCACGCGCAACATCGCCATTTTCTCGACCGACATCGACACGTTCGATTTCAAGCTGCGCAAGCCGGACGATGTCGTCAAATCGGCGATGACGAAGCTCGCGAAGAACGGCAAGGGCATAGTGCTGATGCATGACTTCCAGCACAACACGGCGGAAGCCCTGCCGGAACTGCTGCGCCAGCTCAAGGCAGGCGGCTACAAGATCGTGCACATGGTGCCGAAAGATCAAATAACCACGATCGCCAAATATGACGACATGGTCAGGGCGCAGGACAAGTATTCCGCAACTAACAATACGCGTCCGCAGTCGAGCGTCGTGAAGACGATCAGCGAGTGAAGCGTTCGGCGCCGTATGGCGCCGGATCGCAAAACGGCGTCGCGCCAGTCATCATCTCGGCGACCAGCCGTCCGGTTGCGGGACCAAGCGTCAGGCCCCAGTGACCATGGCCGTAAGCAAGCCAAAGCCCGCGCTGGCCTGGCGCGCGTCCGATCACCGGGCGTGAATCGGCAAAACATGGACGGGCTCCCATCCACGGCTGCGCCTCGACGGGTTCGCCGAGCGCGAACAGGCCGCGCGCGCGCGGCAATAATAGATCGAATTGCACCGGGGTTGGCGGCGCGTCGCGCGGCGCAAACTCGGCGCCGGTCGTCAGCCGAATGCCTTGCTCCATGGGCGTAATGCAGTAGCCGTTCTCGGCATCGAGTACGGGCCGGCTCAGCGCCGCATTGTCCTGCGGACGAAAGTGACGGTGATATCCTCGCTTGACGGCGAGCGGAAGCCTCACTCCCAGCGGATCGAGCAGGTCAGGCGCCCACGGACCCAATGCCACGACGACATCGCCGGCGTCGACCGGCCCGGCCGTGGTATCGACACGCCATCGCGCATCGACGCGATGCAGGGACCGCGCATCGCCCGAGAAGCTCAGACCTCCGAGCGCCGCAAATCGCGCGGCATAGGCGCGCGTCACTGCCAGCGGGCTGCTCACACTCACCGCGCCGGTCCAGTGCACGGCATGGCGGAACACCGGCGCCAGGGAGGGCTCAAGCCCGCGCACTCCATCAAGGTCGAGCGCGACATTGGCGATGCCGAGGTCCTTGGCCAGTTCGAGTTCGCGCCGCTGGGCCGCGAAGCCGCGGTCAGTGCGATAGAGCTTGAGCCAGCCGGTGCGGCGGAAATAGCGCTCTGCGGCGGCCTCTGCGCTTAGCGCCTCGTGTTCGGCAACGGCACGGGCCATCAGCGGCCGCATTAGGCGAACGGTTTCCGCGAGCCGCGACGGCTGCGAAGCGGCATAGAACGCCCACAGCCAAGGGGCGACTTTAGGCAAGAACGAGAGATGGTAATTCGCCTGCGGCGACCGCTTGAACACGACGCGTAGGCGTTCCCGCCAGTCGGACGGAAAGGCGGGCGGGAAGATGGTATTACCTTCGATGACCCCGGCATTGCCGTAGGAGGTCCCCCCGCCCGCTCCGGCGCGATCGATCA
>AF_2010_repII_A1DRAFT_10000203_pt1 | contig 11827 bp, 12 predicted proteins | sample AmaForreplicIIA1_FD_9195 | JGI IMG/M metagenome (IMG submission 9195)
TAAATCTCTCCTATTCAAGACTCCGAATTGGGATCAACTTCATATCCTTGATCCAAAACGACAGCCTTGAAGGCTAGTGAAAAACGAAAAGCATAACTTTTTTTGTTCAAGTAGTCATTTGCGTTCAAACGTTTTGTTATTAATCTTGACTGATTGCCATACTCCGTTTGGGAACTTGGGTGATCAGATATCGAAGTTCCATCGAGAAAATTGGTGTACGTGCCCCCTGCTTTTACTCCTGCCTATCAAATAGATTAAGTGTTATGAGCCAGAACAGACTAATGCCATGCTCCGNGCTTAAGTCGGTTATTAACTCAAGTCACATGATGCTATGAGTTGGGATGTTAAATGAGTATCCTGATACCAAGCGNTCCTTGCTCTAAGAAATAACGATGTCATACGCTCGCCATTTTTTGTTCGAGATAAAAATTTTGCAATTTCATCATTTTTTATTGTTGCATCGATTAGTGAAATATCATTATCAAAATGGCGACAGCTCCCAAACAACCGAACAATATTATGGTTGCTTTCCATAGGCCTATACTCGCTCTTTCACTGATGTCCCATATACCGCCGCTTATCATGTCCTCACCGTATCTTCTTTTGATCTCTGAGTAGCTGTATATCCGATCAAAGTCCGCGGATGGTGTCCAGTGTCGTGCGGAGCCGTAGTCGTACGTTCCGAGACTCCTACTATTATCATACTCCCTTCTCGCCGTCTCGTCTGAGAGAATCTCGTACGCTTCGATAATTTGCATAAATCTATTCTTTGAATCTGCAGAATTTTTATTCTTATCTGGATGATACCTCAATGCAAGGTTTCGAAAAGATTTTTTTATTTCATCCTTTGAAGCTTGATAATTAACACCTAAGATATCATAATAATTTAGCACTCTCGGTACTAGGAGAGGCCGGTAAATATGTTTATATAACAATGACATATAGCAAGCAGGCGTAAGTCAGAGGATTTTTTGATAACCAATAAATCTTACCAGCTCTCTACGTGTTTGAATGAAGTCTATCGAAGCAATGGAAAAAGAAATAAGATATCAAGTAGAAGATCTGCAATGCTTAGAACTCCCTTCTCGACGCAATATTGACGATTGTTTCATCACGGGATCTGGGGATTCATACGTTGCTTCCTTGTTTGCCAGCTACATATCTAATTTTAGGCTGAAATGTTGTCATCCAATGGACATAGTTCTGAACCCATCATTGGTCAAGAATCGTTCGGTTTATCTTGTTTCCGTCTCCGGCTCCACTTCCGCTACCATTCGTGCTGCTAAGAGAACCAAAAAGTTAGGATTCAGAGCTATCGCGATAACGGCGAATACCCACAGTCATCTGGCAAGAACCTGTGACGATCTTATCTTAATGAAATACAAAAGAACTCCCACTCGAACTTCAGGTACCGTGGGGTTTCTAGCCTCATTATTGTGTTGTCTTTCGTTAGTTTGCAAATTAGATTATTTCAAGATTTCAAAGCGAATATTTGATGAGTCGATCTCAACTGTCGCCAAACTAACCAATTATAACATAACAAGATCCAGCTCGAACTTGTTCCTTGGGAACGGGATTCAATTCCCAGCTGCCATATATGGATCGCTTAAGATGAATGAGATTTTTGGAGTGCGCTCATTCTCATATTCCTTAGATGAATTTTGTCATGCTCCAATTTTCAGCCTAAAGAGAAATGACAGAATAATCGTACTCGGACACGAGTTCAAAGAAGAACATGTAACCAAGAGAATGAATGACATCCTAGCCGAACTTGGTGTATTTGTATTCTATGTCGACTGCGCAAAATCTAGTCTATTAGAGGCTTTGTTAAAATCAATTTTTTGCTTGCAGCTTTATGCCTCCAGAGCCGCGGTCAAAAATCACCTAAAAGACTGTTACTTTTTGCTTAACAAGAAACTCTTGGCCCTTAGTTCTGAGCTGATCTACGAGCGGAAACCAGGATAAAACTTTCTGAGCATAGGCGAGAATAGAAACATTTTAACAGCCTAATAGGCGCTTTTCATAAGTTATAAAAGCGTGGCTCATTTATCGTTGTCAATATGACAAGAATTCTAGTAGTAGATGATGACCCGGATATAACTTTGGCTTTTAAGAAAGGGTTGGAGAACGATGGATTCCAAGTTGACACATTTAACGATCCAGGTGGCGCTTTGTCAAAGTTTGAACCTTCGAAGTATGACTTATTACTTCTTGACGTGAGGATGCCAGAAATGAATGGTTTTGAGCTGTATAGAGAGATAGAGAAAATCGATAGCAAAGTAAAAGTTTGTTTTATCACTGCGTTCGAAGTATATTACGAGGCCTTGAGAGAAGTTTTTCCTTCGCTAGAGGTAGAATGTTTTATTAGAAAACCCGTTGAAATAAGCAATTTGGTAAAAAAGATTAGAGCTGAATTAATTAAGCCAAATCATGTTAAGTGAACCTTTTACTAATCTGTTGGTTAGATCAACTCGGTTTGGAGCCCAGATCGTTTGCATAATTCTGGAATCCCTCATGAGATATGAAGTCATTTGGGCTCAACTAGATAGTGTCTCACGGCTTATGATTTCTATTGAGTGTCTACCAGGATAGCCCTGATGATAGCAGCGGCTGATCTTATAAAACAGTGCTGAAGGTCATGAAACAGCCTCTTGGCCGGTGGGTTTCTTGATATTTTGGGCTATATGTTGTATTATGGTAGATAGAGGGGTTCCTGGTCCGAAATTTCCTGTGATTCCCTCCTTTTCCAAGGCCTTCTTGTCACCAACAGGAATAATTCCTCCGCCTACAAGTAGAATGTCAATTACTCCTCTCTCTCTTAACAATCTGGCAACCTTTGGAAAGAGAACTAAGTGAGCACCATTCAATAGGCTCATGGCAACAGCATCAACATCTTCATCTATAGCAGTATTCGCTACCCGTTCTGGGGTACAAAAAAGTCCTGAGTAAATTACTTCCATCCCAGCGTCTCTTAGCGCTCTACAAATTACAAGGGCGCCTCTATCATGTCCATCCAGGCCTAGCTTAGAAACGAGTACTCTAATTCTTTTAGGGGGAGTTGACCTAAAATTGGTCTGAGGCCGCTGTTGTGAAGTCATCTAGGAAAGGTTTGTGAGTTGGACTTTAAAATGTACCGCAGATACTTGTAACGTGGTATCTGGATGGCACGTGTGTTATTGAGGCTTTAGATCTAGAGCAGACTAAGTTACTGCATAACGTCTTGGAGTTAAAAGCGTTTAATATTGGCCGGTGTACATCGGGACTTACTTTGGATTCCATAGTGAGAGGCCTGCTGAAAGGTGACCGGCGCTCGCTGGCCAGAGCAATCTCGATAGTCGACGACGAAGGGCCTGATTCCCACACCATCCTACGCCAAGTATTCAAAAAGACAGGCAACGCCAGGACATTGGGATTCACTGGAGCCGGCGGGGTTGGAAAAAGTTCGCTGATAGAAAGGGTGGTTCCAATTTTTCAGGAGCTCGGATATAAAATCGCTATAATTGCCGTGGATCCGACCAGCCCTATCACAGGTGGAGCGATCTTGGGAGACCGTGTACGGATGCAAACCATCATGGACGATCAGAAGGTTTTTGTGAGGAGCCTAGCTTCAAGGGGAGCGATAGGTGGCATCTCGAAATCGGTGAGAAATGTCATAAGACTTTTAGATGCTGCAGGATATACACTAGTGATAGTCGAGAGCGTTGGAGCGGGGCAAGTAGACGTTCAGATATCGGAAGTTGTCAACTTAACTGTGGTGGTTTTCAGTCCACAAAGTGGTGACAGCATACAGGCAATAAAAGCTGGTTTAACCGAAATTGGAGATATGTATGTGATCAATAAAGGTGATCTTGAAGGGTCTACAAGTCTATACAATTCAATTGTGGATCTGATTGGCAATACTCCGAGGAAACCCTCAATCATGAAGGCCTCTGCAAAGAGCGGCAAAGGTGTCAAAGAGGTTGCCATTAATCTTGATAAGCTCCTTCGGCTCAAAGGATATCATCGCACAGATCTAGAAAAAAAAATTCTCGAAGCCGAGTTGAAAGATATGGTTTTAAATAAGGTTGAAGGAAAAATTTCAGCTATGCTAAGGGAAGATAACAGATATCGGATCATTGTCGAAAAAATACTAAACAAGGAGCTCGATCCATATTTGGCTGCTGATCAATTGGAAGCAGCAATTCTAAGGTGAAATATTGAAAAGGGCTTCTCCTCATACGGACTCAGGCATACCTGTGAAAAGAGTGTATGCCAAGAGTTCACTAAAGAAGAAGCGTCAAAATCAGGAACCTGGTAGGTTCCCTTATCTAAGAGGAATCTATCCTCACATGTATCGCGAGCGGTTATGGACGATGAGGCAATATAGTGGGTTTGGCAGCGCTGAAGAAGCTAACAACAGGTTCAAGTTCCTACTTTCTCACGGACAAACCGGTCTTTCTCTAGCCTTCGACCTTCCCACACAGACTGGCCGTGATTCAGACGATGTTCAGTCTGAAGGAGAAGTAGGCAGAACAGGGGTGGCTATTAGTACCCTCAAAGATATGGTGAGCTGCTTTGACGGTATCCCATTGGACAAAGTAAGTACATCCATGACTATCAATTCAACGGCATCCACGTTGCTTTCACTTTACATAAGTGTAGCTGACTCTCAGGGTATCTCTCCGGATAAGCTTAGAGGAACTACACAAAACGATATTTTGAAAGAGTATATTGCTAGGAACACGTACATCTACCCCCCCAAACCATCGATGAGACTTATAGGTGACACAATTGAGTATTGTTCAAAGTATGTAGCCCAGTGGTATCCTATCAGTATTTCCGGCTACCATATGAGGGAAGCGGGATGTAACGCAGTACAAGAACTAGCGTTCACTTTTGCAAACGCGATAGAATATATCAACACTTGCATAGACCGAGGCCTTAGAGTTGATGACTTTGCTCCTAGGCTATCATTTTTCTTTTGTTGTACGATGGAATTTTTCGAGGAAATAGCAAAATTTAGAGCTGCGAGAGAGGTGTACGCTAGAATAATGAGAGACACATTCCAGGCAGTAGACCCGAAATCCCTACATCTGCGGTTTCACGTACAAACAAGCGGTGAGTCACTAACGGCTCAACAAGTAGATAATAACATAGCCAGAGTAACAACAGAAGCTCTCGCGGCCGTCTTGGGTGGATGTCAATCTTTGCATACAAACTCACGCGACGAAGCCTTAGCTCTTCCCACTGAAGAATCTGCCAAAGTGGCACTGCGGACACAGCAAATTATCGCAACAGAAACCGGAGTGACGAAAACAGTCGATCCTATAGGCGGCTCTCACTACGTCGAAGTCTTGACGGAGACTATCGAAGATCAGGTTGAAAAATATTTAAAAAAAATTCATCGAATGGGTGGCGCTTTAGTAGCTGTTGAAAGAGGATTCTTTCAAGACGAGATAAGGAAGAATGCATACAGATTGAAAAAAGAGATTGATTCAGGTGAAAGGATTATCGTCGGCGTGAACAAATTCCAAGATCTTGAAGGAATGGAGCCCAAAGTCAGTATGTTGGATAGCAAGATCGAGACGAGGCAGATAGCTCGGCTCAAGGATTTTAAGAGCAACCGTGATAAACCAAAGACTGATGCCGCAATAAGCACGCTCCAAGAAGCAGCCGAGAATCCAGATGAGAATTTGATCTCCCATATAATCAATGCAGCAAAATGTAACGTGACGCTGGGAGAGATAAGCAGCGTCTTTAAAGGAGTGTTCGGTACCTACGAACCCAAGATAGCGTTTTAGATCGTAAAAACGATCTCTAACGCAGAAAAAGTAAAATTTACAATCACCGTGCCATTACAAAATGACACTTTGTTGCATGTGCTTTACCGTCCCTAATTTACCACAGAGGCAATATCTTTGACAGGTAAAGTTGCCAATATTGGACTCGCAGAGGAAGGTCAAGCCGCTTACCGCTGGGCTTTGGCACATATGTCAATATTAGACAAAATAAAAAAGGAAAACGAAAGTGGTATGCCACTGTCAGGGTATCGACTAGGATTCTGTTTACACATCACAAAAGAAACCTGTGTGTTGGTTATGACCGCAAAGATGTTGGGGGCAGACATTGCAATTTGTTCGGCAAATCCGTTATCCACCCAAGATGATGTAGCAGCCTTCATGTTCACAGAAGGGATAAGAATTTTCGCATGGAGAGGACAGTCAGAAAATCAATATCAGGAGAGCATCGAACGCGTTCTACAAAGCAAGCCAGACATTCTTACTGATGATGGCGGTGACTTGCACGCAGCGGCCCATAAACTAAGGACAAAAGGCCGGTTCTATGGTGGGACTGAGGAAACTACGACAGGTGTAAAAAGGCTGGATCTAATACAATCAAGACGTGCATTGAAATACCCAGTCATAGCAGTGAATAATGCCTATACAAAATATTTGTTCGATAACCGCTACGGAACTGGACAGAGTACGATTGACGGAATCATGAGATCAACTGGATTGTTTTTGTCAGGAAAGCAAGTGGTCGTCTGCGGATACGGATGGGTGGGTAAAGGGGTTTCTCTTAGAGCTAAAGGCCTGGGAGCCATCGTTACCATAACTGAGATTGACCCCGTAAAGGCCTTGGAGGCACACATGGATGGTTTCAATGTTAGGAGACTGTCTGACGTTGCACATACTGGTGATATTTTCATCACTTGTACCGGCAATAGCGGTGTGATCAGAGGAGAACATATGATAAAGATGAAGGATGGTGCTATCTTAGTTAATGCTGGGCATTTCGATGTGGAAATAGACATTAAGTACCTTTATACCCACAATAAATTTACGGTTCCGGGACGACCTAATGTGGAATGCGTTAAGTTGCGTCAGAAAAAATTGTATCTGTTATCAAAGGGGAGGGTCATTAATTTGATCGGTGCTGAGGGACATCCCCCTGAGGTGATGGCCTTATCATTTGCCAACCAATTGTTATCGATAATGTATATATCTAAGAACTATCGTTCTATGGAGAAGAAAGTATATAATGTCCCGCCAGAGATCGACTTTAGCGTTGCGAGCTATGCACTGGAAGCAGCAGATTTGAAGATCGACAGCCAGTGATTACATGCAACGGCTCTAATTTCATGTTTGTGTCTACCCGTTTAGGACAATGGCCATTTTCAAGCAGGGTAGCGCGCTGCACGTTTGGGAATAGATTAAAATCTGATGCAAGTCGAGGAATTTTTCGGTGTCATCTTTCGACGAGACGACTAGGGGTGCTGTGGTCACAAGTGCTCTTCCGTACGCAAATGGTGAAATTCACCTAGGTCATATTGCTTCCACATACCTTCCAGCGGACATTTTTGTGAGGTATTCAAGACTGAGAGGAAGACAGGTTTATCATATTTGCGCTTCNGATGACTTTGGTACTCCTGTCTTGATTAACGCTGAAAGGGAACAAAAGAGTCCTAGCGAGTATGTNGGTTTTTGGAACAGGCGAGATTATGAGGATTTCAAGATTCTNGGGATATCTTTCGACAATTTCTCGAGAACAAGTTCAGNAGAGAATAGGCAATTTGTCCAATACGTTTTCAAAAAGCTCTATGAAAATGATCATATATACCAAGGAAAAGTTATCCAACCTTATTGTGAATTTGACAATAAATTCTTGCCCGACAGGTATGTTGTTGGAAAGTGTCCCTATTGCGGAGCCGATAACCAGTACTCCGACCTTTGCGAAAAATGTGGACGTGTTCCTTATGAAATCATCGAACCTAGGTGCGGCATCTGTGGAAGGCGACCCGTAAGTAAAGAGAGTCAGCACTACTTCTTCAAACTCTCCAGTTTCTCAAATAGACTAAAAACATGGTTAGTTTCTAACGATCATCTCCAAGCTGATGTAAAAAGCTACGTTGTTAACTGGATAGAAGAAGGGCTTCGGGATTGGGACATAACTAGAGATATATCGTGGGGCATACCTGTGCCGTTACCCGAGGCAAAAGGAAAGGTGCTATATGGGTGGTTTGACAATCATCTGTGCTATATATCCACACTGATTTCCTACCTTGCGAAATCAGGATCGGACGGTAAGAGATTCTGGAATAGTTCTGAGATATATCACTTTATTGGTAAAGACATAGTCTACCATCATTACCTCTTGCTTCCTGCAATGCGTATGGGTTTGAACGAAGATTACAAACTTCCAGATTACATACCAACCAGGGGTCACCTTTTGCTTCACAATAAAAAGATATCCAAGAGCCGAAACTGGTACATTAGTCTGAGAGATTTCACATCGATTTTCATCCCGGACTACCTAAGATTCTATTTAGCATCCATCACACCATTTTCTCAGACAGACATTAATTTTGATTGGGAAGCATTTTCCGAAAAAATAAACAACGAATTGATTGCAAATATAGGGAATTTCATAAATCGAGCATTATCGTTTACTCAGACAAGGTTTTCAGGAAGAGTTCCACAACATGGCGAATACGATCATGACGACATTGCGAGTTTATCACGAATTGCAGGGATAGCAGACGAAGTAGGCTCTTTTGTGTCTAGATTAGAAATCGATAAATCTTTGAAAAGGATCCTCAGTTTCGCAACTCACTTTAATCAGTACTTTCAGATGAAAGAACCCTGGGCGCATACAGAAACAGCGCAGACTACATTGTTTATTTCGGTGAATGCCGTTAGATCTTTGGCAATCGTATTGGAACCATTCATTCCATTTTCTTGCGAGAGGATATGGTTCCAGCTCGGCATGACAGATAGTATACATAGACAGTTTTGGTCATCTGCATCCGAAATGAAGCTTCCCGTTGGCCATTCACTCAGCGAGATCAAGCCTATTTTCAGCAAAGTTGATGAGGAATTGGTAGAAAAACAAAAAAAAGGTCTTAAGATCTTCGATGAATGATAACATATCGCGCGGTCTCATGATAGGACGCTTCCAACCTTTTCACAAAGGACACCTTTCCTTAGCAAGACAGATCCTGCAAGAATGCGACGAGCTGATAATCGCTATTGGCAGCGCTCAACTCAACTACAGCTACNANGATCCGTTTACGGCAGGCGAGCGAATTATGATGATACATATGGCTCTGGCAGAGGCCAAAATAGATATGAACAGATGCTACCTTGTGCCTGTTGTAAACGATGAGAATAATGCGAGATGGTTTGGGCACTTACGATCTATGGTCCCTTATTTTGACATTCTTTATTCTGGGAATGAGTTTGTCACAACCTTGGTTTCGGGTAAAACAAACATCGTGAAACCTAGGTTTAGCAGGAAGCAAGAGTACAACGGTACAAATATTCGCAAACTTATGTCAAGATCCCTAACCTGGAAAAAGCTTGTTCCAGACTCCGTGTCGCGATTCATTGAAGAGATAGATGGCGTCACCAGAGTTAGAAATCTTCTGAGAGTGTCAGTGAGAGCGAAATCTGCTACGTGATTCAACAGATCATTCTGTTAATCAATTGAGCCCGCGGTGATTGTCCTATCAATACTGGCTACCCTAACTAGGTGGGTTCGCATCAGCTCCACTTGGAGCCTCGCATAATTCCATTAGCACGCCGTTCATTGATTTGGGATGAATAAATGTTATCCTTCTACCGTATGATCCAGGCCGGAGTCCACCGAGGATCCTTACACCGTGTTCGGTTGCCCTAGCGACGTCTTTCTCTATGTCATCCGCAGTTATGGCGATATGATGAATCCCTTCCCCGCGGTCAACAAGAAATTTTTTAACCGGACTATCATCTGCCGTTGGTTCCATGAGCTCTATCCTCGTATCGCTTAATTGTATCATTGCAACTCTGACCTTCTCGCTGTGAACCGATTCGATGTATAAATCGTCTGCTTTGAGAACTTTTCGGTAGTTTACAACTGCCTCTTCCAAGTTATGAACGGCAATAGCAATGTGGTCTATTCGCATCCTATTACTCTCTTAACGATATACTGCAATCCAGTTAATAACCATACTAAGCAATATGTCCCGTATTCCGAAGCGGCCAACGCTTGTGAGTCAGGGTTGTTGAGAAATCATTTCATCGATTTTCTTAAGATGCATCACCAGATTATATAGAACTTCTAGTTTCTTCTTTGGCGAATTTGCAAACCGTATCACATTGTCTATAAACGTACTAATCTGAATAACCTCCTCACCCAAAACCTCGATTCCCCTCGACGTCAGCAGGTACGACTTTTGAGACGGACCGGCCTCGACGCCGCCAAGAAAATAGTTTTGTGATTCACCCATCACCGAGCTGGCGCTAGCGTAATGTTTCTTAAGAACCTCGGTTTCACCTGCAATTTCTTGTTCCATAATGGTCATCTTATCTATTAGTTTGTTAATTCGTAGCAGAGACTGATCGACTAAGTTAGAAAACAAGTGACTTCCTTAATATCAGACTTGATGAAGTATTAGGTTAAAAAAAATGTTACTCGACTGGCACTTTCTCTGAACGTAGATTCTGCTTATCCATTTTCCTCAGTTCGCTTAACAGGAACTGCTTGTACTTCTCTTTCTCCTGTTCTGTCATCCTGTCTAGATTTGAACTCAGAGTTGAACCTATCGTAGACACTCTATCGATCAGATCCAAGGCCATAAACTTGCCTACGTTCCCCACTCTTAGCATTACATCGAGCTGCTTCTGTAGGATACGATGGACCGATTCGATATCGCCAGCCATCTCTAGGCCCCTGGTAGTAATCTTGTACCTCCCGTTGTCCATCTCTTCAACAAGGCCTTCTTCGAGAAGTCGACCCAGCATTGGATAAATTAAGCCGGGAGATGGTTTCCATTTTCCTTCGCTCTGAAGTATTGCTTTATCGATGATTTCTTTCCCTGACATAGGCTGATCCTTAAGCAGACCTAGGACATAATGTCGCGAAAATCCTCTTGGAATCGCACTGCCGACCCGAGAAAACCAATCCGAAAGCATATCACTAGTAATATCGCTAGTGACTTATTAGTGTTTCGCTGGTGCGTGGTGGTGGGCCTCACTTTTTAGCACGACTGATAGAAGCGTACAGAAGCCCTCATTTGATGGTGTAGTTGAGGATTGCTACTGGTTTTGCAACGATTTTAACGATCCCCCCGTACAGCCCGACAGAGTGGCCCATGGGCTGCATGGATTGAAGGAGTAATAGTCAAGTAGATCATTCTGCAGAAGTTGATGAGGGGGCCATGAAACCTTCGTCTTGACCTTCCAGTTGTAGCTCCCTCGCACTCGCCGCAGCGTTTGCAGCTGCTCATGATCCTTCGATGACCCGTCTATCACATAGAAAACTTGTCTAGTACACAATTTTTTCGCTTATCACAGGCTAAAAACGTTAAAAACACGCGATCAGGGTGGTCCTATCGGGTCTAATAGTGGTGTACAAGGTGGAGTTAAAAATCTTGCGGCCGCGGTGCTGCTTTTGAGCACGATTTCGGAAAAATGAGCAGAAGCCTCCAAACCGGACTCCTGACTGGAAAACGTGTACGCGTGTATACAAAACGTAAACATTTCCAGTTTAGAGGACCACAGAGAAGACCAGAGTTGGACTACGATATATTTATCGGTTTCTCGATGTTACAAGTGTAGACAATGTTTACGTTTTTGTATACACTTTTTGTAGACATTTCGTAACAGTTTCCGGTTGTCAACCGGACAGAAGAAGTCGTTATATAGTCGATTCTACTAGTAGATGCAGAATGAGTAATAGTCAAGTAGATCAGAGAAGCGGAGCACACCTTCTACTAGTAGATAGCAGAGGAGTAATAGTCAAGTAGATCATTCTGCAGAAGAAGTTGACGAGGGGCCAACCGATAGCATCTTTATCGTCTTCCCGTGTG
>AF_2010_repII_A1DRAFT_10000204_pt1 | contig 11791 bp, 12 predicted proteins | sample AmaForreplicIIA1_FD_9195 | JGI IMG/M metagenome (IMG submission 9195)
GATTCTTTGGAAGTACGAGCCGAAGCAGGATCCGAGCGTCATCCCAGTGATGTGCTGCGACACGGTCAATCGTGGCGTGGCTTATGGCGACGGAAAGATCTTCTTGCACCAGGCCGACGACACGCTGGTGGCGCTGGATGCCAAGACCGGCAAGCAAGTCTGGTCGGCGGCCAATGGCGATCCGAAGAAAGGCCAGACCGGCACCTCGGCACCGCTGGTGGTCAAGGACAAGGTTCTGGTCGGCACCTCTGGCGGCGAGTTCGGTGTGCAGTGTTCGGTTGCCGCCTACGACATCAAGTCTGGCAAGCTGGTGTGGCGCGGTTACTCGGAAGGGCCTGATGATCAGATCCTGGTTGACGACAAGACCACCGCGCTGGGCAAGCCGATTGGAAAAGACTCGAGCTTAAAGACCTGGCAAGGCGATCAATGGAAGATCGGCGGCGGCTGCACCTGGGGCTGGATCTCTTATGATCCGCAGCTGAACCTGGTTTATTACGGGTCGGGCAATCCGTCGACTTGGAACCCGGTACAGCGTCCCGGTGACAACAAATGGTCGATGACCGTTTGGGCCCGCAATGCCGATACTGGCATGGCCAAATGGGTCTATCAGATGACGCCCCATGACGAGTGGGACTATGACGGCGTCAATGAGATGATCCTCACCGATCAACAGATCGGTGGGACAACGCGCAAGCTGTTGACCCATTTTGATCGCAATGGTCTTGGCTACACGCTGGACCGCGACACCGGTGAGCTTCTGGTTGCGGAAAAGTACGATCCGAAGGTGAACTGGACCACCGGCGTTGACATGAACAAGAACTCGGCGAACTACGGCCGACCTGCGGTCGTGTCCCAGTACTCGACGCAAGCCGGCGGCGAGGATCACAACACCACCGGCATCTGCCCGGCGGCGCTGGGATCGAAGGACGAGCAGCCGGCGGCCTATTCGCCGGAGACCCAGCTGTTCTACGTGCCGACGAACCACGTCTGCATGGACTACGAGCCGTTCAAAGTGAGCTACACGGCGGGCCAGCCCTATGTCGGGGCGACCTTGTCGATGTTCCCGCCGGCTGGCGAGACCAACATGGGCAACTTCATTGCCTGGGACGGCAAGACCGGAAAGATCGTGTGGTCTGATCCGGAGCTGTTCTCGGTGTGGTCGGGTGCCCTGGCCACTGCGGGCGGTGTGGTGTTCTACGGCACGCTGGAAGGCTACCTGAAGGCGGTTGATGCCAAGACTGGCAAGGAACTGTACAAGTTTAAGACGCCATCGGGCATCATCGGCAACGTGATGACCTATCAGCACGGTGGCAAGCAATACGTCGCGGTGCTGTCAGGCGTCGGCGGCTGGGCGGGGATTGGCCTGGCGGCTGGTCTGACCGACCCGCATGCCGGCTTGGGCGCGGTGGGCGGTTATGCCGCGCTGACCAACTACACCGCGCTTGGCGGAACGCTCACGGTGTTCGTGCTGCCCTGAGCCGCGCGAACTAAAGCTGATGCACTAGTACTCCGGCGCGTCACCTACCGTGGCGCGCCGGAGACGCGTTTCCGTCGGCTATCAAAGCGATTTTTCGTGAGAATCTCGAAAGGAATATTTTTGTGAGAACATGTGATGGAGCGACCGCCTTGATGTTGGTCGCCGCATTGTTTTCGATGGCTCCAGCGCTTGCCGATGGGTCGGGAGACCCGACTGCCGCCAAAAGCGAGGACGGCAAATACTATGACAAGCAAGGCAATCCCACCTATAAAATAGAGCCAGACGGCACCGTCGACTACTACACCTATTCCGGGTTCGTCCGATACCATTCCGAATGTCACGTCTGTCATGGCCCGGATGGTATGGGTTCCTCCTACGCACCGGCGCTAGTCGATTCGCTTAAGACAATGAGCTACGGTGATTTCCTCGGTGTTGTTGCCGGCGGCCGCAAGAATGTGAATACCGCCAATGAGAATGTGATGCCCGCATTCGGCACCAATAAGAACGTGATGTGTGTAATTGACGATATTTATGTTTACTTACGAGCAAGGGCTAACGATGCCGTCCCTCGCGGCCGACCAGCCAAACATGCAGAGAAGCCTGCGGCCGCAGCGAAGTGGCAGGATACCTGCTTCGGCCAGAGTTGAAGGGCAGATAGATCGATGAGTACAGCGGCCCGAAACCGCTTGGTGGTGAGCGTCGCATGCTGGGCAGTGGGTACTGTCCTTGCGCCGATTAGTACCTATGGCCAGGCCGGCGGCGTGTTGCGGGGCGACTTGGAACTCGTCGATCCAAAGGTGTTGCGCGTTTGCGCCGATCCAAACAATTTGCCTTTCTCGAATGACAAAGGCGAAGGATTCGAGAACAAGGTTGCGGAACTTTTTGCTACAAAACTCGGCAAGTCACTCGCCTATACCTATTATCCTGGTGCGACCGGTTTCGTGCGAATGACCCTCGGTTCGTATCGCTGTGACGTTGTCATGGGCTTCCCGCAAGGCGGCGAGCTAGTGCAGAGCACAAATCCCTATTACCGGACTGCTTACGCGCTTGTATCCAAAGCCGCGAGCCCCATTGCCGGCGTTGAGACGCTTCAGGACGCACGGCTCAAGGACAAGCATATTGGAGTCGTTGCCGGCACCCCACCTGCAAGTTACCTGGTGGCTGACGGTCTCATAGCGAATTCCAAGCCATACCCATTGGTCGTGGATACACGATACGATTCCTCGGCACAGGCAATGGTGAATGACATCAACTCCGGTGAGATCGATGCGGGGGTGTTGTGGGGGCCGCTGGCTGGGTACTACGCCTCGCATGCCGCCTCCGCGATGAAGGCAACACTGCTTTTAAAAGAAAAAGGCGGCCCTCATCTCGACTATCGTATCGTCATGGGTGTTCGCCCTTCCGATCAGAACTGGAAAAGACAGTTGAACGAGTTGATTGCGGAGAGCCAACCAGCCATCAACAAGCTCCTGCTTGATTTCGGTATACCGATAGTCAACGAGAGCGACCAGTTCATAACCAGTAATGATCTGACGCAAAAGCCATGAGCCGCCGGTTTGTGCTGGGCTTGTGGCTCACCGCCTTTGCGGTTTCTGCCTGGAGCCAAGACGGTATTCCAGAGCCGACCAGCTATCGAATGCAGGATTATCGCGGACCAACTCCGACGACCCTTGCGGGTGCTCGGGTACTTACTACTCCGGACGCCGAGGAGCTTTGGAAAGGTGGCGCGGCTTTCGTTGACGTTCTACCGCATCCCCCCCGCCCGACCAATTTGCCGCCGGGCACGATTTGGCACGAAAAACCACACATGAACATCCCCGGCAGTATATGGCTACCGGATACCGGCTATGGTGCACTCGCAAGCTCGAGTGAACGGTATCTTCGCGACGGACTTGCGTCCGTTACCCAGCGCGACCAGTTACGTTGGCTTGTTGTTTATTGTCAGAAGGACTGTTGGATGTCGTGGAACGCCGCTAAGCGGGCTCTCACGATGGGGTATAAAAATGTCGCTTGGTATCCGGACGGTATAGATGGTTGGCAAGCTAACGGGCTTCCAGTCCAAAAGGCCGAACCTGCTCCGCCAGATGACGAGTAGAGTTCAAGGCAAGTTTTGCTGGATGCTGCGCGCCAAGGCGAATACCCGTTGTTCTATGGTGCTAGGTACTTCGCATACATAGCGAATCGTTTTGCGCCGGTCTTCAAAAACTCGAGTGCTCCATTCAATTTCACTTGCGAGGTTTTTTACTTCTGATTGATCAGCGTCAGGTTTGTCCTGCAGTTCCCGCAAATTGGCCACGTCGGACTTAATCTTCTCGGCGAGATCCGTCTCCTTGCGCGACACCCTTTCAAGACCTTCCATCACTTCCCGGCGTTGATCGCCGAGTGTGTCGAAAACTCCCGCGAAAACCAACTTCGCCTTCCGTTCCTTTTCGGCGGGACTGCCGGTCATGAAATCCGCGATTGCTTTCTGTGCCGAATCCAACGGCGTGCGGCGGGCGGCAATCATTTCCACGAGTTCCCTGACCTTACTGTCGTCTTGCCAGCTATTGCCGACATCCGCGATCGAAGGACCGCTCCACATAGCGGCCGCCGAGAGCTCCGGAACCTTGGGCTGCATACAGGGCCAATCCGGATACCGGGGGTCAGCGCGCACCGGCGAAAGCAGAGCTGCGTAAAAGGCGAGCAGAAAACCCGCGCAATTAACCACAGCACGGTCGAGAACAAAGGCCTTGCTCAACATTTTCAATCCTGCAAAATCAATGGTCCGAAATCGTCACGCCCCAGGGCAGCTCGCCGACTTGTACGGTGTTGACGACTTTGAGACCGGCGACATCGATGACGGAAACGTCGTTGGATAAACCATTGGTCGTTAGCAGATACTTTTCGTCGGGCGTGAACTCCATATGCCAAACCCGCTGGCCAACCAATAGATATTTTAGAACTTTGTGCGTCTTTATGTCGATCACGGCGACGTGGTTTGCCGGCCCAAGCGCCACGAAGGCCAATTTTCCATCTCGGTTGATATTGATCCCAACCGGTTGAATGGCGTCGGACCGCATTCCCGGAATGGCAAATTCGATTCGGTGCTCGACCACATGTTTGACCGGGTCGACAACGCTGACGGTGCCGCCCACTTCCGCGGACACCCATAGCTCCGTGCCGTCGGGGGTGAAGGCGGCGAAACGCGGGCGTTGATCGACCAAGACACTGGCCACGACCTCGCGTTTCACCGGATCGATGAAATGCGCCATATTGGTCGTCTCGGAGGTATTGATCAGAATTTTACCGTCAGGGCTCATGACCATTCCCTCCGGCTCGACACCGACCTGTACTGCTCCAATGAGCGCGCGCCGTTGGATGTCGATGATGGTCACGGTGTTGTCGTTCTCATTGGCGACGTAAAGGAGCTTGCCGTCGGGTCCCGCAGTGAAAAATTCCGGATCCGGGCCGGAGGGCAGCGAGCCGGCGACCGCATCGGTTTGCGTATCGATTAGCTGTATCGTGTCGTCGTCGCCGCACGCGACCAAGACATATTTTTGATCCTTGGTGTAGGCGATGCCGCGCGGCCGCTGACCGACCTTGATCGTCTTGGTCACTTTCCAGCTATCGGTATCAATCTTCGAGACGGTATTGCTCTTTTCGTTGGAAACGTACGCGGTGAAGGCTTCGGCGCTGTTTGCAAACAGCATGGCAAGACCGATCCCGAGCAGAAAGCGGAGCGGCATTTGTCTACTCTCCTCGGCAGTTACTTGAGCTGGCACTTGGTGTCCGGGCGGTCGAATCCCAATGTGTCCAGTTCCGAATTCTGATGCAGAAAGCCCGGTTGCGGGGATACCGAGACGACGGTTCGTCCGTCGGCCAAAAGGATAGGCTGACGTAGCTGGAGGTCCCAATCGCGCAGCGTGAGCTTATCCCCTTTGAAAGCGGCAACCGCAAAATCCGGGCCGCGCATGTAACTGACGATGGTTTTGGCATCGGCTAAGTTGGTGCGCGAAACCGCCTCGCCAATCATCCGTACCGCTGTCCACGCCTGCATGTCGAGTGCGGTCATCCAACGCGAAAACTTCTTGGTGAACCGGCTTTGAAGTTGCAGCGCGCCCCACTGGCCGAACGACGCGTCCCAGGAGGTCGGCTCCAGTCCGGCCGAGCCAGCGACGGGCCGAGGTTGACTGGTCCGAAAGGGCATATAATTGGCGAAGACTTGACTTTCGTCCGCCGTCACCAGCACATCGTAATCTGGCGCCGATTGAGTGAAGAGTGGTATTTGGCTTTGGATCTGCACGAGGCCGGTGTCAGTGCGCCGAGCGCCCCCGGTATCCTTGAACTCGCGTTCCTGGACGATGCGGGCGCCGAAACGAGTTGCCGAGCGCCGCAGCGCATCAGCAAAAAGCTTGTCGGGCTCGTGCGAGCCGAAGACGAGAAACCATCGCGTCCAATGCTTCCACACCAGATATTGTGCGAGCGCGTCGGCCAGCATAGCGCGAGAAGGGGCAACATGAACGACGTTCATCCTGCAATCGTCCTGGCGCAGCCGGTCGTCGGTCGCGCCCGCATTGAAGAAGACCAGGCCCCGCTCGCGTCCAGCGTCTGCCGCCTTAATGAGCGCATCCGCCGGGAGGTCCGCCACGATTAGCGAGATGCCGGCGTCGGCTAGCTTCTGCACTGCGGCGGCGGGATCGCCCTCGCCATTGAGCATGATCTCTTGCAGCGCGAAGGACTGATTGAGAAACTTGCCGGTGGTATTGTTGTCATCAATGGCAAGCTGGGCGCCGGCGAGGCCGGCATTTGGCGCCGGCATTTCGAGCAGCGAAATCGTCGTCATCTTCTCGATGCTGCCGATATAGCCGATCTTGACGTCAAGCGTGCTTGCCGGCAGGACTGGCGACACTGCAATTACCAGCAAAGTAGCCACAACACTCGTGCGGATCACGCCTGCTCTCCCGTAATTTCGCCGAAAAGTCGCTACCCTAACCCCTATCGCCTGGATGGGCGAAGTTTGTTAGGAAGTCTACAACGTCCATCTGGCTATTATCGAACCGTGTCAGGCGGCTAATTCTATCATGCGTGCGTCTTGGAAAATCGCAACCGCTCTGCTGGTTGGGATGATCGCTGTCGCCGGCCCCGCTGCGGCGGAGCCGAAGGTTGCAGTGTTCGACTTCGAGCTTGTCGATACAAGCCTCGAAGGCGCGACATACGGTCCCCGAGCCGACCAACAGACGCGCCTTATGAAGATCACGGATCAGCTGCGTGAGCGGCTGGCGAAATCTGGGCGAGTTGCCGTTGTGGATATTGCCCCACTCGCCCCGCAAGCCAAAGCCGTCAATCTGCGGACATGCGACGGCTGCGACGTAGATTTCGCCAATCAATTGGGCGCCGATTTCGCGGTAAGCGGGTGGGTCCAGAAGGTCTCCAATCTGATCCTCAACATGAGCATTATCGTGCGCGACGCCAAAACCGCACGCGTGATATCGCTCAAGAGCGTCGATATGCGCGGCAATACCGATGAAAGCTGGTCGCGTGCCATGGACTGGCTTGTACGCAACGACCTCCTGGCGGTGGGCGGTCAGGGGGTTTTTCAATGACCTTCATGCTTGCCAGCGTGGTCGATGCCCAGGAGGCCGAAACCGCTATTCGCCACGGCGCTGACATCGTCGACGTGAAAGACGTGCGCACTGCTTTCGGTTCCGTCGGGTCGGCCTTGGTGCGCACGATAGCCAATGCCGTCGGAGGACAACGACCGGTCAGCGCGGTGATCGGCGAAGCGGAAATGGACCCCGAAAACCTCCTGCGCAAGGCGGTCGCGATTGCCGATGCCGGAGCGACCTACGTCAAAGTGGGCCTCTATCCGCACCCACGGCGTCGCGACTGCATAGCTGCGCTGAGCGCGATCGCCGGCCAATGCAGGTTGATTGGCGTCATGTTCGCCGATCACGGCGTCGAGGAATCGCTGATCGCGCTCATGGCGCAAAACCGGTTCGGCGGCGCCATGGTCGACACCTTCGACAAGAGCGCCGGCCGCTTACTCGATCGCTTTGATATTGCCGCGATCGGACGTTTTGTCGATGCGGTACGCTCGCAGGGGCTGATGACCGGTCTTGCCGGTTCACTGGAGCCTCCGGACATCCCGCGGCTGTTATTGGCAGCGCCGGATGTCCTCGGCTTCCGTCGGGCGCTTTGTACCAATGAAGACCGGACATCGGTCCTCAGTCCGCAAGCGCTCAACATTGTCCGCGGGCTGATCCCAAAGGAAACGCGCCGGATCGAGGCCGGGGTGAGGCCGTTGCCGAAAATCGATTATCGACTGCTCGCCGCACGCGGCTATACGCTCGATCCGCAAAAGGACGATGCCGAGACCGACCGGATTTTCGTGCGCGATTTTACCTTGCCGGTCCGTATCGGCGCTTATGCGCACGAACGTAACAATCCGCAGCACGTCCGATTCGATGTCGATGTCGACGTCTTTCGAGCGGAGCACGTGCCCGAAGACATGCGTGACGTTGTCTCCTACGACCTGATCACGGATTCGATCCGAATGATCATCGCGCAGGAACATATTTCGTTGGTCGAAACGCTCGCCGAAAGAATTGCCGCACTTATCCTCCTTCATCCGCGTGTCAGTAGCGTGACCGTGCGTGCCGAGAAGCTGGAAGCGGGGCCGGGCGGGGTCGGCGTCCAGATCGTGCGCCGGCGAATCAAGGAGATTGCCAAAGTGCATCAGCTTTATCCGGCCGCGGCGTCAGCCGATCCGAAAATTGTCGGCTGATGGCGCCAGCGACCGCCCCTGTCGTCGTTAAGCTTGGCGGCAGCTTCGCTTTCTCAGCAATATTGACTGATTGGATCCGAGCGCTCACGTCGTGTGCCGGCCGCGTGGTGATCGTCCCGGGCGGCGGACCTTTTGCCGATACGGTGCGGACTGCACAGCGACGCATGGGCTTCGACGATCGCGCCGCGCATCTCATGTCGTTGCTGGCAATGGAGCAATACGGGCACGCGCTGATCTGTTGCGATGACCTGTTGCAGCCGGCGGATTCGGTAGAATGCATAGAACGGTTTCTCGCGGCGCAACGGGTCCCGGTCTGGATGCCGGCGCGAATGGCCGCAGCGGCGGCCGATGTCGAGCCATCGTGGAGGGTGACTTCGGACAGCCTTGCTGCATGGCTGAGCGGCACGATCGGGGCCGGCCGGTTGATCCTCGTCAAACATGTCGGCGCACTGTCCGGCCCGGAGCAATGCCAGGACCTCGTAGCCATGGGTGTTGTCGACGAAGCCTTTCCGCAATATTTGCGGAAAGCAGCAGTTTCCGCATCGCTTGTAGGGCCGACCGATCACGCAATTTTAGCTGCTGCAATCCGCTGCGGCACGCCGGCGGGCTTTCCAATCAAATAGTTTTGATGCGATAACGATGCGCTAGGATGCGACTGCATGGCAAAGGTCAAAACACTGCGTCGGGCCTGGGCTCTGACGGGATCGGGACATTTTTTTAAAGAGTGTCTACGCACGCTCCGGGAGCTTGATGACGTCGACCTTTTCGTCAGAAAGACGGCGAGCGAAGTCGTGCGCAGGTATCGGCAGGAATTCAAATTGCCTCCAGCAACGCGACTCTTCCGCGATACGACCGCGAGCGCCGCGTCGGTAGGCCTATTCTATGACGGCTCCTATCACACGCTGATCCTGGCGCCGGCGACATCGAACACGGTAGCAAAGTGCGTGGTGAANATTTCCGAGACCCTCGTCACCAACGTATTCGGGCAAGCAGGGAAGTGCCAGGTCCCAGCGATCGTATTCGCCTGCGATACCGCACCCGAACTCGAGACTAAAGCGCCCAAAGGCATGGTCAAGGTTTACCCCCGCGAGATCGATCTGAAAAACACCGAACGACTGAAGTCGTTTGAAAGCGCGGTCGTCGTCGAGTCTTTGGAAGACCTGAGAATGGCTTTGGGACGGCGCCGGCACGAACTGCATGGCTGAGCACATCCTCTTTCTTACCGGCCACCTTGCCCGCCCGCGTCTCGAAAAAATTCTCGGCGAGAGCGGCGAGCTCGGTTTCACTTGGTCGGTGCTCGACGTCGGCGTCAAGGTCGCGGCGCTGATGACCGAGCGCATCATCAGCCGCCGCCTGCCGCGCCCGGTCGCGGCGAATAAGGTCATGGTTCCCGGCCGCTGCCGGGCCGATCTCAAGAATCTCACCGCCGAATTCGGCGTCGAATTCATACGCGGTCCCGACGAGCTCAAAGACCTGCCATCGTATTTCGGAAGGCGCGCGCGCAATGCCGATCTGTCTCGGCATGACATGCGAATTTTCGCCGAAATTGTCGATGCGTCTACTTTGACGATCGACGGAATCGTCGAACGAGCGGCTTCAATGCGGGCGGCCGGCGCGGATGTGATTGACGTTGGCTGTCTGCCGGACACACCGTTTCCGCATCTGGAAGACTCGGTGCGCGCACTGCGCGACAATGATCATGCGGTGAGCGTTGATTCAGCCAATACCGAGGAGTTGAGCCGCGGCGCCAAGGCCGGAGCGCAATATCTGTTGAGCCTCACCGAGGAGACGCTGCCGCTTGCCGTCGAAACCGGCACTACACCGATCCTCATTCCGGCCGCGCATGGCGAGCTGTCGTCGTTGCTCCGCGCCGCCGAAGCGGCGGAAAAGCTCGGCATTCGCGCGATCCTCGATCCGATTCTTGATCCGATCCACTTCGGATTCATGAACTCACTCGCGCGCTATGCGGAGCTTCGCCGGCAGTTGCCGGCGGCCGAGATCCTGATGGGCACCGGCAATCTGACGGAGCTGACCGACGCGGATTCTGACGGCGTGACCGCCGCCCTGCTCGGCATCTGTTCCGAACTCCATATCCGCAACTTACTGGTCGTTCAGGTCAGCCCCCACACGCGGCGTACGATCCAAGAGCACGACGCGGCGCGCCGGATCATGTTCGCGGCACGGGGCGACGGAACCATGCCCAAAGACTACGGCAGCGCGCTGCTCTCCCTCCACGATCGCAAGCCGTTTCCCAATACGCCGGGCGAGATCGCAGAACTCGCCGCCGAGGTCAAAGACGCGAATTTCCGCATCGAAACCAGTGTGGATGGGATTCACGTTTACAACCGCGATGGCCATCACGTTGGCCACAACGCCATGTCGTTGTTTGAAAAACTTGGCCTCGATGACGACGGCCCGCACGCCTTCTACCTTGGAACGGAGCTGATGAAGGCGGAGATCGCTTGGCTGCTCGGCAAACGCTATATCCAGGACGAGCCGCTCGATTGGGGCTGCGCTGCCGACCGGCCGGCCGAAGATCTCACGCGTCTAGCCGAAGCGGGTCACACGCTGCGGCTGAAGAGATAATCGATGCCGATGATCCGCGAAACCATCGTTTCAACAATGAACCAGTCGGGGCAAGTTCATTTAGCGCCGCTGGGCCTGATTGCGGAAGGAGATGGCTGGATTATCGCCCCGTTCCATCCGTCGACCACGCTTACTAATCTGCGCAGCGTGCCGTTCGCCGCGGCAAACTTTACCGATGATGTTCGCGTATTTGCCGGCTGCCTAACGGGGCGCTCGCAATGGCCGACTGCGGCGTGCCAGGATATACCGGTGGCGCGCCTTGCCAACGCACTCGCGCACGCCGAACTCGCCGTCATCCGTGTTACCGAAGACACCCAGCGGCCGCGGTTTCACTGCCGCGTGCTGCACAGCGCCACGCACGCGCCGTTTCGCGGTTTCAATCGCGCCCAGGCCGCGGTAATCGAAGCGGCAATCCTGGTCAGCCGGCTCCACTTGTTACCACGAAACAAAATCGAGCACGAAATGGCTTACTTGCAAAACGCCGTCAGCAAGACCGCCTCACCAGCTGAGGAAGAGGCTTGGGGTTGGCTGCTGGATGCGATAACTGCGTTTTACGCAAAAAAAGGCAACGACGCCCGCTCTTAACGGGCGTCCGCCGGATCAAATAAATCGGAAAATAGGTATCAGAACTCGGGCGGCAGGTAGCCGTTGATCTCGAGACCTACGCAAATTTCAACCAAAACGGGTGTCGTCCAGGCCATGATCTCCTCCCTTTTGGACCTTCAACGATCATGATAAAGCGTATGCGCCCGCTACCGCAAGTGCCTTTTGGATGCATTTTATTCATGGGAGCATGGCGGATCGAGAGGAAAAGCGCATCACTGCGGGCGGTCATCGACCCCTTTGCACCTTGACCTGCCCTCCGCATTGAATATGGCCTAATTGCCTGAAACGATGGGCTTGGCTGCCCGACAGACTATCCAATCGGTCAGAGCCCATATGCTGGCGCGGCGGGGCGATGCGGG
>AF_2010_repII_A1DRAFT_10000205_pt1 | contig 11778 bp, 12 predicted proteins | sample AmaForreplicIIA1_FD_9195 | JGI IMG/M metagenome (IMG submission 9195)
GAAGGAGAGCGGGGTGGATGTCGTCATCGGACTGCGGGAGGGCGCCTCCTGGAAAAAAGCTGAACATAGCGGCCTCAAGGTCATGCCGGTCGCCGATGCGGTCAAGGCATCTGATGTTGTCATGATCTTGGCGCCAGATGAGGCCCAAGCGGCGATTTACCGGCAGGACATTGCGCCATACCTCAGGTCGGGGGCCTACCTTGCCTTCGGTCATGGATTCAACATTCATTTCGGTCAAATCGTGGCGCCGGCTCCCGTGCACGTGTTCATGGTAGCGCCGAAAGGCCCGGGTCACCTGGTTCGATCCGAGTACACGAAGGGCAGTGGGGTGCCTTGTTTGCTGGCCATTCATCAAGATCCGAGCGGGACCGCTCGGCAAGTTGGTTTAGCCTATGCCTGTGCGATCGGGGGCGGACGAGCCGGCGTGATCGAAACGAATTTCCGTGAAGAAACGGAAACCGATCTCTTCGGCGAACAGGTCGTGCTTTGTGGGGGCCTCACGTCCCTTATTCAGGCCGGCTACGAAACGCTTGTTGAAGCGGGTTACTCTCCAGAGATGGCGTATTTTGAGTGTCTCCACGAGGTAAAGCTGATCGTCGACCTGATCTATCAGGGCGGCATCGCCAATATGCGGTATTCCATCAGTACGACAGCCAAGTACGGCGACGTCACGCGCGGCCCCCGCGTCATCACGGAGCAGACGAAGCAGGAAATGAAAAAGATCCTCGGCGAAATTCAGAGTGGCCAATTTGCCAAGGAATGGGTGCTTGAGAACCAAGCCAATCGTCCCGTGTACAATGCGCTTCTTGCAAAGGGCGAGGCCCATCCCATNGAAGCGGTCGGAGCCAAGTTGCGAGCGATGATGCCCTGGCTCAAGAAGGACCAGTTGGTCGATAAGAGTAAAAACTGAGGATCAAGGAGTCTGTGGTGGACCGTGCCGTCGGCGTGCCGATCGTCAAAGAGGGATTTCCCTTCTTGGGGATCGGGGCCGGGGTCGCACTACTTTTAGGGCTTTTAGGTTGGACGGTTGTCGCAGTGGCAGCCGCAGGGCTCACCCTCTTCGCGGCGTGGTTCTTTAGAAATCCAGCGAGGGTTATTCCGCAAGGGCCTGGGTTGGTCGTCGCGCCTGGTGATGGCACCGTGATCGCCATCGAGGAAGAGTTTGAATCTCGATTTCTTAAGGATCGAAGCGTTCGCCTCACCATCTTTTTGAACGTCTTCGATGTGCATGTGAATCGCATCCCGTGTGAAGGAGTGGTTGAGGATATTCAGTATCAACGCGGTGCATTTTTACTAGCAATGAATCCAGAAGCAACGTTGAAGAACGAGCAGAATGCTCTCTTTCTCAGAACAGCCCAGGGTGCCAAAGTACTCTGTGTCCAAGTGGCGGGGCTCATTGCACGACGAATTGTCTGCTGGCTCTCGCCGGGTGAGCGTGTCATGCGGGGTGAACGATTTGGGCTCATTCGATTCGGGTCCCGCATGGATACATATCTTCCCCTGGGGACAGAGTTGAAGGTAGCAGTTGGTCAGCGGGTGAAAGGTGGGGAAACAATCGTGGGGGTACTGCGATGAAAACTGCCGGGTTGCGTCAGGCAATGGGGCGGGCTGCAAGACAGCGGCATGCCATGCATTTGATCCCCAATCTGTTCACGACAGGCAATTTGTTTTGTGGAATCTTTGCGATCTTGTCCGTGTTCAATGCTAACTACATGGCGGCCGCAATCGCGATTCTGGTCGCGATGGTGTTCGACGTGTTGGATGGAAAGTCTGCGCGACTGACCAACAGCACAAGTCATTTCGGGCTTGAATATGATTCCTTGTCTGACGTGGTGTCATTTGGCGTGGCGCCGGGCCTACTGATCTACTCCTGGGCGCTAAGCGGGCAGGGGACTTTTGGGATTGCGGTGATGTTCGCTTACGTCGCCATGGGTGCAGTGCGGCTGGCTCGGTTCAACGCGACCGCGGCGTTATCCGACAGCAAATACTTCACCGGGTTAGCGATTCCGGCAGCCGCTGGCGTGGTCGCATCGTTGGTGATCTTTGATCATTATATTGTGCGAATGGGTGCGGAGATCAAGCCGATTCTCGTATTGTTGATTACCCTGTTTCTCTCGTTCTTGATGGTCAGCACCATCAAGTATCGCAGCTTTAAAGATTTGAAGTTTCGCGGCGGTCGCCACTTTACGTATCTGGTGTGGGGGATTCTTGCCCTTATGCTAGTAGCGGCGTGGCCTCAAGTTATGTTATTTGTACTCTTCGCCGGCTATGCATTGCTCGGTCCGGTGGAGCGCCTGCTCGGACTGTTTGTCAAAATAATCGGTAAGCGTCGACCGACAAAAGCTGAGCAATCGTTAATTGAGCCGAAGTTCTAACGGCTGCGACGAGGAATAGTACATGCCTCGGTCGGAATTGAGAGAGCTGGTGGACGGTGCAAACCAGCCCGTTGAGCGTGGAACTCCCCTCCGAGCCGAATCCGTGAACCGAGAGTAATGGATTCCGCCTTGCCCTCGTGACGGGCTGAATGAAGGGCGATAAACGGCAAATGCTGCCGTCCATCGCCGAACTAGGGTGGTACCACGGAGTGCGTAAAGCCTTCGTCCCTGACTGCTGGGATGGAGGCTTTTGTGCTTCAAGCTGCTGAAAAAGCCTTCCTGCATCGTTCTCAGGGGTTCTCTCTTCCTGGCGGCCTTACGGGAAGACCTTTTTGAGCAGCTTGTCGAGTGGGGGGTAAGACATGACACGGATGATACGGATTTTCGACACGACCTTGCGAGATGGAGAGCAATCTCCCGGTGCCAGTATGAATGTAGAAGAGAAAGTCATGGTCGCGAAGCAACTGGCCCGTCTAGGTGTCGACATTATCGAAGCCGGGTTTGCCTATAGTTCTCCCGGTGACTTCGAGGCTGTGCGACGGATCGCGCAGGAGGTGGAAGGGCCGACGATTTGCAGCTTGGCACGAGCTCGTCCGGAGGATATTGATCGAGCTTGGGAGGCGCTCAAAGGCGCGCCTAAAGTCCGCATTCACACCTTCCTTTCCTCGTCCGACATCCATTTGAAACATCCAGTTTCGGATGACGCGGGAAGAAGCCAAGAAACGTGCGGTCGAGATGGTACAGCGGGCAAGGGGCTATGTAGACGATGTCGAGTTCTCACCGATGGATGCCAGTCGGTCCGATCCAGCGTATCTCTATGAGGTCATCGAGGCGGTGATTGCCGCCGGAGCGGGCACGGTCAATATTCCAGACACCGTCGGTTATGCAATTCCGCAGGAATTCGGCCAACTGATTCGGGGCATTCGGGAGAAGGTCCCTAATAGCGCCAAGGCCATCATCTCGGTTCATTGCCACAACGATTTGGGCTTAGCTGTGGCGAACAGTTTGGCGGCCGTGCTCGAAGGAGCAGGTCAAATCGAATGCACCGTCAATGGGATTGGCGAACGAGCCGGGAACACATCGTTAGAAGAAGTGGTCATGGGACTCCGGACGAGAAAAGACCTCTACCATGCCGACACCAGGGTCCGTTCAGAAGAGATTTCCAAGGCCAGCCGGCTCGTGAGTAAGATCACCGGAATGGTGGTCCAGCCCAACAAAGCTATTGTTGGCGCGAATGCCTTTGCGCATACCTCAGGTATTCACCAGGACGGGCTGCTGAAGGACAAGACCACCTATGAAATTATGCGGCCGGAATCGATCGGATTGGTCGAGAGCAGGATGGTGATGGGGAAACTCTCTGGACGACACGCCTTTAGACAGCGTCTTGAGGAACTGGGGTACAAATTGTCGGATGAGGAGATCAACCACGCGTTTGAACGGTTCAAGAAGTTAGCCGATCAAAAGAAAGAGATTTACGAGGAAGACATTGAAGTGATCGTTTCTGAAGAGCTGGCGAAAATGCCAGAGCGGATGGTGCTGAAATCTTTCCACGTTGAGAGCGGCACGGATCGTGTGCCGACCGCGATGGTCGAGCTCGANATCGACGGACGGGCTGTGAAGCAAACTGGGACAGGGGATGGGCCGGTCGACGCGGTGTATCGTACCATTGCGGCGATCACTCAAACNAAAAGCAAGCTCGTCATGTATGCGGTGAAGGCGATTACGGGAGGGACCGATGCNCAGGGGGAAGTCTCGGTGCGGGTCCAGGAGGATGGNCGCACGGTCTCTGGGCATGGGGCTGATACGGACATCATTGCCGCGTCCGCACGAGCGTATCTCAATGCGTTGAACAAACTGGCCTATTTGGCAGCGAAGCAGGCCCAGGGTGAGCAAAAGGTGAACTTGATTTAACAACTGGCGCCACGGTACAGTGACCGCCTTATTTGAGCAGTGCTATTACAGGGGTGAGGGGCGCACTCGTGTTCAAGGTCACAGCATCAGAGCGCCCAACGTTTTTGGCCGGCGACCACACACGCCTACGAGAAATCCTCCATCCAGCTAAGCACCCGCTGAAACTTGGCTATAGCCTTGCCCATGGGACGTTGGGACCAGGTCAGCAGTCCAAGCGACATGTCTTGGCATCTTCGGAAGTCTACTATTTTATTGCGGGGCAAGGTCGATTTATGATTGATGATCAGGTCCTCTCGGTTGAGGCTGGAACGACGCTGTATGTCCCGCCTGGAGGGAGGCAGTCACTCGAAAATACCGGGGCGACGGATATCGAGTTTCTTTGTCTCGTCGATCCGGCCTGGAAACCGGAAGACGAGATGATTTTGGAATAGAGCGGCGGGGGATAGAAGGGAGACAGATCTGTGAATGCAAAGATTGCGGTCTTGCCAGGGGACGGAGTGGGGCGGGAGATTGTTCCTGAGGCGATCAAGGTTCTCAAGATTGTGGCTGAGAAATTTGGCCACACCTTTGAGTTTGCACCTGGCGATATTGGGGGCCAAGCGATCGATAAGGTGGGGGTTCCATTGCCACAGGATACATTGACCTTGGCCAAACAGAGTGATGCCATCCTGCTCGGGGCAGTCGGCGGTCCGAAGTGGGAAGGACTTGAGTACAGCTTACGGCCAGAACGGGCGCTCTTGGGCTTACGCGAGCATCTCGGTCTGTATGCGAATCTCAGGCCAGCGAAATTATATCCAATGTTAGCCGAAGCCTCTTCGTTGAAACGTGACGTCATCGATGGAATCGACATTCTCGTGATCCGAGAGTTAACCGGTGGCATCTATTTCGGCAAGCCCAAAGGCATTGAAAAATTGCCGAACGGAGATGAGCGAGGGATCAACACAGAAATGTATACAACAGGGGAAATCAGACGCATCGCCAAGGTGGCATTCGAAGCCGCGAGAAAACGGAGGAAGAAAGTAACGTCAGTCGATAAGGCGAATGTTTTGGAGTCGTCCGAGCTCTGGCGTCGTATCGTGAGCGAAGTCCATAAACAATACCCTGATGTTGAGCTTGGTCATATGTATGTTGACAATGCCGCGATGCAGTTGGTGCGTAACCCACGGCAGTTTGATGTGGTGCTGTGCAATAACATTTTCGGCGACATCCTCAGCGACGAAGCCGCCATGCTCACTGGGTCGATCGGCATGTTACCTTCGGCGAGCGTCGGGGCACAGATTGGGTTGTACGAACCAATACATGGAAGCGCTCCCGACATTGCCGGTAGGAATATTGCGAATCCCATTGCCACGATTGCATCGGCCGCGATGATGTTGTCGTACGCCTTTCAACTCGATAAGGAGGCTGAGGCGATCGAGCAGGCGATTGTGAAGACCCTGGATCTCGGCTATCGGACCAAGGACATTCAGGAACCTGGAGCTCGCGTCGTTGGTACGACTGAGATGGGTAACGCAATTCTGCGAAATCTCAACTAATGGGTGCCAAGGGGAGGCAATGAGCACAGCGATCAAGGTAGGGCGAATTGTGAGTGTAGCCGGGACCGGAGAACCAGGATGGTCCGGTGACGGAGGCGTGGCTGTTGCGGCTCTTCTCAATGAGCCGAAGCATGTCACGATCGATAGCCAGGGGAACCTCTTCATCGCCGATTCCGAGAATCATGTGGTGCGACGCATTGACCGGATAACCGGACTGATCACCACAGTGGCTGGGTCTGTCCAAGAGACTCCGGCGCTCACTCAAATGGGAATTGGAACCAGACAAGGGGAAATCGAAAGCTCTGACCCACTCGCTGATAGGGCGGTAACCGCGTCCCATCTGTTTGTCCAACAGGCCGATCTGAGCGGAACTGTGCGCTATGTCGTCAATAGTGGTGCGGTTGCAAAACGGTTCGGTGGTGATGACGGTCCAGCGGTCGAGGCGCTCTTGAATTTTCCAACCGCAGTCGCGGTTGATCGATCAGGACATCTCTATATTGCCGATACAATGAATCATCGGGTACGCCGAGTGGATGCCACAAACGGGGTGATCACGACAGTGGCCGGAACAGGGCACCCACGATACACTGGTGATGGAGGGGCTGCAACTGCTGCCGCGCTCAATGAGCCAGCGGCTTTAGTAATCGGCCAGGAGGGGCTTCTCTATGTAGCGGACCAAAGCAACAATCGTGTACGCGCAGTGGATTTCATCACAGGCTTGATCCGCACCGTGGCGGGAACTGGAACCGCCACCTATAATGGAGATGGAATTCCGGCTACTGAGGCAAGCCTGGCCGGACCAAGCGGCCTGGCGTTGGGCTTCGAGGGGACCCTCTACATTGCCGATACCTTCAACGGTCGGATCCGTGCGATTGATCCCGCAACTGGGCTGATCAGAACCGTGGTGGGCGATGGGGGTGAGTACCGATATCAGGGGCCATCCGAACCGCCTTCCACAGGGCTCTCGCGCCCATCCGGTATCGCCCTTGATTCGCAAGGCAACGTCTATATTACGGATTCGGACAATCACCTCGTCCGCCGATGGAATCGTTTGACCGGACAGCTCGAACGGGTGGCTGGACAAGGGATAGCCCAGTATGGAGGAGATGGAGGTTCACCCTTGGACGCGGGTCTGAGCTATCCATTTGGAATAGTCGTTGATGGATGTGGTCATCTGCTTGTAGCGGACACCTTTAATCACCGGATTCGCGAAGTCGTCCTTGAGTAGGATCAAGATCCATGTTGAATAAGAAAACAGCCTACGTCCTTGCAATCATTGGAGCCACAGGTGCGGTGGGGAAAGAATCTCTCGACATCCTTGAGGAGCGGAAGTTCCCTCTCGAGTCATTGCGCCTATTCGGCTCGAAACGGTCTGCGGGCGAAGCGATGACCTGTCAGGGCAAGGAGTGGAAGGTCGAGGAATTGACGCCGACCTCTTCGTTTGGCGGTGTCGATCTCGCATTCATTTCCGCCACCGACGCGATTAGCCGAGAGTATGGTCCACGTTTGGCCGCTGCGGGAGTTGTGGTCATCGACGATAGCGCGATCTTTCGGATGGAGGCGGATGTGCCGCTCGTCGTTCCTGAGGTGAATCCTTCCGCATTACTCAGAATCCCACGCGGTATCGTCTCGATACCAAATTGCACTACGACGCCACTCGTGATGGCACTAAAGCCGCTTCACGAGGCAGCAGGAGTCAAACGCGTGGTAGTCACGACGTTCCAGTCCGTCTCAGGAACCGGTTCGGCAGCGATGAATGAACTGCTCGATCAGACGAGAGCCTTGATGTCGTTCCGTGAGGTGAAAGCGGATGTCTATCCCTATCAAATTGCGTTTAACCTTCTACCTCACATCGGATCATTCTCCGAGGGCGGGGACTGTTCGGAGGAAGTGAAGATCAGGTGCGAGACGCAAAAGATACTGGATGCTCCCCACTTGCGGGTCACCTCGACGACCGTGCGTGTTCCCGTCATGCGCTGCCATTCTGAGTCAGTTAATGTCGAATTGGAGCGGCCGCTGAAGCCAAACGAAGCCCGTGCGGCCCTAGCGGCGATGGCCGGTGTGATCGTCTATGACGATCCGAGGAAACAATTATATCCTATGCCGCTGGACGCGACCGGAAGGGACGAGGTGTTCGTGGGACGAGTGCGGGAAGATACCACGATCGCCAACGGCCTGAACCTCTGGGTGGTGTCGGACAATCTCCGCAAAGGAGCGGCCCTCAATGCGGTGCAAATCGCTGAGTGCTTGGTAAGAGGTCGATGACGGAATGGGAAGGCCTGGGCAGGGTTTTGATCGCTATCGGGCTAGGAATGGCTGCGGTTGGAGTGCTCATCGTGCTCAGCGACCGTATCCCAGGGATCGGCGCGCTGTTCGGGTGGTTCGGCAAGCTTCCCGGTGATGTGTCCATTAAGCGGGACCAGTTCTCGTTCCACTTTCCAATAGTTACCAGCCTCGTCCTCAGTGTGATTCTCAGTCTGGTATTCTATCTACTATCATGGTTGTTTCGCCGCTAGATCGAATTTGGCCAGTGGTATTGTTGAGCCTAGTGACCGGGTGCCTATTCATGGAGGCCTTGTCCGGGGTAGCGGTCGCCCAGTCCATCCGCGTGCTGTTGTCCGCAGAGGTACAGCGACTGGACGTCCGGGCCGAAGGGCCGATCTGGATGACGGACTCCAAGGATCGCGGACAAGCCATCAAGTCGGCTGCGCTGATTACAGCGAACGGGAATGGCTTCCTGCTCAACGGCCTACGTCTCGCCACCGAGCAGCTGACCCTTCGGGCTGGAGAGCAAGGACTTACGCTGACCTACCGCAAGCAGACGGGCAATGGTCATGGGGTAGGTGGCCTCGGGAACGATCCAGGAACAATGGTGCCGGTGAGTGGACTGATTCATCTGGTCCGAAAAGCGAAGGGCTTTCTGCTCATCAACCAACTGGATCTGGAGGATTATGTGAAAGGTGTCGTGCCGGCTGAAGTCAACTCGACATGGCATCCGGAGATGCTCAAATCACAGGCCGTCGCGGCCCGGACCTATGCGCTTTACCAACAGATGTTGAGTGCAACGCGAGAGTATGACGTCGTCGCCACCGTGCAAGATCAAGTCTATCGAGGCAAATACGGCATCGATGCCAGTGTGCAACAAGCGGTAGAGGCGACGCGCGGCTTGGTCATCACTTATCAGAATGCTCCCATCTATGCAGCCTTTTCTTCTACAGCTGCCGGGTTGACCGAAGATGCCATGAACGTCTGGTCCAAAGACCTTCCCTATCTCAAAGGTGTTGAGTGCCCGTTTGATCTCGAGTCGCCGTTCTATCAGTGGAAAGCATCGTTCAAGATCGATACGCTGGAACAGAATCTGCGACAACAGGGTTTTCCTGTGGGTGCCATCGCAACCCTAACACCAGTGACATTTAGCCGAGCTGGGCGGGTGGCGACGATCCGAATCCTTCACTCAGAAGGAGAACTGGTTCTGCGTGGCGAGGATTTGCGGAAGGCGATTGGATACTCGCTCGTCCCGAGCACACAGTTTACCGTTGACTCGGTCGGATCGGATATCATCCTGTCGGGCTACGGGGCCGGACATGCCGTGGGCATGTGCCAATGGGGCGCCAAGCAACTGGCCGAACTGGGCTATTCGTATTCCACGATTCTCAACTATTATTATCCTGGTACTGAGCTCCAGAACATGGCGTTGACCAAGCCACCGACTCCGCCATCCTCCTGATGCAGTTGTCCGAGTTCGACTTTCCGTTCGATTCCTCGTTAATCGCAACACACCCGGTTCTTCCTCGCGACCAGGCCAGGCTGTTGGTTCTTCATACGAGGGACCAGTCTCTTGACCACCGCACGATCAAGGAGTTGCCGGACCTGGTGAATCCCAGCGATCTCTTAGTCGTCAATGACACGAAAGTCCGAGCGGCCCGTGTGACGGGATGGAAACGTCCGTCAGGGGCCTCCATTGAGATGTTGTTTGTAAAGGAACTCTCCGATCACACATGGGAAGTTATGGTCAGAGGAAAATTGACTCCTGGACAGGTTATTGAGGTCAGCCCAGACGCACACGTAGTCGTCATCGCGCGCGAGGCAGATCGGACCACAGTTCGGGTTAAGACGGAACGGGCTATGAAAGAATTTTTCCTGTTGTATGGCCGGATGCCGCTGCCACAGTACATCAAGAGGCCACCGATGGACGAGGATCGTGATTGGTATCAGACGGTTTTTGCAAAAGATGAAGGCGCTATTGCAGCGCCCACTGCAGGGCTGCATTTTACGCCCGACTTGCTCGGGCGATTGGAGAATCGTGGCGTCGGGTTGACAGCCGTGACCCTGCATGTCGGACCTGGAACGTTCAAGCCGGTTACTGTGGATCGGATCGAGCACCATCGGATGGGTGGGGAATGGATTGACGTGGGGCCTAAAGCGGTTCAGGCCATCGAGCAAACCAGATCGAAAGGGGGAAGAGTGATTGCGGTGGGGACTACGGTGGTTCGTGCTTTGGAAACTGCGGCTCTAGCTGAGGATCACCTTCGACCGTATCAGGGCGAAACGAATTTATTCATTGTTCCTGGATTCCCGTTCAAAATCGTGAACGCTCTGCTTACCAATTTTCACCTGCCTCGTACCACCCTCTTGATGCTCGTTTCTGCCCTGACAGGCAAACCGCTACTGAGACAGGCCTATGAAGAGGCTATCCGTGCGCGCTATCGGTTATACAGTTACGGGGATGCCATGCTAGTGATTGATTAGGGGGATTTATCGTTGCGTTGAATTGGGCTGCGAAGGACTGGACGAGGAGGTTACAACAGTTCCCGATGTATCTTGATGGGAAGTTTCGCTTTGAGGGCCTCGGTATATGCCATCAGCGCGCGTTGTTGTTTCTGAAACAACATGTCCTGCATCGCACGGTCCTTTGCAGCTGCGGCTTTGGCAGGATCGGACTCCGGCTGCCGAAGCATGAGGGCTTGGGCTTCGGCCAATTCGCTTGGGGTCAAGGCGACGGCGTCGCGGACCACCATTTTGGCCTTGGTTGTCATAATATTCTTCGTCTCCATGGCTTCAAAGACCGACGGGGTCAGATGGTTGGCGGCTAAGAGCCGCTGGTAGATCTCAGGATCGAAGGTTCCGTTCCTCTGAAAATCAGGGCTTCTCGTAATCGCATCGCGTAGCTCGTCATTGGAGACTGTAATGCCCATTTCCTTGGCAACGATGAGCCACAGGTGGTTTTCGACGAGCTGTTCCACCACAGACTGCTTGATCATCTCGTCCTTGAATTCACCAGGAACTTTTTCTTTATAAAACCGGTACATGTTTTCATACGCGCGCCTAAATTCGTCGCGGGAGACGGTGAGATCTCCAACCGAGGCGACGACGTTCCCGGTATGATCACCAAAGCCCCACCAACCCATCCCCACGATGAAGGTGACGGCAATAAACCCCATCGCGCCAGCGAGGAGCCACGGATAACGATCATGAGTGTAGCGGAGAACTTTGATCATGCTCGCTCTCGTAAAGGTTCTTCCAAGAACCGACGTCTGCGGATTCTACTCACGGGATTTTTCAAACGCAAGGGTCGAAGAACTGATCGTCCAGGCCTCGCATGGACGGCAGATACATTTGCTGGATGCTGGTTGGGAAACGGCGCTTGTGCTTCGAGGACAAAGAACGGTCTTTATTTGTGCTCGATGGGGCAATTTGTTATACTTTGCCACTAATTACGAGGAGAACCCTTGGCCGAGGAGGTGGGCGGGATCCATCCAGCCGGTTCTGCGATATATCCCAAGGCGCAGGTTCTGAACCGGTGTATCGCCAAGCTCATCGACTGTTTTATCGTTGGCGCGGCGAGTGAGGTACTGACTCCGGTGGGGTTCCTCGCCGGCTTAGCCTATGTCCTGGTGGCCGATGGATTTGCCGGCGGGCAGAGTATCGGAAAGCGGCTTATCGGTCTCCAAACGATC
>AF_2010_repII_A1DRAFT_10000206_pt1 | contig 11772 bp, 13 predicted proteins | sample AmaForreplicIIA1_FD_9195 | JGI IMG/M metagenome (IMG submission 9195)
CGTTTTCCAATCTGCGTCTTCTGCCCCGCCCGTTGCAGCAGCCGTCGCCGCCGCGCTGGAGACCGTCATCAGCGTAGACTCGGCCAGGCGGGTGGCCCGAAAGCGGATAAAGATCAGCACCGGGTTCTATTCGACGCAGTTGATCAAAAGCATATTCGACGCCTATCGCCAGGAAGCGGACGCCGCCGGCTTTCATGCGGGGCCCGAATACTTTGCGCTGCGGCGGCGCGTAACGGTGGCGTCGACCAGCGAGCAAGCACATTTGTACGCGCAGGCCGTAACCGAGCGCTTGAAGAGCTTTGTCGCCGAAGACGACCGCTTGAGCACTCACGCTCCCGATGCGCCGGCACCCTCCGGCGGGTTCACGCTCAGCAATGAGGAGTTCATTACCGGCACGCCGAAAGAAGCGGCACAGAACATCATCGAGCAGTGGCGCTCCGTCGGCGCCGGACATTTCCTCACCGTGCTCAATTGGAGCGCGCCGCTGGACAGAGTGACCAAGGCGCACGAACTGTCTGGTCGGGAGGCTATTCCGCTACTGCGCAAGGCGTGAATAGGTCCAAGGAAGGTGGCCAGGGCATTGACGCCGAAGACGGAAAACGCTTAGAAACCACGCGTCTGCTTACGCTGCGCGAAGTAGGCAGCGAGTGAGCAACAGGAGTGAATGATGGTCGCGCTGACCTTTCCCGACGGCGCGCGTCGGGAGTATCCCCAAAGCACCACCGGCCTCGACATCGCCAAGAGTATTTCGCCGTCGCTTGCCAAGCGTACGGCCGCCATGGCGCTCGATGGCAGGCTCGCCGACCTCACCGATCCGATCGAGCATGACGCCAAAATCGAATTTCTCACCCGCGAGGATCCGCGCGCGCTCGAACTCATCCGCCACGATGCGGCGCATGTGTTGGCCGAAGCCGTTCACAGCCTGTGGCCGGGCACGCAGGTGACGATCGGGCCGGTGATCGACAACGGCTTCTATTACGATTTCTTCCGCAATCAGCCGTTCACGCCGGAGAATTTCTTGGCGATCGAAAAGAAAATGCGCGAAATCATCGCGCGCGACAAACCGTTCACGAAGGAAATCTGGCCGCGCGACAAGGCGAAGAAGACCTTTCGCGACAAAGGCGAGTTGTTCAAGGTCGAGCTTATCGACGCCATCCCCGAGGACCAACCGATCAAGATCTACAAGCAGGGCGAATGGTTCGACCTATGCCGCGGCCCGCACATGACCTCGACCGGCAAGGTTGGCAATGCGTTCAAGCTGATGAAAACCGCCGGCGCTTATTGGCGCGGCGATTCCAAGCGCGAAATGCTCTCCCGCATCTACGGCACTGCCTTCGCCAAGCAGGAAGAGCTAGACGCCTATCTCAAGCAGATCGAGGAAGCGGAGAAGCGCGACCATCGCAAGCTCGGCCGCGAAATGGATCTGTTTCACTTCCAGGACGAAGCGCCTGGCTCGGTGTTCTGGCATCCGAAGGGCTGGACGCTCTTCCAGACGTTGGAAAGCTATATCCGCCGCCGTCAGGACGATGCCGGCTATGCCGAAGTCAATGCGCCACAGCTCATCGATTCATCCATGTGGGTCGCATCCGGTCACATGGCGACGTTCCGCGATTCAATGTTCCTGGTGCAACCGCGCGAAGAGGACGAGCGGACTTTCGTCATCAAGCCGATGAACTGCCCAGGCCACATCCAGATCTTCAAGAACGGCTTGAAGTCATACCGCGACCTGCCCTTCAAGGTTTGCGAATTCGGCAAGGTGCATCGCTACGAACCCTCCGGTGCGCTGCATGGCCTGATGCGCGTGCGCGCCTTCACCCAGGACGATGCGCATATCTTCATCACCGAGGAGCAGATCGCCGAAGAAGTCATCGAGGTCAATGATCTGATCCTGAGCATTTACCGCGATTTCGGCTTCGACGACGTCACCATCAAATTCTCCGACCGCCCGGCCAAACGCATTGGCGAGGATGCAGTGTGGGACAAAGCGGAAGCCGCGCTGATGCAGGCGCTCGAAGCGTCCGGCCGGCCCTGGACGCTCAACAAGGGCGAAGGCGCCTTCTATGGGCCGAAGCTCGAATATGTGCTGCGCGACGCGATCGGGCGCGACTGGCAATGCGGTACGGTCCAGGTCGATCTCAACATGCCCGGTCGGCTTGGCGCGTTCTATATCGACGAGCATTCCAACAAGGTCACCCCGGTGATGCTGCATCGCGCGATGTTCGGCTCCCTCGAACGCTTCACCGGCATCATGCTCGAACATTTCGCCGGCCACTTGCCGCTGTGGCTGTCGCCGGTTCAGGCGATCGTTGCCACGATCACTTCGGACGCCGACGATTATGCGCGCGAGGCGATCGACAAGGCGCGCCGCGCCGGGCTGCGCGTCGAAGGCGACCTGCGCAATGAAAAGATCAATTACAAGGTCCGCGAGCACTCGCTGGCCAAAGTCCCGGCGCTGCTCGTCGTCGGCAAGAAGGAAGCCGTCGAACGCACCGTTTCGATCCGGCGACTCGGCCGCGAGGCGCAACACGCGATGGGATTGGACGCCGCAATCGCGGCGCTGGCGCAAGAGGCGGTTCCGCCCGATGTCGCGCGGATCAAAAAAGCTGGCTGACAGCGGTCGCGCAAAGACCGTCGCGTTCAGGCTACGTCGGCGAGGTGCTCCGATGCGAATCCCGCCTGCTCGTAGAGGCGACGTATTCCGCTGCTGTCGTAGCGCTTCTCATTGACCTCCAGATAGGTCCCAATAAGAACTTCGTTCGACAACCGTTCGATCGCGAAGCGGATCGCATCGCTCGCGCTATCAAAGCGCTTATATTTAGGGTGCCGAGTCCCGCCACGCGGATTTCTGCCCAAGAACAGCTCCGCCGTCGCTTGGTAGTCGAATCGATCCGTATGCGCACGCATGCCCTCACCTCTGATCTGAAAAGCTGCTTGTCGGTTGTGCACTACATATGGGGTGAGAAGAGGCCAAACGCTTGTCATTCTGGGCCAAAAATTTGCCCAAAAACGACAGCGGATTTTTGGCTGCTGGCACAGGGTGTTAGCGCGTATCGTCACGATCTTTGGTGAGCAACGGTGGGACACGGTGGGAGGCGAACCGGTTACATCGCCGCAAAAAAGCCAGACGACGGCAACGATCTCGGCACCTGCCAAATCGCGGCTGTGTCTTTTCAAAACTAGAGGAAACAAGCACGACGCAGCTACGCTTAGCACCGTCATGACAAGTGATGGGGGAAGACTTTCATGAAGAAACTCGTTCTGTCAGCGGTTGCGGTGCTAGCTCTGCTGAGCATCGTCGGCTGCGCGCAGTACTACGGCAAGGACAAAGCCCCGCCGCCGGTCGTTACCAAAGGCTGAGCAAGCTATCTCTGGGGGGCTGTAGAGGGACCGACCGTTGGTCGGTCTCTTTTTTTTGCGACAGCGCGCGCCACGCGGCTATTTTGTTCGCGTCTCGTAAAACACGATGTCTTGATTGCCTTCGATGCGCCAGGTGCCATGCGCGATGTCGGGTTCGACGGGCAACATCGTCCAGGTGCCGTCCGCCCGGTAAAGATAATCGTGTCGCGGCGATTCCCATTTGCCGACGAGACGAGCCGACAGGGCTTTGCTGTCTGAACCGGCCGGGGCGGGATGATCCCTGATCTGCGCATCGACCGCTTTCCAAGCGTCGGTGTGGCGGTCCGCCGCCTCTTCGCGCAACCGTACTAGCCGGGTGATGTAATCTGCGCGCGCCGCTTCGCTGGGATGAGAGTTCTTGCCGTAGGATCGCTTGAGCTCGTCAAGGGCACGGAGATAACGAGCATCGGCCGCGCGTGGCCAGCGGCCATAACGCTGTCGCACTGACGAGACAATGAATGAGCTCCCGCCGCCTCAATATCCCACCTGCGAGCGTGCGCAATCAGCGCGCCAGCACTTCGACTTCGCGATCGACGCCGGTGACGACCTTAAAGTCGCGCTGATAGGTCCTGCCCTCGTTGCGCGCGATGATGTGGTACTCGCCCTCTGCGAGCACTAGCCGCGGAAAGGCGCCGATCGATTCTTTGATCACGTCGCCGCCCGGGGTACTCACCGTCCACTGCGTATTGGCGAGAGCCTCGCCGCCTGGATTGTTCACCAGCTTGAAAGTGATGATCGCGGCGCGATGCGTTACTACAATATCGGTCAGCTTGCCGGCCTCGATATGGACGTCGGAGCGGACAACCGAATTGCCCTCGCCATAGTTGGAGAGAATGTAATACGTGCCTTCTGGAATCAACACGACATCGCCGGTGAGCACGTTCTGCGCGATCGGCCGCCGTTCGTTGGTGTCGAACTGGCTGCCTCTAAAAATCTCGAATGATATGTGACCCGGCGGGATGCGCACGTCGCCTACCCTACCTTCGAGCCGAATGCCGCCGGCCGGGATATCGAAGACTTCGCGCACCGTGTCCGCGCGCAACTGGATTGTCTTGGCGGCACTGGCAAGGCCAAAGCTTGCATGCACGACGTAGTTGCCCGGCGGTAGCGTGAATGTTGGCGCGGTGGCGCGTTCTTCTTTGACGAGCCGGAAATTGCCGGGCGAATCCGCCCTTGGTGCGTAGACGCGCCAGATCAGTCCCGCGTTGATCGGCGCCGAGTTCTGGCTGTAACGGGCGGCGACCGCGAGCACGACCTGGCCTGCCGGAACCGCCGGTGCCGCTTGCGCGACCGGTGGTACCGCAGGCGGGGCAATGGGCTGGGTTTGCGGACTGGGCGTAATGATGGTCGCGCCAGGCGATCCGGTGCCGGGCGCAGGCGCAGTGGCCGACCCGGTCGCCGATTGCGGCGCCACAAGACCATGCCCTTGCGCGTGCGCCGAAGCCGTGGGGAAAACCAGAGCCAGCGTCGCCAGATTGGCCACCAGTATTGCTGGCACTATTGCTGGCTTAGCCTCACGCCAGAGGCTGCCCGAAACCCACCCGCCCATCGGATTTTTCTCTGTCGCAATCGCGGCAATTTCAAGCCGCCGACGTTAAACCCAGGCGGCACCGTGACGCGACCTATAGCCAAGTTGCCGCCCCGTTCACGATATGTTGGGTAGATTACGGCAGAATAGGCCGTATTCGACGAAGATCGAGCCGCCGCGAGGGTCCAGTGACCAGCATCGACATTCCAAACAAAACACTTGATGCCGGACACCTCGGCGTGAAAAGCGGCGGTCCGTCGATCGGACTCGTGCTCGGCAGCGGCGCGGCGCGCGGTTTTGCCCATATCGGCGTCATGCGCGCCCTGATGGCACACGGCATCAAACCCGACATCATCGTCGGCACCTCGATGGGCGCACTGGTCGGCGGCTGTTACGCCACCGATCAGCTCGACACACTGGAGGACTGGGCGCGCTCGCTGACCATGCGGCGCATCATCGGCTATCTCGACGTGCGCATCGGCGGTTCAGGTCTCATTGGCGGCGGCCGGCTCGCCAACCGGCTGCAAGAATCGATCGGTGAAATCGCCATCGAAGACTTGCCGATCCGCTTTGCAGCGATCGCCACCGAGATCGGCACCGGGCACGAAGTATGGTTGACCCGCGGCTCGCTGTCGCTTGCCGTTCGCGCCTCCTACGCCCTGCCGGGGATCTTTTCACCGGTGCATCTCGGCGGCCGTTGGCTGGTCGACGGCGCTTTGGTCAACCCTGTCCCGGTTTCGGCCGCGCGCGCTCTTGGCGCCCGTGTCGTGATCGCCGTCAATATGGATGCCGACCGGTTCGGCCGCGGCACCACGATCGCCAGTCATGGCTCCGAAGCCGGCGACGCGCCGCCGGTTGCCGCGATCGACCATCCGCGCAACGGTTTCGCGCGGCTACGCGGAATATTCAGTGCCGAACGCGCGCTCAAGCGGCAAATCATTTCCGGCGACAGCCGCCCAAGCTTTTCCACGGTGATGGTGGAATCCTTCAACATCATGCAGGACCGCCTCACCCGGATGCGGCTCGCGGGCGATCCGCCGGATGTTCATATCACTCCTCGCATCGGCCATATCGGCTGGCTCGATTTCCATCGCGCCGCGGAATCCATTGCGGTCGGCCGCGCCGCGACCGAAAAGGCGATCGAATCGATCACCGAATCGATCGCCGATCTCAGCTAAGCTTAAGGCAACGGCGAAGTTCGCCCGCAATTCGTCTGGCAGGAAATCCGTCGCGTCGTGCAGTTGAGCTGACCGCGCTAAACGTAATTTGATCCGATGATTTTGTGGAGAGTTTGGTCGGCGCTAAGCGCGTAGCAAGTGCGTAGCAAGCAGCTCATTGCGAGGGCGACGAACGTGCGCACGTTTGTGAACATAACAGCTGTTGACTTGTGCAAAGCGAGAGGCACGAACCGTTTGCAACAAGATTACCGGTGTTCGTGGTGCCTGAATGACACCGCTGACCGCTTGAGTGGGGTTGCGGCATTACGATTGCAAAAGGCATCGTATTGTTGCAGCTCACCATGCAATTCGTGACAGTTGAGCTTTGCGCCAGCCTGATTTTTCCGGCGGCGAGCGCACCGCCCGTAAGTCCAACAATGCTAGTCGTCAGTGATACGCATACAGATGTGCGGGGCGCGATCATACCCAGCGTTAGGATCCCGCGGGGTCGCTCCCCAGATGCGTGATCCAGGCAGTCTATCTAACGTCAGGCGGAGGAGACGGGGGTCGCTCCCGCGGCTCCATCTAACCGGCGCCAACAATATCGCGCCAGGAACCCAATTGGCGGAGAAGGTTGGGCCTTCGCTCACCCAATGCCAGAAAGCCAGTTGAACCGACGTCCGGTCTGATCGTACCGCATGTCAAATAACATGTCGGCGTTCGCACAAAAGTCTGGCGCAAAATTTACCATCGCTGGCGCGTAATCTAGCCAGCCCTGGCAAGCCCTCTTGAATCGGCAAGTTTCGCATCGAAGCGCTGCTGAACTCATTTGCGGTAAGACTCTAGGTTCGATACCGAGACGCGCCATCATTTCGTAGAGCTGTTCGGGCGCGGGCATGACCCACCCTCCATGTGCAGTGCCTAAAATAATGATAGCGAGCTACAGGCTTGCTCAGTTGATGCAGATCAAAAAATACTGATCTCTCGCCGGGCAGATAAACAAAAGGCCGCATTTACGCGGCCTTTCAGTTTGGAGGATCATGAGAGCAGCACACGTTACCGCTCGCTCTATTACCAGATCAGATTAGCGCCGGAGCCACATTGATCTAGGTCAACTGCCCTTCGGTACAACTTTGTCATAAGAGCGCTGGAAAGCTCGCTTGAGCGTATTTCCCGACCGGTTAGCCGCATTATCGGATCGGCAGCGGAAAATCGTAGTCTTAATGTGTAGAGGCCTTTCTAATCGGTTGATCGCTGACGAACTCGGTGTAAGCGAAGGCACGATCAAAAGTCACCAGCACACCATCTATAGAATGCTTGGCGTTCAATCTCGAATTGGACTGATGATAACGTTGACTAGTCGCAATGAAATGCAGTCCGCGCTAGCGGTGAAGCGCGAGGCCGAGGAAGATTGGAGACGTTGAGCCCCGCGCCTTGAAGGACAGTCGAGGAACAGCCCGCGTGTTTTGTCGTGCACGATCACAAAGAGCATCATAGCGCCACGGAGCAGCGCGGCAAATGCGCTGGCGGCGATGGAAATCGGCCACTGTTCGAACGCTAAGCGGTCTGAATGTAATCGCGCATCGCCGCGGAGTCGCGCTCCATCTCCTGCAAACGATGTTTAACGACGTCGCCGATGGATACGATGCCGACAAAACGGCCTTGATCAACAACCGGAAGATGGCGGAATTTCCCTGCCGTCATCCGCTCCATGAGGCTTGCGATTGTTTCACTCTCGGTGCAGGTCGACACCTTTCGCGTCATCGATTGGCTTACCGGCTGCTCGAGCGCGGCCGCGCCAGCTTCGGCAATGGCGCGGACGATGTCCCGCTCCGAGAGAATGCCGACAATGCGATTGTCGGCGCCGAGCACCAGCACCGCACCGATCCGTCTTTCTGCGAGAAGCGCCACAGCGGATTTCAGTGTTGCGCCGGGTTCGATGGTGACGACCTCGCGGCCCTTGGCCGCAAGAATAATACTGACGGTCATCTCGCCCTCCCTTGGCCTCGCCGCTTTGCCGGGTGTCTGCGACCGCCCTTCAGGCGAGGTCAATAGCGGTAATCTTCGTTGGCTATGTACGGTTCCAAAATTAATTGGCGTCGTTCGCGCTGCGGTGCACCACAATCAAGTTCGCAAAATAGTTCGAGGCTGCGAATTAAATGCTTGGCTCCGCGCTCATTTCGGCCGGCGGCGGAGCCGGATCGAAGGCTTTGAATAAAAACAAACCGGCAAAAAAACCACCGACATGGGCCTGCCAGGCAATCTCCTGACCCGTCGCACCGAAGGCGATGGTGCCGAAGCCGAACAGGGCGTTCAAACCAAGCCAGATCGCCAGAAAAAGCAAAAAACGCGGATCGCGCAGCGTGGCGCCGAGCGGCCGGGCCGGCAAATGACAAAAACCAGCAGGATCACGGAAAAATACGGGCCGCCCGGGACGTTGAAAGACAAAACGCATCGCTCCCGCCATGGCGCCGGAAATAGCGGCCGAGGCCCCGATCATCGGTTCGAGGGCGCCGAGATGGCTGACAAGGTGCGCCATGGCGCCGACCGCTGCTGTGGTCAGCATAAACAGAACGTAGCGCCAGCTGCCAAAACGCCGGGCGAGCGCGCTGGCAAACGGGACGAGCCACGCCAGATTGACCCCGAGATGGGTTAGGTCGGCATGAATGAAGGCGTAGGTGAAAAAAGTCCACAAATCGCCGGCAAAGCCGCCCGGCAGCGCCTCGCCAAGTGCAACATGGCTGCCATAGCGCGCCGGAATGAAGCCGAAGGCGAGAACGAATTCGACATCCTGCGGCTCAGTCAAGACCAAAACGCGCACGGCGTGCACGAGGACGAGCACACCGACAGTCGTCACGACCGCTGCCGGAATATTGAATATCGGTTCTGAAGGATTGGACTTGGACTGGTCGCTCAAAATCACACCTGACCGCGAAGCAGAGCGGAGATTGGCACAAGTTGCTGATCTATCACTCAAAATATTTTCAACTTTCCTGAGAGCAAGTCCGTAGCAAGCAGCGCGGCAGAGGGGCGGGTGCCACGAGTGGGCCAGGGGTTCTCTCTGTACGCAAGCACGCGCGTAACGACGGACAAACGAAAAGACCCCAAGCTGGTACGCGCTTGGGGCCCGTTGCCTCAACTCAAACTCAACTCACTCTACTCACACTTGCCCGGGCGACAGGGGTGTCGGGGGATGGGGAGCCGACCCGGTTAGTGCAAACCGAAATAAGCGTCGGGCACGCGAATACAATGCGGATCACGTATTAGTGTTGTGAGTTGGTGTTGCGCGATGAACCAGGGAGCAGGTGTGTGTATGTGAAAAAGATAAGGCCCCACTAAAGTGGCCTTATAAGTGAACTCGCTAGTGTACCGTCACTCGACTGTATCTTATCTCAATCCCATGCTGCCCGTTTTCGACGATGTCACAAACTGTAACACCGGCTTGGATTGAAACCCAACGATCATCGCGTCGCACAGCAAGCTTAACGTCATTGCACATGACGTACGTTTCCTTGCCATCAAATTCGACCTTGTATTCAGGATCGGCCATCTGCGTTATGGCCTTGCTCACCTCTTGGTTCTTGGCGAACCAATAAGGCTCATTCGCGGCCTGCTTTGCGGTCGGTCGTTTGCTCATTGCGCCCCTCCCCACTTGGGTCTGACGCTAAAGCTACTTGCCGATTGCGGCCAAAGTGGCATGGGCGGAAAGATTGAACGGGCTTTCGGCCATTGCGTTGTCGGCTTGTGTCGTTATCGCTGCGTAGGAGAAGCCCAATGTCCGGTGGTCGCGTTAATTGGTCCCGAGTAAACAGCCGCAATCGTACGCGGCGGCAGGGCGTAGAAGATGTTACAGGCCTCATCGCCCAACCTCCCAAAAAGCCGCAGCGTAAACTCAGCAAGGCCGAACATCGTGAGCAAGCAGAGGCAGCACTCCTTGCTTGGCGCGCGGGCCAGACAGCCAAAGACCAGTAACGTGCGCAGCGGCCCGACTTTTATTGCGCAATAAGTGATGCCTGTCACAGAACTCCACGCAGCGGGCAGATAGGTTATACGTACTGACATCCTTTCTTCGTCCCCGAAACGATGTCACCCTTGCCCCGACACACTGTTGTCGGGGCTTTCTTTTTTGACAGCCCGTTGTGGATAAACCCAACATGCTTCTGTAGATTGCATTGGCGCTAATGCTAGGTTTCCCTGGTCGAACTGGGACGTCCCTCCACCCCGCGGAACGGAAGGTCGGGGACGCAAGGTGAAGATCGCGCATCACTTCACCGCCCCGTTCGACAACCTAACGATTGCCGCCCAAGAAAGCGGTACGTATAGGGGACGAAGGCAAAGCCGTCAGGCGTGGGGCGCGCTGACGGCTTTGCTGTTTGACCGGCCACCGCGACGCTAGCATCGCACAATGCGCTGGTGCCGTGCCTGCCGAAGGGTCACAGCGCACTCCCTGGACTAATGCTTTGCTGTGACTGCACCGTTGTCCCCTGCGGTGCAAATCCTCCCCACTGGGGTCGCTAATGGCGATCCCCATTTTTACTCAACTCATTGGACAGGCACGGCGTTATCATAAATCCAAATCTGGCCTGGAGGTTCCTTCAGGTGCTCTTGTAGGGGTCATGTCTCTCTGCTCCCCCTCTGCTGACTGTGATTGGGCGGGCAAATAGTGCGATGGGTGCTTATCCTTCTGGCACTAACCGTCAGCCAGGTCGCCCAGGCAGAGCCTCCTATCTTTCTGGCATGTAGTGGAGACTTGGTCGATCACGCCCACGACCAAGCGAGAAACGCGCGATCATCATTGCGGTCAATTTAGATGCTCACACTTTAACAGTGCTCGGTTACGACCCGGTAGCCATTACCAGTGAGGCCGCCGACGGCACCGTAGGATTTGCCGCTACTGAACGCGGAGTGGTCAACGGGGTCACAGCGGGAAGCTTAACCGGATAACCGGGCTCACATCGATTGATTTCAAGATGAATGATGGCGTCCAAATTTTCGACGGAACATGCAAACGGGCTGAAAAGCTGTTTTCGCCCTGCCCTCGGCGTACATCAGGCCCATGCGAAGCCTTGCGCGCACCACCAATCAATGAGCTGGCGCTGCGCAATCCACTTAAATGCGAGCGCGTAGATCAAGCACGCAGTTCTGAAAAACTGAGTGCTAATAACGGTAGTAACGATGGTGATAGTACGGGTGATAGTGATGATGATGGTAGTAGGGGTGGTAGTGGCGGTGATAGTAATAAGCTGCGGCTGGAGCCACGCTGCCGACTGCGATTGCGCCGACAACGCCTAACATCGCAGCGATTTTCCCTAAGGTTCGCATGATTGCGCTTCCTCCTTGGTTTCTGTCACGCGCAAGTTAGTTGCGGCCTTTTCTTTCCAGGTAGCGGGTTTGTTCGTTGCAACTCAGTACGAGATACCGTTCAAGCTCAGCATAAGCACATTCCACGTCAGCGTAATGGCTAGTACCCCTGCGATAGCGATCCATACCGTTCGCCATCCTTCGCCTTCAAACTTCTCGGTGTTCATAGCTCCCCGACAAAAAAGCTGCCGTGACCTCGGAGGGTGAGGGGTGGGGGTGGGGGTGCGAGGCCACGGAGCTGAAAGTGAAATGCAGACGACCCAATATGGTTCCGAAATTGGGCAACGCGTCCTGTTCTCATCCACAAGTTTGCGTTTGAGACGTGCCCTC
>AF_2010_repII_A1DRAFT_10000208_pt1 | contig 11713 bp, 10 predicted proteins | sample AmaForreplicIIA1_FD_9195 | JGI IMG/M metagenome (IMG submission 9195)
GATCAGCTCATCGCTGCCAAGTTGAACATCGCCAATGGCAGCGGTGAACCGGCGCCTGTGCCCAGCACGATTACCCATGCGGACAGTGTGTTGAGCGGATTCAGCGGCAAGTTGCCTTACAACGTCAAGTCATCGTCACCGAACGGACAGGCAATGGTGACCGACGCCAGGACGTTAGATAATTATAACAACGGCCTGCTGACGTCCGGTTGCGGGGGATAGATCGACGACTCTGGGCGTGACAGGCGTGTAGAGTAGTGCGAATTCGCTGATCGCTACGGCTCTGTGAATTCGCCATTCTGCTCGTGCGCCTCGATCACGTTGTCAGAGTCATCTCAAACGCGAGTCAAGACAGTTTTGAGCGAAGTCGCGACGGAAAGCGTTTCGTTATGCGCGCAGATGAAAAGCTGACTGCGTTTGTGGAATCGGGATCGGCGGTAAAAGTGGACTGATACAAAGACACGAACTGGGTCTTGTTCCATCCGAACGAGTTCTAGAGATTCGCTCAGCAAACAGGAGGCTTCATGAAAAAACGGAGAGGAAAAGTCCCAAAACGCCTCTGTCGTTCGTCGTATTATTGCGACAGCGGAAATTCAGACAGAGAAAACCAGATGAGAACTGAAGAGCATCTCGAACCAACAGCGGTTTTCATTCAGCGACTAACCGCCGCCGTTTCGGAACTCAGAGCCCATCTGCAACAGGATTACGAACGGGCATATCCCGACCTGGGCGAAATCATCCGCATTGTCCTTGACGAAGAGGAAGCCAAAGCGTGGGAGTTATCATTTTTCCCGCACTTGTTCCTGCCCGACATGATAGAAGGGCACATCGCCAATCTCAATCTGCGGCCCGTGGAGACGAAGCGAATCAGGTTGCCAGCTTTAACATAGACGCGAATCACGGCATCGTGTGCGCGTCCGTAATGCTGGATTGCATCCGCGACCGCGTTTGACCCGGCGTACCACGACCCGCCGAATGGCAGCACGTCGGAAATCAGATCGACGCCGCGCTTAACTCTCGCGACTCTGCACCTTTGCCAGGTTCAGACGAAGCTTGACATTCTGCGACACTCGATCCGAAAACTCCGAACCTATGAAGAGGTACATATTGTCTTTACTCGGTATCTTCGTAGCGATGGCGTTTCTCGCTTCTTGTCAGCAGGAGGGAACGACTGATACGACAGAACCTGCTACCGGGACAGCCGCGTATATGAATCGTCCTGAGCCGTCACCGGATGCAAATCACATTAGCTTTGATTCGTCTCGCTGAGTGAATAAACTTCAACGTCTCGCCAATGAGCGGCCTGCAATAGGAGTTGTAGTCTGGTGAGTTCATAGCATGCGAAGTCTAACTAGATGGAGATAAGCCACGGCAGGGTGTCGTTGCATTACAAAAGTTTCCTGTAATCGCACAAGTTCAAGCCGATAATAAACCAATCCAAAGTGTTTCTTCATCATCTGGGGCTGCCGGCGGAGTTGTTGTACAAATTTCGACGATTGCTCCGGCGTAGACGCAAAATCGCGACGCGAGGCTGCTTCTGAGATTCAAGCCCTTCGATATGTCGCGGACATCTCACGAAAAGAAAAGTGAGCTTCACGACTCCTTGAAATCGCCCGTGTGCTAGTGCGTTTCAATCACGTTGCCAGCATCATCGTAAGTGCGAATCAAGGCTTTTGAGGTTTGAACTGTAGGTACCTCTTCGATACCGTGCTTACACAATCAAGTCCTTACAGGCCACTTCGTGTTGAAAAATAGATTTCCCCGATTCATCTGGATGCTGCGGATTATGCTGTCCCTGACGGGGCCAGTTGTGTGTCTTCGCGCTCAGCAGGAGAGCCCAACTGCCGGAGCATCGGAAGGCGAAAAGCTGGAGAGACAGATGGCGACTGATATTAGAGCAAAGAAGTGGAAGGCTGTTGAGAGCAGAATTGCTGAGGGATTTCAATCCGTTCATCCAGATGGGGTGCGAGATCGAACGGAGGAAATTGCGCTCTTGAAAAAGATGAACATGGGCGAATTTACATTGAGCAATTTTAAATCGACCAGCATCGGTGACAACATCGTGGTCACGTTCACGATGACCGTCACGGAAACCATCGACGGTAAACGGCTGCCTGCCAAACCGGAGTACCGTTTAAGCGTGTGGAAAAAGGGAGTGAGCGGCTGGCAATGGATTTGCCATGCCAATCTCACTCCAATTCCTTAGAATTCAGCGCAAACGAAATTGGAGCGAGGCACGAACAAGGCGAGTCTATGTCTTGTCCGCCGACCTGTATCGTCGCTTTCGGGGTGCGAAGTCCGGCACGGGGCCAGATCAAAAAACGCACACCGCGCTGCGTGAAGTATTGGCAAATTATCGCTGACAGTCTCAAGAAAAGCGGTTGGAGTTTGGGTTGGGTTCTCAGCAATCGATCGCCAAGGGCTAACAATCCAGAGTGTTGACGCACATGGCTACAGCAAGCGTTTCATCGTGGCGCCGATGAAAGGTGAACTGCGTTTGTGGAACTGGAATCGGCGATTCGCTCCCCGAAAATTAGGCGCAACTACCAACTCTCATCGGTACATCCTCGCCGTATTATACCAAAGTTTAATATACTAAGGTCTAATAACGCGGGCTGTGTAAGCAGCCTATTCTCTGCGCTACAACCCCCCCCGGGTCAACCGACCGAAGCAATGAGCCGTCGTGCTTCACCACATGGCGGCTTTTTGTTTGCCGCGTAACGCTCACCACTCTTTTAAATCGCCCGCGTGCTCGGGCGCCTCGATCACAAATTGCCAACCGGTCGTAAATGCGAATCTGCAAAGGCTTTGGAGGGGCATCCAGAACGCGGACGTAACACGAACAAGTTGGCAGTATGAAAGCACAGCCGGAACGTCGACGGCGGGAATCCGCAATGTTGGTAGAACGAGCGCAGTGCTTGATGCGCGAGTCCAGAAAACTGCTTGCACAACGGGTAGCGCAATTAAAGGACCAGGAGCAGTTTCTTGAACAACATGGAAGGATCGCGCATGAACTGCTGGGAGATGCAGCGATTCGCGCTAGGCCTTTGTAAAATCGCCCTTGTGCTCGTGCGTCTCGATCACGTTGCCGGCCACATCGTAAACTCGAATCATGGCATCGTGTCATCCTCAGCAGCAGAGGGATGCCCCAACAGTTGTTCGGGATTATGAAGATGGCCCTCTGAAGGCGCTATTTGGCAAGCATCCCTGGGCGAATTCCTTCGCCAAGTGTGAACACTGAACCAACGCTACCAACAACTGCAGACTGACGTGTCAGTCCGGCGCGTTCCCGCAGGCGGTACACCGCTTCTATACCCGTGCAATGCGCACCCAGTAAGTTGGCGACTTTAAAATCCCTCAGCTTGTCGCCCGTCCAATTCAGTTGCTCATCGCTCGCTGTGAATAGATGCAGGCCGCCGACGACTCCGTACACTGGCTGGTTGGGAAATCTTTGTTTCGCGTAAGTCAAAATATTGATGATGCCGGCATGCCCGCAGCCGGTCAGCACCACTAGGCCCCGCGATGTGTTGAGCACTAGCGACTGGTCCTCAGGAATATTGTCTTCGACCAGCCCGCTCGGTGTGTGCACCTTCCCGCCAGGGCTCCAGTTGCGCTCCGGGTATTTACGTGGCACGGGGCCGGTGAGCCATGCGCCCGGGAAGATGTCGAATCCTTCGGCGTGCTCAATGCATTTTCCGCCGCTGGCTTCATAATCTTTGCGAATAGCGATCATTTCGTTTTGTTCACCCTTCGGTGACGGCCGACTATAGAAGATTCCCCGGCCGACATGCGCTACCGACAGTGCCGCCTGGTTCTTCTTCATCATCTCGCGGCGCAGCGGCATTAGGCCACCCACGTGGTCCAAATGATTATGGGTGAGGACGACGTCTTTAACGTCGGACAAGTCAATGTTCAGATCACGCACATTCTGCAGAACCGCCTGTGGATGGGCACCTGTGTCCAGCAGAATGCGTCGACCATCGCCTTCCACCAGCGCGGAGAAACCCCATTCACCCAGACCCGCAGTATCGCCTACCAACATGGTGGAAAGCACTGTGATTTTGAGTGCACTAATTTGCACCGAACTGGCAACACTCGTGGTGGGAGCCTGGGCCTTCGCCGGCTTCAGTCCAATCGCTGGGATACAAAGTAACGCCACGGCGGAGATCGAAATTAAACAACGAAAGGGAGTTCTCACTGGTGCACGTCGTTATGTTGGAAGGTAAAATAATATTCGAATGAAAACACTACCTCCGTTTTTGGGTCTGTATATCGCGCAAGCTAAATGGTTCATGCCGACCTCCGGAGACAACATCCCGAATGGTTCTGCCAAACGGCGAAAGCCGAATGTGCGATGCCTACGAGAAGCGGGTCATGGATCTGATTGAAAACCCCGAGGGGGACTCAAACAAGAAAAGATTCAGTCAGACGATCAAACCTAACGAGAGGTCCTTCGATCTTTTCCTTTCCGGTTGGTCGCCCGCTTCATTCGGCGCGGTCGCGGCGGCGCAGGGATCTGTTCAGGCTTGGAGCGTATGATCGCCGCAATGCGCAGTTTGAATTCTTCAACGGTTTCGACTCGGCGGTTTAGCTCCATCGCTTTTAAGTGCTCGTTCATAGCTAAACCCATCATATGATTGGACCAGTTTGCACCGTTCTAGGGTATCTGTGTTCAACGGGCCACCAACTTTGTCAGCTTTTATGGTATTTGAAATTTCGGTAATATGCGGTTCTTGCCAGAGCGGCTTAAGCGCATCAGGCGCAGTCTTGGCATGTCGAGTAACCAGCTGTTCCAGCCTAGCTGGATCGTCCATTAGGTAATCGCCCAACTGGGGCCAACGTGAATACAAAATTGTCCTCAACGCCGGCTGAGTTAGCTCGGTGAGGGAGGGATTCGAACCCTCGGTAGCCTTTTGAGCTACGGTGCTTTAGCAAAGCATTGTTTTACCCATAGAACGGCTCGTCGTTGCTATTTTTTTGCTACTATTTCTGCACGCTTTACGACTGACGGCACTTTCTCGCACATCGAACACGCCAAGGAAGAAATTCGGGCGACTCCGTCATACGGCTCATAACTACGAACATTACAAAAATATAATGTTAAAAATGTTGACGTCTTCTTAGTGATTCTTACAAACTGCGTTTCTCTTGCACCGGGCAAGTTAGTCGAAGCTCCACCCCAAATTGCAGCTCAAAGAATATATGAAAACTCCACGTTGGTTTAATCTGAATCGTGTCTTCTCGTTCGTGCGGATTGCAAGTGCGGTAACGTTAATGTCCGCGGCGACAGCAATGGCTTTTTTCGCTGGCAGCGGCAGGCTCGTTAGCGTCAGTAATCCGTCCAGCCAGTTGTCGCAGGACCGGCCAGTTAGAGCCAAGATCCCTGGCGAGCGGGACGCAGTATCGAGAAGCGCCCGCACTATACCGGGCGAAGGCCCGGCAGGCGGTTACGAGGCGTACAAATCCGCAGCGCGAACCTATCCGGCCAATGTGATCCCGCCGTCGATGGTGCAGAACGCCAAGAACACTTTTAACAGGATCGCCGCCCAGGGCGACCCGCAAGGCAACAACCACTGGCAGGCGTACGGGGCGCTGCAGAACGCTATCGAGCCCGGCGTGCTTGCGTTCACCGGTAAGACGGATACAACAGCCAGCCGTAGTCCAGTTCTCGTCATCGCGCCGACGTGCGTGCCGGGTAACTGCCGTCTCTGGGTTGGCGCCGCTGGTGGTGGCGTTTGGCGGACGGACGACGCTCTCGCAGTGGACCCGAGCTGGACATACCTCACGGGCGGGATCGCGCAGAACTCGGTCGGCGCGCTGACCGCTGATCCCAACGACTCTAGCGGCAACACGCTCTACCTCGGTACGGGCGAGGCCAATCGCTGTAGCTCCGGCTGCGAAGCGGGCGTCGGCATCTACAAGACTACGAACGGCGGCAACAATTGGACGAAGCTCGCCGACACCTGCGTGAACAACGCTACATACGCGTGTGTCACGCCGGGTACTGACGCCTTCCTCGGGCGCAGCATCGGCAAGATTCTTGTCGACCCGACGGATGCAAACCACATCTACGCTACGTCCGCACTCGGCGTTCGCGGGCTCTCGCATGTAATCGGTTTACCTGGTGAGACGCAGCGGTTCCCGCCCGGTGCAAACTCTGTCGGCCTGTACGAATCGACCGATGGCGGGAACACGTTCACCGAGGTCTGGAACGGCAACGGCTCGACCTTTGGAGTGAGGGACGCAGCACTCGACCCGCTCGATCCGCAGACGGTCTACGCGTCGGCGTTCGACCAGGGTCTCTGGCGCCGGTCCGCGGCGCTCGACGGTTCGTCGACGCCGTACGACTTCCACCAAGTATTCGCACCCCGGAATCCCGGAGGTGGGCTCGACCGCGTGATGTTGGCCCCGACCGTCAAGAACGGCACAACGCGGATCTACCTAACCGACGGCACAGCTGGAACATCGGAGTTCTGGCGGACGGACAACGCCAACCAACCGGCCGCGGCACTGCTCGCATCGGAGGGACCCGGCGCGACCGAGCCGCCTCCGCCTGGGATTCCGTTCCCGGCGACCTTCAATGGCTGGCAGAAACTGACGTCGAACACGACCGCGAGCCCCTACTACGCCACGTTTAACTTCTGCACGGGGCAGTGTTGGTACGACCAATATGTCTATACGCCCGCCGGATTGCCCGATACAGTCTACGTCCTCGGGTCGTATAACTACGGCGAGCTGCCGTGCAACACGAAGGGCGTCGGCTGCGGGAACGGTCGTTCGAACGGCCGGGCCGTCCTGTACTCGACAACGGCAGGCGATCCCGATGCCTCGGCAACGGGGACGGCCTTGAACCGGACGTTTACCGACCTCACCTTCGACATGCAGAACGACCCGGCCGCGACTTGGTGCTCACTCGGCGCCCAATTTCAGTGTGACTTTGGGGGCGTTTGCGATCCAACATTCGCGTGCCTGTGGGCACCAGGCGGGATCCACCCGGACCAGCATGCTATCGTCGTGAACCCGGCGAACCCGACTCAGATCTTCGAGGGTTCGGACGGCGGCGTGATCCGCACGGACGGCACGTTTGGCGACCTGTCTTCACGGTGCAACTCGAACGAGCGGCCGCTGCTCGGGTCGGCGAGCCTTACAAACTGCGGTCGCATGCTTTCGCGCGTGCCGACGACGATCACGCACATCAACCGCAACTACAACACGCTCCAGTTCATTAACGTCGCCATCAACCCAGGCAATCCAAGTGAGGTCCAGGGCGGGACGCAGGACAATGGCACATGGTCGAACAACAATCCTCAGAATAGCCGAAACACCTGGCCTCAGGTAATTTACGGAGACGGCGGCAACGCTGGCTACGACGGCACGAATCCCACATGGCGGTTCAACGAGTTCACGAGCTCGTTCACCGACGCGAACTTCGAGAACGGCGATCCGAACAAATGGGTGATCATCTGGTGGCCGCTCGCAACTAGTGGCGAGGCAGTCGGCTTCTACTGGCCCCAGGTTGCGGATCCGAACCCACCCGCTGGTGCACACCCGATCTTCTCAGGGCTCCAGCATGTGTGGCGCTCGTGGGCATTTGGAGCAGGTGCGCATCCCGGCGCTGTTCCGCAGGACACAACGCCGGACATAGCCAATTATGAGGCGAACTGTCCTGAATTCACCTCGTTCGGCGACCCGCGTTGCGGCGATTTCCAACCAATGGGGGGCGATCTGACCAGCAGTACCTATGGCGATGACCGGGCGGCTGGGGCGGTCTCTTGGATCGCTCGTAACAAAGCTGACCATGGAACGCTGTGGGCGACGACGTCGGCCGGACGCGTGTTTGTGACGCACAACGCGGATGCGACCGACCCGGCCGCGGTCGTATGGCACCGGATCGATAATGCGACTTCGCCGACCAGATATCCAAGCTCGATCTATCCGGATCCCGACAACGTGAATCGTGCGTTCGTCACTTACTCCGGCTACAACGCAGCGACGCCCACCACTCCTGGTCACGTCTTCGACGTGCGCGAAGGCGGTCCGGCCCCGGGCTCGGGTTTGTTCACGAACCTCCAGGTCGAACGCGGCACCGCGACATTCCCGACGCCGACCGACAACGGCGACCTGCCGGTCAACGATATCGTCCGCGACGACGCGAAGAAAAAGTTGTACGTCGCCACGGACTTCGGCGTCGTTCGGGGTAACAACGACGGCAGAGGCGACTGGCGCGTAACGCCGGACCTGCCGCGCTTCGAGATCACGCATCTCGAGATCCAGCCGTCAGCCCGAGTTCCTACCTGTGTCGGGCTTAGTAGGAAGGATTGCCCGACCCTGATCTACGCAGCAACGCACTCGCAGGGCGTGTGGAGGCTGGATCTAGGGGGGCAGTAACCGCTGCCTCTTGATTCCGAGAAGAGGGCCGCCGTTGGCGGTCCTCTTTGTCTTCTCGCAGTCGTTGAAAATCGGGCGGGATACTGAAGACTATCCGCGTAGTCTTGTCCTGATGTCGTTGATCTCCAACTCCGTGGCGGCTGCTTGCATTCTTCTAATGCTGGCTGGCTCTGCATCCATCAAAGCGGCGCCGCAAGGTTTCATGGAGGGGCATTTGAAGATTACCGTGATCAGGGCGGTTGAACCTGATAACATGCCGCAGCCGGCGCCCGAAACCTATGCCGAGTATCCACTCATCATCTTGAGTCAGGACGGGAAAAGAGAAATCGCGCGGTTGACTGTAGACAAGTCTGGAAACTATCGCACCGCCCTGGCGCCCGGCGCTTACATCTTGGCCGTGCAAGAACGCCCGGCAGAAGAACGCGCCGCAGAACGCATCCACGCGACCCGGCAACCATTCACCATTGTTCCGAACCAAACTGTTCGCGTCGATATGACCATCTTCACAGGACTCGCTAAGGGTCAAGCTTCCGCGTAAACGCAGAAATTCGGGGAGCGAATCGCCAGTTCCAGTTCCAGAAACGCCGTCAGCTTTTCATCCGCGCGCACGACGAAACGCTTTCCGTCGCGATACGCGTCCACAATCCAGGTCGTTCGCTCTTCAACATCTAGAGCTGAGACCCAGCCCAAGCTCCATCCGGCATCATGGAGATTGTCGGCGACTACTTCCCAGTCCTTCATTTAGAACTTTGTTCGCTCATTGCTTGTTATTTAAAACGACGCCAAACGATAGCGAACAGCACGATGGCAATGATAGCAGTCCCAGCCAAGAAGGCTTTGTGGAAATTAATCTCACGTATCACCATCAACTCTGCCGAGCCGGGCGTGTGTTTCCCCTGTAAAATCGATTCCCGCTCATCGAGTTTTTTTTCGACAAAGCTCGCAAACTTATCGGCAGCCGAAACGAACGGGTGGGGTGATTGGCGCTTTCGACCTTGTCGATGCGTTGCGTGACTGCCTTTCCAGTTGGCGTCGCAGAACCGTACTGAAACCGTTCCTGAACGTCTTTAGGAAGTTCAGCGAAATAGACCTTTGAAATTCCGCTTTTAGTTCTAAGCACGATTCCGTCTGCTTCTACGCTACTGATTGTGGCGTCTCTGTATTCCTTGCCGTCAATCGTTTTGAAATCCTCGGCAAGTGCCACTGAAGCCGACATCGTCGCAAAGATGATCAGCGTTTTCTGCCAGTGCTTCACGCGGCGATTCTGCCGCCTTTGCTCTCTACGTGGCAACGACAAAATGCGTTAGGATTCAGCATTCCGTCTAAAAAGTTCACGCACCTTCAACCGTAAACGCTGTTCCCTGCTGCTCCGGCTTAGGAGACGCGCTTTGCCTTTCTCAGGGTTAACCTAGTGCCTGCCTCGGTCGTGGGGCACCATTACCTCCACCTGCTCGCTTGAGGAGTTACCGCCGCTGTCAACGCAGGTGATGGTAATGGTATAGATCCGTCCGTTGCCATTGCCTGCCCGCTCGGCTCGAAGCAGCACGTGATGTGCATCCAAGACAATCCAGTCTGGAGATGTATCGCCATCTCCTGTGCCATTGACCGGTTCATTGCTGGTCACACTCAGCGTGCAGGACTCAGGTGGCAAGGGGCAGTTGTCCGTAACATTGTAGTCAACCGTTACATCCACCAATCTATGGTTAGGTGGCCACAGAACCGGTTGATCTACTGACGCGTTGGTGATTTCTGGCGGCTCGGTGTCGTTGACGGTCACCGTAAACGAGCAGCCAGGCCCAGCCTGACTGGTGCACGTGACAGTCGTTGGCCCGACCGGGAAGAACGAGCCTGACACCGGGCTACAAGTCACAGTGCCGCAATCCCCATCGGAGGTTGGGGCTGGATAATTGACTACCGCGCCGCATTGGCCGGGATCATTCGACTGTTCGATGTCGGCCGGGCAATTAATGCCATTGCATCCCACAAAGACTTTGAAAAAAATGGGATCGTGATTGGCGAAGGGTCGGCCAAGCGGGACGCCATTTCCGGTGAACACTCCGTAGAAAGTTGTCCCTACCGCCTTGACCTGATTGTAGTCTCCAAGAACTCGTTGCCCGGGATCACCATTGTCCGCGTCCGATGACAGGAAGGTAAGCAGGGTGTTATCGGTGAAGCTGGTTCCCTGATCGGTGCTCGTAGCAAAATGTGCGGTAAACTGCGGCAACCCTGCTAGGAAGCCATCGAACGTGGTGTAGAGTACACCGACCGTTCCATTGCTCGTTACCGCTACTGAAGGGAGCGCGGCCTGTACTTGCCCGGTCACGAAATGTGGAGATCCAATAATGAGCCCGCCCATGCCGTCATCCGTCAGGCGGATTATGCTAAGCCTGTTGTTGAAGGTGACCGCATCACGATTGCCGTAGACGTAGTAAACGTCGCCGTTACTGGCATCGACCGTTACGTGATCGATTCCTCCAAGCAACGCATTGACTGTGCCAAACTTGGGCGATGCCTGAGTTGTGTCGGCATTCGCAACGACGATTCCGGTAGGACTGCCATTCACGCCCCAAGTCGAGCCACTGTCAGTTGTGCGATTAAGCATATAGTTAAGGTTAAAGAAACCTCCGAGGTCTCCTGTTACCAGGTCTTGAAAGATGCTGTAGACATAGCCGTTGCCCGAATCAACAGCAAGCCGGTGACCGGGGTTGACGCAATTGCCACCTATGCAGTTGAGAGAAGTTCCGGCGCTGTTATCGATTGTGAAGTCTGGTGGATTCGATCCCTGTGCCACTGCGATCTGCATGCCTCGGGGAAGCATGCTGAAATCATCATAGGCGACGTACACATTATCCTGGCTTGCGTTTGCAGTATCACGATTAACAAGCAGCCAGGGCTGATCAACGTTGCCAATACCAGTTGAGTTGGTTCGCACGGCTACGCCCATTGAAGTAAGCCAGCCCCAGGCAGCAGAGCTTGTGGGGTCGCTTGTTGTCCCGCTGTACACATCGGTCTTAAGGAACGTCCCGGACAATAGGTTGCCTCGGCCGTAATCAAATGCTTGATCGCAGGGGCAACCAGGCCCTAAGCCTGTCGGCACCGGAACGGTGAAGCGTTTCGTCCAGATGTTGCCTCCGTCGGCTGACTGCCAGATGGGCGCATTCGCTCCCCAACTGCCTGAGAACGCGCTAATGACAATCTCACTTGGATTGGCCGGGTTTATTGCGATCGTCGTTTCCTGATCGCCAAGCATATCCGTGTTTGTGAGGTTGGGATCGGTGTTACTAACGACGACGTCTCGCACAAAAACGGTGGTGGCTTGCGGAGC
>AF_2010_repII_A1DRAFT_10000209_pt1 | contig 11678 bp, 11 predicted proteins | sample AmaForreplicIIA1_FD_9195 | JGI IMG/M metagenome (IMG submission 9195)
GCTGCAGCGACATACATAGAAGAATCGTTTGACGCTACATTCCTCGTGGTAATACATAGCATAAATGATGACAACGGTCACCACCACCATAACCACCATAACTAATCTATGCTAATAGTAGAGGGATCACCTTCTGGTCTAGCGAAAGTATACCTGTATGAAGATAAAGGACGTCAATAACTTGCCGTTCTATATACATGGGCTAAATGGCAACTAACCAGCAGATACTGAAAAATACACGAGAATATGCGAAATCGCTTGTTAGTATTAAAAATACGAAATCAATTCACTAAACAGTTATCTTTAGACAGTTTTGAATATCTTTAATCATTACTGAGTAGAATTATAGCTGTTGAAAATAAAATAAATATTTAGGATAAAGAATTCTTTCGGAAGTGCCACACTTAACAAATTCATGAACGTGAGAGATGTTTGGTTTATTAACTTGACTAATTTAGAACTGAAGGATGAGTTCCTACGCAATCGTTAGGATCCCTCGAGACTGCAAAAGTTTCTCATTTATGCACTCCTACAATTCCAGAATTTTATATATAACAAGCTTTAGTGCTAAGCTAGAGTTTGGAAAAGCATGAAGTTATTGTACTTGAAAATCAATAGATAATTAAATTAGAATCTTAAAGAAGTAATTCTTAATATCTTGGCAATCAACCGATTACTCGAAACAAATGTTATTATGCGCGAATAATAATAGAAAGAGGAGATCCATAAGATCGGTTGCATCAGTTGCATTAATAATTAGCGTAATCTTGGTTCTGTATGGGGGAAAAGACGCTATTCAGAGTAGCTATGGCCAACAAGCAGTTAAGACATTTAAGATTAAAGTGCAACTAGATAAAAGTGTGGTGTCGCGCGGAGACATTCAGATAATACGATATACAGTGGATGATGCGAGCACAGGCCAACCGGTTAGCGGAGTTGTTGCTAGGGCAACAGTATATTATGCAGATGGGGTTACCGTAAGACAGTTTGCGACTACTACAGATGCTTCAGGACAGGCTTCGATCTCTTGGAAAATAGAGAGGAATGCGACGCCTGGTATTTTTAGTACATCAATTGGTGTGTCTGCAGCAGTATATGTAGGCGAATCGTTTAACAAGAATTTTACCGTGGTGTCAGATAGAATGAATGATCCAATATCACCTAACATGAATACTGATATTGTATCATCACTCCACTATAGCTGATATGTATGAATGAATAAATAAATCAAAATTGGACTAATCAGAATTGTTATGAAGAAATCTCCCATCAAATGACGCAGAGGGTTTGATACGAGCTACTTTAGCACCGCAAAAAATGCTGTGCTCTGTTCCAGGTGGGTGCGCACCTATTTCTTTAATGAATTCTTAGTGACAATCAACATCTGTCTTCCGAGTTTGCTTGCTTATGTCTGGATCAAAGAGCGCTCCGATCATCGGACAGATCAAGTTCTGCGAAACTCAGTTTGTGAGAATAAAAAATATAGATGGAAAGCTACTAGCTTCCCCATTTTTTTCTGATCTAACGTTGATTCTGTTGGGTTGTGTTAGTCAAGATGGCGGTGTTTGCTGCTTGTTGGTAATTGAAGTTGCAGTTAAAATCACCAGAATGGTCGCATCGAACGGCCTGGTATATTGCTTGGTTAACATCTATGCTATTTGACTGTTTCACGGTATCCTTGTGGTGTTTGTGCGCCCATGCTGCTGCTGGTTGTAGTGCGCCCATTGTTCCGATTATCAACGTGTACTCGCTGCTAAGACTGCAACGAATACTAAGCTTGTCTTGTTCATAATCCTCGTCATGAATATTATTTTATAGTATATCTGGTTTGTCGTAGTTATTGCTGTATCTTAACTGTACTACTATATCTTAACTGTACTACTATATCTTAACTGTACTATCTAATTAAGAAGCTCTTTATTAGAACTAGCACAATCAAGGCGAAAAAACTAAACAAGGAGAAGGGACGATTTACCTAATGTGGGGATAGAATAGTTATGGTTGATAGTAAGATCCAAGAACGAAGAAAAATCTAACAGCGCTTCTGAAAATCGACTTAGTAGTTCTGACGTTTCAATTCCTTTTACGAATTTTTTGTTCAGGAAACTTACTTTCAAAACGGCTGTTCAGAGAACGAAGTTCCATCGAATTTGACAGTACCATAGCTTTATCGAACCACGCTGTTCCTTGAGAGATCAGGAATGACATCAGCAACTGTTTTTCCAGACTTCATATACAAGGTTTCTCTGGCTCATACTTTTATTATGTGGGTGTGAGTTGAATTAGAAAGGGGTTAGTCAGGATATTGTAAAGAAATTGATCTCTATCTTTGTTAGCTATCTTTAGATTTACTAATTTTCTTAGTATCTAAAACAAGCAGGAAGCTACACAAACGAAATATACGGGGTGTGACGATTAGAAATGAAAAACTATGAGTTACCACACAACTCTAACATCAATTAATTTCCTGGCAATTTCTGCATTGGCAGCAATCGTAGTACTTGCTGGCGTTACTAGTCATGAAATAAATGCTCAATTGCCAGGTAAGAATGCAGTAGTAAAGTATCCGAAAGGACTTGAGAACTTGTGCAAAGACAATCCGTTTAGGACTCATGATATTCCTGCTATCGTTATTCCATCAAACGCCTCAGGGAAAAACGGTGGTATAACAGCCTATGGCAATGCTAATTCTGAAAATGGCAAAAACGGCCCGATCTCTATTGGCGGAGGTTACAATGATAAAAGCAGCAGCAATGATAAAAGCAGCAGCGGTGATCTTGGGAATACAGGTGGAAACGGCGGTATTGCGTTCTGCGGCTCTGCAAGTGGCCAAAATGCGACAAGGGGCGGTTAACTGAGATAACGGAATTCTGTCTCAGATCGGTTTGCCGTCATAGATCAGCAAGATCTGAAAGGTGGTAGTAGATAATACGAATGTACTTTCGGCCGGCCTCTGTTATCTCGCTCCGTAGCGTGCTATCTCTTCATATTTTATCCGTCAACAGATCACACGATAGGCTCTACTGCCCAAATGCGACCAATAAGTTTTTCGTGGTCCAAAACCCATAAGCTAAATAAGTTAGCTTGTTAACAGCTGGAAGAAAAGCAGAATTAGTAGGTCTAAAGATAAGGGGTGACCAATTCATAACCGAAGATAGAAAATATCAGAGTACCAATACTGTAAAGAAGCAAAAACTGGTACACTCAACCTTCAGGTTAAGAGAAGACATAATCGTGGCATTACAAAAAGAAGCAACGAAAAGGGGAGTGACGACAAGTAGCCTAGTAAATAATATACTTCAAAACTATATCACTTCTGAAATGTACTTTGAACAACTCGGTTTTATCCTTGTCAGCAAGGATTTTCTCAGAAAAGTTTTTAGTAAAATAGAGAAAGAGAAGGATATTGAGGAGTTCGGGCACGAGCTGGGTCTAACCACTGCAAGGGAATATGTATCATACTTTTTTCCACAAGTGAACGGCCATAGCTTGGTACAATTTTTAGAGTTGTGGTTCAAAAGATTCCAATCATTTCAACATACAATTGATAATCAGAATGCTCAACTTCATAGATTTAGAGTTATTCATGATATAAATCTGAACTTTTCAATTGCATTAAAAATGATATTAGAAGGACTTATCATACCAGTAGTTAAAAAAGATCTCGATTTCAGGGACATTACTGCTAATGCAATTTCTTTCTCATTTGAGGTCGGCTAGTCGACTGTCCGTGCTTGATCGACTATAAGCATCGAACGAGTACTTTGCCGATCATGGTCGAAAATGACTAAATAAAAGACCAGCTGCCGCACGTCTCTAATGTACGTAGGTGAAATTGGAACTAGAACAACTCGATTGTCCATGGTCCTCAAATTTTGTAAGCAATGCTTACAGAATCTTTAGAGAACCCGAGTGCTTATGCTATATCCTATTCCCTTGCCAGGTTTTCCGTTGTCCAGACTACACTACTACTACAGTGACCTCACTTCTAACATCTACTCCCGCCCACTTCCAACATCCATTATATTGTTCTTGAGTTGTATTTACTGGACTAGCATAATCGGCCCTACAAGATTAGTGTGTTCTTTCTTCTCATCACATTTCCAACAAACGTGATAAAAATGTGAAGATCTCGCTAAGGAAGGGATACAAAGATTCCTAAACTATTTGCTGAGCTTGTGGTTACTTTTTGTTTCTGCTCTTCTTGTCTGTGACCACAACTTACTATTTCTAATGTTTCACTATTATTTTACAACCCTCGGCCTTAAAGTTAAGTTTACATGCTATTATTTCGCTTCTGTCTAATGTAGCCTGTCTATTTGTAACGCTATGACAGGGAGGAAACGTCGCACGACATTCTTGGGGATTTTTTCCAGTACTTAAGCATGTGCTTCCGGGAACTGTGGTACAGATGCTAACAGTGGCATGTACCATCATTACCACATTTTCATTACCACAAATATTCCAAGAATTGAAAAAATTAATTGCATTGCACTGAGGCCCATCTTTTATGAAAATTATAGCCCTCTTTTATGAAGACCATACGACGAAAGTTGATTTCTTATAATGATTCCTGGGCTACGCTAGACATGAGTGAAACCCTTTCATTTCCATTTTTCACATAGAAATGACTTTGATACTCTAAGCCATTGTTAGATATAATATCTTAAGGGCACGGGTTAAAGTTACAAATAAGGTATATTTATTCTAAAGAGTAGAACGCTTACCGTCATACATGAAATCACTAATTTTCTCCCTGTGTCTGCTAACAGTAGTTGGAATCGTTTACGCCGCATCCTTACCTAATGATAACAACTGGAGTAGTATCCTATCTGATATTTTGCATCGACTTATTGTAACGGCCCAAAAAGGTTCTTTCGATAGTTCTAGTAACAAGAATAAAGGAGTTCAAACTCAAATAATATCAACATCGCCAAATGAGAATCGAATAGCAAAACTTTTGGCTAGTTCGTTGGAAAATACGCTCAATAAATCTGCTACGGTCTTGGAGATAACAAGCAAGCTACCTGAGGTGAAATCAGAATCTTATGCTGCATCAATTAGCCCCAAACTTCATGGAATACCTAAAGATGCAGATATCGCAAACCCATAACATTGAATCTTCATGTTCAATGCTATCTTCGGACGTCTGCGTCTCTTGTGTCGTGGATATCTCGACAAGTTCAAGGCGGCAGCGGCAGTTTGGATGAGTGTCGGTCACCTCGTTGTACGATGTGAAAATATCAGACGATGCAATTGCATCGACGATCCACTCCTTTGTTAAATGACTGTCAGGAGCCTCGCCTTTAAATTGCAGGTTACGCATCTCACTCAATTACGCCGCGGTTGACCCGAGCCCAAAAGCGAGCGCTGTGATTTGACAAGATTTGCTTTACCGCATCGATGTCGGCGTGTCTTAGTCCTCTTGTCTGAGCTTGCCGGCTGCGTGGTCCACTACGAGCCTGTACCCGTCCTCTGCATATGTGCGACAACAGCTGGGCACTCACAACGACAACAACTGGTCAGCTAGGCACTCACCAAAATTTGCGTTAGACGGCAAAAGGCATGGTGCTAATGATTAGCCTACCAGTGGAGTGCAGCTATTGTCATACTAACTATAGCTTTACTCCGTACCTTGATGCCGATTTAGCCGCCTTGTACAGACGTCCGACTCTGCCCCTATCTCTTTCATGTAGATACACACACCGTTTCGTTTCAAAGTGTCCAGGACGCCTTGCTGTGAACCTCGCGCCGCTGCGTTTGGTATCCGTCCAGGGCTGATCTTCCCATTTTCGGTCACCGGGTAACTCGTCGGTGGTTTCAGACATAGCTCGCCTTTATACTGGCCCTTGGTACATTTTCCAACCATATTATTTTCCCGATATCCGTAACTAATGATATGTTCTGGCACACAAACTTTAATTTGCTTGGGGCCCTGCAGTGCTGCTGCAGATCGTTGTCGGCGCGTCGTCGCTGCTACCGCAGTTGCGTCGGCATATTTCGTCAAAAAACGACCGGTGAGCTGCAAGGTTTGCCCGTAGGGTCGCTTCATGGGGCCCCGCGGGTTTTAGTTTTTTGCATCAATCAATCAATTACCGAATAGGCACGAGCTCCACAAAGTACCTAAAGGGGCGGCCGCTGCTCACAAAGTACTGCGTTGATATCGTAAATCCTGCGTCCGCGAGTGTCTCCGTCTCTTCTTTGCGAAGCTCGTGATCCAGTACGAAACTAAGCGATGTCATGTCCTTGTTTATCTCATGATGCATTATTAGCGTGTCTTGCTCCATGTCCTTGATTTGTTTTAGGGTCTCTGTTAGCGCCTGGGCCATACTGCTAGTTGCTCTCATACCGTCAGGAGATCAACTTCAGCGACGTTATTGCGTGTATCTCCCACTAATCGGGGTTCTGTTATTTTTGCCCCTCGCTCAGCGTGTTCTCCTCGATCCTGTCAAGCTGCTCACTCATGACTGTCAACATGACAAATATCCGTCTGAGCTTTTCGTCGCCCTGGGCCTTGTCGAACTCTTCTAGCTCCCACTCACCCCGAGGATGTTATACGGTTTTATCCTCGTTAGCAAGAACTCAGCCCTGGCAAAGAATAACTACGCTTACAGGGATTACTATACAGGTGTTATTGAGACCAAGAACACATATCTTGAACATACTTACATCTACTTTCACCAGCCTTCCTACGACCTTTATGTCAGTTCCAATCTACTCGTCTGAAAATAACAAAAATAATGACACTTTGATAGGCATATGGGCTGGAGGACTGAATCTCAAGACCATTAGCGAGTCATTACAGTCATTAAATTTAACTAATAATAATAACAACAATGAACGCATTGTATATGTAGATCAACATGGCCAGAAATTAGCAGATTCTAACAACGTATCGGCTAACTATTATAATGAATCATTTGCTAATCCGCAAAGCTTTAAGAATGCAATAGCCGGAAAATCTGGATCTGCTACGGGAGTGGTTAATGGTACTAAAATGATCGTCTTCTATCACCCTGTAAAATTCCATTCTACTACTTGGGCTGTACTGTTAATGCAACGAGCATAATTTTAGATTACTAGTTATCCCCATCCCTTTGCTCTTGCAACATTGGGTTCCCGCTACAGTTTAGAGGCGTACATTGACATTCTGCACATTTCACCAATCTATGGTGACAGAAGCCCATAGCTGACAATCTTCATGTCAAGTTCGGTTCATCTTTGATTATGTGGGACATAGTATACTCTTCGAAACATAGTATACTTGTCTACTAGTCTGAACATCAGGCTATTGTGATAGAGTGATTGGAGATACTGATATTACTAATAATACCACTCTGAGGTCCCCCGAATGCATATCGGTCATTTAACCCAAAAAATCTAGCACCATCTGGATTTGATTATGTGCTCAATTTCAATCAATAGTCCTTACTAGATTTATGTACGGACGAATTGAGGCTAACTCCGCTGTTGTTAATGGAATAATATGTGCTAAGTTAGGTTTTTGATTAAAGTCAAATGCATTTAGAAGATTGTTTGCATGAAGATCCCTCTCGGTTAATGGTTGCAGGCTAAAACGCCATTCTATTAACTTTAGCATCGATTCAAATTGATATTGTGTATGGTCAATATATCCTGGTTTGGCATATGGTGAGACTATGAGAGTTGGCATTCTGAACCCTAATCCGTATTTGTCTATTTGAGGGGGAGGTACGTGGTCATAAAAGCCACCATAATCATCCCAGGTTAATATTATCGCAGTGCTGTTCCAATATGGACTACCCATTATGGTATTTACTACATCTTTTACCCAGTTCATCCCGTTTGTTATACTTGCAGGAGGATGTTCGCTAATAGGGAAGCTTGGTATGACCCATGAAACCGCAGGGAAATTGCCACTCTTTATATCGGTAAATATTTGCCCTCTGTCTACAAAATGAGGAGAGTATGTTGGAGTATATGTAGAACCCTTTGCGGAGAATGGATTCCAGTATTCAAAGGCTCTCCCACTAGCCACAGCCGCTCTGTAGTTGCCTGTTTTCACCAGATGATCATAATACTTCCATGTGATATTTTTATGAGTACCACTAATACTACTATTCATAAATAAGTCTGCAACTGTCTTGGTTAGATTTGACTCTTCAAGATATATCCTCGCAACTTCGTCTCTTAAATTACTCGAAACAGGGTTTGGATTTGCTCCGAAGTTAGAGCTAGTAGCATTTGGATTACCACCTGCAATAGTGCTAGCATTTTGTTGCTGCCTTAAGATGTCATTGTTAGGGGGTCTATGCATTGTATAGAACGTAGAGGTCGCAGGGGCCTCGCCAGCTACTGCGTACCAATGATTAGGCAAGCTGTAACTAAGCACCGAAGAGTAGAAGTTGTCAGCCAATACATAGTGTTTTGCTAAATCCCAATAGTACGGTATTGTTTTATTACCATAATATGACATAGTCTTGGGGTCTTCATTTTCTGCCAACAAAAATCCGTCCATCTTTCCATTGTCATAAGCGGTGATAGACGATTGATAACCATGAGGCATATCCTCTGAGATTGGGCTCGTAGAGAGAAAAGGCCTGATACATCCAATTTTAGGATTATCTGGTGATAAAGGCATACACGCCCCTTTTGGTATTCCGTTAGCACCAGGATATGTTCCGAAGTAATTATCAAAACTCCGATTTTCTTGCATGATTACTACGATATGTTTAATAGGATTTGTCACAGGGTTTATGCTGCTAATCTCTTCGGCGTACGAAAGAGGTATGGTCACACTAGCTGCAATCGACGCCAATGCTAAGAAAATGCTTAGCATGCCGACGCCAAAAAAGGAAGCAAATCCGCTAAGAACATGCTTAACCGAGCGTGCGTCATAATAAGAATAGTTTAACAATGCTGCTCCCTCTATCATGCGAATTATTCATGAATTAGAATTCAATCCGCTATTTAATAGATCCCTTGAAAATGCTACCTACCATCATAAGAGTTAGCAGACGACAAAGATATTGCTCGGCTGTATAGGCTAGCCGTCGAAGAAAGGGGGCAAACGGTTGAACTCGTGATTGATGGAAAAGAGTGTCTCGATAAGTGTCATAGGGAATTAGTCAAAGCAAACACGACGTCTGGTATTCTCTGAAGCTGGAAATTTATTATCTCGATTTTTGATTGAGATATGAAAATAGGCATCTCACCCCCCGCTACTAAAGAATCGGGGACATACTAGTATGGTTTCGGACTGGCACACTTATATTATCGTGAAAACGCTTAGTTAAACACCAAGTCCATTTTAGCCACTGACTTAAGAACTCATGGTTGAAAAATTCCTCGCGCGAAAATAACCTACCTTGGTATGAATTGATACATATCTATTCAAATTCTCGTATAAGCTTACGTACTGCCATCCTCTTGTCGTCGTTGCTAGGGTTTTTTCTCTATTGTTGAACTCCAACAGACCAGTTTCAAGAAGATCTATCACTACCTCTTTTGCTTGTTGAGTACTCAACGACGCCTCCTTAATGACCATGGCTAAGCTTGACCCACGTGTATTGCGACCTGCTGCCTTTAGAATATCCAAAATAATCCCATATTTGTCACGAGAGCCCATAATAAGATTAATGTGCCATTAAGCTAAATAAAGCTCCTTATCGCTAGCCAAACCCAAAAATCATGAATAACGCTACCTCTACTCACCTGCACACGGTTGCAGCATACGAATTGACCTACAAGCGAGGAAAAGTCATAGGCTTAGGAATTTATTCAGATGAAATAATAGATCGCCGCCTCGTACTCTTAGATCACATAATATTATCACGTTGACTCGGGTTTGCTAACGCAATACTAGGTGCCTTAGCAAACCTCCGCGGGGGGCAATATGATGACGGCAATACGGCGACTCTGACTACAACAGGGATTATTGTAAATGACTGTTATGATTCTATTAGACTATCACTAAACTCCTATGATTCTATTAGATGGCGGCGGCAAGGAACATATCTGATTTCATCTATGTGATAAACGGCACCAATGATACAGTGACCACCGGACTTTTCCTCTTATGCCTTGACCAAAAATTCTGTCGACCGAATGATTTCAACAAAGCTACGAGTGATTCTTATGTACATAGGATATGGGATGAGGTGAATTCAGAGCTTTTTCGATGACATTTATAAAATTCTCAATGCTTATTGGTTTTCTGATAACGTTCGACTTTTTCATATCTGGTAGTATACTGACTAACTCGTCGGCCGCATCAAGTGCAGTTAGAAATATGACTTTCAGATCGTGATCAATAGACTTTAGCTTTTGGTATAGTTGAACCCCGTTCATGCGAGGCATCCTTATATCGGATATTACTAATTCGTAGTAAGGGCGATTTAATTTGATAAAGTGCTTTAACGCTTCAAATGAATCTGTAAATGCTTCAACGTTATATCCTTGTGACGTCAGGATAGTCTTGAATGTCAGAGCAGTGTCTGGATCATCTTCTACAAGCATTAAATTCAAACGACTCTTATCCTTAGTTTGACGGTCGACATTTGCCTGAGAATCTATTAACCTGTTTTCTATAGTTGCAGAATATTCTTTTGTGAGCAGTTCAGTCACATCCTTCTCGTCGATTAATTGCTTTATCAGTAGTTCCTTTTCTTGTTTCGAAATATCATTAAGAGAGTCAATTGCTTTAAGTCTCCAGTAATTATCGATTGCCTTTTGGGTTGTTACTTGTAATCCAGATACGACTTTGCCTAACGAAGTCAGATAATATTTTTTATTTTTCCTGATGACTAAGCCTGCGTTTGTTATCTCAGAGATTCTAGAATAGTACTGTTTAGGGGTAAATTTCATCTTCTTAATCAGGACATAGCTATCCAGACTCTCAGAAGCAATATACTGAAAAATAAGCAAAGACTTGGGTTCAGCAATTGCCTTCAAAATATTCGACAACGATAACGACTGCCGCGCCAGCAGCTTCTTGCTCATTATGAAATCATGGTTATAATAAATAAAGAAGCTTGACGGGTATTTTTCATTTAATTGACCATACAAAGGTAAATGTTTGAATTTTTTTCCGCACACTCTACAGTCTCCTCTATTCCTCTCAAAACGCGTCACTGCTGTGCCCATTGACTGTCGTCAAAAGAAGAAGTTGATACAATCATAAATGAGATATTTGAAACAGAGGCATTCAACATTATAATTGAAGGTGAATAATTCGAAGGAAAGGGTAAGCCAGATCCAGCTCGTATAAGGTAACATTGCAAAGACGAAACACAAAACCTTCTGATGCAGTAGTAGTATAAAATGCACTCCTTGGTGTTAAAGCGGCTAATAGTGCTGGAATCCCATGCATTGTTTCATTGAATACATCGCCTCTTGCAATATCTGACTTTAATATCAGAAGACCATATATTAAGAGATACAAGCTCGGCTGGAAGCTTTCTACAGGACTTGTGTCATTGTGTCTCTGAAGGCTACCTTGCTGACAGTCACTAAGCCCTTCCACCTTACTGCTAGGAAATAGATAGTTTTTTTCATTCTCATCTCAATCTATTAAGTAGATTGGTTGTGTTAGAAGGTGATATTCTAGGAAAAGAAAGGATTAGCTTCGGCACCTTTATTCAGTAGTAGCGTCGATATAGGGAAATAAATGAAGGTTAAGAGAGGGAGAACTAAGCAAG
>AF_2010_repII_A1DRAFT_10000213_pt1 | contig 11641 bp, 17 predicted proteins | sample AmaForreplicIIA1_FD_9195 | JGI IMG/M metagenome (IMG submission 9195)
GATTGCCCATGACGTCTCCTCCCCTTTGTCAAGGAGGTTAGCATTTCTGCGCGTCGGTCAGGAGATGGCTTGTGGTCGCGTATGCCGGTTTTGTTCTCGAAGTCGGCGCGGCCAAGCCGCCGGTACCCCTCGGGAGGCCAGACACGTTTGCGGCGCGCGGCCGCGATCTAACGCAAGTTTGCTATTGAGCACAATGTAAGAATGCCGACGGCGGCGTGTCTGCCAATGGAAAGTAACGCCAGTACCTGGGCGGCGCCACAACAGGGCCGCCGTTCCGTGATATTTGCTGCGCTACCCGCGATAGGGCGCGCTCGCGATAGGGCGCGCTAGTGTAACATGCTTTCAGAGCTGCCACCGGAACAAGCCGGCATTCCGGAACAGGGCAACGGCAGCGAGACTGCCTTCGGCGGGCAAATGATCTAACCGGTTTTGACTTGCCGTTTGCCGCTTTGCGCAGCTCGGGGAAGCTATCGCATGGCACTTCCACGCCGCAATGTTTTGCGCTTGGCCGCCGGCGCGGCCGGCATCGCGCTCACCTCCCGCCTCGCGCGGGCCCAGACCTTTCCCACACGCACGATTACTATCGTTGTGCCGTTTCCGGCAGGCGGCCCGACCGACACGCTGGGCCGCATACTGGCCGACCGCATGAAAACCGCGCTCGGACAAGCCGTCATTATTGAAAATCTGACCGGAGCTGCCGGCACGATCGGCAGCAACCATGTGGCGCGCTCATCGCCTGACGGTTACACACTCGTGCTCGGCCATTGGCAGACGCATGTCGTCAATGGTGCAACCTTCTCATTGCAATTCGATGTCGTCAATGATTTCGAACCAATAGCGTTGATTGCAGATTGTCCGATGTGGCTTGTCGGAAGATCGGGGCTGTCGCCGCAAAATTTGCCGGACCTCGTTGCTTGGCTTAAGGACAATCCAGGCAAGGCAACGGTCGGCATCGGCGGGGTTGGCGGCGGCGCCGACGTGGTCGGGACCTACTTTCAGAGAAATACCGGCACGCGCGTCCAATTCGTGCCCTATCGCGGTGCCGCGCCGATGATGCAGGATTTGCTTGCCGGACACATCGATCTGACGTTCACCCAGGTTGCAAGTGCGCTCGCGCAAGTCCGGTCCGGTCAGGTCAAAGCCTATGCCGTGATGGCGAAGACCCGATGGGCCGAGACAGCCGATACGCCAACAAGCGACGAAGGCGGAGTGCCTGGCCTTTACGCATCTTTTTGGCATGGCCTATGGGCGCCGAAAGGGACGCCAAAGAGCGTCATTGCCAAGCTCGATTCCGCTGTTCGGGAGAGCTTGGCCGATCCCGCGCTGCGCCAACGCTTCGTCGAATTGGGGCAAGAGCCTTGGCCGGCTGAAAAACAGACGCCGGAAGCTCTCGCTGCGCAGCAAAAAGCCGAGATCGAAAAATGGTGGCCTATCATCAAGGCGGCGGGAATCAGAGCCGAGTAGGAGAAAATCTCACGCGTATCGCCGTTCAGCCGTCGACTCATCAAAAAGAGACCGCCATTTGGCGGTCTCTTTGTTTGGAGTATCTAACAACCGGCAGTGCTGCTCAGATCGCGTCAATCCCTATTGGGGCCATCCGCAATTGTACCAGACATGCGTGCAATACATCCAGGTCAGCGCCTTAGCTTCGCCAATGAGGGCAGTGCGCTCCAACGCGTCGTCTGAGACATCCAATGTCAAAATGTCATGGTCAATTTCGATTTGATCAGCAACGTCCCTGTCCATGGCACAAACCCCTATTAGCTTCGCAGCGGTTGGATCGACAAATAATGCACTGCCGGCAGAGTTATCTCAAGCGGTCCAGTCGTGGACGCGATGAAGAGACTATATCAGGAGAAATATGCGCAACGTGTTCTTTACCGTCGGGCATGCGACTCGGCCGATCGAGTCGTTCGCCGGCTTGCTGCGACAAGCCGAAGTTCGAACAGTAATTGATGTTCGAACTATGCCGCGCTCAAGAGCCAACCCTCAATTCAATCATGACGTCTTGAGTCGGTCGCTCGGTCCGTTCGGCATCGAGTACCAGCACATTCCCGAGCTCGGCGGGATGCGCGGAAAACAAAAGGATGTTCCGTTCGCGGTCAATGCGTTCTGGGAAAACCGGAGCTTTCACAATTATGCAGACTACGCCATGGGCGCCGAGTTTCGGTCAGGCTTACAGAGACTACTGATACTGGGCGGCGAGCGTCAGTGTGCAATCATGTGTGCTGAAACGCTGTGGTGGCGCTGTCACCGTCGTATCATCGCCGATTATCTGATCGCCGCGGGCGAGTCGGTCTTTCACATTCTCGGTCCCGGCCAGATCGAGCAGGCGCATATGACGGAGGCTGCAACACCAGCGGCGTGTGGCGTATTCACCTACCCGGCCAAAGTTTGACGCTTGTATAGTCGCGCTGAGCAGATAAGCTCATTGAGGCCCAAGTGAGAACAGCGTAACGGCGGCGACGCTCGGGAGGCTTCCATGGCCAACGTCAATTGGACCATCAAAGCCCGTGAATTCGTAAATTGCAATTGCAGCTATGGCTGCCCGTGCCAGTTCAACACGCTGCCGACCTATGGCGACTGCCTCGCGGTCTCGGCAATGCAGATCGATCAAGGCCATCACGGCGAGACGCGGCGCGACGTCCGCTGGCCGGGCGCGATCCACGAAGGCAAAGGTGAAGCCGCAGTTGTGATCGATGAACGCGCGAACGAGGCGCAGCGCGCCGCGTTAATGCGCATTGTCACCGGACAGGATACCGAGCCCACGATCTTTCAGGTATTCTCAACGACTTTCGAGAAATTGCACGAGCCGATCTTCGCTCCAATTGACTTCGATGTAGACATTGACGGCCGTAAGGGTCGGGTGATCGCGCGTGGCGTAACGGAAGGCCGCGGTGAACCGATCAAAAATCCGGTGACGGGCGCCGAGCATCGCGTCCGTATCGATATTCCCAACGGTTTCGAATATACGCTCGCCGAAATCAGGCGCGGCTGGGCTACGGTGTCACGTCCGATGCAATTCAAACTCGCCGATTCCTATGCGCAATTTGCGCATGTCAATCTTTGCCAAAGCGGAATTGTGCGCTGAGTGAAATGGGCGGCGTGCTCGAAGCCGTATTGCGGCGCGACCGCGCCGTGGTTCTTGCTGCGCTTGCGATTGTCACGGCACTTGCCTGGGCTGATCTCGTTTGGCTCGCCGATGACATGTCAATGGGCGGCATGGACATGGACGGATTCCGGATGATTCCCGCAGGGCAGGGCCTGATGATGCCGGCGACGGCGCCGTGGCAACCTGTCGAGTTTGCCTATGTCCTGGCGATGTGGATCGTCATGATGATTGGGATGATGACGCCATCGGTGGCGCCCATGATTCTCATCTATGCGCGCGTCGGCAGACAGGCGGCAATCGATGGTCAGCCGTTCGCGGCAAGCACCTGGTTTGCTTCCGGTTATTTTATCGCCTGGATCGCGTTCTCGCTCGCGCAACCTCGATGCAATGGGCGCTGGAACGCGCCGCGTTGCTTACGCCGATGATGGAAAGTGCCAACAACGTGCTAGGAGCAATCGTGCTGATCGTGGCGGGGCTTTACCAGTGGACGCCGCTGAAGGAGGCATGCCTTTCATATTGCCAGGCGCCGCTATCGTTCATTATGCGCCACGGCGGATTTCGCGCTGGTCCCGGCGGTGCAGTAGCGCTCGGTTTTCGGCATGGCCTGTACTGCATCGGCTGCTGTTGGTCGTTAATGTTGCTGCTGTTCGTCGGCGGCATCATGAATTTGTTTTGGATCGCGGCGCTTTCGGTGCTGGTACTCGTTGAGAAGACACTTGCCTCTGGCAAATTGATTTCGCGACTTGCCGGGCTCGGCTTTATCGCTGCTGGTTGTTTACTGCTATTGAGCCAGCGCTGAACCGGCTGTTTCGGAACTTTATTGGCAGCAAGATCTCACAAAAGTTCCGAACCCGATCCAAGGGCAGAGTCGAAATTCGAACTTTTCTCTGTAATCGCCGCTACAGCATTTCCACCGAAATCTCATCGACGCCGCTTCGAACCTTTGCAGATTTTGCGACTTGACTGGTCAAGGGGGGCGGTGGCGTGAACACATGCACATGGAATGTTTTGCAATGAACTTAAGACGAATGATCATGGCGACGGGAACCGCGGCCCTGTTGGCCGTCGCCACGATAACGACTGCGTCGGCGCAAGGGGTGCAAGTTCAGGAGCGCGCGCGAACGAATGCCGGCGCTTCTGGACCGAACTTATCGACGAGCGGTCAGGTGAATGCCCAGGGCCGCGCCGGAACTTCGGGCGTCAACGCGCAGACACAGGTCCAGGGCTCCAGTCGCAGCCAAGCCCAGTTCCAGGACTCGAACCGCGGCGAGTTCCAGGCCACGAACCACAGCGCGATGACGAACCAGCGCTTTAGCGATCGCGACCGGTTTGCTAATGGCCGCGATCGCAGCCGGTTGGCTGCCAACGCCAGATTCTCAGACCGCAATCGAGTTGCCTCGGCCCGTTTTGGCGACCGCGATCGTTTCCCGGCGACCGCCACGGATGCCGGTTGGAATGGATGGAATGGCGGTTGGGGTGGTTGGGGATGGGGTCCCAGCGTTCGGCGGCGGTTGGGGTTGGCCTTATGACTATGGCTACGCCAATCCGGGGCTTTACGCCTATTCGCCCGGCTTTGTCGGCGCGGGATTTGGCGGCGGCTGCAGCTGCAATCGCGGCTGGTGGCAGTGAGGCTCTAGAATAGCGAATACACTTGGAGGCACTTCGGGCGTGATCGCTCCAGCGATCACGCCCTTTTAGTTCGCGAGTGGCACGCGCGCACCGGTATTATTTCCGGTGGCGGCTAGCTAAAAATCGACCCTGACCATTCGGACGACGGCGGAGGTGCGACATGGGTCTTCTGGAGGGCGACACTGCGCTGGTTACCGGCGCATCTTCGGGGATTGGACGTGGCATAGCAAAGGCGCTTGCCGCCGAAGGAGTTCGGCTAGTCCTCAGCGACATTGCCGAACCAGCGGGCACAGAACTCGCTCGAGAATTGCGTGCAGCGTTTATTGGCGCCGACCTTTGCGACCCTGCGGCACCGGCCGGCCTCTTTGACGCCGCTGCGCAAGCGCTCGGGTCGATTTCAATCTTTGTGCACAGCGCGTCGCCAAAGCGTCACGAAAGCGAGACGGCGTTAGCGGTGACCGACGCGCAATGGGATGCCATGACGGCCGTTGGTCTGCGTTCCGGCTTCCTGCTGGGTCAGGCGGTCGGCGCGCACATGAAGGAACGGAAAATCAAAGGACGAATGCTGTTTGTGACATCGCTGCATGCGTACACGCCGCGCAACCTGCCCCACTACAGCGCGACCAAGGCGGGTCAGACGATGGTCGTCAAGGAACTAGCCCGCGCGCTCGGGGCGGATGGCATTCGGGTCAATGCCATAGCTCCAGGCGCAATTCCCGGTGGTGGGTTCGTTGCGGACGTCGCGTCTTTGAACAAGATGATCCCGCTCGGCCGAACAGGAACACCAGCAGACATTGCGGACATGGCGGTCGCTCTGCTGTGCGACCGTTTTTCTCGCTATGTTACCGGGACGACAGTCGCGGTCGACGGCGGGATTTCGCTCTACAATTGGATTCCATTTCAATAGAAGCGAGCATCGCCGTTTTAGCCTGCTGTGCGATTGCGCAATCGCTCCGCGATCACGAACAGCGGCGGTATCACGAAGACGGCGAAAATCGACGCCGCGATCATCCCGCCGAAGACCGGTGTGCCCACCGCGTGACGCGTGGCAGCGCCAGCTCCCTGCGCAATGACAAGTGGAGACAGCCCAAAGATAAAAGCGAAACTCGTCATCATTACCGGGCGAAAACGCAAACTGGCGGCATCAATGGCCGCTGTGTGAATACCCTTGCCCAGGCGCCGCTGTTCGACCGCAAATGCCACGATCAAAATACCGTTCTTCGCCGCGAGTGCGATCAGGGCCACAAGACCGATCTGCGCGTATACGTCAAAGCTGAGGCCCGCGATCGCTATTGCGGCGAGCGCACCCATGATCGCAATGCTGACGGAGAGCAAGGCGGAAACGGGAATATTCCAGCTCTCGTAAAGCGCGACTAGAAACAAATACGCGAATAGCACTGCGAAGCCGAGCACGATGCCGGTGCGGCCGCCGGCCGCTTTTTCCTGGAAAGCAGTCCCAGTCCATTCATAGCTGTAGCCGGCGGGCAGCGTCGCGGCGGAGATTCGCTCCATTGCCGCGAGAGCTTGGCCGGAGCTGAAGCCGGGCTTTGCGGCGCCGTTGACGATCGCGGCGCGATATCCGTTGTAGCGTACGACCGTCTGTGGCCCCTGCACGAGCTCAGCTTTGGCGATAGCGCGCAACGGCACCATGCTGCCGCGGGCATTGCGCACATAAATTCGCTCGATCTGATCGACGCGTTGTCTCCGCTTGCAGATTGACCTGCCAGGTTCGTCCGAACACGTTGAAGTCGTTGACATAGTAACTGCCCAGGGTCGACTGCAGCGCATTGAAAATGTCGCTGATCCTGATGCCAAGGACCTGTGCTTTGTCGCGGTCGATGTCGAGGTAGATTTGCGGCGTGTCGGCGGCATAGGTGCTGAACACGCCGGCAAGCTCGGGTTGGCCATTCGCGGTCACGAGCAATCCGCGAAGTACTGCCGCAAGGTCGTTGGGTGATTGACCCTGTAACGCTTCCAGCGCGAATTGAAAACCGCCGGTGTTTCCCAAGCCGATAATCGGCGGCAGATTGAACGGGAAGGCGATAGCGCCGGGGATCGCCGCCAATAGCGGCCGCGCGATCATCGCGACCTTGGCGACGATCGTCAGATGCCGGATGATGGGCTGACAAGATTGCCCATAGTGTGAAATTCGCAGGTCGTCGATGGGGGAGCGGATTTCCGTGTAGCCGAGATTGATCTTTGCTTGTTCGAGTAAGGCCTGCGCCTGCAAAACGTCGGCGTGTGCAGCTTGCGCGTTGGCGGCGCGCTGGTCGACTTCCGATTGCGGGATGTTCTGATTGCGTACGAGGTCTTGGCCGCGCTGCAATTGCAGATTCGCGTTCACCTCTGTCGCTTTCGCCCTGGCAAGATTGGCGGTTTGCTGGTCGACCGCTGCCTTGTAGGTATCCGGTTCGATACGGAAAAGCAGATCGCCGGTCTTGACTTGCTGCCCTTCGGTGAAGTTGCGTTCGTTGATGAAACCCGACACCCGGGCGACCACATCGACTTTGTCAATCGCCACGACGCGGCCGACGAAACTGGCGGTCTCGGTCACTTGGCGGCTGGCCACCGCAACCACGGACACTGCCGGCGGAGGCGACGCTCCCTGCGCGACCGCAGAACCTGAGCCAATGATCAAAATGTAGGCAGCAAGTGAAATTGTCGCCGCAAACAAACCGCTTAGGCTAGCCATCGGCATACTCCTAACGCGATCCGCACATGCGCGGAACAAGGCCAACAAGCTGCCCTCGCTCTCTCTGTCACTATGTGATCCGTCGGTCGCGTACTTGCGGATTGTTCAGGCTCTATTAAATCACGGGTTGAGACTCAAATCTCCGCTTTGCAGTTGCTGGATCAAAAGCGACGGGTTTGTGTCATGCTTATCCAAAGCGATATTCCACTCGATATTTGCACCTCGCTCGATAGCTCGGGAAGGAGACTGCCAATGACCGCTCGAGAAGCCAAGTCACTACGGATCGCCCCGCTTGCCACACCTACGGATTTGCACCCGAATGCAGTGCGCGACATTGCAGGGGCGCTTAACGCGCTGCTCGCAGATATGTTTGGGCTCTACCTCAAAACGAAGAATTTCCATTGGCATGTGTCAGGTCCGCATTTCCGGGATTATCACCTGCTTTTGGATGAGCAGGGGGAACAGATTTTTGCCACAACTGACGATATCGCCGAGCGTGTCCGCAAGATCGGTGGCACGACTCTGCGTTCGATCGGTCATATCGGGCGCTTGCAACGGATAAAGGACAACGACGCCGATTTCGTCACACCCATGGACATGCTTGCGGAGTTGCGCGACGACAACAAGCGACTGGTGACGAGCATGCGCGAAGCGCATGACGTTTGTGATGAGCATGGCGATGTCGCCACGACGAGCCTCCTCGAAAACTGGATCGACGAGGCGGAGCGCCGTACCTGGTTTCTATTCGAAGCGACGCGTGCGGGCAGGGGCGAGTGAACAAAAGTGCTCCTCTATCCTTGACACGGCTGGATTTCATTGTGCGAATTATTCCAGCTTGGCGTCGAGTGTGATCTGCGCGTTGAGCACCTTAGATACTGGACAGGTCTTTTCCGCGTTACCCGCGAGTTCCTTGAACTTTGCTTCGTCGACATTCGGCACACTCGCGCGCAGCGTCAGCGTGGAGCGGCTGATGCGAAATCCCTGGCCTTCCGGTTCGAGGCTGACTGCCGCCTCAGTGGTCAATTGAGTCGGCGTGTAGCCGGCAGCTTGCAGTTGAAATGCGAGCGCCATGGTGAAACATCCGGCATGTGCGGCGGCAATTAACTCCTCCGGATTGGTACCTTTCTCGTTTTCAAAGCGGGTTTTGTAGGAATAGGGTGTGTCGGCAAGTACCCCGGAATCGCTCGAGAGATGGCCATTGCCTGCACGGCCGGTGCCGCGCCAAACTGCTTTTGCCCTGCGGATCATGGGGGTCTCCTTGGTCTAAGGGTCGCTTTAGTTTATTCCGGTCCAGACGTGGTCCATCCCCCGGACAAGACAATATGAACCCGACCGATCGTGGCCGCAAACTATTGGAAAGGTGCGCGCTTTTCAGCTCGCTTGATGAAAAGGCGCGCCGCAATATTGCGGCCTTTGCCCAACCGCGCAATTTCAAAGCCAGTGAAGCGATTTGCCGGCTCGGCGATGATGGCGACAGCATGATGGCGGTCGTTGTCGGCGCAGTGCGCATCTCGCTCCCGACCACGAAGGGCAAGGAGGTTATTCTGGCGGACCTTCGCGCGGGCGAATTGTTCGGCGAGATTGCACTACTCGACGGCAAGCAACGCTCGGCCAATGTGACAGCGCTTACCAATTGCGAGCTCATGGTTTTGGAGCGGCGTGATTTGGTGCCGTTTCTCGAACACAACCCGGTTGTTTGTATGAGGCTGATGGAAATGCTTTGTGCGCGCATTCGCCGTTCCGACGAGCGAATGGCGGATATTGCTTTTTTCAACCTGCCGGTGCGGCTCGCCAAGACATTGCTCAATTATGAGCCGGAAGTCCGCGCCGGTATGAAACTGTCACTATCGCAGAGCGAGTTGGCTGAAATGGCTGGCGGCACCAGGGAAAAGGTGAACCGGTGTCTGCGCGAGTGGCAACGCCAAGGCATCATCGAATTGAAGAATCGCTGGACCATAATCCGTAAGCCCGAAGTCCTGCGCCGCCTCGTCGAATCGATCTAGGACTCGGCGCTTCCAGGCCGGGCTTGTCACGCCCAGACCTCAGCCTCGCACGGTAAATCAGGCGCTAAAACGAGCCGCCGACCATGCTTTTTCGCTGTGACGCGCGGCACAGATAGTCTCCTCAAAAGCCGCACTATCCCGCTCTGTCGAGATCTAGCAAGGAGGCGGCCATGAACTATTCCTATTGGCGGACCGAGCGCCTAATCCTGGAGGCGGTTGATCGCCGGATACTCCAAAGATCCAATGCATGGGACCAGATCGCTTCGATCATCACCAGCGCCGACGTGGTGGCGTTGTTAGCGATTTGCATGATTGGCTTGTTAACGAGCCTTGCTGTGCTCCTCGCTTTTCCAGGCTTCGCTAAAGTGGTCGAAATGCAACAGTTCTGATTTCGCGGCGGCAACGAGCCTATCGGGAAGGAACATCATGGGCCCGTCGCGAAGAAGGAAAACGACGGTTCGCGTCGGCTTGCGGCGCTGTCCTTTTGTCGTTCAATCCTAATGCCGGAGGGTGGTTTCGGCTTGAGACTCGATGCCATCAATGCATGGCACCTGTACAGCAAGTGGTGTTTTGAATCCTTGGCGATCGCCGAGAAATTTAGCGAAAGGTTTGGCGGCGAGATCGTGGCCGCGGTTGTCAAAGCCTCGGAAGGCGGCGTGGCGAGCGCGCCGCGGAGGTGCTTTCCGTGATAAACCTGCATGGTGATATCAGCCCTCTAGATATCAGCAGATATCAGCCCTCTACATGGGCCGAGGAGTGAATGCGAATACTCATCTTCCAACACGTTGCCGTCGAGCATCCTGGCATCTTTCGTCAGTTCTGGCATGAGAACGACGATTCAATGCACACAGTAGAACTGGACGCCGGGCAACCAATTCCAGTTTTTGACAATTTCGACCTCCTCGTGGTGATGGGCGGCCCGATGGATGTCTGGCAGGACGATTCCTATCCCTGGCTTCAATCCGAGAAAGCGGCCATTCGCAATTGGGTGATGGACCTCGATCGCCCATTTATCGGCATCTGCCTTGGGCACCAATTGCTTGCCGCTGCCCTCGGCGGCGCCGTGAAGCTCATGGATCGGCCTGAAATCGGCATCGGCGAGGTCACTTTGACCGAGGCGGGCAGGCGCGACCCGCTATTTTCCGGATTCGAATCGCAAGTCGAAACGTTCCAATGGCATGGCGCGGAAATATCCCGGCTTCCCGATCGAGCTGAAATTCTTGCAGAAAATTCGGCATGCCCCGTCCAGGCATTCCGCTGGGGAGCACATGCCTATGGACTGCAATACCATGTCGAAATCACCGCCTCGACCGTCATGGAATGGAGCAATATTGCGGAATACCGAGCCGGTCTTGAGCGCACACTTGGCCCGCAGGCCGTCGGTGACCTCGATCACGCTGTAAAACGGCGGCTGTCTTGCTTTGCAGCAAGCGCTCGACGGCTTAACGACAATCTCGCAGGCATTGTCAGGGCACATTCGCTCAGTATGTTGCGTCGCAAACGTTTTTCCGCGTGAGTGCTCCGATGCTGCGGAAGGAATATTCACAAAAATTGAATGTGACCTAGGTGACAGACAATCCTTTTCCGATAGTATGAATGGCGTTGCTTGGGGGATGAGGGCAACAGGGAGAGATTCTTGCCTCCTACCCAGGCAACGTCTGCGCAAACCGGCTCGCGTCATATCGTCCATCGCGATGCCATTGCGGTCGGTGAGGCAGTAAGCTCGCTTGAGCTCGAGCGCAGCATTTTCGATTCAGCCGAAATCGAGATTTTAAGCGCGGCTTTCGCCAAGGCGTGGACCTATGTTGAATTTGATCCATCGCTCGGCATGCTCGAAGCATGGGAACGTCAGTCGGAGTTAGCGCGCTCCTTGATGGCGATCCTTAAGCTTGGGGATAGCAATCCGATCTCCATTGCCAATTCTGCAATAGCGCTGATGCGAAAAAACCAATCCAGAATCCGGCAACAGGCGATCGTGCGCAGTCTGGCGGTTGGGTTGTCACCCCGGGTGGCGCCTGTTCGCGCCGTTGACCGCCGCGCCAGCCTCGGCGCTAGGTGACCGACGTCCCTTCAGTCGATTCACGCAATGCAGCTCGGCATGCGGCTGCGTAGCTAGCCGACCTGGCGACGGCTTCCTCGGCAGCTTTGCTGGCAACCAATCTAGGCACTAGATTTGCCGAGATGCTGGCAATGGTCCTGGAAAAG
>AF_2010_repII_A1DRAFT_10000214_pt1 | contig 11640 bp, 10 predicted proteins | sample AmaForreplicIIA1_FD_9195 | JGI IMG/M metagenome (IMG submission 9195)
ATCGTCACGGCCAGAAACAGAGTCGCGGAGGGATTCATGACTAATGTCAGGGTTGGACAAAATACGAAAACATCCTTATCAACCCTTGCTATGGTGGGTAAAGAATGTGTGTTGGAGTCTCTAATTTTATACTTTCAGCAATGTTGGAACCTCTCGGTTGTGATCTACAGGAGGTCAAAAAGCATCGTTCTTACAGGGAAGCCGTCTATCCTTTCAAGCAACAAAGGCAGGCATACTAAGAAAATTTTTCAACTGTTGACTCGATCCTTCTATAATATGTACGCCGCCAGCCAACAGCTTTTATGGGCTACGCCTTCGACAAAGCCATAATTTTCTATAATGAGTGAATCGATTCCGACACGTTTAACTTTGTGATTCACAATCCAGTCAGCTGCAGATTCTTCGAGGCAAGCAAAATTTCGTCTCGCGTTATCGTCCTGCCAGTGTATAGCAATATGATGTCTCCTACTAGTACGTCACTGGCATCACCATCAAGATCGCTAACCGTGGTCCCAGTTCCGTCCCATTTCCAAAATTGCAGATCTACCAATAAAGGTCTCAAATCGAATCTTTTCGACACTTTGGCCATTAGGGAAAAATGTTTGGGAGAGTCAACGCGGGTACCAGTGTGTGAGCTGTTACTCAGCGAATAAACACTTTCCAATCGTAAAATGGGGCTTAAATTCTGGGTGTGGTTCGCCAGGATATGCAGGCATTTCTTCAGAAATTATCTGACTCAGATCGTGATAAGACCGGCTGCTTATTTGACGCGGGGGTTGCCATTGACTTTGGCCCATATGAATCCCGGGATAACTACCAATACGAACTGGGATTCTAACATAAGGGTTTACCAAGTGCAATACAAAATTAGCGTGCAATCTCGGACTCGTGGAAAGCCAACTAGGTGAGCTCTCTCTTTTCTTACCCAGTTTGTTTGTTGCCACATGTTTTGCAAAATTTTGCGTGTGCCGGAACTAACGTAGAGCAAAACTTGCAGATTTTCGTTTGGTCGATCGTCGAGGTAGTACTCTCCTGAACATGTTTTGAGAGTTGCCTCTCCTGTTGTTCTTGCAAGACATGGTCATTTTTACCAGAACTGGGAGATGTAAAGCTGCTGATCCCGAAACCCCCCAGGGTTGGGCCTGATGAGGGAGATGAGGCTAACCCCCCAGAATCTTTGAAACTAGTACCTTTCTCTATAGCGGACCTTAACTCCAGAATTACTCTCATAGAAAGAAAGTTTAGAGCTGAGATATTGACGATATAATTCAGGATCTTTGAAAAGAAATGATCTTCGGTTATTCTTCCTTGCTTGTATCCTTTGGTTAACTCGACAAATGAATCGTAATGGGCGCCGGTTTCGTTCGACAGCTGTTTTAGCTTCTCAGTTAACGTTCCCAGGACGTCCACACCGAAGGCCATCAATGAGCAAGTTATACACTCCCTAATTAAAACTAGCAGACCAGTCCTAAACTATCTGCGACAACCTTCCTACAGGCTCTTGGTCACCTTCTTATCCTTCCTTCTTTTTTGCCATTCAAATCGCTTTATGGTCAGCGATTCGAAATTCTCATAGATATGTGGCCTGCTCTCTCGCATACCCTCTATGATAGCCTTAGACTTTTCCCAAAATGGCGTGGGATTAAAAACCTCTAAGTAAATTTTTTGGTCGATCAATTTAGAATTTACTAACACACCCGACAACTCGAAAAACCCACATACAGTTGTGAAATGAAGGCGAGATGTTGAGGCTCCAGCGTATTTCTCATTGTATTCCTCATAGCTGCGAACGTCCAAGTCCTCAAGAAACCAGATGACCGAATCCCGGTGGCGATCATAGATTTCGTACAGTTTCAGCAAGGTTTCGACACTTTTAGATGGGGTCAAGTTGAGAAATGACACTGTTGTGGCTAATATAGTCTTTGAGGTTACATACACGCGCAGATTAGATTCTGTCCCGATTGTAACCGCGCATTCATTATAGATCGATCATGATAGTCAGCGTTAGTGTTCCCGGTAGAATTATTACCAGAGATTTGGACTTATGCATTAACTGGAAAAAACCCGGCTGTCTCAATATTTAGGCTTTTTATTGTGGAAATGGTATGCGACTTTTTCGCCAGCTAGTAATACTGATAGTACTGTCCGAAAAATAAAGTAAAACTGCCCGTCTTAACTCTCGTGAGCGGTTCTGTCCTAGGGTATACTAGCAGTTCTTCAAAACACGATTTCTGGTTTATTTGAGTGCGTGTCAATGGTGTTGTCGAATTTTTTATTTTGCCAATTAAGTATGAATCTGTCTGACTGGATTCATATAGAGAACAGCTAGACGAGTGGAACCGAGCGTTATAGGATAATAAAAGAAGTTCATCTTCGTACCATTGAAGGTTTCAATCGAAAAGCCAGAATTTCCAGCTATTGCTCTTCGAAAACATGTCAGGCTCGAGAAAGACATAGCCTGGTCTTTTAGTTGCATTTTGTGAAACATAGGCGTTGCATAGCCATTTCCGTAAACATAGAACGCTTCTTCTTTCCCTCTATCATATTCAATCAATCTTGAAAATTCTGAAGGGTTGTTTTGAGCGAGCTTTTCCATATGCATCTTTCTTAATTGTTCACGTAGAGAACCGATCTCCGCGAACGAAAAACTTAGCGAGTCATGTAACAGGGAATCTTCTCCTTGGCCCTGGACTTCTACCCGAACACCAGCCTGATCCACTGTTTGCTGGTCCTCAATTATGGGGTCCCCATAAGCCCTTTTATTAGTAGTCAATGATTCAGACGCTGGATTTGAACTTTTTAGCACGTTTTTTTCAAACTTGTCAGTTACCCACTCTAGGCACTTTTTGGCAAGTGTGTTTAGACTAGGCCTTTCGATATATCCATCGTAGTAGAGGGCTTAATCATAGCCCGGTAGATTGGGATTTTCTTGGTATCTAGACGAAATTCTGCTCGGGCGTATTCCTTTCGCGTGCGCCATTCAGTCGGATGGATTTTACGCTCAGTACTCGCTTACATCTTCTTCCGGCATATTATTCCATAATACTATTCTGCTTGCTATATATATAAACGTGTTCCTATTGATATTTCTCATTTATGCTTGTCTTGTGCATTTTTATGCCTTCAGGCTAGGAGCATGACCGAATGTCGCAGATCAGTTTGTCTACAAACCTGTCTACAATTGTCTACAATTCATTTTCTTTGTCTACAAAGTCTGAAATATACGAGTCTCCTCGAACATCGCGATGTCTACAATTGTGCACGTACTTTGTTTACAAATGTTACGTCCGTTAACGTTTGTTAACAAATATCCGGTGAAACCTCCGGTACTGAGACCAAGACCTCCGGCAGAAATGATTGGCCAATTTTTCCCTCCCTCGTAAAATAGAACGAAACGTATAAAAAACCTCCGAGTACACCTTTGGTCATTTAGGGCTCTTTCCTCGACCTATCGTATTTGTATTTTTCATGACAAGTTTATAGTTTAGGACCCTTGGGTTTGAAGGGCATAGGTTGTTAAAGTTATGGGCTTTTAGTTCAAGCAACATTGTCATTGACAAGCTAACTTGAAGCAGCCAAGCGAAAGATTGCCTCTTAAATTAGTAGGTGTAAAGCGGGATTGCATATATTGCCGCCGGGTATATGAGCCTAGAATGGAAATCCTCTTCACTAGGCACACTCGCGTCACCTTGGTTCATAGAGCTCTGTCCTCGTGCAGTCTCCAGAAGCTGCTCTTGTTGGTTTTTATCTTATGGTGAACAGCTGCTTACGTAAGTTGTCAAGCAAAGAGACGACAAAGCTTTAGCACTATCGAATTGAAAAAATCTTACATCTATAGGGTTGATTTAATTATAACAGTAAACGAACACATTCTAGCTTGTCATCACGAATCTGATTGCTAATAGCGGTGAGGCATGAGTGCCGCACAGTGATGCGAAAATATACTAGTAGTTTTTCAAGCGAGAAAAACTATGGATGCATCTTCATAAGAGTTGCTTTCCAGAATATGACAAAACAATTTACTGTTTCCGGTCGACATATTACTTTTATGATTTGTTTTCTTTAATACCGATACCATGACTTGGTTCGAACTATTCAAAGTTGGACGGGATATTTCAATCACTTTCATAGTAAAACAAATTGCAATAATCTCTCTTGTTCTACTTCTAACTGATGCTTGTGTCTCCAATACTCCCGTGCGTGCACAAGTGTTACTATTTCCTGACGCCCACAAATCTTACCCTTCGAGCAACGGTTCCCAGGTAGCTCGACAAGTACAACAAACAATACCAAGTCAGCCAAACCAACCCAACCTCCACCTAGTAAAAATCACATTACCAACGAAAGGCCAGCAAGTTCCAGTCGGCAAGGACCTGAGAATATTTGGAACGTCCACCGATAACGCAACTTCTAATTGTAAGGTATCAATCAAGGCGAACGGTGTCGGTCCCTACCGTGACGCATCACCGAGAAGCAACTCAAGTGGAAGAGGGAACTATTCAAATTGGAACTTCACTATTACACCAGCATACACAGCCATTAGGGAAGGACAGAATAAGATAACTGCTAAATTCGCATGCAGCAGTGATCCTACGTTAGTTTCACATTACAGCGTAAATGTAACTGGACTACGTGAAGCTGCTAATAATACTTCTGGTCAGCAAACGACACCATATTTATCTTCGAGCTCAAAATCGGTAGCAAATTATGCAAATGGAAATATCAATACAACACGAAATGTTCCCATACCCAACCATAGTCTCCAGCTGAGCAGCACCCTTTCAAAGTCTCCAGCTGTTATCAGCACCAACAATTCAAAGAAGCCGCTATCCCTCACTCTTCGCTTAGGGAAGAGCTCTGCCCATCTAGGAGACGTAGAAACGTTGACAGTTGGAGTCACCGATAGCAATTCCAGCAAGGCGATCAGCGGGGCAACAGTTCTGGGAAACATTAGCTCTTCGTCTGCGGTCTATAAGAAGTTGAAAGGATCTACAGACAGCAAAGGTCAAGCTACATATTCGTGGACGGTTGGGAATAGTGACTCAACTGGTAAGTACAAAGTTGCAGTTCTGGGATATGCTCCAGGTTATGAGAGCGGTTTAGCATCTAAAACCTTTAGAGTAGCTCCACTATCCAGTGTGACGCAATCTAGTCTGCCTGGTGCTAATGATATTAAGCATTCAATCAATACTATCAGAAGTAATGATAACGGCACTAGCCCAGTTATTCCTACCTCAGCACACAATTCTATTCCAAACAATATTCATCACCATCATGTCGTCCCGGTAAATTCTAAATCGAGCGAAAATAGCGGTAACGATAACAACAATAACAACAATAATAGCAATAATAACAATAACAATAACAATAACGGTAACAACATAAATAATAACAATAATAACAACAATAAAGTCGAGACTCCTCTAAACGGGGGACCAGGAAGCAGTACCCCCACCAACAGTCATCAAAAGAGCCCAAGCGTTAGTCCGAGCCCAAGCTTTGGCGTCCCTATCACCCACGTGCCATTCCTTCTTCCCTAATCTCACCGGTCAAATCATGTAAGACCTTTCCCAGGGTAGTCACATAACATACTGCACCACTTGATAGTCACTCTCTGGAACAGTCTATTGTCTTTACCAACAGCAAGACCCATATTAAATCAGAATCTAATACACAGGCTTTTCTAGTGACATCAGATTATGTTATGGTATTCCGAAAATTGTGAAATAAAATATTCACGCGTACGCAGTAGTGCAGCATTAACTAATCGAAGTAATCTGCGAGAACGGTTGAGGTGCTCGAAAATTATCCACCGAGACTCGCTCCGGAACAGTAGTAAAAGATCAATGTTTTTTATTCGGGATCACTCATGATAGTCTATGGACTTTTCAGACGTCGCGACTCCGGATATCAGAAAGCCCATCGTTGTAGCCGCGATGCAAGACATGGGTAACATCGGAAGCATTGTGATTCATTTTATCAATAAGAATTTCAACACATTACCTTTCAGATATGTAACCGCTTGCTACCCTAATTATGTTATAGACAAAGGGGGTTACATCGAGTTCCAACAAGAGCGTTGGGAATATCGTTACGGAAAAGACATCATAGTTTTTGGTGGCGGTCTCGGACAACCTCAAACTAACGAGGAATTGTACAAGCTATGCCAAGATGTAATTGATATTGCTAAAAAATATTCTGTCCAATTGATCTACACAGTAGGCGCGTTTCGTACCGAAAGGGATCTGGAGAAGAAACCCAAAACGATGGTCACGACAACCTCTGAGGCTTTGACAGAACAAATTAAGAATTTAGGGCTAGAGACAACACCATCATCGTCTCTCATCACAGGATTCAATGGTTTAATATTAGGGTTCGCAAAAATCAACAACCTGCAAGCAATTGGGTTGTACGCTGAAATAAATGACCCACAGATCCCACAATATCGTTCGGCCAAAAGCGTTTTGCAATTACTTGAGAAGTTAACTTACCAAAAATTCAAAGATCTTGATGAGCTTGATGTTATGGGAGAAGCCGTAGATAATGAAATAGAGAGGCTGAAAAAATCAGGTGATATCTGAAAGGCATTCTTCAGATTAGTAGCCGAAACTACAGTTTCTACCTTCTAAGCTCAGGTAGCCCTCTCACAATTTAAAGCTCAGATTCAACTCACCTGTATCGCTTAAGGGTATCTATGATCGAATTCACATCTTCATCACTTTTCGCAAGTCGACCTATCTTCAAACAGTCCCTTATGTCCTTGGATTTCATTTTCCACCACACCGCATTTGCTATCTTGCCTGCCAATTGACTGCCGACTCCTTCATGAGTAAGCAAGTGGGAGGCCACTTGTTGGAAGTTTTCAAACTTGTACTGTTTAAAATGGAATGTAATAAATCTTGATAACAAAGGGGTTAGCATTCTCTGCGTTCCATTGCTACTTGCAAAGACCCAAGTTTTAAGCTGCGTGTTTCGCTTTTTCTGGAATTTCGTTTCGGAAAGAATACCGGTCTCCATCAAACTCAATAACGCCGTCTGATCTTTAATGGCCATATGTTCTAGTTCATCTACGATCAAATACCTTGGCCTCATCTCAAACAAGTATTCTAGCATGCCAGCCCTTGTGCTGTGACTGCCTAGGGTAAAGTATGATCGTTCAAGCTTCATGCACTCCAGCATGAAAAGTGTCTTGGCAGACGCAGGAGGACCAACCAGCAGTATGTGAACGGGCTTTTCGGAGGAGATTGAGAGACCAAATATTTTCTTAACATCGTTATATCCAATAATGTTGGAAAAAAGCTCGCCTGATTTTTGGATCGATTTCGTCTTAGAAGCATCTTCAGTATTTTCCTGAATGATCATGCTCAAGTCATTTTCGGATCCCACTGTAATCTTGTGTGATTTTATGATCATTATACACCTTGTTAAGAAAATGTGCTGTCAAATTACTCTATGAATGTAGACGTCTTACTTGCGCATAGCAGGAAGCATATAGACTAGGAGGTCAGGTTTCTCGGGGAGTCGCAAAAAGCTAAATTTGCCTCATGCAGACCAGTAACTTTATAGCTTGAATAGAATATATTTGTCTTAAAAATTGTGGATTTTGAACGCGGCTGAGCATGCCGGGGTAGCTCAGCTTGGCCAGAGCGTTCGACTCATAATCGAAAGGTCGCGGGCTCGAGTCCCGCCTCCGGCACCACTTTTATTAAGATCCTGCGAAAGGCATATTGAAAGACATCGTCACACTGAAAAGGTGGGTGGTATTCTTAATGGCAACATCATACAGGAAGACCATTCCGCCGAAGTATGGTGGCACCTTAAACTAAACAAAGGATAATCGTTTAGCTTTGATCACAATTGGATGATCCAAGATGAAATGAAACAGCGAATCGGCGGCATTCTGACCATCTAACGTTGTCAATCAACGTCTTCGTACCAAAAAATTTTATTGGAGCCTATTCCATCTGTCTTGATGGAACAATCCGGCTACTCATATGCTGATTTTCCTGTTGACGAGACTATCGAACTAAACGAAATCGCAGATATCACGGAGGCTATCACTAGGATGATCACCACTTATATTCGTAGGGCAAATACCCGTGACTTCAGCTACAGGTTGTTGCTCCCAAGAGGCGAACACCTCACAGCAAAAGCGAAAAGGATCGGCATGCTAGCTCAAGAACAGTTCCTGTTAGCACTAAGGACGAGAAAGCTCAAAGCAAATTTAAGAGAAATTCGTTACGTTCACGATGTGGCACACTATGGCTGGCTTCTCTTTGATCCGGCAACAACTAATAGATTGAGGGTTGACCTCGCTAAGTAAAACGTAGAATCAAAGTAATATTAGGAGGATGGAGCAGATTCATTAAAGGGCCTTCGGAGGGATTTGAACCCTCCTCAAGCGGTCTCTGTCGACATCGAGTCTAGAGGTCGCCCACAGCCGCCTATACTCGCCAGGCTATACTACGAAGGCCAACAGATGGACCTTCGGAAATCATTGTATATAATTGTTAGATGAGCTTTCACATTTCTATTAGAATTTAAACATATCACATATCTGTAAGACACTCTCTAATTCAGATGATGATTGGTCTCGATGACGCTCTCTAGACCAATTCAGTAGGTCGGTTTTACTCCTGTTAACTGAGACTTAGTAATGTTTGAATCTCCAGATACAGCTACTAGATGCATACTATGGAAGACAACAATAGTAAGGAAAAATAACGTCAATCAGGAATGATATAGTTAATATATGATTTCCTTCGGCACCTAACGAAATAGAAGATTTAAATTCGTTTCCACTTGAAAAAGGGGGGGATGAGTTGCTCAGGCGAGCATACATCGCATATTACCGAGGATAATCTAATACAAATAACTCCAGAAATGAAATCTAGATTAAGGAAAGCAAAGTACGGTGTTTACAACCATTCCGCAGTAGAGCTATGCCACTGGACAAAGAAGTCGTTTGCGAATGAAGGCACCTGTTATAAACACAAATTTTACGGAATTTCCACCCATCGATGTATGGAGATGACGCCAGCAGCTATGAACTGTGAAAATCGATGCGTTTACTGTTGGCGACCTGCGGAATTCTACGACACTCTTCAAATGCCGCTCGAGTTAGTTGACGAACCCGACGCTATTGTCCATAGTCTTATGGCCGAAAGAAAGAAATTGATCAACGGATTTTACGGAAGCCCAAAAAGTGATAAGAAAAAGCTCGACGAATCCCTTTATCCAGCCCATTATGCGATATCATTATCCGGCGAACCGACGATGTATCCTAAATTACCTCAACTAGTTAAATATCTGAAATCGTTGCCCGCGACGAAATCGATATTTCTGGTAACCAATGGCCAAGAGCCGGATATGCTTCAAAGGTTGGCAGATGAAGATGCCCTACCTACCCAGATCTATCTGTCTACAAATGCTTCCAATAAAAGGACGTTTCACCTTGTGAACCGTCCGCGATATAAGGATGCATGGGACAGATGGGGGAGAAGCTTGCAATTTCTTGCAAGAGTGAATACAAGGACTGTACTCCGGATGACTTTCATTAGGAATCATAACGATGCAATAGAGTTTCGTGAAGAGTTTGTCAAAATAATGCTAGAAGGCAATCCGCACTTTATAGAATTGAAATCCTATATGCACGTAGGTATGTCGACGCAACGACTTATGAAAGAGAATATGCTCGAAATGAATGAAATCAGGGATATGGCTGGGGGGCTGTGTGCTAAAATCCCTTACTTCTCTGTAATGGACGAGAGCGAAATTTCAAGGATTGTAGTGTTACAAAACCAAAATCGGTTCGTTGATAGATGGATAGACCATCCGACATAACTACAAAAGCAGAGGCGGAGGCGAGCTAAAATGAGCCTTCAACGAACACATTTACGGGGCTTTGCAATTTTTGAACGGCTATCTTCATGCACTTCTTCTTAGCTACTATGAAAGCAACTAAAATCTCTATGGTAGTAGCAAAGTCCGCATTTAGGACAGAGCGGTTTCTTAAGCGTTGGAGTATATTCAGAATAGCAGTTAAAACATTTCATCCTACTAAAGGGGATTTGTCGTACTGATGTAATTACCTTTAGCGTGGTAGCTGAATGCCGGGATGATTATCTCCCGCACGATCGCCGGAGTTTTTGAAAGAGCTAACTCTTGAAAGAAGACTTCTAAATGCCTACGTTAGAAATCCTTCCAATCGATGTACTCTTTTCCGCTTAGTTCCTTTCTACAAATATCATGTAATTTTGAGTCTGCTGGGATTGTAAAATTATTATTTTCGTTTTCCAGAATAAAGCCGTGTTTAACCAATGGTCTGTAGAATCTCTCCAAAACAACTTTATAGATTGAATCTTCTCCAGTAAATTGAAACTTATCGGCTCTTGCCTTGTCAAGGAAACCCTTAGCACACTCCCTTATCATATCAACCCCATGAAAGGTAACCATTGTATGATCGAGTTTGCGGCAGATGCACTCGATGATTCGATCATCAAGCATTGAGAGATCTCCTTCGGTCAGAGTCATGGTTTGCTCTATTTTATCGATGCTTATAAGCAATAGGAATCGCGATCGGTAAGCAAGTACCGAATTAGGTCTACTATTCCGATGGCTTAATTACACTTTTAGCTACCCCGCGCTCAAATAATTTACACTAGGCCAAAATCTTTCAAACCCTTATTTTTATAGTCATATCTCTAGAGACCTCTGGAGACTTGAAGCTTCAAAATTCCTTATTGATATTGTCTTTCTCTGTTATTCTCGTTCTAGCAGTTTGTACCAATATTGGTTATGGTCAGCAATCGAAATCGCTAGGAATCAAAATTACCTCGCCAGCCAAGGGGCTAAAAATCCCAGCTGGCACCAAGAATTTGACGATAGCTGGCACATCCAATTACAATTCAACGATGAGTTGTCAAGTTTCCCTTATTGTCGATGATGTAAAGCCATATCAAAAGACTCAACCCACCGGTCATAATAGCACAGCTGACTATTCTTCATGGAAATATGATCTCACGTCGCAATATACTGCCATCAAAGAAGGGACAAACAAAATCACCGCGAAGCTCTTTTGCCATCACGATGCTACGAACGTTAGTAAATTCTATAGCGTGAATGTAACCGGTGTAGCGTCCACATCAAACCAAGTCAGCCCTAATATGTCTAATACGAATCGAACTGCGAATGGAACAGGAAAAGTCGGGCCTTTGCCTCAAAAGCAGAACATCACAGCTGAATCAACCCTGCCAAAGTCAGCGAAACACTCAGCGCATGCTCTTGATGTCAATGGCGTACTGGATGTGAATAATCAGCAAAGCCAGACCGATAGTACGGCGGCGATAAGCGAAAACCACCGAGGACATCATCCCGCTAAGACGATCATGGAAAATAGTAAACATGCAATGTTTTCAAGTAGTGATGAAAAGTCTCTCGCAACACGCCAAAATGAGGAAAATTCGACATCTATTCCTGTAGGTAACAGTACCGCTCCCAATAGTACGAACAGTATTACCGCTCCAGGCGTATCAACCACTACTGCAGGTACGGTATCAATACCGACTACAACTACTAACAACAACAACAATACTGCAGGTACGGTATCAATACCGACTACAACTACTAACAACAACAACA
>AF_2010_repII_A1DRAFT_10000216_pt1 | contig 11619 bp, 11 predicted proteins | sample AmaForreplicIIA1_FD_9195 | JGI IMG/M metagenome (IMG submission 9195)
AGCGCTGGAGAGCTTCGCGGCAAAACAGCGGCGGTTACACGGCTGGGGTCGACCACACATTTCTATTTGCGCTCGGCGCTACGGTACGCCGGGTTGGATCCTCAAAAAGATGTTAAGGTCTTGCAGCTCGGATTGGATTTCTCTGGAGCGCTCGAGACGGGACAAATTGACGCTGCGGCCCTGCCGTTTAATCTCGCCCTTCCCTACTTGCAAAAAGGATGGCCCGTTCTGCTGGATCTTTCGAAAACTGATTTTGTTTATCCGGCGTCTTGTGTGGTCGGCAGCCGCGTCTTTATCAAAGAAAACCCGCGAGTCGTTGACGGCTTTCTTAGAGCCTATGTCGAGTCCATTTACTTGATTAAGAAGGGCCGTTCGTTCACCGAGAAAGTTTTCACGAAATGGCTCCGTCAGCCCGACACCGAGATCGCCAAGCGAACCGTGCAGGTTTATGCGGAATTGCTAAAGCGCGTGCCAACAGCAACGGATGGCGGAATCAAGGCGGTTTTGGAAGAGCTAGCCGAAAGCAGTCCCGTTCCCAAAGAGATGATGAACCGGCTGGATTATTTTCGCGACACCGCGCCTTTGGAGAGAATTGCTAAAGAAGGATGGATCGAGCAGCTCTATCGCTAGCGGATTGCGTCAAACATGACCGTTCAAGACGTTCAAACCGTTCCAGTCGTTTCATCCCCTACCTCTTTCCTCCCCCACGGACNCGGGGGANGATGAAGGAGGGGGCTTGAACAGAGCGAAGCGATTGAACGGCTTGAACGTTTGAAACTTTGAACAAAGTGCAAGGAACGCCGAGTGAGAAGGTACCAAAGAAGTCACGGAGGAACACTCGTTTAGAACAGAAGAGACAGCCATGAGTCTCTACGAAGTCCAGAAGGTCCTGTTTCACGTCAACCGGGAGCCAAAGATGTTCGACCGGTTTCTGCGCGAGCGGGAAACCCTGATCGCCGAATATCGGCTTACAGAGGAAGAGCAGTGTGCCATCTTGGCAACCGACTTCCGGCGACTTTACGAAATGGGCGTGCACTCTCTTCTGCTGGCGCCGCTCGCGGCTACGTTAGGCCTGAGCTTTCCCGATTACTTGGCAATCCTGCGAGGCAACGTTCGTCAAAGATTGTTCAACACTTGAGCATGAAAGGTCGAAACGAAGAGGCAAGCCTGAAGGCTGGAGACGCAGAACCCTGCAGGTCATGTTAGGCTCGGACCGCTGGAACAGGCAGCCCTGGGGTTGGCGAGGCTGGCCTTGGAAGCAGAGGCCCATCGGCTGCGGTCGGAAGGATTGCCTCTGAGCATCACTTTTGGAGAAATCAACCATGAGCCTCGTCGGAGCCTTTGCTGCGAGCCATGCGCCCGGGATAACCGGCCGGCCCTCGCTACCCCCCGCCTCCGAATCAGAACCCATCTTCAGTGCCTACGACGATCTGCGTAGCCGACTCGAAGCCGCGCGGCCGGACGTACTGATCGTAGTCTCACCGGAACACTGGGCGAACTTCTTTCTTAATAACATGCCTTCCTTTTGCATCGGCATCGCCGACGAGTTTTCGGGGCCGACGGACGAGAAGTTTGTCAACATTTCGCGTCGGAGCCTTCGCGGAGATGCGCGGCTTGCCCGCGCCCTTGCCGAAGGAATCGCCAAAGACGTGGACCTCTCCACCTCAGAGGAGATGGCATTCGATCATGGCGTCATGCTCCCTCTGCATCTGCTCCGAACCGAGCTGCCTGTGACACCCATCATCGTCAATTGCCTTGCGGCATGCCCGCGCCGCTCCACCGCTGCCACGCCCTCGGCGTTGCGATCCGGCGCACTGTGGACGCTTGGCCGGAGCGGGTCGCGCTCCTCGCGACGGGCGGGCTTTCGCACTGGCCGGCGATGCCGGAGTCGGGACAGATAGGGATCGAATTCGACCGGCGCTTCCTCGACGCGTTTCTTAGCGGGCGCATCGAGAGTTTTCTCAGCTATCCCAAAGCGAAGCTAGAAGCTGAAGCCGGTCCGGGCGGCCACGAGATCCGCACCTGGATTGCCATCGCCGACGCGGTCGGCAACGCGCGCGGTGAACTGCTCGTTTATCAGCCTGTGCCCGCATGGTCGACCGGCTGCGCTGTTGCCGTGCTAGAAATCGCGGAAACGAAAATCTGATATCCAGTAGCTTACTGCGAAGTCGTTTATTTGTCTTCGCTGCCTCAGCATTGCCTTCCTTGACGCTAGGAACCACCTGGCGTAAAAGACTGCTCAGTCTCATCACCGCCTTTGTTATGGCTTCAACTAGAAAGAAAGCCTCTCGGACAGCAAACTCAAAGCAGCGAAGCCCGGCGCTGAAAAAGTCTAAACCTAAACAAGCCCCAAACATTCAGTCATTGCAGTCCGCCCTCGACGAGTCACTCGCGCGCGAGGCGGCGGCGAATGAGATCCTTGGGATGATCGCCAGCTCGCCGACCGACCTTCAGCCTGTGCTCGACGCGATTGTGGCGAGCGCCGCGCGGGTCTGTGGCGCGGAGGATGCATCAGTCCGCTTGGTTGACGGCGACGTTCTCCGCGTCATGGCCCATACCGGCCCGATCCCGATAACGATCCTCGCGCTGCCTATCGCGGGTGAACCACTGAACCAACATGTTCTTAGGTCCGGGGAGACCATGCACATCCACGATATTCTCGCTGAAGAAGACCCGATGTTCGCGCCTACCCGGGCCCGCGTACGAACAGTCGGTGTGCGCACTCTCGTGTACGCGCCTCTGCTGCGGAAGGGACAAGCGATTGGGTTGATAGGTCTTCGACGCCTCGAAGTTAAACCGTTCACAGACAGCCAAATTAGACTACTAAAAACCTTCGCCGATCAGGCGGTCATTGCGATTGAAAACGCCCGGCTGTTCCAGGAATCGCAGAGCCGCAACCGCGACCTCACAGAGGCTCTGGAGCAGCAAACGGCAACGAGTGAAATTTTGAGCGTGATCGCCAGCTCGCCGACGGACGTGCAGCCGGTGTTCGACATCATCGCACGCAGCGCGGCCCGGCTATGTGAAGCGTTCGATGTCATGGTCTTGCGCGTGGATGGTAACGTCTTGCGTCTCGTCGCCCATCATGGCCCGATCCCCGCTGGCGACGTCCCGCTCCATCGCGGAACGCTGGGCGGTCGCACCGTGATCGAACAGCGACTGTTCCACATCAGCGATCTTCAGACCGAAGTAGACGAATTTCCGGAAGGCAGCGCGCTCGCGCGCGAGCGCGGGCATCGAACCACCCTCAGCGCACCCCTGCTCAGAGAAAACACCGCTATTGGCAATATCCAGGTTCGTCGTGACGAGGTTCGGCCCTTCTCTAGCCAGCAGATCAGCATCCTCCAGACCTTTGCCGATCAAGCCGTTATTGCGATCGAGAATGTACGCCTGTTCAAAGAATTGCAGGAGCGCAACGCGGAATTGCGCGAGGCTTTGGAGCATCAGACGGCAACGGCCGAGGTGCTCGGTATCATCAGCCGTTCGCCCACGGATGTGCAACCCGTGCTCGACGCCATTGTCGAGAGCGCCGCTCGGGTATGTGGAATCGATGATGTCTTACTGCGACTCCGCGATGGGAATGCTATGGTTCCGCGGGCTCATTTCGGTTCTATACCTATTGGCCGCGTCGAGATTGATGTAGATGAGACTCAATACCGCTGGATACGCGAACATGGCACACTCCACGTTCCGGACGTGCGTGCGCAGGCGGATTTTCCCATATTGGGGACTGGCAACGATTGGCGCACGTTTTTGGCTGCTCCCCTTCGCCAAGGTGAGGAGCTTATTGGCGTATTGGGTGCGCGCCGCACCAAGGTGCGCCCATTCACCCCGGCGCAGATCAAGCTCCTTGGGACCTTCGCGGATCAAGCGGTCATCGCACTTGAAAACGTACGATTGTTCAAGGAGCTACAAGAACGCAACCGAGATCTCACCGAAGCTCTAGAGCAGCAGACGGCAACGAGCGAGATCTTGCGCGTCATTGCTAGCTCGCCAACGGATATTCAGCCGGTTTTAGATGTCGTTGCTGAGAATGCCGCGCGGCTTTGCGATGCAAGCGACGCGGCAATTTGGCGTACTGATGGTGATAAGTTTTGGCTCGTCGCTCTGCGTGGATCGGTACCGATCTTCCGACGAGAGGAAGCTAGACCAATGACTCGCGGTCGATTCGTCGGCAGAACTATGATCGACCGAGAGACGATTCACATCCACGACGTATCTACTCCTGAGGCCCAGGCCGAATTTCCCGAAAGCTGGGAGACCAGTGAGATCCGCACTGTCTTGGCGACTCCGTTGCTCCGCGAAGGTGCTCCGATCGGGGCGATTCATATTCGCCGCACCGAGGTTCGTCCTTTCACCGATAAGCAGATCGCCCTTCTCAAGACTTTTGCCGACCAGGCGGTCATCGCCATCGAAAATGTTCGCCTGTTCCAGGAACTGGAAGCGCGGACGCGCGAACTCGCGCGATCGGTCGGAGAGCTGAAAGCGTTGGGCGAGGTCGGCCAAGCCGTCAGCTCGACTCTGGAGCTGGAAACTGTCTTGACGCGAATCGCTTCGCATGCGGTGCAGCTTAGCGGCGCTGATGGAGGAGCGATCTACGAATACGAAGANGGCACGCAGGAGTTCCATCTCCGAGGTAGCCACCAAATTGAAAAGGAGCTGGTTGAGGCACTGCACTCCAGTCCGATCCAACTAGGTTCGGGGGCGGTGGGACAAGCGGTGATGACACGAGCGCCAGTGGAAGTCACAGATATACTTGACGAGCGGCAATACGCCGCTAGACGAACCAGGCCCATGCTAGGACAACTTGGCTATCGGTCTTTGCTCGCGGTCCCGCTCCTGCGTGAGGATCGGATCATGGGAGGGCTGAGTATCTACCGTCGCAGGGCGGGAAGTTTTTCAACCGAAGTTGTGAATTTGCTGCAGACTTTTGCCACGCAATCGGTTTTAGCGATTCACAATGCACGGCTGTTCCGCGAGATCGAGGACAAGAGTCGGCAGATCGAGGCCGCCAATCGCCACAAGTCGGAGTTTCTCGCCAATATGTCTCACGAGCTGCGCACGCCGCTCAACGCCATCATCGGCTTCTCTGAAGTCTTGCAGGAAAGACTGTTTGGTGAGCTGAACGAAAAACAAGCCGAATACACCGACGACATCCTCACTTCCGGCCGCCATCTGCTCTCTTTGATCAATGAGATCCTGGATCTTTCCAAAGTTGAAGCAGGGCGGATGGAGCTGGAACTGGCTACGTTCGATCTCCCTTTGGCAATCGACAACGCGCGTACCTTCGTGCGCGAACGCGCCACAAAGCACGGCATCACGCTCGACGTTGATGTCGACGACCGTTTGGGTGAGTTTGTCGGCGACGAGCGAAAGATTAAGCAGATCCTACTCAATTTGTTATCTAACGCAGTGAAGTTCACGCCGGAGGGAGGACGGATCGGAATTAACGCTAGGCAAGCTGATGGTTCCGTGGAGATCTCGGTCAGTGACACGGGCATTGGTATCGCTCCGGAGGATCAGGCAAGGATCTTTGAGGAATTTCGCCAGGTGGGAGGCGACTACGCACAGAAGGGTGAGGGAACGGGACTTGGGTTAACGCTGGCCAAGAAGTTTGTTGAGCTGCATGGAGGGAAGATCTGGGTGGAAAGCGAGGTGGGCAAAGGCAGTAGGTTTACGTTCACGCTCCCAATCGGATAAGAATTTTCTCCCGCAAAGACGCCAAGGGTAGAAGAAAATTCGAATATCGAAACCTGTCCTGAGCATGGTCGAAGGGTCCGAAATTCGAAACAAATTAAAAGCACGAAGGAGGAAACACAAGCATTGTTCCAAACGGGAGGCCGCGGATTCAGGGTTTTGAATTTTCTGAGTTTGGATTTTATCTGACCTTGAGATTGTTTCGGATTTCGATTTTCGGATTTCGGATTTACCTGATGCGGTTTGTTTCGGATTTCGTGCTTCAAATTTCGGAATTTTACTTTGGAGGGATTCAAAGATGACACCGCTGCGTAAAATGCTTGCGCTGCTCGGAATCGCCTTGATCGTCTGCGTTGGGTCAAGCAAAGAGAGCTGGGGCCAATTGCAGTCACTCACGGCATTCTACACGGCGCCGGTGGTTTCGATGTCTCCCATGTGGATCGCCAAAGAGGCCGGTTTCTTCAAGAAGCAGGGGCTTGACGTCAAGCTTGTCTTTATCGCCTCTGGTCCCACTGGCACTACTTCCCTGCTCGCGGGGGAAACGGATGTGGGGATCATCGGTGGATTTGCTCCGACACGGGCGATTGTGGGCGGAGCAAAAGATCTGGTCATCATTGGACAAAGCAAAACCCGCATGACGGGAAACATCGTGGGCAAGAAGGAGATCGCCACCGTTCAGGATCTCAAGGGGAAACGGCTGGGCATTGATCGCATCGGCTCCAATCCGGACATGTTCGCTCAGGCTTCCCTTACCCGTTTTGGGATCGATACGTTGAAAGACCTTCAATACGTCCAGCTCGGCAATATCGGCAACGGAATCCCGGCTCTCAAGGGAGGGACTATCGATGCCCTGATTGCGGGCGCGCCCCACGATTTGTTTGCTCAGAGGTTAGGCTTCAAGGTGATTCTGGATATCACGGCGCTTAAGATCCCCTTTGCGGTGACGGTTCTTGCTTCCGCCCGCCATACAGTGGAGCGCAAACAGCAAGAACTTGCGAAGTTCATGCGGGCTTACGCCGAAGCGATTCATTATTTTTTGACCAATCCGGAAGGTACTGCCAAGATCGCCGCCAAATACACCAAAGTCGAGGACCGCGAAGTAGTCGCCTATGCGATCGAGTCCGAGGCAAAGGCCATGGAAAGAACCTTGCAAGTGGATCCAAAGGGAATCGAGCTCGTCCTCGGCGTGATCAGCAAAACCGTTCCTCAGGCCGCCACAGCGAAGGTGGAGGATTTTTATGACCCGCGTTTCTCTAATGAGCTGAGGGAGAGTGGCTTTCTCAGAAAGTTGTGGGGTGAGAAATGACAATCCGATCTCCACACGCATCGGGACTGTGTCGGACGGCTTGGAGAACAGTTGTCATCCAAACCAAATGAGAGATCTAAGACTGCTCTCGAAGCCGGCCCTGAGCATTGTCGAGCGGTCGATGAAGTCCAATCGTGCAGAGAGGGAGCCAATTCATGATCAGTCAATATCTCAGTCGATTTTTTCTCGTGGCAGCTATCTTCCTAGTCAGTTTCCTCCAGATCGGAGGCGACGCCAAAGCTGCAGACAAACTCGTCGGACTTCATTCGGCCCAAGTGATGTCGCAATCGATGCCTTGGATCGCGCAAGAGGCCGGGCTCTTTAAGAAATACGATTTAGACTTCCGGCTAGTATTTATTCCTTCATCGCCGGTCGCCACCGCCGCCACACTGAACGGTGACGCGGAGATCGGCGTTACCGGAGCCGTGGGCAATGTGCGCGCCTTCGTTCAAGGCTTCACCGACCTCGTCTTCATCGCTGGCATAAAAAACATTCTCACTCACAGCATCCTTGGTAAGCCAGAGATCAAACGGCCCGAGGATCTCAAAGGGAAAAAGGTGGCCGTCGGAAGGTTCGGCGGCAACACGCACTATTTCGTCATTCAGGCTCTCAGACGATTCGGGATGGATGCCAGCAAAGATATTCAAACCATACAGACCGGTGGCGGCCCGGAGACCCTCGCGGCTCTGGTCGCCGGCAGCGTCGATGCGGCGGGGCTAGTGGCGCCGGGCGATGCCGCCGCGGTAGCGCGCGGCTATCGTTATGTCATAAACGGTCCGGAGCTCCGCATCCCTTACGGTGCCGCCCAGCTGGTCACTTTGCGCTCGGTGATTGCCAAACGTGGCCCCGTCCTTGGGAGATTCATGATCGTGATGGCCGAATCCTCCAAAATCTTGCATAGCGATAAAAATTTCGTCTATAAGGTACTCGGCAAATATCTCCGCATTACCGATACGAAGGTTCTCGATTCCGCGTATCAGTCCGAAGTGCCGGCCCTCGAGCGCCGCTTGGAAATTAGCGATGCCGCCCTACAGGCCTCACTGGATGAAATCGTCCCACAGGATCCCCGAGCGAAATCCATCAAGCCGCAGGAAATGGTCGATCGCAGGTATCTGGTCGAACTGGAAAAGAGCGGCGCTTTCGGTCGGTAGGCAATAGGTTAAGATGGAAGCTGACGAGAAGGAGATGCATGAATCAACTGTCGGTTCCTGAACCGCGCACACTCGGTCATTGACAGGCACACCCGCATTGGGAGAAACTTTAAACGCAGATGAAGCATGAATCGGATCAGTTGCAGCAGCCTGACGGTGCCCGGCCGTTTGAAATTGTAAAGGAAGTGGCCCGGCTGGCCAGATCGGTCTTCGGCGCCGATACAGAGGTCATCTGGTTCGGTTCATGGGCGCAGGGAAAGGCACTGCCTCACTCGGACATCGATGTGGCTATTTCCACCGGCGCTCCAATCGTTCCAGAACGGATGGGTCTCTTGCAAGAAGCATTGGATGAGTTGCCGACGCTTTACGAGATCGACGCCATAGACCTTAATGCTGCGGGTCGTGCATTGCGCGAAGAAATCCTCAAACACGGAAAGCGCCTATGACCGTGCGTCGGGAAGCGTTGGCAGCAGCGATTGCGCGGTTGCGTGAGGTACTCCAGGCGCCGGAAAACGACGTTAGCCGCGATGCTGCAATTCAACGTCGTGAGTTCTGTTTCGAATTGGCTTGGAAGTCCATTCAAGAACGGGCGCGCGATGAGGGCTTAGATTGCCAGTCTCCCAAAGGGTGTTTGAAAGTCGCCTTTAAAACCTCGTGGATTGAGAACGAAAACGGCTGGCTGGCGATGTTGGAGGACCGGAACCGAACCGCGCATACTTACGATGAGGATCTGGCCAAGGCCGTGTTTCGTCGCCCCCCAAACTATTTCCCGCTCCTCGATGCATTGCTCAATAAACTTACGCCGTAAGCGTAGGTTCTCTACACAGCTGGGAATAAAACGCCTATTTCCATAGGAACAAATCTAAATGGAAGCGCACGCGATCGATATGCATCACCACTATGTTCCAGAACTACTGGTGGAAGAAGCCAGGCGACACGGCAAGTCGCTCGGCGTGGAAGTCTTGGAAGGCAAGGATGGATCTCCGGGTTTTATTTTTTCCGGCGTGCCGGGGCGCGAACTCCAGGACGGCGTAACAGATGTCGATGAGCGCTTCGCAGTGATGGAGAAAAGCAGAATCGCCATGGCCGCGCTGGATCCTACGACCAACAGTGTGGGCTACAATCTAAGCGGCGACCAGGCGGAGGCCTGGTGCCGGCTACACAACGAATGCAGCAAAGAGCTTATCAAAAAATATCCAGATCAGTTCACCGCCATGGCGGCCGTGCCGATGCAAGAACCGACGAAGGCCGCAAGGGTGTTAGAACACGCGGTGTTAGATCTCGCGCTCTCCGGTGCCTTTATCGCAACCAACGTGAATCATCGTTATTACGACAGCAAAGACTTTGATCCATTCTGGGCAAAGGCACAAGAGTTGGACGTGTTGATCTTGATGCATCCGGACAATGTGGCGGGAACCGAACTGATGGGGGCCTACGGACTCCGGTTAGTCTGCGGCAATCCAGTCGACACCACGCTTTCCCTCGGCTTTATGCTTTACAGCGGTGTCTTTGACAGGTTTCCGAACCTGAAACTGTGTACGTGTCACGGCGGCGGATTTCTCCCCTATCATATTGGCCGCTTCGATCAGGAGTTCGCGACGGGCAAGCAAGCCGGCCGGCCGAAGGACAGGCCTCAGGCAGTTGGCTGTTCTTCTACACCAAGCGCTTATCTCAAAAACCTCTACTTCGATACACTGGTCTACGACGTTGAAACCCTCGACTTTCTCAGAAAAAAAGTCGGCGCCGAGCATCTGCTGTTGGGAACCGACTTTCCTTACAAGCTCGGTGACTGGATGTGCGTGGACAAAGTGGAAGCTTTACCCTGTTCGGGAATGGAAAAATCGGCAATCCTCGAAGGTAACGCGAGAAAGCTGCTAAAAATTCCGGCGCGCTAAGAAACTTCAGAGTATTCACCGCAAAGGCACGGCGCGGCAAAGCCGCAACCGAATTTTCGGAATATCTCCCGCAAAGACGCCAAGACGCGAAGTTTTTGGGGATTTAGGCTCATATTTTTCTTTGCGCCTTGGCGGGGGTGATATACCCATCCGAGAGTTTTCGGCTCCTCGAAAATTTGCGTAAGCCGCGCAAATTTGCAGAGATAGTAGTTACGGAGTTTGCAGAGTTCAGAGAATTTCTTAATCAAGAACTCTTTACTCCGCGCCCGAAGTCTGTCCTGAGCCAGGTCGAAGGGCGTCTCCGCGGTGCAATCTCTGAGCCCTATTTCATAGAGAAGCCTGAACCTATCAATGTTTCCGCGCAGACGACGTCTGGTTCGTTGCCCTCTACTTTTTTTAAAGCGGTTATCCCTCCGTGAAGTCAAAAAGTTTCTTCGCATTTTGATAATAGATTTTTTCTTTATCCGCTTTGGGAACATCCAAATCGTTCATGGCGTCCAAGGTCATCGGATAAAACTGATCGTCGCGCCCGCCTCTTCCATGCGGATAGTCGGAGCCGAACAGGATCTGATCGGCGCCCACCGTATCGTAAACCAGTTTGATAAACGCGGTGCGTATCGGTCCGGCGGTATCGTAGTAAAGTTTTTTGAAATATTCTTCCGGCTCTTTTTTGCACTCGGGATTTCCCTCGCGCCAGTTGAGCCGGTCGAGATAGAGCAGGATCATGCCGCCGAGGTGGGACGCGATGATCTTGAGATTCGGATAGCGGTCGAAAACGCCGTTGTAAACGATGCGGGAAATCGCCAGCGCGCTGTCGGTGGGCCAGAGCAGTTTTTGATGCAGCGAATACTTGTTCCAGTTCGCCTGGCACGGAGCGTTGGCCGGGTGCAAAAACAACGGCTTCGCGCTGGCCGCCATGGCGTCGAAAAACGGCTTGAACTCAGGCTCGTCGAGATACCTCCCGGAGAGGTTCGTGGACAGTATCACGCCGTGCATTTGCAAATCGTTAAAGCACCTGTGCAACTCTCGCACGCAGTCATCCATGTCAACCATAGGCAAGCGCGCGAACGCTTTGAAGCGGTGCGGATGCTTGGCGTGCGCCTCGGCAAAGGAATCGTTGATGATCTTGCATAGCTCCAGAGCCTTGGCACGGTTGCTCTCCTTCTCCATCCTTCCTCCGGTGTTGGAAAGAACGCCGATGTCGATGCCATACCTATCCATCACGTCTATATATTCTTGATGATCGAAAGCATGAAAGCCCACACCTCGGACATCGTTCTGCGAGTCGGGCATGAGCTCGAGATATTTGCCGGGAAATGCATGAAAGTGAGTGTCGATAATCATAACTACTCCTGTGAATTTACATGCCGAGCCACGTTTGAATAAATCCGTCTTCGAAGGGCAAATGAAGAGTCCGCTGGAAAAGACCATAAAAGAATAGCCATGCCACAACAGTCAGCGTGACTGACAGCGGTAATCCTACCCGTCCCTGGAAACTAAGATATGAAAAAATAAAGATCGGCACTGCCAACGGGAAACCCACCAGATAGACCGTCAATATGAAACCAGC
>AF_2010_repII_A1DRAFT_10000217_pt1 | contig 11613 bp, 12 predicted proteins | sample AmaForreplicIIA1_FD_9195 | JGI IMG/M metagenome (IMG submission 9195)
AAAGTTGGTCGGCGCGCGCCATTAATTGAAACAAATATTATTTTTAGAAAGCACCGGGGGTAGAATAGTAACCTCCGCAGGAGAACAAACCACAGTTCATAGGTTTCGAGCGTGATCGGTTGAATGCAAAAAAATGGGAAATGACCCACTTGGTTATTCTTTTTCAGGGTTAGCGAATGTGTGCTTCGTTTACGCCAAAGTTAACGCAGTATGCTTGGTTGTTACAGGTATTCTGCTGATTAGCTTCCTGTTTCACACTTATTCCCTTGTCATTATTGTGGCCGTGATGATTATGTCCTCCTGCCATGACCTGTTGTGGTGCAGCAAATGCTACAGTTGCTAACGCAGCAGCTGCTACTATGGCGGTGATCGCTAACGTCATTCTTTGGTTCATTGTACATGATAATCAAATGGAATAGTATTTGTCAAATTCTACAGAAGACTCTTTAGAAAAATAGGAGAATATGTGGATATATTTAACTTAGAATAAATTCTTCAGAATGTTTATGTTAATGAATTTAAGTGAATTTTAAGTGTTAAATTAGATTAAAAATGAGAACTAAGGTTCAGGTAATTTCTCATAACTTTTAGGAACTGGAATATTTGAGTTTTTATTTCTTTTGGAAAAATAGTGTTGTTAGTGTCCCTAGAAGTACCCTAGGGGTCATGAATCGAGAGATGAAGTACTGTCAGAGTTCAACGTGTCAGTTAGAGATAGAACAGTAACAATCATTCCAGCGCCCCATATCAGCAACAAATCCCTGAATCTATTAACCCAATCGCATCGCGTTCGTCCCCAAAAACATATTCTTTACTCTCTTGATGATGCTCTTCTGTTTACTTGATTACAGTTATGATTCGCACATGTACAAGGGATCATGAGATGAAACACTACGGGGGTAGAACAGCGACCCCCGTAGGAGAACAAACCAACGGAAGGAGTTATGTGTCGAGTGTGAACGGTCGAATACAAAAAATACGAGAAATGAACCTATTGGTTCTTTTTTTCAATATCAGCGGTGGATATTTGCTTGATTGTTCGCAACGTTAGCACAGTACGATTGGTTGGTACAGATATTTTGTTGATTAATTTGCTGATCAACCTTTAATCCATTATTGTTGTTGTGGTGCTGGTGGTGATGATGATGTCCCCATGCCATGACCTGTTGTGGTACAGTAAATGCTACGGTTGCTAACGCTGCCGCTGCTACTATCGCTGTGATTGCTAACGTCATTCTACTGTGGTTCATTGTACATGGTAATGAAATGGAATAGTATTTGTTGAGTGCTACAGAAACCACTTTAGAATTATATGAGATTTAGTGGATATATTCAACGTTGAAAGAATGTTTATGTTAATGAATTTAAGTGGATTTTAAGTGGTAAATTAGATTTATAATCCAAAGGAAATGGGAACACAAATTTTCAATTCCATAAATATTATAAGTTCAGTATCGTTAGCGTCCCAACATCACGCCCTGTTTCAAATCATCAATGTTCATATGTAATCACCCAGCATAAAAAGATGGAGCGTCCGAATTTCATACGACCTGAATGATAGAAAATGTTAGGTGATCAAATAACAGATTTGAAAGGAATGGTAACTGGTCAAAGAGTCCTGGATTCAGAATGTCCGACCATTGAAATAAGTATATCATCTACGGGAAGCGCTAAAGGAGTTCGGATCAACGAAATCCTTACGTTTGTTGCTAAACCTTCATCAACAGGGGTTTTTCATGGAAAAGGACATGGAGTGTTCTCTGCAGAATCAGGTATGGCAGCATGGACAGACGAAGGAATTGGAAGAATGATACCGTCCGGCATAAAGTAGCGTGGAGCAATTTTCGTCGCTCAATCAACTAGCAAATTGGAGTTTCTAAATAACATGATTGCGATCTTTGAAGCAGAGATTGACCCTGAAGGAAATTTTTCAGAGAAGAGTTGGGAATGGAAATAATTATCTTATCCGATTTTGTTATAAGTTACACAATCTTATGTTCGTGTTCTGCACACTCACAAGGAGATCCTAAACAAACGCTATGCATCCCTTCTCGACAAGGAGTGCAAACACTTTTCGTGTATCTTGACGTTCCTCCCCCATCGTAATGTTCACCCAAGAGATATCTTTCCTTTTATTACATCATTCCCAATAAGTTATATAAGAATTCAATAATCTGTTTAATAGTATGTAGTGCAGGACATACCATACACATTGTAGGAGAACCCATTTTCCTATATTTGTAAACACATAGTAAAATCACATGAGTTCATTCATTTTGCTGGTATCGCAAATCAGATGGGCAAACTCGTTACTACTACCTACCAACAAGGAATAATCCCCTTGATGACCCAAGAAGAGATATCACAGTACGCCCTAAGGGCCGTAGTGCATGCGACAACCCATGAAGATTTCGAAAAAAATTTAGGAAAAGTACGAGATGTAAGATTGTACAGTCGGTTTGCTATTAGAGTATGTTGATAGACCTGATGCTTCAAGAATATTGTATGTAGCATTCTTCCTTAACTCAACCGTAAACACATGTTCTCTGTCAGTAATAAGAAATGTTGATGTTGTTGACTCATAGGATCTTAGTTCTATATTTCGAATTTTTCTGATTTGTTCTATAATATGTTGATTTTCTGAGTCAGAGGGACACAAAACACTTACCCTTACATTCCTGACTGTTGCTGCATCAATCAATGAATGGAGTATAGCCGCTGATTTTATACGTATAAGCGCCCTTGCAGAGGGCAACAAATAGAGGATCTGGTTGTTTGCTGTATCGATTAGGGATTTGTAAATCTCAATTGCTTCATTATTATTTTTAATGACTCTTGTTATCTCAATTGCTTTACTCTTTTCCAGCTCATTTAACCTGTCCACAGAAGGTTTTGCACTTTCCCAATCTAATAGAAAACGTTCTCTCGCTATTTTAATAACAGCAGCATCTGTGGATGAAATCCATAGATCTTGTCCATCTGTCTGCTCAACATTTTCTATCATCTTTCACACTTGAGATTTCTTTGCACGATTGAAACTGCGAATATTCCAGACAAACTGCAATATCAGAGACTTACTATGGCAGCTGGTCCCTGCTACCATAGCATTGCCTCTGCTCCAAGATAATTGTAGATCTCTTACGTTCGATTCAAATATTTAGTTTCACTGCTCTCATTTTTAACTTTCAGTGGTGGATAAGTGACCACCTTATTTATTATGTTTATAAAATTCTGAGCAGATATTGGTTTTTTTATTATATAAGATGGCTCTAAATTTGGGAGGATGCTGACTAACTCTTCTGCAGCATCAAGTGCCGTTACGAATATGATGCGCAACTCTTCATCTATACGACCTAGCTTTTGATATAACTGGATGCCATTCATTCCAGGCATCCTTATGTCAAGTATCACTAGATCATAATAAGGACGACCTAACTTGACAAAGTGCTTTAATGCTTCAAAAGAGTCTGTGAAAGTATCAACATTATATCCTTCTGATACCAATATAGATTTAAGTGTTAGAAGAACATCTGGTTCGTCTTCTACTACCATAAGGTTACCATGATTCCTTTCCCCTTCAGTCCGCTCATGGATACATAACGAGTCTTCTATTATCCAGCTTGGTACGATAACTAGATTTTTTTTGGCAAGCAGTCTTCGTAGATTCTCATCAGCAATCATGTTTTCTATTACTTGTTCTTGCTCTCGTTCCGAATCGTCAAAAGAGTCAATCGCCCTAAGATTCCAGTAATTATCGAGTGCGCTTTGGGCTATTATTTGCAGTTCGTAAACGATCTTACCTAAGGATGTTAGACAATATTTCTTATTCTGTCTCATTACCAGACCTGCTTCTATCATTGGTGAAATTCTTGAATAGTATTGTTTAAGACTGAGATTTGTTTTCTTTAGAAGATCACCACTTTCGACATTTCCTGGAGCGATAGATTGGAAAATAAGCAAGGATTTATTCTCAGCAATAGCAGATAATACGTTTAACAATGAATATGAGTTGCCCATTGTCTTGGCAATATCAAAAGGTATTTAACAATTATAAAGAAATTTAATACAGTTCTTAAATACCATATGATCCGGCACTACTAGCAATAACGCTTGGTACTAATAGAGGAAAAATAGGTAGTGGCAAAAGCGAGAAAACTGGCTCTATAATAATAAAAACAACATAAAAGTAAATTACACTCATAAAGAGGATGTATTTTACAGGTTCGCAATATTGCAGAATACGATTCGTATTCAGTATTCAGATTGTTAGACATTTGTACTACAACATTTTAATAGTATATCTTCCCTCTCTTGAGGAGAATGGCAACGAAGATGAAAAATTTGTTCTACGGAGCGTTAAAAAAGAAAAACGAACAGCAACATTCTCCATCTGAAAGAAATTTCTTGATGTGTAAATCGTGTTTCTGGTGCGCATCTTCTCTTAATATCAGGGATAGATCCCTCAATTCATGTCCTTCTTGCACGCGCGTCCACTTCAAATCAGTAAATACTATGAAATAAATTTCGGCGCGCCAATTGAAGCCGTAATTGCACTGATAAAATTACCATCTTATGGTTTAAAAGAAAATGAAGGCCTAAAATGTCACGAAAGTGATCATAATTGCTTATTATTAATGTAGATCATCTTTAACTAATATTCAAAAGCTCGACTGCCAATTATATTGCAATATGTCTAACCAAATAGCTTCAGAGAATAAAAAACTGTGTAACACTATTTGTGTCCAAATTCTAGATCTCGATAGTTCCATTAGGTTTGTTGGCTTTTGTAACAAAATGGGAACAAGCCTTGCAGCTGAATACAGAAATGGAATAGCACCGCTATTAACTGAAAAAGAATCTAAATTATCCTTGATGGACTCTGTGCTGAGAATGACTACAAGATATGACACTCAGCCAAAACTTGGGAAACCAATATACTCTTTTACAGTATATCAAACTGTAAGAAGAGCAACAGTTCTCATAGACAATAAAGATTATCCTATCCTTATGGTGTCATTTGATAATATCGATAACATGTACCTTGGGAGGAAACAAATCGATTATGAGTCCATAATATTACATGGAATATTACCATTAGTTTACTATTACTTGAATGCACCTAATGATTCGCTACACTAATACATGAACCTGATTTTATCACAAAAAAGACTTCCCAATTTGTTGCATTACTTGTATTGATCGTTCTTGTCATATCTACGGTAACGTGGTAAATTCCCCCTTTGAAATTGCTATAGCAGGAATAGTCAGGAAGGTGATGAATATCTGCAGTCTACTGCCGGCACGAGTCCAGAAGGCAAATAAACAGTTGACAATATGTAGCCTAAGTATTCCTGTCAAGTAATCAAGACCACCTGTTATTTATCACATGTATTACTCACTAAGGTAAAAGAACATTATAGTCCAAAAACACTGCATGAATGAAATATTAAATCCCCTATGTGGGAGGAGGGAAAAGCACACGGCATGACCACACTCATCCATAGTCCAGAAGGAGCCACAATATCCAAAGGATCCTATGAAATCCAAAGGTTAATCATGCAACATGACAAAATGGAGGCCTCATATCAAGAAATTCTTCCTAAAATCTGCAGTAATCTCGTACATGATCTACTGTTACGTATGAAAGAAGATCCGGGATATCCGCCGATGTATACTGTTGAAGTATTCACCAAAAAGGGTACAGATTCGCAAGCATGTAGAGAACATATATTGAATACCACTGGTATGGTTCCTGGAATATACGATCATGGTACTCACTATGTAACACATATAAGATTGACACTTGAAATTCTGAAGAGACTGAATGATTTCGACTTTGTCTTGGAAGCCATGGGAGATCATACAGATACTAATGCATCTCTAGGACCTATGCACGAGATCGGGGACGCACACATTGCTAGACCATGCTGAATTGTATAGAGAATTATTGCGACGAAAGATAGCAAGGGTTAGACTCAATCTGAGAGCAGTCATAGGAATGCAAATATACTTGATGGACCAAATTTCGGCGCGCCAAAATAATGCAATTTTTGAATTAGAAAAATTATGAAATTTATATGTAATCGCTGATAAAAATGGCGAACTTAAGCATCCGAAGATGGGAATCCTTGAGTTTATGTTACTTTCTCGGATTTTAATGATTTTAAATCAGGCACAGATAGAACACCGCCAATGATCCGTCTTGCATGAATATCGAATTAGAATCAATCAATGCCAATATCTGTAAATGAAATATATACATTCGATTATGATCCACGGCAAGGAGTTAGATCAGAGTTTTGGAATAAACGATAGACAAAAAGTCCCCAAGCATAACTAATTATGAGGAATGAAGAAGCAATTAAATTGTCAAGGAAATTTTGACACGCGCCAATGGGGATTTAACATGCCAACAACAAGGCATACATACTATATAGAAATAATCACTGATATGACCTAGAAAAAAAGAAAAATTGTTCTTTACTTTTAACAAGGATTCAACTACTTGATGCCTTTATCGAACTTACTGGATGGATTTCAGCATGTCGACCTTCGCGAATATCTAAAAGATAAGTTCCGGTTACCATAAGGTGTTGTCCTGGTTGAGGCACACTGAATATCGGCCCGTTAAAACCATTACATTCTCCCCTCTTGAATGGCTCAACTGCAGGGGTTTGTTCTGGGTGTTGACATATCATTTCTGACCAGATTCCTCCTCGCATTAGAGGATTAAAGTTGGCCTGGTTTACCATATGTTTGTATGGTGGATCTAATAATAATGGAAAATCAGTATCTCCATCTGGCTCCCTTTGCACTGATAGGACTGTACCTGTGACTGTTACACATTGATTAATTATCTTAAACCGACCAGGCGGGTTTGCTATAAAATCCCACAATGACGGATTACATTTTCCGGCGATAGTAGTAGTTGTCGTGTTCATTTTTGATACATTACTACTGCTTCTGTTATTGCCAGTATTGTTACCAATCGGAATTGCCATAGCAGCCATTAGAACTTCAAGATTTGCTGTTATCAAAACAATAATAATAATTATAGCGATTAACTCAGCTGTTTTAAATGGCAAAGAACTGTTGGCCATAATCCCTTAATCAACAATATACTTTAAAAGTATGACAGATCCAGACTAGATGCGAGTCATTAACTACTAAAGATGGCACTCGCTGTCACTTGGCATATCTGAACCGATTTTCTAGGTCCACTGCCACTATTTGATGCTTGTCCTGATTGAGGTGGTTCGTTGACTAAAAAGAGCTATAGCTACCCCACTACCTTAGATACTTACTCGTTAATCCTGTAGTTTTGGTAGCGCAGGATAATTATCTCTGACTTATTAATGAATATTGCCAGAGTTTTTAATTTGTAAAACTAATTTGAAAACCTAAACGATAGAACAGTATCCGAGATCCTGCAATCAATTTCCTTGCCAAAAATATCTCTAAAAATTAATTCTAGCACTGTTTTTTGATAAAGTGAATAATTCTCGCCAAGGTCATGCTTCAAAACATAAGTATGTACATCACCTTCTATATTATGGCTGATCTCGACAGAGGAGGTCTCCATGCGCATTTCCAACCATGATAGGAAGGATTGTATGTCCATTTTGGCCTTCATGAATAAGGCAGCGTCCTTTATAGCATTCTTGCCTATATGCTCAGCGAGATGTAGTATTTCTTGCCTGCTTACACGGTTGAATAATTCTGCTGCAACAGGTCTTGATAATGATATGAATCCTACCTTGGGTTCATAAATATCCCACTCTACAAATCTTTGGAGAATTTGATTAACCATTGTGTTTAAGCTTGAGTGATGATGTTCAGATTCTCCACGTAGAGTCGTAACAACACTCTCATCTAGTCGAAAAGTCATTGTGACTGTTTTTTTGCGACGTTCAGGGGTAGAGGACAAAGTGGACATACACCCGAAATATCAGCGTTGTGGCTCTAAAAGCTTTTCTTATCAGCGTTGTGGCAACTAAGCCACTCGTTGATGTCTGTGAAACTAGAATTAGTACAAGTATACTGACGTTACGTTATGTAAATAAATTTCGCAGAAAAAAGATCATTCGCACACAAATATAACGCGAAGAGGATTCTTTAAGAACATATCCCAGTTTGACAACACATCTTTTACGATAGGCATTTGCATTGTGCATGGATCATGGGAGTTGTTTTTTTGCTATATCTGACACGAATCGAAAATGCAGATTCATTATCTAATATTGGCACAGAGTTTTTGTTTTAAATCATTATTTCTGGGTCGCTTTCAATTGTCAGTAGTTCGATTTACCGACATTCTTGTATTCTTGATTGAGTATTTCGTAAGAATTCAAATACGATATTATATTTGTAGTGATAGATGATAGATGGCAATACAGTATCAATTAAAGGCTGGATGAAATGAAGTGCATCTACTATTTGGGTGTCCAACAATCTACTCCATGGTAAATGTTTTGCCATCTTCACCTACTAGGTGTGGTACATAATCCCTTTTTGCTATAGAATAATGGAAGTCCAATCTGAATTTACCAATCGATCTCTCAAAAATATCCTTTTTTTGTCAAATTGAGTTTATAATAGGACTGTTAAATTTGGATGATCAAGTTACAACTAAGCATAGTAATGGATGATCAGGGACAAATCCTTAATTGTTCAGTGGTATATCTCTGAATCATATTTATCAAAAAAAGCTTTCAACAATTGACGAATCCTTTCTACTTTTCTTGTATCTGAAGGGATACCCACATCCTCTGGCATTGTTTCATCTTCAATTATTGCTTTAATCTTTATCACCAGTGCACGTATGTCATCATGAATACCCAAATTATATTCTCCCTACACGTTTCTTTTCAGAATTCAACTTGTGTTCTTATATTATCGCAATTAGATTTTATTGTTTTCGTGTATACAGTTTTCCTTTTCAATATTTGAATACAAAGCGCATAATATTGAAACAGCATAATAAGGAGCGCATATATAGTGTCTACCACTCAAAGTCTAACTAATTCTGTCGCTCTTTTAGAATCTTTATTTCCTAGCCAGCGGCTGTGACTTGTATTTCTGTTGAAATATAATGTCGATACTACTCTTCCCAACGTTCCAAATATTGGCATCAAACCGAATATATCTAAAAAACCTAATATGATAGTAGATTGCATGAATGAATTGTATTCTTAAACTTTAGTAAATTTAGTAAGTCTCCTTTCATTCATTTGACAGATCTTTCCCTATGCTATTGCAAACCTATGAATAATATCACAAAAATATATTAGAGTAAAGGTTCCTAATAGAAAAGAGTTGTCTCATCCCAAGATGGTAAATGCACGGACCTATCTCGCCAGAATGAATAGCAATAGAAAAGATGGTAGTTGGTTGCTTGAGTCGTATTTGATAACGGGCGCAGAAGAATTTTTGAAATTTAATGGATATTCTAATGTTGAATTTGACAAAAAATTTGATGAAGGCTCTCGAAGTTTCTCTTCTGCAATATCGGCGGACAAGCAAACAGAAACAAATGAAGATGAGCTTTATCATTTAGTAGGTGTTGTAAGACCCAAGATCGAGAACTATGATTTACAATATTTTGGCTATCTAGAATCAATATTATATGACATAATTGACAACTACGATGATACACAATTGATGCTTGTAACAGATTCATTATCATACCTACCTATAATAAAGAAAGATGAGATAAGTGTCGCAATTGAGAATATGATGGATGATGGACTCAAATTATTATTTCTTAATCAGAGATCATCATATGCATACTTTGAGAGATTTGTAGATATGTACAAGCCTATTCTAGTTTAAATAAGATAAGATATGCGCATTTCTTGGTTGGCAAATCAAAAAGGAATTACTCTGCAGTAGAGGTACTGCTAGGCTGATCATATTCAATAGTAGCCTATGATTATTTATGGTTGCATCACTAGCATCAATAACCTAAAATGCGATCCGAGAAATTATATAAGCTTTAGTAAAAATTGCCCATTCATATAATTGGGTTACTAGTAGTACTGTCTTAAATGACACTGGGAGTAAAAAATGCTAATTATGAGTTTTGGAATAAGAGAAAGATATGACATATTTATTGTGTAACTGCTAGAAAACCCTCCAACAATATACTTGACTATGGGGTTATTCAAGGAGTCAAATTTATCATCCAATTAGAAAAGATTATTAATTAATTAAATTGATTGTTGATTTTTAGTCGCTGTTGAAAAACGGAAGCTAGCTTACAGGTTACAGGATGAGGGACCAGTGAGATACTTGAGTATTGGATAAAAGATCTAATATTAACTCGCCACAGGTTATCTCATTTATTTACAGTACTTTTGATTGTGCTAGAGAAAATCAATTTGATTACAATTATTCTAACAGCAATTTTACCATTATTGTTTGTTAGTTATAATGCATATAGCATAAAATCTTCACGAACTTATGGGCCAGGGGACTATGAAGCCCTTCTTGTCACACTAGCTTACCCCATCTTAGATTTAGTATTAGTTATCCCATCTATATTAATACTAGCGTGTTTGCTTAAGGACCATTTACAATCTATTCCATGGTTTCTTGCCTCGCTGTCTCTATTAATTAATGCAATAGCGGATGAAGGATATCTAGTTGACTTCGTAAATGACAATGTCAAGAATTTATCGTATTGGGATTTATTCTATATTGCAGATTTCATAATTATTACAGGAGCGCTAATATGGTACCACAAATTTCATATTTCACATAAACAGAAGGGGATGAGTGTTATAGAATAGAAGATCTTAGCAATTTCGGTATTAAAGCAAATCTGCTTGTTCATGCCTCTATCAATCATGAATTAATAACGAGCTCACATAGCTTATACAGTACTTACTTGCTACTACGGACTCCAATTTGTAATCCTATTGAATTCTGCTCAAAAATGAAATGAGATAAAATAGAATAGAATAAGAGGAAATGTTTAGCCATAGATTTTTTATGGCAGCGGCTTAAAGAGGATAGCAGAAAGCTGAGTGCGTGCCACTAGATTGCTTAGAGACACAAGGGTGATTGATAGTCATTTCTTTTAGTGATTAATAGTCATTTTCTGGATATATACTGCAATCAAGACTTTACCATTTGCATCCTGATTAGTTGTTCTCTGCGATTCGGACAGCCTATAATGAAGCATTCTATAGCACACTTACAGGCACTAAGTTATTTCTCTCGGCTAGACCTGAGACCTGTCAGATTAATTCAAGGGGGCTTGTACAGAATCTTTTGGCACCATCAGGAGGAGGACGTACTGTCATAAACTATTTGTGGGTTAGATCCTTAGGATCATGAATGCCTTCGTGAGCCTGGCTATATCGTTTGTAAATTATTATCAAGCAATCATCCTAATTATCGAAACCAGACTCGACGTTAGTAAAATACTTTGTAACATAGAAAAATCGATTTATTATGTGAATTCTACAGTTTGACAAATTCTAATCCTTTCTTTTCCTCGTATCTGACTTTTTTTTCTTATACCTGGCTCACTTGTATTATTATATCAAAAAGTATTAAATCATAAATAAAAACTTTGGGCAAAAATTATTAAATTAAACTTCAAATGCA
>AF_2010_repII_A1DRAFT_10000218_pt1 | contig 11599 bp, 13 predicted proteins | sample AmaForreplicIIA1_FD_9195 | JGI IMG/M metagenome (IMG submission 9195)
TTCCTTGAGATGCTTCATACGCTCCTTGCCGAGCTTTGCCATTTGCTCTGATGCGTCCTGGCAAACCGCTGTTGCGTTGGGAAATTGGCTCAGGAGAAATTGGGTCAAGGCTCCATACCCGGCGCCGACATCCAGAATTCTGATCGGCAGTTTCTTGTCGTAAGGAATAATGTTTGCTAACAAACGAAACTGATCCTCCCGCTCTATTTCTTTCGGATCCTGTTTTGCCGCCCAGTTAGAAACATACTCGGACGAATCCCAATCGTGGGGATTGTGATGATAGTGATGATGATGATCTTCATCGTCGCCGTGTGAAGAATGCGTTGTCTTCGACATAATAGTCTCCCTTGGCTATTTCTTTATCCGGTGAAGTGCTCTCTCCCAGACTATGGAGTATTACGAATGGTTCATTTGTGTTACTCATAGGCAGACATAGCCGCTACATGCGATTTTGCTTGCTCACCTCGTTCGCTTTATTTTTTAAATCCGCCGAAGAGGGAGCGGTCTCCGCGCCGCCAGAAGCGTTGCACGTCCTGGAAGCCGGCTGTCTTTAACCATTGAAACTGGTCGTCCAACGGGGGTCGTTCGCGGTCGAAATTGATGAAGCAGCCGCCACTCTTGACCATGGGAAAGATATCGCTATAGATCCGCTCTATAATTTTTGCGCCGACATTGTGTATCGCAATGGAAGAGACAACAGCCTCGAACGGCCAGGTTAGTTTTTCGGTCCAACCCGGTTTGGAAAAATCGCATAGGACGTAATCAAAACGTCCGGTGAGTTCCTTCATGCGCTCCTGACCGAGTTTTGCCATCTCCTTTGATCCGTCCTGGCAGACGGCGGTTGCCTTGAGAAAATAGCCCAGGAGAAACTGAGTCAAGGCGCCATAGCCGGCGCCCACGTCTAGAATCCTAATGGGAAGCTTCTTGTCATAGGGAATAGTTTTAGCCAGCACTTGGAACGGCTCTTGCCGATCCTTCTCTTTTTTGTCCTGACCCTCGGCCCAATGAGAAACGTACTTGGGAGAATCCCAATCGTGAGGATGATGGCCGTGATGATGATGATGTCCTAAAGAATCCGATGACTTCGACATAGGCGACTTCCCTTTCAGCTCCCAATTCTTTCCTATATCTATGTTTGCCGGTTCGCAACTGCGAGGACTCAAGCCTCGAAGATTACCTTGCCATACGGAACCGATAAATGTAGGTGAACTCCGCTGGCACATTCTGGCCGTCTTTCTGGGCGGGCTCGAAGCGCGATTGCTTCACCGCTTTGAGGGCCTCTTCATCAAAACCGGCGCCCGCGCCTTTCATGATTTCCGCCCTCGTTACTTTGCCTTCTGTATCCACTTCGATTCTGATCGTCACGTCGCCTTCCATACCCATACGCAAAGCCAAAGGGGGATAAGCGGCCCGAACCGTTTGTATCGGCTTCGCTTCGCGATTGGTTTTCAGGATCACCGACTGCGTTGGAAGACCGGGCGCGTTGGAACCTCTTCCCAGACCCGATACCGCGGTACCGCCGCCTCCGCCGGAACTTCCTGGTCCCGGAACGACCCCAATGTCACCTTTGCTAAAAAGACTTCCGGCCCCCGCTTCGCTGCCGCCACTTTCGGCGCGGGCAGTTGGAGCAGAACTCGCCGCGTTTTCGGATCGCTCTGTTAGCGCGGGCTTTGCTTCGACGGGTTTAGCGGTCTCTTCTTTGGGAAGCGCTGGCAGGAGAGTCTGTTTGGGCTGAGCGACATCACTTTTGGCCAGCGGCTTTGGCTCTGTAATTTTTTCCGGCTTGGAAGGAGGTGGGGGGCGTTTTTTGATTTCCGGAAGGGTTTCTTTTTGTTGGATCGGCGTTGCTTTTTCCTTCCTGGGCAGATCGACAAGACTGATAGGGAGAAAATGCTGGCGGCGCAAATCACTGTTGTGGATGATAATCGAAGCGATCAGAATTACCACGACATGAATGAAACAGGACGAGATCAGGGGGATGCCTAGCGGATCATTTCTCACGGCCGACTATCCTTGGGTTTTACCGCGATGGCCATCCTCGCCACCCCTGCTTGTCTGGCTGCGTCCATAATCTCTACGACCACGCCATGCTCGACGTGTTCATCGCCGTTAATCAACACGAGAAGATCCGGTTTCGCCGCGATACGCTGTTGCAGAACGGTGCGTATATTTTCAAGCGCAACCTCTTGCTTATCGAGGAACACTTTGCCGCCGAGTGTAATAGTGAGCGCGGCGCTTTCGCTTGGCGCCTGTTGCCCGGTTGCCGCTTTAGGAAGATTGACCGGCAACCCGGTGTAGCGCGCCATCGAGAGCGTCGAGATCATGAAAAAAACCAGCAGAAAAAAAATCGTATCGATCATCGGAATGATCTCGATGCGAGCTTTTTTGAAGTTTTTGCGCGATAGCCGCATTACTTGGTTTCACCTTTGGAAGCGAGAATCAGCTCGAGGCGGGAGGCATAGTATTCGATCTCTTCAAGCTCGCGTTCTGCTCGGTTGGAAAAATAGTTGTAGGGAATAAGGGTCAGAATGGCAATGAGCAATCCAGCCGCGGTGGCAATCAAGGCCTCGGCGACACCGCCGGTGACCGCATGAGGCTGTCCAAGGCCGGCTTCGGACATGATACCGAAGGAGCTGATCATGCCGGTTATCGTCCCGAGCAGTCCCAGGAGCGGTGCCAGGGTGATGATGGTATCAAGGATGGTGAGCCGCTTTTTGAGAATTGGAATTTCCGCTTGGGCGGCGACCTCCAAGGCTTTGCTCAAAGACGGATTGCGATGCGCGAGCCCCGCCGCCAGAACTCTCACCACAGGCAAGTCCGATCGCCGGCCTGATTCCATCGCTGGCCCAAATTCACCAACCTCCACTCGTTGCAGCAACTCCTCCACTGGCCCACGGGATCGCACTCTGCGCCAAAACATGAAGCGTTCGATGGTAACCGCGAGGGAAATAATGGAACAGGCGAGCAGGGGAACCATAACCGGCCCGCCCTTGATGATGATGCCGATCAGATCAAACACGGTTGCGCTCTTTTTTCGGAAGACGAAGCAGGGTTAAAAGCATCATGGCAAGTAAATAAGAGGTCGATATCACGCTGAAGGCGGGCCCAAACCCGAACTTTGTCATAACTCCACCGGTGATAACCGTCCAAAAAGGGATCGATATAAAACCGATGAAGTAATAAAGGCTGAAGGCGGCATCGAAAAGATCCTCGCCCACCAGATCGCTGAGGAGGGCTTGTGTTAAAGTTTGCCGCGATGTTGTCGCCGCTCCATAGATCACGAGGTTGGCGAACAGGGAAGTCGTGACCTCCTCCTGCCACGCAAGCCAGAACGTTGAAAGTGCCGACACCAGAAGGGAGCCTTGAATGACGAGCTTTCTATTGAAGCGATCCGAGACCCAGCCCCAAACCACCGGCCCGGCAAGACTGCCGACCTGAATGAAAGTAAAGAGAAAAGCTCCGTAGGTGAGGGTGAGGTTAAAATCCCTGACGAAGTGCGGAATAATATAAACTTCATTGATGTCCTGCCCGCGCCCGGCGGCGCCCGCCATGAAAACCAGTGACACGAGCAGGATGTTTTTATTCTTCAAACACTTTCGATAGGCTTCCCAGCCGACAGGTATTAGCCGTGATTTTGCGCTGTCTGAAGCAGCCAGGCGAAGGCGGTCCCTGAAAACGAAACAAATCATTCCCATGATCGTGGTTACGATGCCGACGGCCCAGAAAACTCCACGCCAACCCAACTGGACGATGAGCAGCGCGGCTAACAACGGCGCCACCAAGCTGCCGATTTGTCCGGCAGTAGAGTGGAAAGCCAGCGCCCGTCCACGCGCGGTGTTGAAGTAGCTCGCGAGCATGCTGGATCCAACCGGGTGCTGCGGGCTGGAACCGAGGCCGCCGAGAAGTCGAGTAGCGAAAAATTGTTGGAAGCTGGAGGCGAATCCACTTCCAATCACGGAAAGCCCAAGCACACAATTGCCCACGCCCAGAATCACTCCCCTCCTGACATAAGGAACCACAAAGCCGTACACCGCCTGAAAAACACTACCTAAAGTGTTGTAAACTGTTGCGAGGGAGGCGATCGCGAGGTAACCGATCCCCAGGTCCTTCATCATGAGAGGATAGATCACGCCCAGCATTGCGGATTGGAAATGATTCACGAAGTGGGTGCCGCAGACAATGCCGAAGACCGCTTTGCGGCCCAAAGTGTTTTCCCCTGCTGTTGTCGTCGCGGTAATCATGGAAGTGGTAACTGGGTCAGAAACATGATTACAGCCCTATATCATTCTACGGGAAAGACCAAGACCGCTTTCAGGACGTGGAGGGCATAATCCTTTTCTGTCACGGCCAATCGTTTCTCCACCCGAACCATCCAGGGACCTGGATGGGTTATTTTAATCTGGGCGATGCCTTCCCTCGATTCCGTCGCATAAGAGTAGGTATTGTAATACCGGCTGAAGCCGTCGTAGGTGGCATAGACATAAGCCTGGAGCGGCTTACCATCGAAAAGAATTCTAAAGCTGAGTTCCTCACCAATCCTCGCGGCGGCCGGATTAGTTGTAGGAACGATTTCTAAACGGTGCCCTAGGACTTTCTCGTAATTCTTGTCGGCATTCTCGACGACGATCAACGCCTTGGAAAATTTCTCGAACTTTGCTTTTTGCTGTTTTCCCGTTTCCTGGGATGTGACAGTTTCGATCGGCTCGAGGAGATGACCGGCAATAATCGCTGTGCCTTTAGTTGAAGGAGTCGCGATTCCGTCCAGAGTTTGCGAGTTATTGTTTTCCACTAACGAGAGCTCGATTGATTTGTTACCTTCGAGCAGGGATGCCTTGACGGTCTTGGCTGACAGTAACTCTTCGCTGCTCATGAAAACGTGAGTTGAAAGTATACTGAAAGGAACTTTGTCTCCGGCTTTTACATGGAGTGAGGCGGGCTTGATGATGAACTCGTGGGCGCGCGACGACGAAGCGAAGATCGAGCAATAAATTACAGTTAGCAGACCGCTCCTGGCAATCAATGTCTTCATAGGGTTTTCCTCACGGACGCGCCAATCCTGGAATGTCAAAGCGCACAGTCATTCCCGCTCTTATTGTCAACGGACCTCCCGGGGTGTAATGAATGTCATTTACGGGATTGGGCTCATTCACAGTTGGCAAATTAGGATCGTTACGAATTTGCGAATCATGATATAGCTGGCCCGCCCACCATTTTTTATTGGCGAGATTGGTGATGGAAAAATTGAAGTCGTAACGCTCGTAGGTGTACTTGGCTAAGAGATCGAAGATCATCCATGGGCGCAGCAGCGATACCCGGTTCTCATCGCCGTAGCGGCTGCCCATGTAACGCATTTGAATACGGCCTTCCAACCCCGAAGGGTGCCGCGCGGTTATTCCACCATAGGCCAAGGCCCGCGGCGCATTGGGAATGGCTCCCCCACTGTTCGGTCCTTTTATAAACCGGCCCCAAGTGTAAGAAGCGTCCAGATCGGAACTAAGCCAGTCATTGATCTGGTAGCGTAGCTCAACTTCGGGGCCTTGTCTTCGGGTCGGCCCGGCCGGTTCAAATTGGCCGGTATCGCCGTCCAACACTAGTTCACTGGTTAAACGGAGCTGCCAGTAGTTGACGGCCAGGTCAAGGCGATTGAATAATCTTGTCCTGAAGCCGATTTCTCCACCGAGTGCGCGCGGCAGCGGCGCGCTGCCGGGATTTGCGACGACTACCCTTGCATCGTTGCTGTGATAGCCACCGCCAAAGTTCATATAAAATTGTGGTTGCGTGTACCATGTGCTGCCGACGAATGGGGTGAGAATAACGTTGACTTTGGGATTGGCGATAAATCCTTGTGCAGTTCCTGTGGTGGTAATCGCGGCGCCCTGACTGACATTGGCCACACTGTAGAAAAACTTGTCGAGCCGCGTTCCTATTTGGGCGCGAAGCCAGTTATTCGGTCTGAATTCTTGCTGGGCATACCAGGCCAGGCTGGTTTGATTGATTTGACTGTTTTGTTGCGTGCTGAAACGCACGCGGTTAACCGAGTTAAAAAGGCCCACTCTGGCGCGATCGGTTCGGCTTGAAAAGCCCACGAAGGTCTCCGTCGGCATATCAAAAAGTATATAGTTGCGCCGGTAAGTCAGTAAGGAACCACCGGCTGACCGCTTGTCTCTTTGCTCGATCTGATTTCCAAGTATATCTCCGTTTGGTAGACAAGATTCACAATCAGGTGGGTTCTCAAAGAACGTAAAATTGTTGTAGATGTCGAGACTATAGAAATATCCCCATGCCTGGGCGTTGAAGGACTGGCGCTCATCCGAATAGTTGTAGACGAGATTTAAATTATTTCGGTCGGTGTTGCCTCCCTGGCTCGGATCGATGCTTCCAAAGCGCCCAAGTACCGCTCCGGGTTGCCTAGTCAAACGCGAGGGAATCTCTCCAGATGCATTCCAGTAGCTATGTGAAAAAGTTCCCAAAAAGCTCAGATTAGAATTCGCCGTAGATAGAAGTGTGAATTTCGAGAAAAGATTATAGCGGTTATAACCTAAGGGGTTTTTGAAAGGTCCATTTTCGTGATAGGCCTCAAAAGCGAGGTATGGCTGCAGGAATGTCCCTTCCGGTGGTGAGAGGATAGTTAAGTAACGTTGGAGACTGTAGCTGCCACCCATTGCAGTTATGCTCGAATCCGTGGGGCGTGTTTTGGTGACGATATTAACCGCACCAGAGGTGGCAAAATCGCCGAACCTAACAAAGTAGGGTCCTTTGGTGACCTCTATATGATCCACCAACTCCGGGATCAGCCAGTGTAGATCGGCATATCCTTGACCGTGGGCATTATTCACTATGTTGACGGGAATCCCATCGACGTAAATTGCAAAGTCAGTCCCATGATCTGAGTCAAAACCTCTGAGAAAGTATTGGTCTGCTTTTCCTCCGCCTTGGTGCTGGACGGTGTAGAGACCTGGAACCGAGCTGGTAAGAATATCGACCGGTGTGCCGGTGGGACGGAGCTCGAAGTCTTTTTGCCGAACGTTTGTTTCAGTTGCCGTGGAGACGGGTTGTTCGCCCCAGACATAGACCTCCGTCGGTTTGGAGGGAGAAGGCGCTTGGTTTTGCGAAGGCTGTGGCTGGGCGGGCTCTGGGCCTTTTGTCGATTGAGAAGAGTCGGAGTCTTTCGGCGGCTGGGATTGCGAGAACTGCATAACTTGACACCAGCCCGCGTTTGAAAGCCAAAACAAAAATAAAAAAGCGGTTCCTATCAGAGTCAACATACATGGCGCAAACATCTAAACTGCTTCCTCCTGTAATATCTTTTTGGAAATCGTGCTACTCTGAACCAAAAAAATTTTAGTTTTTTATTTCCGTTGTGGTTGTAATGAGCCTGCCGTTCTGAACACCTTTGGTGGCGATCAATTGGCCCGCCACTTCGTGCACCTTGTTCGCCGAGCCGCGCACAACGATCACTTCCAAACAATTGTGCGCGTCGAGATGAATATGCAAACTTGCGTTGACCATGACGCTTGCCTTGTGTTGCATATCCGCCAGAACATCGCTCAAGTGATGGGTGCGGTGATCGTATAAGAGGCTTATCACCCCCACGACTTCTTCGTCTCCTCTTCCGACCTTTTTCTGGATCAGGTGATCACGAATCAAGTCGCGAATCGCTTCGGACCGGTTTTGATAGCCTTGACCTCCGATGCTGAGGTCGAAGGCTTGCAGCAGGTGTTCTTCTAGCGACACACCGAAGCGCGAAAGGCCGGACATGGATCTGCTCCCCTTGATGTTCGTAACACAAACCTTTTTATCGTGTCAAATCCGCCATCGGGTGTATGGGTTCTTGGAAGGGCACATTTCATGTGTTAGTCGTTAGCCGCATGTGGCAATACGCAAGACAGCTACTTCTCGTGACGTTCCTGCTAATAATCATACAGGGTTGCGGGCGAAACGAGCGCATGGATGCGCTTTACGCACAGCGTTGCTTGGGTTGTCATGGACCGGCGGGTCAAGGCGATGGGCCCGTTGCCGCCTCCTTGCCCGTGCGCATGCCCGATTTTCGAGACACTGTGGAACGAAAAAGCATAAGTCAGATTCGCCGGGCGATTGCAGAAGGCAAGGGTATTATGCCCGCTTTCAATCCCGCGCTACACCAAAAGGAAATTACGGATATGGTGTATATGGTTCGATTTCTTAGCCGGGAAGGGCGTAACATCCGTTGGTGGGAAAAATATGACACCCTCGTGGTCGCTCATTGTAACGTGCCGTGGGATACCGTGCTTGGTTACGACGAACCACCGGAGGACAAGCGCCGTTGAGCTTCGATCAAGAGAAGGGCATCGCATTCGCTTTCGCATTCAGGGCGCCCGTATTGGCATCTAAGCTTGACAAGGGACTGGGTTAAAACTAAACTCCAACATGAAGTTTTGTGGTGCACTTCGCGATGAGTCTCGACAATATTGAACAGTTGGAAGCAAAGATAAATCGCCTGATTGATAGGCACCAACGGGTGAAAAAAGAGAAGGAATCCGTCGAGAAAAAGCTCCAGCAGAAGGAAAGCGAATGGCATAATCTCCAGGGGCAAATACGGCGGTATGAACGGGAACGTGTCGAATTGCGCGAGAAACTCGACAAGATAATCGGGCAGTTCGCAAACCTGGATCTCCCTGAATAAATGGGGAAGAATCAATGAAAAAAGCTCTGGATGTCGAGATTTTAGGCCAGAAACTGACGATCAGTAGCGATGCGGAGGAAAGCTACATGCTGAAGGTCGCCGGGTATGTGGACGAGAAGATGCAGGAACTGGCGCGTTCGGCGAAACCAGTGGCGAGGTCTAATATTCCCACGTTGGCTGCTCTCAATATCGCCGATGAATATCATCGCTTGAAAGACATGCACGAAACAATTTTGAGCAGACTGAACCAGTTATCAAAGAAACTATCAACGACTTTGACTGAGGAGGGTTAACAACCTTAAGGTGATCCATTTCCCCTGCCGTGTTGCGATCAGGGGAGGCAACTCGAAACCAACGACGGAACTGAAATCCTGCTATTTGCCGTGGCGGGCATGCCTAATTGGTTTGGACCACACGGTGAAATTGGCTGTCCCGGTAATCGGATTCGGAGTTGATCCATTGAAAAAGACACGACGCAGGTGAAGCCTTAAAAACAGGTGGCGTGGAAAGATGAGGATTTGGGAAGCAGAATTGTTAAAGGATCTGATCTGTTGGTTTCTTGCGTCGATACGTGTCGTAAGAATTGGGCAACCCGTTTTGGATAGCTTGAAGCACAGTGTGGAAATTTCGCAGAGTATGATGACCCGCGCTCCGGCTCTGGCAATGAGAGGAGAGCCGCTATCCAGGGGACCAACCTTTTCCGGCCCATAGATCAAATCCTTAAATCCATTGCTCGCTTCCAACTTTTCTTCTCTACCCCACCGACGTGATTGGTTATGTCGGAACGGCTCACAGGGGAGAGGAAGCAACTCCTGCGCGCGGCAGTTATAGCCCAACGCAAATCGCTGACAGCCAACGATTGGCGCGTTTGGAGCGCTCTGATTCAAGGGAACGTACTTCGGTTTCCGCCCTATATCCGCTCTGCCTCGGTTGCACTTTACAGCCCGATTCAGAATGAAGTCGACACCACGACGATCCTGGATCACGCGTTAGGCGCAAGCAAGATCGTTTACTATCCCAGGATTCGCGAAGGCTGCGTCGAGCTATTACAAGTCGATTCGGCGCAGGCATTTGCCATCGGCCATTTGGGTATTCTCGAGCCCATTGGGGAGCGGCGATTATCGGCTATGCAACCATTGGGACTTACGATGATGGTCCCCGGTGTGGTGTTTGATTCTCAGGGTAACCGTCTCGGTCGCGGCACGGGATGGTACGACCGGTTGCTGCAAGAGATCGAAGGAAAGGTCATATCCGTCGGATTAGCCTACGAATTTCAAATTGTTGAAGAGGTACCGGCGGATTCTTGGGATCAGAGAGTGGATTACGTTATTACGGAAAGGAGAGTCATTGACTGCGCCGCTACGCGAGCGCAGTCGAGCTTAGCATCCTAAAATCATTTTGGATTGAAAGGGGGTGTTGTTTTTGGATCAGAACTTATTGTTCGGAATCGTAGGATTATTGGTTGGCATCATAGCAGTGGTGCTGGTTTCCTGGCGTTCGCAGTCGGCATCAGCAAACGCAGATTGAATTAGCAAAGAACGCGGCTGCCCGAATTGTCGAGGAAGCCAAGAAAGACGCAAGCGCCATCAAGAAAGAGTCTGAGATACAAGCTAAAGATAGCGTGCTGAAGGAGAAAGGAGAATTCGAACGGGAAGTGCGTGAAAGCCGGCGGGAGCTGCAAAATCACGAAAAGCGCTTGATCAGCAAAGAAGAAGGAATCGACAAACGGATCGAAGCCATCGAGAAACGTGACAGCGAACTGACAAGACGAGAAACCGCGCTCAAATCGAGGGAAAAAAATATCGAGGAAAAAGCCGCGGAATGCGACCGCCAAATTGATGCGGCGAGAAAACAGCTCGAGCAAGTGGCGGGCATGACCCGCGAGGAGGCGAAGAAGAGTCTCATCGATCAGATGGTCGAAGAGGCGAAGCATGACTCGTCGAAACGCATCCGCGTAATCGAAGAAGAGGCCAAGGAAGAGGCGGCTCGGAAGAGCCAAAAGATTATCGCTTTGGCTATCGAGCGGCTAGCGGGAGATTTCGTCGCGGAGCGCTCCGTGACGGTAATGCCGTTGCCGAATGACGAGCTGAAAGGGAAGATTATTGGTCGCGAAGGACGTAACATCCGCGCGCTGGAAGCGGCCACAGGCATCGACTTGATTGTGGACGATACTCCCGAGACGGTGGTCATTTCGGGTCACAATCCTATTCGGCGTGAGATTGCGCGCCTGTCGTTGGAGAAGCTGATCTCCGACGGTCGGATCCACCCGGGAAGGATCGAGGAGGTGGTGCGCAAGTCCGAACAAGAGCTTGACGACGCCATTCGTGAAGCCGGCCAAAAGGCCATCTTCGATGTCGGGGTGCACGGTGTTCACCCGGAGCTGGTTAAGCTCCTGGGAAGGCTTAAATATCGGTATAGTTACGCGCAAAATGTGCTGCTGCATTCTATTGAGGCAGCCTTCATTTGCGGCATGATGGCCTCTGAGTTGGGCTTGAATGAAAAGCAGGCGCGGCGCGCAGCGTTGCTGCACGATATCGGCAAGGCGGTGGACCATGAAGTTGAGGGGTCCCACGCGATCATCGGCGCGGAGCTGGCCCGCAAGTACGGCGAGTCGCCGAAAATCGTCAACGCCATTGCAGCGCATCACGAGGACGTAAAAGCGGAGACGATCTTGGCGCCGTTGGTGGACGCCGCCGATGCGCTGTCAGGAGCACGTCCCGGCGCCCGTCGCGAAATGATGGAGAGTTATACGCGACGATTGGAAGAACTTGAGCGCATCGTAAACTCGTTTAGAGGCGTAGAAAAGTCCTATGCTGTACAAGCCGGCCGCGAAATTCGAATCATGGTACAGCACGATTTGGTTTCCGACGATGATGCGGCGCGCATGGCACGGGAGATCGCGAAGAAAATTGAGAATGAGATGACCTATCCAGGACA
>AF_2010_repII_A1DRAFT_10000219_pt1 | contig 11579 bp, 13 predicted proteins | sample AmaForreplicIIA1_FD_9195 | JGI IMG/M metagenome (IMG submission 9195)
CCGATTTGAGCCGAAGAAAAAGAACCACCCAGCGAAGGTACAGCAAAGAAACGTGAGGAGCTTCCATCCTGCACCGCCAGGTCCCCTCTCGGCCATAGCGAGGGTCAACGGAGCAAGGAGGATGACCAAACCCCCAAAAATAAGAAGACTATCGTTAAGCGCGACATCCATTTCTTCGCGCCTTACCTTTGCTGAGCAGCTTAGCACCATAATTCGATTTAGTCGTCGCCTCCAGTGGCACGAATGCGAGCCCAAAAGCAAAAGAGAATGGTAGACCCGATAACGAGAGCGATCATAACTGTGTCCCATAAAGGCATGGCGTGATCGACTAGCAAATCTTCTGAGTTCTTGTAATGCCGGCGCTCGCTACCTTGTCAGAACCGGCAAGGGATATCCGTGACAGCCGTCACCTTTTGAAGCTTGATTGAGCCGCGAACGGTCACGCGCTTGAAACCTTTGTATAGGGCTAGCCTGCTCAACGTACAGTGGCGCAACAAGTCTCTCGTCCCCTAGCCTTTCCACACATTTAGGGAAGACCCAGACATGCGAACTTTGTCAGATCGCTGCGCAATGCAAATCATAAAAAATCCCCGCGAGCGTTCGAAGTTGAGAATGTCATGACTGTCAAAATGCGTTCGTGTGGCGTGCGTTCGAGTGGCGTGTGCGAGAATAATTCCGGTCGCGGGGCGCTATGCACATCGCCGAGTACATCGCCATTAGCTTTTTGATCGCTTGTATGCTTTTGGCGGCGGCGAAAGCTCTCCCGCGGACCGTAACTCAAGTGCCGGTTGTTTTGTAAAACGCTCCGCCGAACTGTTCGGCAAAGGCGCGCGCCGTCGCCAAATCGAAAAAGCACCAGCGGTAATAAATTTGCCCGTCTCGGAGTGCAGTACGTCCAAATCGCAGCGTGACGTGGTGCAACTTGTGAAAACCGACAATTTGACGGTTCAACTCGACATTCAATCCATTCCCGGCGATGGGCACCTCGACAATAAAGGGGTATTTCGCCTCGTTGGCGGCCGTCTTACCGGCGCGAGCAAATGACATTTCACGCCTCGGAAAGCGGGAATATAAGATTTGATATATTTAGTTAGCGTAAACGTGAGCGGCGGGTCGGCGCTTTCGGATAACCTCGCACTTGCAATATTCGCCGCGATCCGCCGCGCCGGTGAGCAGCTTGGGCCAATGTCCGCTTTACCCTCGAAAGCGGACACCGTTCCGCACGATCGTGATGTCCGCTTTGTGCCAAAAGTTGGACATCGCAAAGTCTGCGATTTGCTTTTGGGGTGGTCAAATCCAGCATATGATCAGGCTTATGGGCGCCCTGGCGTTGTCATGTTTGATATTCGTGTTGACACTAGGCGGCATCTTCCTTGGTGCATTGCTGCGCCGTGCGTTGCCTGAACATCATCTCAGTAAGGACTCCCAAGACGTGGTGCGGCTTGGTACCGGTCTGATCGGGACCATAGCGGCACTTGTGCTCGGCTTACTTATCGCCGCCGCAAAAAGTTCATTCGACACGCAAAGCACCCAGATTACCCAGATCACCGCCGATATAATCCTGTTAGACAACTTGCTTGCGGAGTATGGACCGGAAGCCCGTCCGATCCGCGAACAGATGCGCAGTATCATTGGCCCGGTTGCCGACCAGCTTTGGCGCGAGAAGCAAGCCAGCACAGCGGCGCCATTTGAGTTCAACGCTACGGGGGAAAAGGCTTATCTAGCGATCCAGGCGCTTTCCCCGCAGAACGATCTCCAGCGCTCACTTCAGACCCGGGCGGGGCAGCTCAGCACCGATTTGGTACAAACTCGTCTCATCCTATTTGCGGAGTCGGGCAACGTGATTCCAACTCCGTTTCTCGTCATCTTGGTCCTCTGGCTCGTCATCATATTTGCAAGCTTCAGCCTGTTCTCAGATTTGAATGTGACGGTTTTCACCTGCCTATCCCTCTTTGCACTCTCGGCGTCGTGCGCGATTTTCCTGATTTTGGAACTGAGCCAGCCGTTTTCGGGGCTGATGATGATTTCGAGCGAGCCCCTCCGACATGCCCTCGCGCCGCTATGAAGCTTTGGCTTCACATGTCCGCTTTGTGCCAAGAGCAGACATTGGGGCGCCCGTTGGCTATGATTGTGTTTGGGACGGTGCTCTAGTCCGCGGAGCATCACCATGGAACTTCCCCGCCGCAGATTTTTACACGTAACCGCAAGCACCGCTGGGCTATCGTTCATCTCTCGCCTCACCTGGGCACAATCCTATCCCGCTCGCCCAGTGCGTCTCATCGTCGGTGCCGTCCCAGGTAGTGCCCCCGACGTCATCGCGCGCCTGGTGGCTCAATGGCTTTCGGAACGACTCGGTCAAACGTTCGTCGTGGAGAACCGAAATGGTGCCAGTGGCAATCTTGCTGCCGAAGCGGTAGTGCGCGCGCAACCAGACGGCTACACGCTGCTTCTCGCCAGCGCATCGAATGCAATCAACGCGACGCTCTACGATAATTTCAATTTCAATTTCATTCGCGACATTGCGCCGGTCGCGGGCGTCGTTCGCTTTCCGATGGTCATGACGGTGCATTCGTCGTTTCCGGCGAAAACCATTCCTGAGTTCCTCGCTTCCGCGCAGGCGACACCCGGCAAAATTAACATTGGCACGCCGGGTATCGGCTCGCCGCAGCATGTCGCTGGCGAGCTGTTCAAGATGATGACGGGAGCCAACATTGTGCTTATTGCCTACCGCGGCGGGCCTCCGGCGATCAGCGACGCTCTGAGCGGACAGATTCAGGGCGTTATCGGTACCGTGTTATTGACCATCGAGCACATCAGGTCCGGAGGTCTGCGCCCTTTGGCGGTGACCGGCACGACGCGCTCCGAACTGCTGCCAGAAACTCCGACAGTAAGTGAATTCGTGCCGGGATTCGACGCTAGCCAATGGATCGGCATTGGCGCGCCGAAAAACACGCCCAAGGGGATCATCGACAGGCTCGATCATGAAATTAATTCGGGACTTGCCGACGCTTCAATCCAAGCGCGGATTACTGATCTGGGCGGCACCGTCCTCCCGGGCTCGCCCGCCGAGTTCGGTGAATACATCGCCGGCGAGACAGAGAAGTGGGGGAAGGTGATCAAGTTCGCGGACATTAAGCCAGAGTGATCACACAAAGTCGCCATTTCACCTGCTGAAGAAAGAGCCAGTGACAGCGTCAAACCGGCGCACAATCCTCTCGGCCATAGCTGGGTTTGCGGCAACCGCGCCGTCGCGCAATGCGCACGCCGCGCCTTACCCGGATCGACCTATTACGCTCGTGGTGCCATTTGCTCCTGGCGGCTCAACTGACATTCTGGCTCGCGTCGTGGCCGAGCATCTGCAGCGAGCGCTTGGGCAGCCGATGATCGTCGAAAATCGCTCCGGTGCATCGGGAAACATCGGCACCGCCATCGTCGCGCGATCCGTGCCGGATGGTTACACCCTCCTATTCAACACAATGAGTGTGCACACCATGAATCACGCGCTGTTTGCCACGATGCCGTTTGATGGTGTGAACGATTTCTCCCCGATAACGCTGCTAGCCTACGTGACCAACACGATGGTGGTGCACCCAATGGTTCCGGCTAATAACGTTCGTGAGTTCGTCGACTACGCGAAGGCCAATCCTGGAAAGATCGCTTACGCTTCGGCCGGAGCTGGTTCAACCAACCATCTCTGCGGTGCACTGTTCGAGAACATGACGCAAGTCTCGATGGTGCATCTGCCTTATCGCGGTGGAGCACCCGCAATCGCCGATACCGTGGCGGGCCAAACGCAACTCATATTCACCGCCGGTACGCAGAGCCTAGAACATGTCAAAGCCGGCAAACTGCGCCTGCTGGCCGTTACTGAAGGCAAACGTTCCCCACTCTTGCCGCAAATCCCGACGGTGGCCGAAACCGTCCCCGGCTTCGAGATGGCTGTTTGGTACGCGGCCTATGGCCCAGCAGGCCTTTCGGGGGAGATCATCACACGGCTCAATAGCGAGATTGGCCGCATCCTGTTCCTTCCTGAGGTGAAAAAGCAGATGGAGGACATCGCGGTGGAAGTGGCAAAGTCGAGCCCCGACCAACTTGCAAAATTGACGCGCGCTGATGCCGAGAAATGGGGCAAGATCATCAAGGAACTTAACATCACGTCGCTTTGATTCCTCGTGGCAAAGCGCCGAAACTGATGTCCGCTTTACCCCAAAAACAGACAGAGGAGCATGCCCGCTTTGTGCCATCACCATTCCGGAAAGGGCGATTTCCGCTTTGTGCCAAAAGCGGACATTTTAGAGCATCGATAATGGCTTCAGTTCTTCGGCAGAACATGTGGCGAAGAATGATGATGCGCTATGCGCCATTCATCTCCCCGCTTGGTGACAAGCATGGTGAATCGCGATGGGCCAGGAACTGGTTTGCCATCGACCATCCGAGTAAAGGTGTAGAAGCCGGTGACCACGACTGCGTTATCGCTGATTAGGATCGTGCGCCGCTCATCGATCGTATTCTTATTACCAGTCCCTTTGGTGGGCGTGAAATAAGTTACGATCGCCTCGGTCCCTTCGGAAATAACAGGGCTGACAGTGCCGAGAAGAATTGCATCAGGCCAATAGTTCTTGGCGATGATTTCTGGATCGTTGGAGCTATAAGCAGCCGACCACCGATCAACTGCCGCATTGGCATCTTCTGCTGGGCCCGCCGAGGCTACGGCAGGTAACCCTATTATCAATGCTATGAAAACGAATTGGGCAACTCGCACCATTGTCCGCCCCCGGTGCCACGCTTCTCGGATCATGCCCGCTTTGGTCAAAACGCGACATGCGTCACGATTACGCGATGTTCAGTGTGTGTGGAAACGTCCGCTTTGCTCCCAAAAGCGACATCAGGACTCAAGCGTGAAACGTCCGCGTTGTGCCGATAGCTGCCAACGCTGTGGCGGAACCATCACTGGCCGACCTTGATCGCGACTTCAAGGTTTTCGCTGCTGACGCCGAAGCTCACACCGCGTACCGGCGCAGCGCCGATTGAATCTAGCCCGACGGCGACACGTACATAGTGCTCGGTCGGACAAAGGCCATTGGCCGGGTCGAACCCAATCCAGCCGATATGGGGGATGAAAGCTTCTGCCCAGGCATGGCCGGCCTCCTGCTCGACTCGGCCATCGGCCATCTGTAGATAGCCGGCGATGTAGCGCGCCGGAATGTCGAGGTGGTGCGCGGCAGCGAGAAAAATGTGGCAGTGGTCGCGACAGACGCCGCGCTTTAGCGCGAAGGCTTCGCTCGCGCTCGGCGCCACCTCGGTCATGTCCAGATCGAAGGCAACTTCACGGTGCAGCCCCTCCAGCAAAGCGTGCGCTTGCGCCAATGCGTCGCCCTCGCAGCCGGCGCGTGCCCTTTCTGCGAAATCGCGGATCGCTTCGTCTGCCACGGTCAGGCGAGTAGGACGGAGGAATAGGCGCGGCGGAAAACGTTCGACGGCGCCGCTGATGACGCCATTTGTGTTCTGGGTTTCGACCTCGCCGTCAACGTCGACGCGGAGTTCGTCCAAAGGACCGGTAGCGGTGAACACGTGGGTGATGTTGCCGAATGCGTCTTCATGAGGCGTCAGGCGCGCATCTGCCGACAGCTCGATGCGCCAGCGCACGACATGCTGGCCGTCGAAGTCGCGGGGAGTGAGCCGTAAGAGCTGAATCGCCCCGGCCACCGGCGGGACGTAACGATAAACGGTACTGTGGTGAATTCGCACGTGCATGGTGCCGAAATGTCGGAATTTGAAGCGAGCATCGTGCCTAAATAAGCGCAGCGCTGATCTACATCAAATACTGCGCCGCGACCGCGGAGCTCAGCCGATTATTGTCCTCGATAAAAGTGCCAATGAATTCGTGCAATCCGCTCTGGAAGATTTCTTCGATCCGGCTGTTCATCAGCCGCGCCCGCACCGCTCGGGCTTGGCGCTGCGCCGGTCCCTGTCGTCCGTAAGCGTTCCCGATATGGTCGAGGTTCTCTACCAGGTTTTCGTAGCAGCTCGCCATTGAACGCGGCATCTCATCCTTGAGCATCAAGAGTTCGGCGACGAGCCACGGCTTGACGTTCTGGCGGTATACCCAGTGATAGGAGGTCAGCGCCGAGACCGAACGCAGGATCGACGCCCATTGGAAGTAATCAAGTGGTCCGCCCACTGTGGCGGCCGGGGGTAGAAGCAGGTGATATTTGACATCGAGAATCCGGGCGGTGTTGTCGGCGCGTTCTAGATAGACGCCGATGCGCGAGAAGCAATAAGCGTCGTTGCGTAGCATAGTCCGATACGCCGAACCGTCGTAACGCAGCGAAGATCCCATCACCCAGCGCAGGAACCGCGCCAACTCCTCGCGCGAAGATGCGCCTTTGCTCCAGTTTCTCAGTTCGAGCCAGATACCGTTGATAGTATCCCACATCTCGGTCGTGAGCGCGGTGCGCACGGCGCGGGCGTTAAGCCGGGCAATCTCGAAGCAGTTGCGGATTGACGAAGGATTTTTTGTCGAGAATGCCAAAAAGTCCGTCACCGTTCCTTCATTGGCATCATCGTAGGCGCCAAAGAAAGCATTGACACAGCCGGCGCTGGCCACAGCCGATTCCCATTCATTGCTGGCGCCGCCAGAGCTCAGCGGCAAAGTGTTCAAGCGCAGCGTAGTGTCGAGAATGCGCGCCAGATATTCCGCCCGCTCGACATACCTGGCGAGCCAATAAAGATTATCAGCCGTGCGCGACAGCATCCCGTCAACTCCACACTCGACACTTGCGCATCGCGATCGTGCGACACGCAGCCTTCATCCGTCCAGTACCCACGTGTCCTTGGTACCGCCGCCCTGGCTGGAATTGACGATCAACGAGCCATCCTCAAGAGCGACGCGTGTGAGGCCGCCCGGAACAATGCGTACACCGTCCCGCCCGCTCAGCACGAAGGGGCGCAAATCGACATGGCGCGACGCCAGCCCATTGCCGGTGCAGGTCGGGCAGGTTGAAAGTGCCAGCGTCGGCTGGGCGATAAAATTGTGTGGCGCCGATTTCAATTTGCGCCGGAATGTGGCGATGCTCGCTTTCTCGGCCTGCGGGCCGATCAACATGCCGTAACCGCCGGAGCCATGCACCTCTTTGACCACCAGTTCCTCCATATGGTCCATCACATACTTCAAATGGTCAGCCTCACGGCAGCGCCAGGTCGGCACGTTGTTGAGGATCGGGTGCTCGCTGAGATAGAAATTGATGATCTCCGGCATGTAGCTGTAGACCGCCTTGTCATCGGCGATGCCGGTGCCGACCGCATTGGCGAGCGTCACATTGCCGGCATGGTAAGCCGACATGAGGCCGGGCACACCGAGCGCGCTGTCGGAACGGAAGACCAATGGATCGAGAAAATCATCGTCAATGCGCCGGTAGATCACATCGACGCGCTTGAGCCCTTCGGTCGTACGCATATAGACCACATCGTCACGCACCGTCAGGTCACGGCCTTCGACCAGTTCGATGCCGAGCTTGTCGGCGAGAAACGAGTGCTCGTAATAAGCGGAATTGGCGACCCCCGGCGTCAGCAGCACGACGGTCGGGTCGCCGCGCGCACTCGGCGACGCCACTGATTTGAGCGTGTCCAAAAGCTCATCGGGATAATTTTCGACAGGCGCGATGCGATAGCGGGAGAACAATTCGGGGAACAGCCGCAGCATGATTTCCCGATTTTCAAGCATGTAGGAGACACCGGACGGCGTGCGGACATTGTCCTCGAGCACGTAGAACGTTTTCGGATCGACCCGGACGATGTCGATCCCGGCAATATGGACGTATAGACCGTGTGGCACCGCTTGGCCGTTCATTTCCGGACGAAACAGCGGATTCTGAAAAATCAAATCCTCCGGCACAATGCCGGCTCTGACAATGTCGCGTTTGCCGTAAATGTCTTTGAGGTAGGCATTGATAGCAATGACCCGCTGCTCCAGCCCGCGATGCAGAAGCTGCCACTCCTCGGCGGCGAGAATTCGCGGGATGATATCGAACGGGATCAGGCGCTCCTGAGCCTCGGGGTCGCCGTAGACGGCAAAGGTAATGCCGATACGGCGGAACACCACTTCGGCCTCGCGTCGGCGCAAATCGAGCAGGTCCGGCGCGACGCTGTCCAACCAGCGCGACAGTTCAGCATAGGGCGGCCGAACGGCGCCGCCCGCCTCCGCGCTTCCCGTCATCTCGTCGTACATGACGATCTTGCCCGCCATTTGGTTATGTCGGCGAACAGATGCTAAGCAATCTCCGCGCCAAAGCACACCACCGTAAATCGCGATTACGCGCTATCCCGGCGTGTCGACTGCTCAAAATTTGGGCTCGTTGTCTATGGCGGCGGCGATTGCGCTTTTCGCCCGGTGGCGCGCCCGTGGCGCGGGCGCAGCACGGCGTCCCAGTGGTTGCCAAACGTATCGTATCGGTTCAACCGGGGCTCGTTAAGAGCCGGTTCGATGTCCGCTTTGGGTCAGAAGCAGACATTCTCAGCGGTTTTCGCGATGTCGGCCTTGCCCCTCAAAGCAGACACCGCCGAGCTCGAGGAGCATGTCCGCTAAGTGCCAAAAGCGGACATCAATCATTTTTTCAGAGCGCCGTGGCATGTCGGGTTAAGCAAGAGCCACGTGTACCACTAACTGGCCGTCAGGGGGATGACGGGAAATGTGCCCCTTGCCTGTTGTATCCTCCGCTAGCACAACGCTACCGGCGGGCAGTCGGCGGATGTCACCGTCGCTCGTCTCGAATTCAACGTCGCCGGTTAGCCAAAGCACAAGCAATCGCTGCGGTGGATTGTGCCAATCCACTTCCCCCATACCCGTAGGGACGTAGCAGATATTGTACCACGAAGCCGGAAGGTTTTCCGAAAGGCGCAGCGGGGGATTGTCCTTAAAAAGTTTTCTTGGCTGCAGCATTATGTCGATGTCTTCCATGTGAGTTTCGCCGTTGCCATCAGCAAAAATTCGAAGACATTTCACACGCTCATTGTTAGCCCGTCCACCTGAGATCGCTGCCATATATGCGGCTCCTGTGTCGCCCATGGTGCATCGCATTGACGTCCAGCTTACACTGCGCCCCTATCAACAGCGACGGAGCCAACCCATGACCAGCCGACGCGCTGCCTGCAGTTGCGGGCAGCTTCATCTTTCAATTGAGGGCGAACCATCGCGCATCTCTATGTGCCACTGCCTGGAGTGCCAGCGTCGCACCGGCGCCGTGATTGGCAACCAGGCGCGCTTTCGACGCGAGCAGGTCACCTTCGCCGGTAAGGCCACGGCGTGGATGCGGACGGCCGAAAGCGGCAACGCGCTGACCTTTCATTTTTGTCCGACATGCGGGTCCACCGTTTACTGGGAGGGTGAAGGCTTTCCCGGATACGTCGCCGTTGCCATCGGCAACTTCGCCGATCCAAATTTTCCCGCGCCGACCATCGGGGTGTGGGAGGAGTCACGGCACCCCTGGGTGTCCTTGCCGCCCGACACGCCGCCCAAGCGCATGGCGAAGCAGGGGTGACCACCAGCCGTTGGTGCTTTGGGTCAAGGACGGACATCGCGGTTAGTTGAAGGAATGTCCGCTTTACCCCAAAAGCGGCCGTCCACGGCGGGGAAGGATTGGCTCCCGCAGCAGATCACTGAAGCCAAAGGCAGACGCAATCATCCGCCGCCAAATCTCGGTGGCCGTGGAAATCCGGATGAACTGCGCAGGCGCTGACGATCTTACCGGCTCGTCCTCGAAATAGTTTGGCACGCCAAATCAACTAACTGTCTCCATAAGGCAAGATTTCACCTACCGCACTGTGCAAGTCTGAAACCACGTGTCCGCTAGAGCGGCGCAAACCAGCGCGCTGTCCAGCGGTGGGGGGTGACGCAACGCGGTGGGACGGCGCGACGTGATCAGCGACGCTGACGAGGATATTCTCACTTTCGACGTACCGGACGAGGCACTAGAACAAGCTGCAAGCGCAGATCGGCAAGCGCTCACTTGGGTCTATTGCACTCACCACTGGTATTACTGCGAGTGGCCACAGTAGGCGGCTTAGCGGGCTAACCCCGGCAGCTTCGCAATGTTCGCCGCGATCCGCCGCACCTTATCGCGCGCGAGCTCATGCAGTGCAGCAAACACCTTGCTCGCCGCTACGATTATGCGACACGCGCAGCCAACACTGGGGCAACCGTTGCCCAGCTCGAAGCAATTTTCGGCTGGGAAGGTGGTGCGATGGCGTCGCTCTATACCCGCGCCGCTGAGCGGCGGCGGCTTGCGCTGGAAAGCATGCGCATGCTCGCGAACAATCATCGAACTTCTATCGCCGCACCTAGTAAAAAGGGTGCGGCGCATTTCGCCACTTTAAACGCCAAAGGAAATTTTCCGGACGCGCCGCACCACAAACCGCAGGATGCCGTCACCGACGACGGTTGATGTGATACCGCGTGACACGAGTCAACAAATCGGCTAAAAGATTTTCAGTTATTTGAACAGGCAATTGTTTTATTTGAGATGGCAACTCAAGACAGAGGCAAATTAAGCGTGGCATGAATTGCGCGAGTTATTGACGATCAGGTATTAGTTCTCAGGCATTGCGTTTCGCCGGCAGGCATTCCGGCACCAAGTCAAACATCACTTGGGAATTTCACCGCTTCGAACTTTCGGAGCGCAGTTTCGCGCTTGGACCAGATAATAATTTAGGGACTTCTCTGAAAAATTCAGGGCAAATTCAGGTTTTTGGACATGGCGAAATTTAGCAAAGGGCAGAGTGGAAATCCCGGCGGCAAGCCTAAGGGTTGCAGAAATGCGACCACCATTCTTTTCGATGAATTACTTAAGGCCAACGCCAAGGACCTCATTGAGAAGGCCATAGAGATGGCGAAGGGCGGCGACGGTCCAGCCATGCGACTCTGTATCGAGCGGCTCGGACCTGCTCGCAAGGATCGACCGGTTTGGTTTGATCTCCCGACAATGAATGAAGCCAGGGACGCGGTGAAGGCATCGGCGGCTATCGTTGCAGCTGTTGCAGCCGGAGATCTAACGCCTTCTGAGGCGGCGGAATTGAGCAAAGTGGTTGATGGTTATGCCCGTATATTGCAGGCAGCGGAATTTGAGGAACGGATATCAAAACTGGAAAAAGCGGTCGAAGCACGATGATGAACGGAAAATCTGCAAATTTTGACCGACGCCTAACGAAGCTGGAAAACACCAAATTGGGCGTCGCGGCTAATTTGGCCGGCTTTCGAATACCCAAGATCATTGTTCATGAAGGTGATGATGTAGATCAAATCATCAAGGATATGGAGGCGCGCGGAGAAATTCCGACGCCCCCGGCAGACTTCCCTGCTGGCCACATCCGCGCGATTGTGCATACGATTGTTGATTGGCCCAAGCGAAACGCTGATATTAAAGGTCGGTTTTAATACGGTGATATAAGGGTATGGATTAGAAGGATTCTCCTGGTTCCAAATACGCGCAACCGGGACGTTGATTAGCCTTTGGTTCATTGCATGAACAAGGTGGCCAGACGTAAAATCGGGAGCGGTTCTCCTCCCACAAGAGAGCCCGGCCCCC